>Ga0172379_10003715_pt1 | contig 23840 bp, 8 predicted proteins | sample GrowelOW334metaG_FD_119756 | JGI IMG/M metagenome (GOLD analysis project Ga0172379, IMG submission 119756) | Groundwater microbial communities from an aquifer near a municipal landfill in Southern Ontario, Canada - Groundwater well OW334 metaG | ecosystem: Environmental > Aquatic > Deep...
GAGCGCTTCGATGACGACCGCCACGCCGTGGGGTTTGAGCGCGCTCATCAGGCAGTCGGCGATCTGGCTCGTGAGGCGCTCCTGCACCTGCAGGCGCCGCGCGAAAACATCCACCACCCGCGGAATTTTGCTCAGCCCGATGATTTTCCCGTTGGGGATGTAGGCGACGTGGGCCTTGCCGTAAAAAGGCAGGAGATGGTGCTCGCACAGCGAAAAAACTTCGATGTCCCGGACGATCACCATTTCGTCGTACCGTTCGCTGAAAATCGCGTCGTTCAAGATCTTCCGGATATCTTGCTTGTATCCGTGCGTCAGGAATTTCCAGGCCGCAGCGACTCTCTTGGGCGTTTTGACAAGCCCCTCGCGGGAAGTATCTTCGCCCAAGAGGCCGAGGATTTCCCTCACTTTTTTTTCGATGCCTTTCGTGTTGGGATCGTGACCGGTCACCGGTTCCGCTGCGTTCATTTCACACCGCCTGAGTGGATGGGTACGTTAAGGGCCTGCGCAAGCATTCCCGCCGCTTTCAAAAATGCCAGCGCGGCCGGAGAATCCGGATGGGCCGTGACCACCGGCTCGCCCGAATCCCCGCCGAGGCGTATTTTTGCATCCAGCGGGACTTCGCCAAGATAAGGAATTTTGTACTCGAGGGCCGCTCGCCGGCCTCCGCCGCGCCCGAAAACTTCGCCCGTCATGTTTTCGATCATGCCGAGGACAGGCACTTTGGTTTGTTCGAACATGGCGATCGCCTTGCAAGCGTCCATCAAGGCCACTTCCTGAGGCGTCGTGACGATGACAGCCCCTGAAAGGGAGACATTCTGCACAAGCGACAGCTGGACATCTCCCGTACCGGGCGGCAGGTCAACAATCAAAAAATCCAGCGCCCCCCACTCAACCTGACGAACAAATTGCGACACGATGCCGTGGAGCTTGGGCCCGCGCCAGACCACCGGCTGGCCGGCGGGCACGAGAACCCCCATCGAAATCATCCGAATCCCCTGGGCTTCGATGGGAACAATCCGCTGAGCCTCGTTCAGTCCCGGCCGTTTTCCGGGATCGACCCCAAGCATCAGGGGTACGTTCGGCCCGTAGATGTCGCCATCCATCAATCCGACGGTGAACCCCAGAGAGCGCAGCGCAAGCGACAAATTGACCGCCACCGTCGTTTTGCCGACACCGCCCTTTCCGCTCGCGACCGCAATGACGAAGCGCACGTTCTCGTGGCCATCGGGCCCCGTGGGCTCGAGGCTGTGTGCCCGGGAGGTTTTGAGGAACTCCACCAGGACTTCCTTGATGTCCGCGAGGCCGCGGGTCTTTTCGAGAATCCTGCCCTTCAAATCCTCGCGAATCCCCTCGGCATTCATGGCAAGTTCGAGCTGAATATGGGCGTAACCATCGCGGATCTGAATGTCGCGGACCATGCCGAGCGACACGATGTCCCGTTTGAGTTGGGGATCCTCCACCGTCCGGAGAATATCGAGAAGGGTATGTGTGTCGGTCATGGCTTGATCCATTCTACCAAAGCCGCGATCAAATGGGTAACTTCAGTTTCATGCGTCATACGGCCGAAGCTGAACCTCAGGGAAGATTTTGCTTCTTCCTCCGACGCCCCCATGGCCGTCAAAACATGGGAAGGTTCATTGGATCCGCTCAAACAAGCGGAACCCATGGAGACACAAATATTCTTCTGATCGAGCGCATAAAGCAAAGCCTCGGCATCGATGCCCGTAAAAGTGATAAGACTCGTGTTGGGAAGCCGTTCGCTGCGCCGGCCTTGGACCACAGACCCCGGAATCTTCCGGGTGATTTCGTCCTCGAAGCGGTCCCGGAGCGTCCGGATATCCCGAAGGGCCTGCTCCAGACCCTTTCCGGCCCATTCGCATGCCGCGCCGAACCCCACGATTCCGGCAACGTTTTCCGTGCCGGCACGCCGCCCGCGCTCCTGCGCGCCCCCCCAAAAAAGGGGGTTGAGTTTCGTCTCATGGCGGACATAAAGAGCTCCGACTCCCTTGGGCCCGTAACATTTGTGCGCCGCGAACGAAATGAAATCCGCGCCGCTTCTCGCGACATCCAGGGCCAGCTTCCCCGGAGCTTGGATCGCGTCCACATGGAAAAAACTTCCGCACGCTTTCACCCATTCAGCCCATTCGGCCACAGGGAAAATGACACCCGACTCGTTATTGGCCATCATGAGCGTGACGACCGCCGTCCGGCCGTCAAGGGCACGCCGGAAATCCGGAAGACTCAAGGCGCCGTCACGGTCCACGGGAATCCGGCAAACTTCATAGCCCTCTTTTTCGAGCCGGTCGCAAAGTTTGCGAACGCTCGAATGCTCCACCGTGCTGGTGACGATTTTCTTTCGGCCTTCCGAAGCCTCCAGCGCCGAACGGATGGCCGTGTGATTGCTTTCCGTGCCGCCGCTGGTGAAAACCACCTCGCGGTCGTCAGAGGCGCCGATCAGGCACGCCACCTGCCTGCGGGAAATACCCACCGCACGCTCCGCGGCTTTTCCCATGGCATGCGTACTCGAAGGGTTCCCGAACTGCTCTTTCAAAAACGGCTCCATCGCACGGAATGCTTCCGGAACAAGTGGGGTCGTGGCGTTATAATCGAAGTAATACGGATTCACCGGATCGCCTGGGTCCTTTGGGGGTATTGAGTTGAAATGACAGGGTTATTATAGCAACGTTTCGCGCATGGGCGAATGATTATTCGGCCCCGCGCAACAGCATTAGGCGGCGCGGGTAATCGCCGCCCGGGACGCCTGCTCGCCCAGCACATTGGCCAGCAGGCCGAATAACCCCCGCCGCACGGCCTCGCTGCGGATCTGAGCGTTACGATCCCGGATGGCGAGCCATTCCAGTGTCTTTTGTTTGAGTGCGGCGGCCGCTAGCGCCGCGACATAGATTTCCGCGTGAGCGCCAAGGTTCTCGCTGCCGGAATAAATAATTTTATTTCCATCCGCATAGTTCATGGAGTCGAGCGTGATCGTTTCGCTGTTTTTCGCCGGCCCTTCCCCTGCCCGGACCCACACATCCGGCGCCGCCGTCGCATTCAGGGCATGATCGAGATCCTCGCGATTCGTGATCTGAATCCTTTCCATGATCGCCTCGCCCTCCCACTCTTTTTTCATCTGCATCAAAACAGCCCTCAAATCTCCTTCTCCCCTGAGATCATCGGCAACGATTTGGATCTTGATTTTTTCGTTCAGCCGGAAAGATTCACGGACCATCTGAAGCAGCAGCCGGACTTGCTCCCGGCCGTTCTCCCCGCCCATCACAGCTTGAGGGATTTCATGACGGATGAGAGTCGCCTTCTTCATGGACTGAATCGCATCCGCCAGTTGCCGGGCCGTCAAAATTTCGTCCTCGCTCCACGCAATTGTTTCAATAGCCTCTGCATCCTTTCCGGCCCCCGCAATCCCGTCGGCAAAATTTTCGAGCTCGTCGTCAGGAACGCTCTTGAGGCTCAACCCATACTTTTGCAGGATACCGGCCACCGTACCGACCTCTGTCCCAGCTTGCGCATCCATGGCCGCAAGCTCTTCCACCATGGCGTCGCGGTTCGCCAAAACGCTCTGCCGGTGCCGCGTCATCCATTCGTCCATACGCGTCCGCACCCGCCTTATCATTCCGGCCCTTTGCATTTGAAATGGGCGGTGATCTTGAGTTGAGCGCATTTCGGTACGTCCGCCGTCCTTGCCCTGTGTCTGAGATTCGATTAAAGATTTTGCGTACTCAAAAGAGGACTTAAACGCTTCTACGCTTGGATAATTGCCGTCGGAATCAGAAGAAAATGCCCGAAAAAGCAATGGGGCCAAGGCATCCCGAGGTTGCAATATGCGGACAAGTTCGTCGAGTTGCACCAAGCTCCGGCCAAACAATCGAATGACGTCGGACCAGACATCTCCTAAATAGGCCTTCTTGGTTAGCAACTCAAAGAGAATGACACCTAGCGCAAAAATATCCCTTTGCGGATAAGCCTCTTGAAAGAAATAGATTGCGGGAGCTATATAAAATGGATTCCCGTGCCAGAGCCCTTCAAGAACCGGATTTGAAAAGGGTCCGTCCTTGCCCCGGCTAACGCTCAAAGCAAAGTCGATCAACTTAACGTCCCCGGCCCTATCGATAAGAATGTTGTTGGGCTTTAAGTCCAAATGATAAATCCCTAACCGGTGCAGTTCCTGTACGGCCTCCAAAAGTTTCCCGAAAAGATCGGCGATTTCGGAAAACGACCGGTGACCCTTGAGCCACCGGCTCAAAGTGACCCCCTCGATCCACTCGGTCGCAAGCCACACGTAATCGTCTTTTTGATCAAAACCTAATCCCAAGACGCGAGCCATGTGGGGATAATGTTGAGCTTCCAAATAGTTGAGAATACCGCGCTCGTTTTGAAATGCCGCAATAAACGTCATGTTATCCGTCCCGTTCGGATGATTAAACGGCACCACGCGAACCGCCACCCGGTCCTTGCCATCCAGGGACACCGCTAAAAAAACGAAAGATTCAACTTCCCCTTGATCAGCCGTCGCACTGCGGTTATTCAGCAGCTCGGAGCCCAGAAGGTACTCCTTGCCGCCAATCATGAGCGTTTTTTTGAAGAAAAAGGACGCCTCCGATGCTCTTGTTGCTGTGCGCGTTTCATTGCGGGTTTTGCGGTACTCGCGAATCACTTCGTCCATCACCCGTTCGACATCCGGCGGATAGGCCGTGCCGTCGGCTTCGGCGAGAGCCCGTATTTTCGAACGGTTGACGTCCAACAAATCTTCCCGGCTCACGTAATCCTTTGCCGCTTGAGTCGCATAATGGCCGGGATGGAGGCCTTTAGTAACATTCCGGAGCAGGAATAAAAGAGCGTCGTTTGGAGGCGCCTCGACTGTCTCTCTGTCCTCCGTCCCGAGCACTCTTAGCCTCCACTTCAAACTCAATGCCGGGTTAAAAAAAGCACGGTTGTATTGTTGCGAGACCCGGGCGATCCGGTCCAAGTCCAGACTTTCGAGAAGCGTATCGGCATCGCGAACAATGGCAGCTGTTTGATTGGGCAGAGAGGCGAGCTGCAGCGGATCATCGTTGTGATGTTCAACCGCAAAAGCGACGGCATCAACCGCTTCCGGGCCGAGAGAAGGAATCTCCAATTTTTTCAACACGGCCCGGGCGGTTTCGGCCCCCATTTGCTCGTGCACCTTGCGGTCGATGGGGGCATAGACATCATGGAAGAAGCCGCCAAGGCCCGCGATATCCATCGAGACCGGCCGGCCCTGCGAGATTTCCGTTTGCGCCAATTCAAGCGCCATTTCTGCGGCCGCAAGCATATGTTTAAAACCGTGTCCATCGTCTTCAATCAGTTTGAGCACGTGTTCTGGATTCGTCAGACCACGCACTATCATGTTCCTCAAGATGTCTTCCATCGAAAAGCTCATCTGCGCACCAAACCGCTCATCGATCTTCCGGGCTCGGGCCAGCAAAAAGTTGACGTCGCTTCGCATTTCCGTTCGGGGAGCGGAAGACGGCCCGCCTTCGCCGCCGAGTTTATATTTGCGGAGGATGCCTTTGGCTCGGTCGATCCGTGCCGGGTCCGTCCAATCGATTCCCGTCTTGTGGGTCCGTAAAGACTGATAGAGGGCCCGCCCGTCGATCTTCCGCTCATCCAGCGACGCCTGCTCGACCGCGTCTTCGAAACGCTGAAAGAAGATCTCTTCCTCCAAATAGCGGAACGTCTCCGTCAGGTTCTCAGGAGATACGATCCGGTAAAGCTGCTTATCCTCCGCGGTAATCATCGGGCCCATTTGCTCTTCGAGGCCCTTCATATACGGCTCCCAGAAGTTTCGTCCCACGAGGAGAATCGGGCGTTTCCGGATTTTTTTAGTTTTCATCAAATTGAGATAATCGTGAAATTTATTGAGGGTTCCGACTCCGCCGGGAAGAAATACGGCGACGTGGCTGTCATAAGCCATCAAAAGCTGATGATTCGAGGGATCGTGGACGACCAAATGGCCGGCCTTAAAACTCTTGGCCCCCTTGGCCAAAGTCGACGCACGCGGCTGTTCTTGGGAGGGATCAAAGTAGAGGAACGCCTGGAGACGATCGGCCCACCCCTCCGGCCGCCCAAATTGGGTCCTCAACGTATCATACAGACCGTGATAACTGGCAGTCCGGATGTTCATGTTGATACTGAGGAAGAACTCCGCAAGCCGTGACACCAATCTCAAGTGGCGGCTCTTGTCCGGAGGTTTTCCGGTAAAAACCGCCGCCGCGCGATAACCGTACTTTCGGCTTTTCCGCTCCAAAAGAGCTAGGGAATCGGTCAGTTCCTGATTGATGCCCAGGAGCTGTTCGGGGGTCGTTGGCGCGAGCGATCGGCCGGCCTTGTGCTCCCGGATCACGTACTGAATGGCCTCGCGGGGGTTATCCGTCACAAATGGAGCCGGTTGGCGGTAATCCAGGTGGTCGCTCAAATTGGATTCTTCGAGCCGTTTGTAAAACTGATCCATCACCGGTTGCCAGAATTCCTTCCCGAGCAGTACGACAGGAACGCCCCTTCGCCACAACTCAAACAACTCGTCCAACGTCCCGAAGCCGCCGGGCAGAAAAATACTTCCCATCACCCCTTCGTAAAGGGCCATTTTCCTCGTGGTAAAACGCTCATAAAGTTCAACATGATCAACATAAGGATTCGGCAACTGCTGCCATGGCAACTTGATCTGCATGCCCTCCGTCGGGTGATACCTGATCAACAGGTGTGCCAAAGGAATCAGAAAACACAGAATGAAAATCAGGATGTGGGAAGCCCCTAGACTGCCGAAGAAAGCCGGTATTTTCCAAAAAATCCAAAGACCGATGCCGATGGAAGAAAGGGAGGCAATCGTGTTGGAAATAATTTGCCTTCGCTTTGCCTGCTTGTACCCCAGAAGCGGTGCCTCCATCATTCCCGGCCCCGCACCCGTGCGCGGAGGAATCCGGAAGCGGAAAAGTTCCCTGCCAAGCTTGACACCCAGCTTGTAATAAGGATGACCTCGCGGAACCTTCCCCGCACCCATGATCACAATGGGCGGCCGCCCGGACAGGGGTCTTTGGGCAATGCGTTCTCGCTCCGCAATCACTTCTTGAATGAGCTTTGTTCTCGAAGGCTCGGCCCTCTGCTCGGCGCGTGGCCGTTGAATGGCCCTGGAATCGCGAATGCTTCGCGTCTCATCCAAAAACCGTCGGACCGTCAAGTGCTTGGGTCCGGATAAGTGAATGCCATAATGCTCCCCAAGCCATTTCACGATTGTCGCGTCTAAAGATAAGTGTTTCTCCTGATGAAGGCCGTGCTCGCTTGCGAGCAATCGCAGGGTCGAGACAAACCGCGCAATGACCGCCGTCTCGAGCATCTTCTGATCCTGTGCCTCTGAACCGTACATCCGGCGTATTCTCTCAAAGAATGCCTGCCTTCTGGGGGGCTCCAGCGGAAGTCCGAAGAAAATCCCGCCCTTTTTCTCATGGGCCAGCCCCTCTTGAATATATCCTTTGAACATGGGCCGGACAGACGCATCGATCTCGACCTCTTGAGCATTCATCCGGGAAACTCCCAACTCATAAATGGTTTGGGCATTATCTCCGTGTTTACGAACATAGGAGACCAGCTTTCCCGAAGGATCAATCTTATTGAATCTTAGGGGAACCGAATAAAACTGGAGTTTCCCGTTCTCGCCCAGAACCGTTTCAAAAAGAGCAGCATGGTCTTCCCCGCTCGAAAGCGCGATATCCATATTCAATTCGATCATCGCCTGAGGAACAGAAACCCCACCTGCGGCCGCCTTGACATCGGCAAGGATCGTCTTCGAGATTTCCAGTTGCACGGTCCGGTCGAGTTCCAACGGATCGAAGTCTTTTTCGCCCAGGTTGCCATAATCGAATTTTTCTCTTAATTTCAAAACCTGGCTGGCCGGCACGCGAACGGTTTTCCAGCGCGGGCCGAGTGCGAGAATTTTCCATGCCAGCAAATTCAAGCTGCTGTCAGGCTGCATTGACGCAAGGTTCCGGTAAAGATCCGCCCATCGCTTGGCATACTCCCGTATCGTCCGGCCGTACCGTTCCTGCGGCAGAAATTCAAAGCCGTTCTTTTCGGAAAAAGACACTTCGAGAGGCTCGACCGTTGCGCGAAAGACCAGGGCCTTGAGAACGTCAAAGGGAAATGCCTCCGTAGAACCGGTCGCCCGCTCAAAAAGCTTCTGTTCGGCGCTGTCGCCCCACCGGATCTCGAAAACGGGCTCTGCCGCCAGCAGCAAAATCGTTCCGCGATGATCTTTTTCCCAAACGTCGTTTTCGAAAGCTCGGGTTTTCCCATCCGACATGTTTTCGAAACGGCCGAACACCTCCTTTCCGTGGCCCTCCAAAAAAGTCCCCGGCGCGTACAGCATCGCAAAATAATCCTCTTCGGTCTTGAGTTGCTTCTCAAGGTCCTCAACCAACGAATCGCCGACCCTGCTTTCGGAGCGCGGTTCGGCGTCAAATCCGCCGAGCAGACGCTGGCCGGGCGCAGAAACCTTCTTCGCCTCCTTTTGCTTCGGGCCTTTCCTCTGAGGCAGGTCGGAAATACCCAGCGCACGGGCGCCCTGAATCAGGCGATAAAGCCGGTCGGACAAATCCAGCAGGGCAAGCCGTTCGTCCGTCTGAAGACTGCTCCCCCGGGACAGAGTCGGCTTTGCAAAAGCGATCTTGGCCTGACCGGCGTCCTGAAACCGGAGCTCGTCCACGACCCCACCGGAGGCATCGCGATGCATTTTCGAAATACTTCTCAAAGCGACAAAATGCCTTTGAATCGTTCCGGCGGGAAAGGCGTTCCCTTCTTCAAGACCTGAATTTTGGTCGGTCCAAACCTTCAAATCGACGGCGATGGCTGTGAGTTTTGTGCTTACTTTCGGAAGACGGCTTCGGCGCTCGGCACCGATGATTTCGCCGGCATATTTTTCAGTCTCGCGCACCGCCTGCATAAACGATTCCCGGCTCCATGCTTCGGCGGCGCGTTCGGGTAACCCGGTCTCTCCCGTACGGGTTTCCAGTCTGATAATCCCCAGGTGTTCCCAAAGCGTCTTCATCTGCTCCAGGGACTGCAAGCTTCTGCGGATCCACCGTTCATCGCCCTCGCCCCCCGTGCACTTTCTCAGCAGAAACACCGACATCCACAACGCCACCGTGGATAAAAACATACGGATCGATTCAAGCTCCCCACTGTCGAGCCTGCGCCCCAGGCCCTCCTGATAGCCGCCGAGCAGGGCCTTGAGGTCCCGTCCCGGATTCCCGACATAAAAGCCCCCGCCGGGTTTTCCGACATACGTCAGGGGCGGAATGAAATCCTCAAAAGCATAACCGATTCGGACATTGTCCAAATCAAAAATGGCCGTCACGTCGTTCTTGGCAGAATCGAATTTCATATTCGCAAAGTTGTAATCGCTCATGATCAGCTGGCGGGAAAATCCACGCAGTCTTTCCGGCGTCCAATAAGCCCGCGAGGAATCGATGACTCGCCGGAGGATATCCCGGTCTCCGGCATGCAGGTACGGCTCAAGCCGCGGCATCCATTCGCCCGTCTGATCCAGAACATAGCCGAGCCCGACTTCGAAGCTGTAAGAACCGACCGACTGCTCAGAAAGCCCCGGATGGGCGGCCATATAGTCGTGCGAACGTCGGTGAATTCTCCCCAGCATCCTTCCCGCGGCACGCAATTGTTGCGGCGTCGCATCTTTGCGTAAAACTTCCTCGCCATCCACCCATTTCTCGACGACGTAATATTGTTTTTGCCCGGAATCCGCCGGCAGGTATTCCATGAAGAAATCATCGCCCGTGCTCCCGCGGCTTGCAGCCTTCGGGATCAGCGTCATTGGGATGCCGCCTTCCGTCAGATCGCGCGCGAAATCAGCAATCAAAGAAGCGTGGCCCCGGTCGCTCACTTTCCTCCAATGTTTGACCGCTAAATCTCCCCCGGATGTTGTCAAACGCGGTATAGGCTCGCTCTCGATCGACCCTCCGCCCTGCATCCAGACCGTTTTTGAAACGTGAGTAATCCCGAATTCGCGCACAACCGGTTCGAGATAGTCTCCTTTGGTGCGAATTTCAGGACGGGAAGATGCATTGATCTGCTGAAGCGCATGTAAAAAAACGGCCGAGAGCGCCAGATCTTCGAATACCGCAGGAACATCGGGGTCATTGCCAAGCCGCAAGGCAAACTCTTCAAAAGTATCGGCGACCGCTTCGGGATCCATCTGATCGATCTGGGCGGGCCGCGCCTCTTCGGGGTCCGCCGCCCGCAACCAACCGGAGACTTTCCAGAGATTTGCGATAAATTCCAAGCGTTCCTCCTCGATTTCCTCGTCGTTCCGCTGAAGCCCAATGGCCCCGCGAATGATTTCTTCTTCCGAAGGTTCCGGCCATTGAGTCAAAGGGTACAGAAATCTTGCAGCGTCATGAACAAAGTTGCTCTGTTCCTCCGGCAACTGAAAAACCCTCATGACGCTTGCCATATAAGCTCCCAATTCGCGTTCAAAGAGTTTTCTCCAAAGCCATGCAACTTTCACGAGAAGGCGAGTCGTCTGTTCGGAATAGAGCCTTTTGGAATTGAAGGCCTCGAGACGGGTCAAATCCATGGTCCGCAAGCCGGCCATTTTTTCCCATCGCGCCGCGTCAGTGATCGACAGCTGCTGTGCCCTCTGATGTAGGGCAAGAAATGGGACCCCTTGATCTTCCGCCTGCCTGGCATAGGCAAGATTGACCATTTCGTGACCCTGAGGCTGTTTTGAAGGCAATTTGGGCTGCGTATCCTCATAATGGAAATACGTAAATTCCGGAATTTGATCCAGCATCTTTTGCAAACGCGACCTCGAATAAGAGGAGGATGAGCGCAGCAATGATTCCGGGTCTTCGATTCCTTGAGCTTCCGCCGCCAAAGCCACCAACTCGTCCTCAGCATGCCGGTAAACCCAATGAGCCTTCGGCTTGCCAAACACAAGCCAAAGCAGGAAAGCAATGGGCAAAACGACCATGCCACGAACCTCTACCTGGTCGGGTTTTGACTTCGCAACAAACCTCAGCTCCATAGAACGGTGCAAAGAGATCGCCCCCTGATATTTTTCCTGCTCAAGGAGCACGCGGCGAATTTCAAGCCATAAACCCGCATCAAATTCCACACCCGCTTTCTTCTCCGCCAGTCCGATCAATTCCTCCAGCCCGGCCTGTCTTTGCTCCAAATCTTCGGAGACGATTTGCCGCAGGACCGGCTTTATTTTTTCGAGGTCCAGGCGGACGGCCGCCTCAGAGTTTTGAAACTGCCCGGAAAGCCACTCTTGATCAGGCTTCGACTTCACAAGAACCCTGACCGAATCGGCAAGCATGTTCAGAGGGGGCAGATCCTCCGCGCGAACTCCAAGCAGAGACCAGAGGTATCGAATAGTCTCAGAGGTAGCCGGAGGAATTTTTTGTTCACGAGACCACGCAGCCGCTAAATGGATAAGCCTCATACTCGCACCCGGATTTTTCAAAATCCTGTCGATCTCACGAAAACCCAAAGTCCGCGCCTCCGCCCGCGCCTGACGAGACGGCGGCACTCCGGGACCGGCAGCAGAAGATGGGTCGATAATGCGGTCGCCGTCCCACTTCAGATAGGGATTCCCGACCATCAAGCGAAGCATATAAAGTGCATCCTCTTTGAGATCATTTGCAACATCCCGGATAAAAGAGCCGATCTCATCGCGCGTCAAAAGTTGATCTCCGATGGATTCCGTCACATAGCTTCTATCTATGGGGACATAAGCCTCTTGGAGCATTTTCTCTAAGTTCGCCCTGACCTTCTTTTGGATCGATTGAACGGCCTCTGCGAATGCGTCGAGATTGTAACTTTCCAGGCGAAAAGCTTCGGGGTCCAGCGCCCAATATCGCCACGCTTGCGCCAAATAAATGCGCTCAAAGGCCAACCTTTTTCGGTGGGACTCGCTGAGATGAAAATCGGGATCGATTTTTCCAAGAACTTTTTTACGGCCTTCCGGGGTCTCGACCTCCAGCCAAATCAGGTTGGTAAACTTGTTGTCCACATTGCGGGTTGCCGTATCCAAAACGAGAAGCCAGGAACGCGCCACGGCCATGTCCAGCTCGAGGCCGGGAGAATTGCTCCCGGGCGACCGGTTAAAGGCGTCTTCCGTATGCAAGCTAAGTGGCGAAATGTAAGGAAAATTGGGGTATTCCTTCCACAAAATGTAGGGATTACCGCCGATATGTCCGGTATCCTCCCACGCCTTGTAATACTCGTGCAGGTCTGGGGCTTCAAAGTCATAGGGCTGAAAAACCCCGAGGTAGTTCCCGCGGCCACCGGCCGCTAACTGGCCAGCCAAGGCTTCTCGGTAATAAAAATTGGCGCGCCCGGTATCCCGGGCCCGGACTCCCTTTCCGATGCCGAAATGGCCGTCCTGATCCACCATAATCGGATACTTCTCGATCTGTTCCTGCTGGTCGCGCCCCTTTTCCGATTCCCGCTCGATATACCCGTCTCCAAAAACGGCCCAAATGACTTGCGCCACGTCGCCGTCCAAATCCGGACTTTCCGTTAACTGCGTATTCATTCCGATGCGCTTGTAAAAACGCTGGATGCGGATATGGTCTCTGAACAGTTCCTTTTTCAGCAACACCTGCTTTTCCGCCATGGCTTTTCGAACAGGCGCCTGATACCGCTCGCCCTGCGCCAAAAGCCATTTTTTTGCAAGCGGCATCGCTTCGTCCCGGACGCGAACCAGGACATCTTGAACGGCATCCAGTGAGGGCGGCCTTGGGAAACCGGGAAAAGGTTTCTGGCGATCGGCCTCGTGGATTTTCCGGTGATCCGGGTGGCCGTTGAGTAACGGCTGGGACCATAAGTAAAGCGTGCGCTGGCGCCGGAAATGCCGGAGGGTTTCAATATAGTCAATCAGCGGACGAGCATCAGCCACGGGATCGCCCAGCTCAACCAGAGGCCTGGACCAAATGGTTTCCACCACCGGGTCCTGATAATCTTCGGCGTCTCCCGTCAGACTGATATGGTGTTCCGTTAGGCTTGAATTCACCAAAGCCTTAAAATCTTTCCCCTTGTGCCTGACAATGTAATGGGTGTGGTGCTGACGGACCTCGAGGTCACCGCCCTTATTGGCGATCCGATCGAAGGCCGCCGCGGCTCTGTTGTCCGCCACTTCTTGAGAATATTTGACGTCGGATCGATATCGCGTAAATTCCTTCCATCGCTCTTCCGTGGTTCTTTGAATTTCGCTTCGGAGAGCTTCTCTTGCGGGCGAATCCGCCTTGTAAGGATTCTTGACCGCGACCTGCCACTGCGCCGGCTTCTCCTGAGCCTCCTCACGGAACGTGGGCTTCAACCGCAAAAATTCGAAATCGCCTTCTTCGCCGGGCCATAGCGCCGTCAGCGGAACTTTGTTGTGGCGCACGCCGTCACGATAATCGCGGTCGTCCTCATAAACCTGATGACGCACGCCGTAACTTAAGCTTTCGTTTTTAGGAATGGCTTCCAAAAAGAGCTCGTAAACCTCTTTCTCCGAATAAAATTCGCAAAGGAACGGCACAATGGCAAGAGCCCCGACCTGCTCATAGTCCGTTTTGAATCGTCCGAGCAGATCCGGATTTTCGCCTCCGGACAGTTTTGAAATAGAAGGGCCCATGCTTTTAACTTTGAAGAAGGCCTCTTCGATGCCGGGCTTTTGATCGCCCCGGAACGAATCCACCGTCGCATCAAAATCTGACCCTTTTGCGTCCCGCATTTCGACACGGCGGCCCTCCCCGGAATCTTCCTGAGCCCGCCGCGCGTCCTCATATCGTTCGGCAATTTTGAGGACTTGTTTTTCGCTGGGCCGGACAAAGGTCCGCAGAATCGGATAGTAGTCTTCAAGAACCGTTTCCCGAACTCCGACCAAGCGCAACAAAAGCCGCTCGAGCGCCAAATCATAAAATCGGATCTTGTTGAAAGCCGCTTCCCATGAACTCTGGGTGGGCCCACGCAGGTGGGCCTTCAGATACGAATCATCTCCGTTCACCATGAGCTTCCACTCTTGTTTTTGCGGAATGTAGGCCACGACGGAAATCCCAAGGTTTCTCGGACTCTTGAGGGTTTCGTAAACAGCCCGGAATTTCTTCGAGGGAATTCCAAGAAGATCTGCGAGAACCAGGAGCGCAGTCGCGCCGTGCGTGCCGACCATCCGTTTTGTCTCAGCGCTTCCGATAAACTCGTCCGCAAATTTCGTCCAGTACTCTTTGAAATTGCGTCCTGAGTAAATAGGCTTTTCGCCCGGTTTGAGCGACGGAATTTCGAGCGCATCGGGATCATCTAAAAATCGATCCCAGGCATCGGGCCAAACTTTGTTGGCCAGATCCCAGGGGATCCCGCCCATGGGAGTCGAAAGAACCTCCCGGAATCTCTTCATCGGGATCACTTCGAGCCCCGCCGACTCCGCAAGCGGACGCACGGTTTCATAAGCACGCTCGAGAGGACTCGCATAAACAGAGTCCGGAAGAAAACGTTTCCTCAAGAAATACGCCGTCATGTCATCGCGCTGACCAAGGCCCCGCAGGGTCAAAGGCGACATATCCTCGTAGGACTGCGCGAGCCTCATCAAATTCGAGGTCGATTCACCGTGGCGGACAAGAAAAAGAAACCGGATTCCCGGATACTCCCGGCGTAAGCGTTCATAATCGTTGAGGAAAGCCTCCAGGTTGCCTTCGAGCTCGTGATAGACGGCCTCGAGACGAGTCAATTCTTGCGGCGTGAGGACGGGCATCGCCCGGCTTTCGGAACGCAAAAGACGATACCCCTCGTAAACATAGGGTTTTTCAGAAAACTTGGCGAGTGTTTTGACCACTTGCTTCCAGCCGGCGCGCAACGGTTCGGAGGTGATCAGGTTATCGGGACGGCTCTGCAAATCCAGTGCCCGCTTGAATGGAAAAATCGCGAACTCCAGGAGGCGCAGTCTCAGCATCTCCCAAATCCCTGAAAATTCAGTAGGGCTAAGCGGCACCTTGAGACGTTTGAGATAGCCCTTGTGGGCGGCAAGAAAGTGGCCGGGGACAAAAGCCGCGGGCCAAGGATTCTCAGGGTTGCTGAAAACAAGATTGCCGAATTCCGCGACGCGAAGGTTGTACTCGGCTAAATTGAAGTCGAAAAGCGCAGAGATTCTCATGCGGCGGCCGAACCGGAGATTGCCGAATTGGAGATCGTTGTGGAGATGGGCCATGGTTTGTTTCCCAAACTCGAAATTGGTATCGAGATAGCCCAAATGCCGGTCAAAGAGTTCCGCCAGAGTTGGCCTTAATTCGCGCAGTTTGCTCAAGACCGCATGGTCGCCGCCGTAGACCGCGGCCAGCCGGTCAAAAAGTCCCCCCGCCTCTTCCGTGAACTCCTCATGAGTTTCCGCAAGCGCGTCAAAAATGTTGAGTTTGGCCAAACCCCGATAGAGATTGCGCGGCTGAAAAGTGAGGCCCGAATTCTGAAGTCTCGCCGCAATCTCCCCGACAGACTCAAAGTGCTCGTCTGAAGCGAGGCCCCGGGTCGTCGCCTCTCCGGCCGCCATAAATTCTTCGAGCCCATAATAGCCTCCGCGGTATTCCGTCAGGTAGGGTTCTGCCGGGTCTTGCGCGCTGCCTGCAGCAGCATCCGTGCGGGACAACATCGCGGGGACAGGAAGTTGATCCTCGTGCCAATGCTGAACGAGTTCAACGATATACCTGGCCCGCAAAGGCATTTTTGAAAGAAATTTCCAGGCAAGCCGTCTCCCGTCGGCCGTGAATATTTCACGCGCCTCGGTCCCTCCGAGCAAAACGCTGCCGACTCCTCCCCCGAGCACCTCGGGATCGCTTTCGAGCGCGAGTCCGTAGTGGCTTTCGACCAGCGCGCGAATTTCTTCGGCGGCCTCATCACGCGTTTCGGAGCGATGGAACGTCCCGAGTTCACGAATCGTCCTCAACTCCAACCGAGTTGAGGACATCGCAACATGGCGGCCCTCCTTTGGCGCCCACGCTCCTCGCGACCCCATCTCCGGAATCATCGCCAGCTCGGTCGACAGGTATGAAGCAGCAATAACGGCCGAGCGAGGAACGAACGACCGCAGATGATGACCGATCGCGTCAATCTTCCGATCCAGCACCGATTGGATTTTCTCTAGGTAGGCATTCAAAAACGTATCTAGTTCCTTACCGATCATCTCTTTGCGAGTTTGCTTTTTGCCATCTCCCTTCAGCGCCCAATCATCGATATACTTCGTATACCGTCCGGCCTCGCTGACGCGCTCCTCGGCGATCGAGCCGCGGATGATCTGGTCTCTCCACTGCTTGAAAAGGAGGCCCGAGGCCGCGCGTTTTCCCGGATCTTCCGACAATGCCTTTTCGATCTTCATAACATAGTCTTGTGCCAGCGCGTCCCACAAGTTGCTCCGGAAATATTTCATGTAAGAGGCCCTGCCCTGCATCAGGCCGAAGTACTTGCTTTTGTCTTCGAAATGTCCGATGGCGGGAGCCATGACGACGTAGGGAATGCCTTCGGCTTGAAGGCGTGCGGTAATGCCGGAACGGTGAAATCCTCCCGTCACGACGGCTGCCGTTTTCGCCTTCCGCTCCTTGAGCTCGCCAAGAATGTTTTCCGACATCGCCGCGTCACGCCGCTCGGCAAGTTCGTAGAAGCGCAGCTGGGACTGGAATAAGGGGATATCTTGCGTGTCCCCCGTCTCCTTGAGCTCTTCCCACTCCTTGCGCGGCAACTCGAGCTTTGCCAGTTTCACAAGGACCTCGTTTTTTCGAAACGCCCGCAGCATTTCACGCTCATCGGGTGTCCGGGGAAGGCTCTCGCACAAAGCGGCCTCAAGAGCCGAGACTTCTTCAGACAGCTTGCTGCCTTCGATCGCCGCAAGCTCCTGCAGAATTTCCGGGGAATCCTCCTCCTTGTCCGAGGCTTTCACGATGCGGGCGATATTGGGAAAATCCGGTTCCGAAAAATCGGCCTTCAAATTTTTCAATTCCTTGAGATAGGCCGGCAAATCGATTTCGCCTTTTGCCCACGCCTCCTTTTTTTCGAGGAATGCGCTCACCGGTTCCGACAAGACCCCTTCCCCTCGGCGGAGCAAATCTTCCCGCCGTTCGGCGAGTATTTTCAAAAGGCGCGCCGAAGAACCGGACGCCTCGAGAAAAGCCTTTTTGTTTTCGCGGTAGAGAGCTTGCTCCTCGATCCCGAAATAACGCGTGCCGGAGGAATCCCCCCAAGACGAGGCTACCTCGCCGCCGGTGAGTTCTCCCTTCTGAAGATAGTCCTCCAGGACCCTCTGTCGGATCTTGATATCGGGAAAAGAGTCGAAGAAAAGCGAGTCGAGCTTGCCTTCCCCTCCCTCCAGGAGGACAAGATCCAGGCCATACCGTTCCCGAACGCTCCCGATCAGGTCCCGTATATTCTTCTCGGAGTCATAGACGGTATGGGCGTTCTGAAGGAAAAAAACAAAGGGGGTCCCTGCCCGATACGCGGCCGGAACAAAGGACTCTTGAATCGTGCCGAGCTCTGCAGGAAGCGCAAGGGATCCGATGATTTCCACCGGCTCCGCTTGTTTCATCCCATGGCGTGGGTTGGCGCTTGCCTGCAAAGACCCGGCGTAGGCTTGTTGCTGTGAGAAATACCCGCTGAAGGTGTGGACATCAAGAAGGAGGAAGCATACGGACACAAAAAGCGCCGTGGATTTTCGGCAAAAGACAGCTAGACTCTCTTTTTTTTGATGATTCGCCATGGGATAGCTCTTTTTGCAAAGAGTTTATAAAGTGTACACGGTGTTTCTCGAATTTGCAAATTTCGACACAGCTTATAAGTTGTTTATTTTAAACAGGTTATGTGATTAATCGTGGGAGGTAGAGAGGGGGTCTTAATCCACCTGACAAAGAAGGCCTTTGAGGTACTCCCCTTCGGGATGGCAGATATTGATCGGATGGTCCAGGGGGTGGGAGGTTTTCCTGAGGATGCGAACGTCACGGCGGACGTCTTTGGCTGCGCTGAAGACAATTTTTTGGAACAATTCGGGCGTCACGTAGGAGGAGCAGGAGGCCGTAAAAAGCAGCCCTCCGGGAGCAAGCCGCTTCATGGCAAAGATATTGATGTCCTTGTAGCCCCGGGAAGCCGCCGCAAGCTGATGCTTGTTTTTGCAAAAAGCCGGGGGGTCGAGCACGATCAGATCGAATTCCTGCCGCGTCTCCCGTAAATACTCGAAGACATCCGCGCAGACCAGGGCATGAGCGTCTCCGGAGATCCCGTTTTTCCCGAGATTCACGCGTGCCGTATTGAGGGCCGGTTCCGATATTTCCACCGAAACCGTTTCCGTAGCCCCGGCCCGGGCCGCCGCCACCGTAAAGCCGCCCGTATAGGCGAACGCGTTGAGGACGCGCTTGCCTTTCGACAACTCCGCAATCATACGGCGGTTGTCCCGCTGGTCGATAAAAAAACCGGTCTTCTGCCCTCCGTGGATGTCCACGACAAAATCGAGTCCGTTCTCTCGGACCTCGACGAAGTCCGGAGGCTCCTCGCCCGTCAGACGTCCGACCCGCTTTTCCAGCCCTTCCCACTCCCGCCATTCGGAATCGTTGCGTTCGAAAATGCCTCGGACCGGCAGTTCGCGCTCGAGAATGGGGATGACGACGTCCCGCCACCGGTCCATCCCCGCCGTCAGAAATTGCACGACCAGATAATCTCCGTACCGGTCGGCGATGAGCCCCGGGAGGAAATCGCCTTCCGAGTGAATAATGCGGCAAACGTTCGTCTCCGAAGACATCAGAAGCGGACGGCGCAGGCAAATGGCATTTTGGATGCGCCGCTCGAAGAACCCGGGGTTGATGCTGACATCCTCGAAGGCGAGCATCCGGACCGCAATTTGAGAGCGCGGATTGACATAGCCCATTCCGAGAAAGCGCCCGGCGGCGTCGAAGACCTTGACGATGTCTCCGGCCTGAAATCCTTCTTCGATTTCATCGATCGCACCGGAAAAAACCCAGGGGTGGCGGCCCAAAAGAGGATTCTCTTTCCCACTCTGAAGGACGCACCGGATGGGTCGCATGGAATGGGACCAGTTAGGAGCGGAGAAGCGTGTAGGCGAACGTGAAAAGGGCCAGGGCAATGCAATAAAAACCGAACCAGTAAAATTTCCCGCTGCGGACGAGCCTCAAAAGAAAAATGATGCTGACAAATCCGACCAGGGCCGACGTGAGGACGCCCGTCACGAGCACCGCGGGACTCTCCGTAAACATCCGGACAGCGTTTCCCATTTCGAGAATGCCCGCCCCCAAAATCGCAGGAATGCCCACCAGGAACGAAAACCGCGCGGCCGCCTCTCTGTCGAGTCCGAGCATCATGCCGCCCAGGATCGTGGCCCCCGAGCGCGAAACCCCGGGAATAATCGCAATCCCCTGGCTGAGACCGATCACAAAGGCGTCCTGATGATTCATTTCCTGGAGGCCGCGAACGCCGTGTTGAAATCTGGCGCTCAGAAGGAGAAAAACTCCCGTCAAGAACCACCCGATCCCGACGTAGATCAGCGAGGAAAACATCTTCTCAAAAACCTCCCGGAAGGCCAAGGCCATCATGCCGGTGGCGACGGTCGAGACCAGGACAAAACAGCCTGTCAGCGCCCGAGGATGCTCCTGAAACGTTTTTTCGAGACTTCGCCGAAACGGCAATTTGACGAAGAAAAGAAAGGTGTCACGGACAATGCGTGCGATGTCCTTGAAAAAATAGACGAGCACGGCAAGCAGCGTCCCCCAGTGCACCGCCACATCGAAGGCGATCATGCCCTTGCTCAAATTAAAAAAATTCTGGATCAGCACAAGATGGCCGGAACTTGAAACCGGCAAAAATTCGGTCAGCCCCTGAAAAAAACCAAGAATGAATGCCTGCAGGATAGTCATATTACAAGAACTCCTTCCATTTTTTCTTTTCGAGCGCCGCCACCACGTGGCGCACGGATTCGGTTTTATTCCGGTGGCAAACCAGAAGCGCGTCGGGAGTGTCCACGACCACTTGGTCCCGGACTCCCACAAGGGCCACGAGGCGCCGGTCGCACTTGACGATGTTGTCGAAGCTATCGATCAGAATCGCGCGGCCGCGGACGACGTTGCGCTGCGCGTCCCGGGTCCACATCTCGGGGAGGACCTGCCACCCGCCCAAATCGTTCCACCCGAAGCTCCCGGGAATGGCCAGAATCCCCTCTCTGATTCTTTCCATCAATCCGTAATCGATCGAGACCGACGGCATCCGGGAAAACCACTTTTTCATCCCCGCCTTCAGCTCTCCCGACGCGATTTTCACCGCCAGGTCATGGATCTTCGGCTGGTGCTCTCGGGTCGCCCGAAGGAGCTCGTCGGCTCGCCAAACGAACATGCCGCTGTTCCAGTAGTAGCGCCCCGCGCGGACAAAAGATCTGGCACGCGCCAAACCGGGCTTTTCGCAAAACCGTTTCAGGACGTGAACCGCGAACCGATTTCTTGAGCCGGACCGGCGGCCGAATTCCAGGTAACCGAAGCCGGTGTGCGGATAAGCCGGCCGAATCCCGAAAGTCACCGGCATTTTCCTGGCGCGCGCTTCTTCGAGCGCCGCGCGAAGGGCCTTCCGGTAGGCGCTCTCATCGTCGATCCTGTGATCGGAAGGAAGAATCGCAAGAACCGCTTCCGGGTCCCGCCGCAAGGCCACCGCGGCGGCGAGGGCCGCGCATGGCGCGGTATTTCTCCCCACGGGCTCGCCGATCACTTGAGACGCCGGAATCTTCAGCAGCTTGACGACGAGAGGAACATTCGACGCCTGAGTAACGACCAGGATACGCCGTCGATCGATAAGCGGCCGGACGCGGTCGGCGGTCTGCTCGAGAAGGGTCTTGTGTCCAAAAATTTTCAGGAACTGCTTGGGTTTGTTTTTCCGGCTTTCCGGCCAGAACCGGGTCCCCGACCCGCCGGCCATGATCACGGCCCAAAGCATAGGCGTTACGCCCCCGATGACTTGATTTGGTCCTCGACGATCTTGCGGATCTCGCCCAGCCTCGCCGCGCTCACCGCTTCGAAGCGCATGACCAGCACCGGCTGGGTATTGGACGCGCGCACCAGCCCCCACCCGTCCGGAAACTCCACGCGGGCGCCGTCGATATCCACCACCCGGTAGTTCTTTTTGAACGATTCGACGGCCTTGCGGACAACATCGAATTTTTTATTGTCCGGACAATCCACCCGGATCTCGGGCGTAGAAACCGTCTTCGGGACATCCTCGAGCAAAGTCGAGAGAGGGCGCTTATTTTCCGCGGCGATCTCGAGCATCCGGCAGGCCGCGTAAACGGCGTCGTCAAACCCAAACCACCGGTCTTTGAAGAACATATGCCCACTCATCTCTCCGGCCAATTCGGCGTGCGTTTCCTTCATCTTGGCCTTGATCAGAGAATGGCCTGTTTTCCACATGATCGGCTTGCCGCCGTGCTTGGCGATATCGTCATAAATGGTCTTGGAGCATTTCACGTCTCCGATAATGACCGCTCCGGGCTTGCGCTCGAGGATGGCACGGGCATACAACAGGAGAATTTGATCGCCCGCGATGATCTGCCCCTTTTCATCCACCACCCCGATGCGGTCGGCATCGCCGTCAAAAGCGATCCCGAGGTCAGCGCGCGTCTCGAGGACCTTTTTCTGCAAATCCTCGAGGTTGTGCGGAACGGAGGGGTCCGGATGATGGTCCGGAAAATTCGAATCGAGATTCGTATAGAGTTCGGTCACATCATGGCCGAGCTTTTTGAACAACTCCGGCGCGGTCAGTCCCGCCATCCCGTGCCCCGCATCCACCACTACTTTCAGAGAGCGCTGAGCGCTCATGCGGCTTAAGACGTCGGCTTTGTAAGCCTCCAGAATAGCCTGCTCCCTGAGGCTCCCCTTCTCGGAAACAAAATCTCCGGCATCGATCATCTGCCGCAGCTCCTGGATCTCCTTGCCGTAGAAAGGCCGGTCGCTCAAGTGGAGCTTGAGGCCGTTGTATTCGGGGGGATTATGCGAACCGGTAATGCACATCCCGCCGTCAAGCCCGAGATGAGAAACCGAAAAGTAAACCACCGGAGTCGGGACTAGCCCGAGCTCGTAGACGTCCATGCCGCTCGCCACAAGGCCCCCGGCAAGCGCCTTGAAAAGGCGCACGGAACTTTTCCGGAGGTCGTAGCCCAAAGACACTTTCTTTTTGCCTTCGCGCCGCAGTTTTGAGCCAAAAGCCCGCCCGACCGCGAACATGACCTCATCGGTCAGCTCGGTATCGGCCAGGCCTCGGATGTCGTATTCACGGAAAATATTTTCAGGGATCATGGAGCCTCAGTAGTGACTGAAACGTTGCGCACCAACCCGGTTGGGGTTGGTGCGTACTCATCATTCACCTGCGGGTTCATGGATGAGTACGTGCGAGCGAGAGGATTTGAACCTCCATGCCTTGCGGCGCCAGCCCCTCAAGCTGGTGTGTCTGCCGATTCCACCACGCTCGCGCGAAATGAATCCAAAATTGAGGTGTAATTCTCGACTATTTTCGGGTAAAAATCCAGCTTCTTTTTCAGGATAAACGAAGGGGGATCACCCCCGGCCATTCACCACATTGACGGGCTTGCCGGCAAGAAAACCCCGGATGTTGGCCACCGTGGTGTCCAGAATGCGGGTCACCGCCTCCTTCGAATAAAACGCGATATGCGGCGTAAAAATAACGTTCGCGCGCCCGAGCAAAATATGATTCCGGAGCGAAATCTGAACTTTATCCCAGCTGTCCCGGCTTTCAGCCGACTCCAGGAGCCTTTTTTCGTCCAGAATGAACTCCTCGCCTTCGAGGACGTCCAGGCCCACGCCCGATAGTATACCCTGATCGAGCGCACTGACCAAGGCCGATGTTTCGACCAGGCCTCCTCGCGAGGTATTGATCAAAATTGCTCCGCGTTTGATCTTCGAAATATTATCGCGGTTGAGGAGGTGATGAGTCGCTTTCATGTACGGCACGTGAAGACTTACGATATCCGATTCGGCCAAAAGCTCGTCGAAACCAACATACTGAAACCCCAGGACTTCCGCCAGAAAATGGTCCTGCCGCACGTCGTGGGCCAGGACGTGAAGGCCGAACCCCCTCGCCATGTGAATGACATGCAGCCCAATGTGCCCCGTCCCGACGACTCCAAGCTTCTTGCCTTTAAGATCGAATCCCAGAAGGCCGTCGATGGAAAAATCGCCCTGCTGAGTCTTGAAATAAGCGCGGCGCAGGTTCCTCGACAGAGAAAGGATGAGGGCAAAAGTGTGCTCGGCAACGGTGTTCTCCCCATAAACCGGCACGTTGGCCACCGGAATCCCCCGGCTGCCCGCCGCCTCGATGTCGACATGGTCATATCCGGTAGAGCGAGTTGCGATGAACCGCAAGCCGGGGAAACGCGTAAGGTCTTCCCGGGTAATGCGCGAATTGATGAACGGAGACAGAATCGAAGCCTCCTCGGTACTCTTTGGGAGGTCCGCCGCAGTTCCCGGGTGAAAAACAACCTCGTGAGCCTGTCCCAGACTCCTCAGGACATGCTCCTTTTGCCAATCCTCTTTCATTTCCAGAAATAGTATTTTGTCTTTGTCCATAATGAATTAACTCCTTGGAGGCCCCGTCAAGTTCCCGGCCTGCCTCAGCCTTTTCGTTCAAGGGTGTGAATATCAAAGCGCAGGTGACGCAGTTGGGGGGCAAAAAGCGCCGTCAGGGCGACGACCCCCAGAGTCACGAAGCCTCCCGCCACCACGCAGGGAACGGTTCCGATCCAGGCCGCCACCAAACCGCTTTCGAAGGCCCCGAGTTCA
>Ga0172379_10003716_pt1 | contig 23839 bp, 23 predicted proteins | sample GrowelOW334metaG_FD_119756 | JGI IMG/M metagenome (GOLD analysis project Ga0172379, IMG submission 119756) | Groundwater microbial communities from an aquifer near a municipal landfill in Southern Ontario, Canada - Groundwater well OW334 metaG | ecosystem: Environmental > Aquatic > Deep...
ACGGTAAACGTGGCAGGCGCCACCCACGCCGCGAATTACCCTCCGGCCGCCGCGCCGATTCCAATGCCGGCCATAGATTTTGATTCGGCTGATTCCAATTCCTATAAAAATAAGGCAACAGTCGTCTATACTGAAACCCAGTTTGCTAATTTAATTAAAAACAACAGGGATTTAAATTTACCGGGGCCGATTACTTATGTGTCCGGAAATGTGAATGTCCGCGGCGATGAAAACCTTACTATTAACGGCTTGCTGGTTGTAGAAAGGGATTTCGTTATCGGCCAATACTGGTGCTTGGGTTTTAGGTGCGGAAACAGTTCCGTTACGGTTAATCACGCGGAGGGGACAGCTTCAGGAATTTTAGCCAAGAGAAAAATTAATTTTCAAAGTTTTACCGACAGCGTGAATATTAACGGACTTGTCTATGCTAACGACTCTTTTGACATTTCGAGCGTCCCTCTTTTCGGCGGGACATCTTTTAATATTACCGGAGCCGCGGTCGGGAGGAAGCTTTCGATTTTTAGCTGCTGGCAGGATATTAACATTACTTTTAACAATGAATACGTTACTGAAGCTTTAGGCGGAGGCTTGTTTTCACCAGTTATAACGGTCGAACATTGGGAAGAAGAATATTAGTATGGTATAATATTAAATGGAAAACGCTAAAATTTTCATATTTTTATATTTATGTTTTTTGCCCCAAAAGTAATTTATCCGATCGGATTAGACATATCCGATCTTTCTATAAAATTGATTCAGCTGACAAAAATCCGGGATAAAATAAAAATTAGCGCCGTAGGCTGCGCCAGGCTCCAGCCGGGAATTATCGAGAAAGGGGAAATTATAAAAGAAGACATATTGGAAAAGGAAATTTTAAAGCTTTTAGCTTCGCCCCAGTACGGGAAAGTTGAATCAGACGAAGTTATCGCTTGCCTGCCGGAAACCCAGACTTTCATCAAGCTAATTGACGTAGAAAAAAAGAAAAATCTTGATGAGCCGATTAAAGAGGAAATAGAGAAGCACATTCCTATTCCTATAGAAGAGCTGTATTTTGACTATCAGGTTATCGAAGAAAAAATAACTGAAGCCTCGGTATTAATCGGCGCGGCGCCGAAGAAAGTCGTTGATAAATTCACTTCCCTTTTGGATAAAATCAACCTTTCAGTCATTGCCCTGGAAATTGAGCCGATAAGCATATGCCGGGCGCTATTATTGGAAGAGGGGCGGAAAAACAAAGGCAAACATGAAAAAAACTACTGCCTTTTGGACATTGGAGCAAAAAGGGCCAGCCTTACCGTCTATTCAAAAAATTCCATACTTTTTTCCATGAGCCTCCCTATCTCCGGCGAGGAAATAACCGATACCATCGAGAAAAAAATAAAACTTAACCGCGAACAGGCCGAAAAGGCCAAGATTATCTGCGGTTTGGACAAAGAAAAGGCCGAAGGCGCCGTAAAAGCCATATTAGCGGAACACATGGGAAAGCTTTTATCGAGAATAAAAGAATCGCTCGATTTTTACTTGATGCATTATGCCGAATACGGCCCAATCGATAAAATCATCCTGTGCGGCGGCGGCGGCAATATAAGAGATTTGCCCGCCTATTTGTCAGAGGAATTAAAAATTGATGCTATTGTCGGCGATCCTTTCGTTAATATCGGAGGGGATAAGGAAAAATACGGAGGCGCTTTTTTAGAAAAATTTAATATTGACGCGAAAAAAACCAAGGGAAAAGAACCGGTCCGGAGTAAATCCCTTATGCAGGGAAAAGAACTTACCTATACGACGGCTATCGGCCTTGGCCTAAGGGAGGTTTTTATTGACGAGATGTAATTTTCGGAAAATAAATATGCTGAATATCAACCTGGTCTCCGAAGAGCTAAAAAGAGAAATAAGCCTAAGAAGGATTTACGTTATCTTAAAAAGGATTTCCTGCTATTTTATTTTTATTATCGTGGTTTATTCGATTGTCCTGGTTTTTGCCCGCCTTCTGGTGTCGATAAAATTCGAAGAAATTGTCGAGCAGACTACGCTAATTTCGAAAAATACCCAAAGCTATAATTCAAGAGTCAAAGAAATAAATTCAAAAGTGGATTTTATTAAAGGAGTGCAGAATAATTTCATCCAGCTTTCCTGTTTTATAAAAGAATTGGACAAATTATCCGGCCCGTCTTTATTGATTGAACAAATCATGTTTAATCGTGAAAAAGGGGTAGTAATATTATCCGGTAAAGCTAAAGAAAGGCAAGCGCTTCTCTATTTTAAGGATAAGCTGGGTTCTTCAGGGTATTTTACCGAAGTGGATCTGCCGCTTGAAAACCTTTTTACCAAAACCGATATTGATTTCGAAATCACGGCCAAAACTAATCTCGAAAATTTCAAATAAATGCTTAAATTTAATTTTAAAAAACTTGATTATACTAAAAAGATTACTATCATATCGGGGTTTTTGGTTCTTGTTTTGGCGGCTGTTATCGTTTGGGTGGATCTGCCAGCCGTAAAAAATATTAATAAAATGAAGGATGAAATTGAGTTCCAGCGGCTTGACCTCGAAAAAAAGTACGCCAAGAGCCAGCGGATAAAAAAAATGGCCTTAAGCCTGGGAAAAATTGAAAATGAAGTTTTGCGGCTGGATAAAGTTTTTATAAGCGAATACCGGGAATTGGAATTCATCACCCGGCTGGAGCAAATTGCCCAAAGCGATTCGGTTATCCAGGAAATTAATCTAAATAAGAGTGCCGTTATGGAGACCGGCGGCTTCCGGGCAGTCTATCTGTTTGCCCGCTGTCAAGGGAGTTACGAGAACCTGGTAAAATACCTAGAGGATATTGAAGCGCTGGATTACTATATTAATATAGAAGACCTGCAAATAACCAAAGGCGAAAATGAAGAATTCAGCTTAAACCTAAAGGCGCTTACGTACTGGCGCTAAATAATATGCAATTCTTAAAAAGCCCAAGAAAAATTTTGTATATTTTCTACTCCGCGCTGGTTTTAACCGCGCTCGCGGTTTTTGCCCAGCTTTGCTTCTTTATTCATAACAATATCTACCAAACTATATATAATTCCGACCAAATATTAATCCTGCGGAGCATGGTGGCCATTGAACCGATAAACTTAAACGACTTTAACGAAGTAATTTCCAGTCTTCATGATAAGGGGCAAAAATGCGCGCGGGATAAAAAAACGCAGGCTTTACCGGAGTCGGCGGGAGAAGTAAAAGATTAATCAGGCAAGGCCATGCTTATTCTTAATGATTATCATGGCTTTTTTGTATTTCTTGACCGCGGGCAAAAACGGAAAGAGGCGGTAAGCAAAGCCGGGAAGCCAGTCGCTCATAGTGCCGCCGGGGCGGACCCGGTAAAGCGGCCGTCCAATCCAAACGCCGATTTTTCCGCCTTTGGTTATAGTAAGCCATAAATCCCAGTCCTGAAATTTTTTTAAAGACTCGTCAAAGCCGGGAAAACATTCGCGGCGCATCAAACTCATCATATTGATATAAGGAAATTCTTCCAGCTTCTCCCTGTCAAAAGGAAAAAGCTTAAATAACTTTCTTCCCCACCAAAAGGATGAATAAGCAAAGCTGGCCTTTGGATTCGAATTTAAGGCGTTTAGCATGGATGACAAGGCTTCCTGGCTTAAAACAACGTCTGCGTCGCAGAAGAACAGGTATTCCCCTTTTGAAGAGCGAAAGCCGGTATTTCTTGCCGCCGGCGCTCCTTTATTCATATCGTGGTTTAACAAGCGAAAACTAATGTCTTTTTCGCCGAATTTTTTTTTGTAGCTCTCGGCAACGGCCCGCGACTGGTCGCTGGAGCCGTCGTCAACGATAATTACCTCCAGCTCCGGAATGGTTTGGATTAAGATGCTTTCCAGGCAGGATGGAAGGTTCTTCGCCTGGTTATATAAAGGAATTATTACGCTTATCATGAAGTTGGCTTACTGCCGGCCGCTTCGCACCGAAACAGCTGGGAAAAAAATTCCCCCCGCGAAGATTAGCGGGAGGAATTTTTATGGAAGTTATAAAACTGCTTCTTTGGCGGCTTTGGCGACTCTGAATTTAACTACGGTTTTAGCCGGAATGTTAATTGATTCGCCGGTGGCTGGGTTTCTGCCAACCCGGGCGGCTCTTTTAACTTTTACCAGCTTTCCGATGCCCGGAACGACGAATTCACCGCTTTTTTTTACTTCGCCGTAGGCTAATTCAGTCAGCTTGTCCAAAAAATTGCCGACATCCTTTTTTGACATTCCAGTTTGGTTTGCCAAAGCCTCCAGAATTTGAGACTTAGTCATCTTTGCCATAATGGTCTAATGGCTTCGCAGCAGATTCTTTAGGCATTCCTGGGTAAAAATATGCTTAAAGAAGTTTGGCTGGCTTAGCCATTTAATATTAATATTTAATTTTTAGCCAGGAACAATACGCTAAACTACTATCATTATACACTATAATCGAATAAATGTGAATATTAACAAGGGTTTTACAACTTTTTGCCGGAAACTGTCAAATTGAATTTGGCACGGGTGGAGGGAATCGAACCCCCAGTTCAGCTTTTGGAGAGCTGTGGTTTACCATTAACCGACACCCGCATACTGATCGTTTAGAATAGCGATAAGCCCAGCCTAAATATTGGCGATTATCCGTTTTAACGAGCGAAAGCCTTATTTTTCGAGTATGCTCTCGTATTCAATCTCGTAGATATGCAAAATTGTTACCGCCAGGGAAATTATCAAAGGTCCGAAAATTATGCCCCAAAATCCGAAAAAAGCCACGCCTCCCAGGATTGAAAAAATTATGAACAAAGGGTGAACCTGGGCTTTTTCCTTTATAATATAGGCTCTGATTACATTGTCAATGATGCTAATGCCGCCGGTTCCCCAGGCGATCATAAATATGCCCTGCCAGATTTTACCGGCTAAGAGGAGATAAACCGCGGCCGGAAACCAGACTAATCCGGCGCCGACGTACGGCACTAACGAAAAAACGCTGGTTAAGATGCCGCCTAAGAAAGCCGGCAAGCCGACTACCCAAAATCCCAGGCCGGCAAAAAAGCCTTGCGCCGCCGCGTTTAGAATCGTGGATAAAACGGCTGATTGGCTTACATCTTTAAATTTGCGGAAAATCTTTTGGTCGTATTTATTGGGAAGCGGCGTCCAGCGCATTATCCTTTTTAGCATATTTTCCCCGTCGATCAGGAAAAAGAACATGCTTAGGATTATCAAAGCCAGGGAGAATATGAAGTTCGTCGTGCCGGCGATGAGAGACGTAGCGCCCGTAATCAGCCACTGATTGACCTTGCCTAAAGCGTCAAATAAATAGGTGCGCAGGTTGTTGTCTAGATTGACTCCCAGCTGGTGGAGATATCGGTTGTTAAGAAGCGGATCTAGGCCGTCGTGGCTGATAAAATTGGATATATTTCCGTAGGTTTCTATGAGCTTCTGGGCAGAATATATAATCAGGTTGGAAATAATCGCTACCGCGATAAGGATAACCGCGAGGCAGATAATTAGCGCGGCGGTTTTTTTTCTCCCTTTCAATAAAACCGAGAGTTTAATATACAAAGGATGCAGTATGGTTGCCAGCACGCCGGCCACAATAATATCAGCTAGAAAAGGGCTAAACACCAGATAGCATAAATACAATATGCCGGCGAGCATTAAAAGCAAGAAAGCCCTGGGGATCATGGACTTGTCCATATGTTTTTAGGGGCGAGGCCTATAATTTAATTTAGCCGCTTCTATAAACCAACCCCTAATTAGCTAACCCTAAAACTACTTAGTTTCTTTGTGAGGCGTGTGTTTGCCGCAATGCTTGCAGTGTTTTTTTATTTGGAGCCTTTCTTTCAGAATTTTTTTATTTTTGTGGGAAAAGTAATTGACTTGCTTGCAGGATGAGCATTCAAGTTTTATAAGATTATCTTGTGACATATTGTTTCGCCCGTCCGGGCAGTATGTATTACTGGTAAATTATTCAGCGTTAACTTTATAGCCATTCGGTATTACTTCGACCCAAGTAGTACCAGCGTTAAACTCGATTTCTTCGCCGGCGGCGTTATAATAAAAGGTCCGCCCGCTCTTATTTTTTTTCTTCCATGACCCGTCGCCACATGAACCATCCAAGCAGATTTTGGCTTTTCCGCTCCCGATAGTTTCAATCTGCCTCCGCCCTTCTTCATCAATCACCCGCGACTGGACCGATTGGATTATGATATTTTTGGCCTTAATCGGCGTTCCGTCTTCCATAACATGGGCCAGCCCGCCTTCAAATCTACTGTAATCGTTCGTTATTTTATCATACTTCCACTGGACTGTAAAATCATTTCCCCGGTAAAATACCGTAATTGCCGAATCTTCCGGCCGAGCCAAAGGTTCCAGATCATCTTTATATTTCCAGGAAACGGCGCTTTCGTTCTTTTGGCTTATGTCGGCTTCACTTTTATCAAGATAGGCGCTTATAAGCCCGCTTGAACTATATACGTTATGCGGCGCCGGACGGGATTTTTCCCTCCAAAAGGCGGCGGTGTTATAAAATTCATTCAAGTCAAAAATATTTTCACGGGCAATTTTAGCTAGCGCGTCCGGACTGCCGCCGCAATGAATATAGAGGGCATGTAAATCGGCGCTCCAGTCAATGTAATACGGCCGGGCGCTCCTTATCGGCCCGATTTTCTTTATTTCATCGCCAGACGCGTAAATTGCCAAAAATCTCGTAATTCCGCCCTCGGCTTCGGCTTCATAAACCAAATTGGCTTTTGTCAATCCGGACTGGGGCCGGGCGTCAACATGGTTTTCAATCATTATTGCCGCTGGAAATAAATTCTCCTTTCCTTTTTCGACCATCACCCCGTCGATCCAGCGCCGGGCCATTTCAACTTTCGGCTCGTTTTTTTCTCCGCTCCCGGCAATCGCCGCGCTGCCTTCCCGGCTTTTTTCCGAGCCGTCAATATAGCCGTGAAGATAATATCCCAGCCAGGGAATAAGGCAGAATATAATAACTCCCAAAAAAATAAATATTCTTCGGCCGCCTAATACCGCTTTAACTTTATTTTTTAATTCCTCCATTAATCTTAAATTATTTTTCGGTTTTTTCCTTTTCCGCCGCGCCTTCTGCCCCTTCCTTTTCTTCTTTGCCTTTTCCGATTACTTCAACATCTTCCGGCTTAACTGCCGCTACCGGCTCTTCTTCGGCTTTAGGCTCGACAACTGAAACGATGATGTTTTCCCCGTCAGCCAAAGCCGTAACGCCTTTAGGCAGTACCAAGTCTTTTACTTTCAAGGAATCATCAAAATTGGAAAGCGGGCTGATGTCAACTTTTATTTCACTCACTAAATCTTCCGGCAAGCATTCGACTTCAATGTTGTCCGCGTGCTTAATCAGAGCGGCGCCCAGCTCTCTTATCGCTTTGGATTCGCCGATGAATTCCAGCGGAATTTCGGTAGTTACTTTCTTTTTCATATCCACCTGGAAGAAATCGATATGGTTAATCCGGTCGTGTATCGGCTCTTTTTGCACATCGTAAATAAGAACCTTCACCGGCGTCTTCTCGTCTACTTGAAGTTCGACCAGCGTGCTTTCTCCGGCTTTTTCATATACTTTTTCGAATTCCCCTTTTTTTACTTTGAGGCTTAAACCGGTAATATTGCTCCCATAAAGGACGGCCGGCAAGTAGCCTTTGGCCCGGAGCAGTTTAGCCTTCCCGTTGTTTTCTTCTCTCGTGTAAGCTTTTAAATTGACTTTTTCCATATTTTTATTGGTTTTACCGAATAAAATTTGCGCCTAAACGGCAAACTGAATCCTTTTTTAGTAAATATTGGATAAGATTTAAAAAAAGATATTTTGAAATACCTTTTAGTAATTAATCTTACTGCGGATTATTATGCTTTCCATTATTCCTACTAATATTAGAGTGGAAACAAGCGCACTGCCGCCGTAGCTTACCAAAGGCAATGAAATGCCGACTACCGGCAATAGCCCGACGTTCATACCTATATTAATAAACATTTCAATAAAAATCAAGCTTATGGCCCCTAAAATGAAAAAGGTGCTAAAATCCTCTTTAACGCGGCGGAGGCTTTTTATAGCCCGGTGGAAAAATACCATAAAAAAGGCCAATACCAAAATAACCCCTAAAAAGCCCAATTCTTCGGCAATTACCGCGAAGATGAAGTCATTTTGGCTTTCCGGCAAGAACCTTAATTGTGACTGCGAGCCAAAACCGATACCCCGGCCGATAAGCTGGCCTGACCCGACCGCGATCATGGCCTGGGTAACATTATACCCTTGATCAAGCGGGCTTGACTTAGGGTTGGCAAAAGTCATAATCCTTTCTTTCTGGTAGGGCTTTAGGTAAAAAAGCCAGCCCGCCCCGCCCAAAAGCAGTCCGGCCAGGATCAAGATAGCTAAATATTTTTTGCTGAAACCGGCCATAACGATGATGGCGAGCCATAAAAGGACCAAAACCATCGCCGAACCAAAATCCGGCTGGGCCATTACCAGGCCGGCCAAAATTGCTAAAAAAAACAAGGGCAGTAAAAAGTGCTTTAGGGTATTGAAGCGGAAATTGGCCCGGGAATAATAATAAGAGAAAAAGAGTATTAATATGATTTTAATAAGCTCGACCGGCTGAAAGCTAAAACCGAAAATATTAAACCAGCCTTTGGTTCCCCTGATAGTTGAACCGAAAAATAAGACCGCCACCAAAAGAATAACTCCTAAAACATAAAAGTAAACGCTGGTTTCGCGAAGGTCGTTAAAATCAAGAAAAGCAAAAACAAAAAGCAAAACCAGTCCGATTCCGGCGAACAAGAGCTGTTTTTTAAAGTTGGCCAAGCTCTGGTCGCCTTGGGAAAGGGATACGCTGTAAATCTCTACCAGGCCGTATATGACCAATAAAAAAACTGAACTAAATAAAATCCAGTCGAAATTTTTTAAATATAATAAAACTTTCCTCATCAAGTTAATAGTTCCCGTTCCTGGTATTGATTTCATCCTTTTGCCCGCCGGCTCCCGTTGTCCCTACAAAATCCATGTAGTTTTTCTTGTCCATTATATTCACTTCCGGGATAACTTTGACTTCCGAGGCATACGATACCGAGCTGGGCCAGCTTAGGCTGATATTGTAGCTTTTTCCGGACATAAAATTTTCCAAGCCGTATTTAGAGGCGCTCACTGCCTGCCCCCCTTGATACAAAAGGACCAGGAAGTCGGCCCGCCAATAATTATACGCCGAACTGTTCAAGACTTCAAAGTCAACCTTATTTAAGCTCTCTTTATCTGACAAAACAGTCTTCCCTTCGGAATTCAATTTAATGCCTGTTATTTTAAAATTGAGGTGCTCTTCCGAAAATTTATTCCAATCAGGGATTTCTTTAGATTTGATCGGATGCCAATTAAGCGTTTTAATCCGGATCGCCGCGTCAGCCGGAAAGGAGCCGAATTCCTGCGACATTGAGATTAAAATTTTCTTTTCACTCGGATAAATGAAGCTTTTTTCAACCGGCGTCTCCACTCCGCTTCCCGCGAAAGCGAACTCCAGTTCGGCCCAGTGCCGGGGATTAGGATTCTCGGCCACGGCGATAAAATCATAGCTTCCGGCCGTGCCGTTATTTATAACCTGTACATTGCCCATTTTTAACTCCAAAGGCTGGGTGTTTTTAAAATAATCGTGGCTGGCGACATTAATCCTTGTCAAATCATCGACAAGTTTCTGATCCTCAATCATGCCGACGAAAATGTAATGCAAAAACCCATAAAAGAAAATCCCCCAGCCGATAACCGAAATTAGCACCAAAAAAGCAATAAAAAGTTTTTTTAGCTGTTTTAGATGTTCGATATACCAAAACCCGAAATTAAGCTTTTTTTCTGTCAAACCCGTAGAATCTTCGAAGACCGGAGGTTTGGCTGCCACTGGTTTTACCACCTCAACTTTTTCCTTTTTTATATATCTTGCCATAACCATATTTTAGCATAATTAAGGAGTTAGTGGCAATTTTTTACCTATCAACTAGACTGAATATTGATGAATGTGCAGATATTGCCCTGGTAAAATACACGGCCTGTAAGACTTGCGTTTGGGGCTTAAATTTGATAAAATGCAAGTAGAATAATTACCCTGATTTCGGGTTGTTTTTAATTAAAAATACTTCTAATATAAAGGTTTATTATGGCTAAAGACAAAACAAAAGCTAATGTTTATGACGCCAGTTCCATTACCGTTTTAGAAGGACTGGAGCCGGTAAGAAAACGGCCGGGAATGTATATCGGATCAACCGGTACGACCGGCCTGCACCATCTGATTTGGGAAGTGGTGGATAACGGAATCGACGAAGCTATGGCCGGCCATGCCAATGAAATTGTCGTTACCTTAACGGCTGACGGCATGGTTTCGGTTTACGATAACGGGCGCGGCATCCCGGTTGGCATCCATAAAGTTACGGGCGTATCGGCCTTGGAAACCGTCCTTACCAAATTACACGCCGGAGGAAAATTCGGCGGCGGCGGCTATAAAGTTTCCGGCGGCCTGCACGGCGTCGGCGTCTCGGTCGTTAACGCTTTGAGCGAATACTTAAAAGCTGAAGTTTTCCAAAACGGAAAAATTTGGATGCAGGAATATAAAAGAGGCAAACCCTTAAAAAAAGTAAAACCCTCGGGAACTACAAAAAAAACCGGCACCCAGATTACTTTTAAGCCGGACGCGGAAATATTTACCGAAACGACTGAATTCAGCTGGGGCACGGTGATCGACCATTTTCGCCAGCAGGCCTACTTAAATCGCGGCGTAACTATTAAAATTTTTGACAAGAGAAAAAATCACCGTCCCAAAGCCTATGTTTACTATTTTGAAGGCGGCATCAAAGCTTATATTAACTCTTTAAACCGCTCGAAAAATGTCAAAAACGAAACGATTTTTTACGTGGAAAAGCCGATTAATTCTTCGCTCGTGGAAATCGCTTTGCAATATAACGACGAATACAATGAAACGGTTTTGGCTTTTGCCAATAACATCTACAATCCCGAAGGCGGAACGCATATGGCCGGATTCCGGGCGGCCTTAACCCGCACCCTGAATAATTACGCCCGAACCCAGAACATGTTAAAGGAAAAAGATGAAAACCTTACCGGCGAGGATGTCCGTGAAGGCTTAACGGCGATTATCAGCGTAAAGCTTACTGATCCCCAGTTTGAAGGCCAGACTAAAGGAAAACTAGGCAACGCGGAAATGAAAGGCTACGTGGAAACAGTCTTTAGCGAAGCCTTTGCCTCATTCTTAGAAGAGCATCCGCGCGAAGCCGAAGCGATTGTCGGCAAATGCATCCTGTCGGCCCAGGCCCGGATTGCCGCCCGAACGGCCCGCGCCAGTATTTTAAGAAAGGGCGCTTTGGAAGGAATTACCCTGCCCGGAAAACTGGCTGACTGCGCGTCGAGAAAAGCCGAAGAAACAGAATTATTCATAGTCGAGGGCGATTCGGCCGGCGGCTCGGCTAAACAAGGCCGCGACCGAAAATTCCAGGCTATCCTTCCTCTGCGAGGAAAAATTTTAAATGTCGAACGCGCGAGATTAGATAAGATGCTCGCTAATAATGAAATCAAGAACCTGGTAATCGCCATGGGCACCAATATCCAGGAACAGTTTGATATAGAAAAACTCCGCTACGGCCGGATTATTATTATGACTGACGCCGACGTTGACGGCGCCCATATCCGCACTTTGCTTCTCACGTTGTTCTACCGCCACTTCCCGGATTTGGTCACCCGCGGCCATATCTTTATCGCCCAGCCGCCCTTATACCAGATTAAAAAAGGCACAACCGCCAAGTACGCTTTTTCCGATGATGAAAAAATGAAAATTATAAAAGAAATGGGCGGAGGCGAAGTCGCTGAAATCGAACAAGGGGCGGAAGAAATCTCGCAGGATGAAACCGGGGTATCCGAAGAAGAGGTGGCAGAAGCGGCTGCCGCAAAGGCCAAAGCCCCGGCAAAAATCAATATCCAGCGCTATAAAGGTCTAGGAGAAATGAACCCGAACCAGCTTTGGGAAACTACTATGGATCCCAAAAGCCGTGTAATGCGCCAGGTAAATATCGAAGACGCGGTGCGCGCCGACGAAACTTTTGATATGCTGATGGGCGGCGACGTCGCGCCCCGGAAACACTTTATCCAGACCCACGCGAAGAAGGTGGAGAATTTGGATATCTAACACTTATTAAAGTCCTATATAAAATCGCGGCGAAGTCTATTTGGATTTCCGCCGCTTTTTATATCCGGCCAAGGAGACGCAAAGCTTCTTCGAGCTTCTTTAAAACTTTAATATAAGCGGCGCATCGCAAATCAACTTTATACTCCTGCGATATTTTGTATACATCGTAAAAGGCCGTTTCCATTTTTTTCTTGACTTTCTCCAATACCTCCTCCTCTTCCCATCTCAACCCCGTAAGATTTTGAACCCATTCATAATAACTACCGATTACCCCTCCGGCATTGGCGAGAATATCAGGAATAATAATAATATCTTTCGGCCTCAATTTTACTACCGCCTCGCGGGTTACCGGCCCATTGGCCATTTCTAGAATTATCTTGGCTTTTACTTCGCCGGCGTTATCTTCGTGGATCTGATTTTCGATAGCCGCCGGAATAAGAATATCGACCGGCAGCTTCAATAGTTCTTCATTGCTAATAACACTGCACGATACTTCCAACTCCCCTAACTCGGCCGGATAGCAGGATTTTGACATAAGACGGCCTTTTTCCTTTCGGGTTTTAATTATTTCTTCAACATCCAGGCCGCTGGCGTCATAAAGCGCGTTTTTCGCGTCCGAAACCGCGACAATTTTATATCCGCTCTCAAAAAGAATTTTCGCGATATTACCTCCGACATTTCCAAATCCCTGGATGGCGATGGATATCTCCTTTTTTTCCTTTGCCTTGAATATCGGATTAAGTTCTAAAAACTTTTCCAAAACCACTACTCCGCCAAAAGCGGTCGATATCTCCCGGCCATAACTCCCGCCTAGTATCAATGGCTTGCCGGTAAATGAAGCGAGCGACGAGAATCCCTTAATCTTACTGTATTGGTCATACATCCAGGCCATGATTTGGGGATTGGTATTTACGTCCGGCGCCGGGACGTCTTTTTGCGGGCCGATATAGTAGTAAATCTCATCGACATATGCGCGCGATAATTTTTCTAATTCGCCAAAACTTAATTTTTGCGGCTCGACTCTAATTCCTCCTTTGGCGCCGCCGTAAGGCAGATCCATGGCCGCGTTTTTTAAAGTCATAAGCATGGACAGGGCTTTAACCTCATCCAAATCAACCTTTGGGTGGAAGCGGATGCCGCCCTTAAAAGGACCGAGGGCGTCGTTATGCTGGATTCGGAAGCCTTGGAAAATTTCCACTTCGCCTGTATCCTTTTTTAGCGGGATGGAAAACTCGATAATCCGCTGGGGCGATTCGAATATTTCCAAAACCTTGGGCGGAATATTAATTAATTTTCCGGCTTCCTTAACCTGCTCTAAAACTGATGATAAAAATTGGTTCATATTGATAAATATTATTGGCATCTGGCGAGTTTAACATTATAACGGTTTCATTAATTTAGAATTAACTTACTAAAAAACCAGCCCTTATCGGCTGGCTTTGCGCGCTCCGGCTTCGTCCGAGCCGAAGTGATGGGCAATTTCATGCTTAATGGTATTGCTAATCATCATTCTTAATTCTTTTTCGTTTTTGGATTCATGCAGTATCGCGTATTTAAAAAGCGTAATCCGGTCGGGCAATACCGCGCCTAAATTACGGCGGCTCGATTGATGATAGCCTTCGTAAAGGCCGAACAAAAAATAACCGCGCCCCAGCCGGAATTTTTTTTCTTGATCCGGAGTCGGATAATCCTCAATTAAAAAAGCCACATTATTCGTTTTACTGATAACTTCCTCCGGCAGGCTATCCAGCTCTTCTTTTACTATTTTTTCAAAATCTTCTGATGACAAGTTCATATTTTCCCGCTTATTTCACCCCAGTAAAAATAATACCATTTTGCGAGGAATTTACAACTACTTGATTCCATAATCCGATACTCCAATACTCTAAAATTCCAATAAAATCAAAGAAAAGCCGCCAGGTAGGTTTGGCGGCTTAAAAGTGCTTGTTTTATGGAGCTGTATGAGTCATTCGCTCAATTACGGACTACGTAACTTATTGCGATTCTCCATTTGTTATGCTCAATATCATTTCATTGAGCTGATTTACGTCATACGGCTTGGGTAAAAAACCGTCTGCTCCGGCCTCGAGGCATTGGATTTTCACTTCATCACAATTAGATCCGCTCGTAAGTATGTGCTTGATACCGGGATACCTATCCGCGCAGTATCTTACGAAATCGGTTCCCCTCATCCCCGGCAGATTCAAATCGCAAATTGCAAGCTGAAAAATGGCTTTTTTCAATTCTTGCAAAGCATCTTCCGCCGATCTGAATCCAACAGACTCCCACCCGAAAATCTCGAGCATTTCGATAATCAATTCCCGAATTGCGGCTTCGTCTTCGATCACCAGGATTTTCATTTTTCCCCTCCTTCGCGAGCGTTAGATTTCTTCTGTTTCAACCTGTTTGGGCATGAATTTGATGGCGGGCGACGAAACTAAACTGATAACGGCTTTCACTAATATATTGGCAACCATTATTTCCATAACAGTCGAGATCGGCAAGACTCCTAAAAAAGCGATTAGGCTGAAGATCGCGCTGTCGATTACCAGCGCAACCGTATTTGAAATGAGCACTGCTAATATATCGTTTAGCCGGCGATAAACCATGCTAAAAATTTCCGTATCGGCCAATTCTGATAATACCTGGGCGATTACGCTGGCGATGGAAATACGGAAAACCGGCATCAAAATATTTTGGTAATCATTTTGATAAAGCCAGGCCGGATCCGGAGCCATCTTCCCTGCCAGCCAAAAAAACAAGAAGGCCAAAAGGCTGAAGGCGGCGGCGGATACGACGACCACCCGAGAATTCTTTTTCCCGCAGGTTTTATGGACAAGATCCCTTAAAGTAAAAGTTATCGGATATATAATAGTACCAGCGTCCATCGATAAGTGGACGAGGGGCAAAACCGTAATTTTGGTTGATAAAACATTAGCGATAATTTGCGCGGAGGTATAAGCTGACGCGCTCACTAAAGCCAGGCTTAATTTTTTGTCCATAAAATAATTGATAGCATGTTCTAGAAAGTCATGGATATATCTTATCTATTTAATTATTTTAATGCAAATGAGGACGAAAGCAGGGACGACTAACGGGCTTGACACGCGGATTAGTTAATTGATAAACTATTTTAATCTTTATAAAAAACTGCGAACTCGGGTCATTTACAAAAAGCCCGGCTAGGTATGAAGAAATCTCCCTTTATGCACCCCTTAAAAGACAAATCAATAGCTAAGCTGGTGGTATTTACCGCTACCCGGCTGGAACAATTCGCCAATACTTATGTATTAAAACCGATGGGCCTTACTACCACGGCGATTAAAATCATGGGGATTTTGTATTACCGCGGCCCCCTTACCCCGACCGATATTCTCAAGTTAATCGGCGGGACAAAGTCCAACGTTACCCAGCGCCTTAATTTCTTAGAAAAGAGCGGATTTATTAAGCGCCAGGCTCCACGAAAAAAAACGGCAGATGATAAAAGAAAAAAAATGATTGAACTTACTGGCGGAGGAAAAAGAAAACTTGTCTTGGCTTACGAATTAGTGAACAACAAAAGCCTGGATTTGGAAAAAAGTTTTACCAAAGCCGAATGCCGGCTTTTCTACGAATACTTAGTTAAAACCAATTTACTTATTTATAACGTTGAAAAGGAATACCTGAAATTAAACCCAAGAAATTGCCGCTCTGATGATTTACTAAAAGAGATCTGCGGGCTTAAACAAAAAAACTGCCGAAATTTTTTAAACTAATAAAAAAACATATATGAAAAAATTAAACAACAAATACATAAAAATAGCCGCCTTGATTTTACTTTTAGGCGCGGGTTTTGCCGCCGTATCTTTTTTTGGTAAAACCGTTGCCGACGAGGGCGTAAAGGAAGCAAACGCACCGCTGGCTGTAACCGCCCAGACGATAAAAGAATCTGACAGCCTAAAAGAAAACCTGGAGTATTCAGCCATTGTATCGGGCGACCAGGAAGCGAAAATTTTCGCCAAGACCTCGGGCAACGCCAAAGAGGTTAATTTCAAGGTTGGGGATAAAGTTAAGATGGGCGCGCTGTTGGTAAGGATTGACGAGCCGGGGGCTAATGTTTCGGGCCAGGGTTTTAATTCAGCCCAGGTCAAGCAAGCCCAAATTTCCGCCTCGCAGGCCTACGCCTCTTACGAGATGGCCAGGACTAATTATCAGAACACCCTAAATTCTTCCCAAAAAGATTTGGCCCAGGCCCGAATCGCCCGCGACCAGGCAAGGACCGGAACCGGCAATACTAACCTAACAATTGAAGAAAGCCTGAAAGCGTCCCAAATCGCTTATGATACGGCTAAAGAGGCGGCCGAGCAGGCCCGGCTGGCTTTGGAAAACCGCAAAAAAATATCCGGCCAATCGGAAATCGATATGAACGTTAACGCCGATACTGCCGTAGATACGGCCGCCGATACCTGCAACTCGGTTATCACTTCAATTAATAACATCACTTCCCTGGACGATAATAATATTATTTCTTTAAGTTATAAATCACAGCTTGGGGCCCTGGACGTAAGCGTTATTTCCGCGGCTAAGAAGAACTATATTACCGCCCAAACCGCCAACCAAAAATATATTTCCACTAATTTTAACGGCATCAATAGTAAAATCTCCGCGGCCCTGGATTTGGCGCAGGAAACAAAGAAGTTGGCGGATAGCGTTAAAATCCTTCTTGACAAGACTGTTCCTACCGCCGAACTGCCCCAAACTTCCCTGACCGGGTCATCTCTTTCTTCCCTCCAATCGGCCGTGTCCAGTTATCAGTCCCTAGCTAACGGCGCCATCTCCCAGATTAACGGCGCCAAACAGTCCCTAACTAATACTCCTTTGAATAACACCGCCGCTTTGGATGCTTTGCAAAAAGCTTATGACCTGGCGAAAAAGCAGGAAGCCCAGGCCGCTCAAAGCTTAAATAATCTGAAAGCGGGCAATAAATCGCAAATTGACTCGGCTGGTTTTGGACAAAAATCGGCGGAAAATCAATACGAAGCGGCTAAAATCCGGCTGGATTCGCAGATTTCTATGGCTAAAAGCCAAATGGATATTAGCGAATTCCAGTACCAAAACGCGGTCCAGGGCTTGCAAAGCCTTTATGACATCCATCTGGCTACGGCCGCGATTGACGGGACTATAACCCAAAAATTCGTTAACCAGGGCGAGGCAGTCTCTCAAGGCCAGCTCTTAGCCGTTGTCAGCCAGCCGGAAAAAGTTAAACTCACTTTCTATACTGATCAGGATAACCTGCCTTACTTTACGCTCGGACAGGCCGCCATAATTAAGGACGCCCAAGGCAACTCTTATCCGGGAAAGGTAACGAGTATTACTCCGCAGGCCGATAGCCTTACCAAGCGGTTTATGATTGAAGTTCGCCCGGACCAGACTGACGGCCAGCCAGGCAATAAAGAATCGAACACTTTTGTTCTAGGTACGGTTATGGACATAGTCGTCCCGATTACCAAGAAAGCCAAAACCGCCGGTACCGCCATTCTTCCCCTGTCGGCTATCGAGGTCGGCCAAAGCGGCAATTATATTTTTTACATTGAAGAGGCTAAAGCCAAAAAAATTAAAATTGAAATCGTAAAAGTCGAAGGTGAAAACGCCGAAGTGAAGATTGGACTGCCCGAAGAGACTCTAATCGTCGTTGACGGCAATAAATTAATCCATGAAGGCGACCCGGTAACAGTTAAAGAAAAATAATTTAATCTCAAAATTTCTATGAACGACCAGAACAATAATAATATGATTTTATTGCCGGGGCCGAAAAAAGAGCCGGGCGCCGGCGGGCAAGGAAGCGCGGAAAGCCAAAATCATAAATCTTCCGACCATCTCTATCTGAAAAAACTGGAATTCCGGCCTGAACTAAGAAAAAGCTGGCTTAATTTTTTTATCGTCAATTTCCGCGTGGTAATACTAATGATTATCCTGATTTCGATGTGGGGAATTTACTCGTTCATGAGCCTGCCGCGGGAATCCAACCCGGAAGTTAAAATTCCGATCGCCGTTATCGTAACCACCTATCCCGGAGTCGGGCCGTCGGACATAGAGGAATTGGTAACAAAAAAAATTGAGTCCGGCATCTCGGGCATCTCGGGCATCGATACCATTTCTTCCAAATCTTCTAACTCATTATCCGCCGTAACGGTAGAGTTCGGGGCAAAAGAAGACTTAGACGACTCGCTTAGAAAATTGCGCGACCAGGTCAATAGCATAAAAAATGAATTGCCCGAGGACTCAAACGACCCAATAGTCCAGGAAATCTCCTTTGACGACCAGCCGATTTTAACTCTAGCTTTAACCGGCCCTCATGACGGCCTTACTTTAAGGAAATTCGCCGATAATTTAAAAGATGAACTGGAAAAAGTTCCGGGAGCGCGCGAAGTAAACGTTTCCGGCGGCGACGAGCTTGAATTTGAAGTGGCTTATGACCCACAAAAACTAACTTTTTACAGCATAACGCCCGACCAGGCTAACCAAATAATCGCCGCTACTAACTTAGCCTTTCCGTCAGGGACTTTTAAAGGCACCCAGTATAATTATCCGGTCCGGACTGATTCCCGCTTCTTTGACGCGAAGAAGCTCGCCAATCTCCCGATTTTCCATACGCCGGAGGGAGCGATTGTTTATTTGCGCGATATTGCCGAAGTAAAAGAAAAATCAATTGAGCGCTCGGTATTTTCAAGATTCTCAATCGGCGACCAGGCGCCCCAGGAAGCGGTAACCATTTCGGTCGTTAAAAAAACCGGCGGTTCAATTTTGGATACTGTCGATCAATCGAAAAAAATACTGGAAGAGGAAGTGCCGAAGCTGGAAGGGGCGAAATACGATACGATTGTCGATATGGCTAAGTATATCCGGATGGACTTTGACCAGTTGACGCATGACTTTATTTTGACTTTGATATTGGTTTTTATCATCCTGTTTCTAATCGTCGGAATGAAAGAGGCTTTAGTCGCCGGCCTGGCCATCCCCTTAGTATTCTTCGTCAGTTTCGGCGTTATGCTTTCAACCGGCCTGACCCTGAATTTTTTATCGATTTTTTCCTTGATTTTATCTTTAGGGCTATTGGTGGATGACGCGATTGTCGTTGTTTCCGCTACCAAGCAGTATTTAAGAACTGGAAAATTCACCCCGGAAGAGGCCGTACTCCTTGTATTAAACGACTTTAAAGTAGTTTTAACAACGACTACCCTAACTACGGTTTGGGCTTTTTTACCCTTGATTTCCGCTTCTGGAATTATCGGAGAGTTTATTAAATCCATCCCGATTACCGTGTCCGTCACTTTGATCGCTTCCCTATTAATCGCTTTAATGATTAACCACCCTTTAGCCGCGGTGCTGGAGAGGGTAAGGCTGACGCGCAACATGTTCTTTTTCTATATCGCCTCTCTCTTTGGCTTGGCCGCTGTTTTAGCGTTCCAGGGGAAAATACTATTCTATTTTTTTGCTGTGCTTCCTTTTGCCGCCGCCCTCCTAATTATCCGCTGGTACCGCGCGGACGGAAAAGATAAACTTTTGGCTAACGAAACTCGGGTAAAGGAGGAATGGAAAGACGACGATCTGATTAAGGGCAAGTTAAAGCGGGCCGGAGAGGATCGCGCGGGAAAAAGCCTGTGGAAGCGCGTCCAGCACGGAATAGTAAATTTCAATTCCGTTCTTCCGATATATGAAAAATATTTAAGGAAAATTATTGAAAGTAAAAAGCGCCGGTGGCAGATTATGGGCGCGGTCTTCGGCATGTTTGTTGCCGCCTGCCTTTTGCCCGCTACCGGCATCGTCCCGATGGAATTCTTCCCGGCTTCAGACCAGGAATTCATCTATATTAATTTTCGCGCTCCGACCGGGCTGGCATTAGCTAAAACTAACGGCATCATAGCCAATGTTGAAAAGAAGCTACTGGAAATTCCCGAAATCGACAATTTTTCGACCATTGTCGGCCAGCAGGGCGCGGGCGGCGATTTTGCCATCGGCCTTTCTTCCTCTTCGCATCTCGGTTCAATTACGATTACCCTTTCCGATCCGGACGACCGCGAACGGACATCTTATGAAATCGCCGAAATCTTAAGGAAAGATTTGGTAAAAATCTCTGAAGCCGAAATTACGGTTTCCACTCCGTCCGGCGGTCCCCCGTCCGGTTCGGCCTTTGAAGCCCAAATTATAGGCGATGATTTGCAGGCGCTTGATAAAATCGCCAACGAATTAAAACCGGTTTTAGCTTCAATTCCGGGCGTGGTGAATGCTGATGTTTCCCTAAAGGATTCTCCGGCCGAATATACTTTTTCCCTTGATCCGGCCCGGCTTGAGTTGTATAACTTAAACGCCGCTTATGTCGGCTCAACCTTAAGAATGGCTATTTCGGGGAGCGAGATAACTAAAATTATCCGCGATGGCAAGGAAATAAAGATTATGGCCAGGTTTAACAAAGACCGCCTGCCGACGCTTGAAGCCGTCCAAAATATCCAGATACTAAATCTGCAAAAACAGCCGGTTTTCTTAAAAGACGTGGCGAAGATAGAATTAAAGCCTTCGGTTGATTCAATTTCCCGAATTGACCAGAAGCGCGTGGTATTATTGTCCGCCGATGCCGCCGGAAAAACTCGCCCGGCCGCGATTTTGTCCGAGTTCCAGAAAAAAATTAAAGATGATTATAAATTACCGGCCGGTTATTCGATTACTTACGGCGGCGAGAACGAAGAAAACGCCGAATCGGTCCTTTCAATACTGCGGGCTATGGTGATTGCCGGGCTGTTAATTATTTCCACCCTAATTATCCAATTTAACTCCTTTAAGAAAGCGGCTATTGTCTTAATCGCCATTCCTTTAGCCTTAATCGGCGTATTTTTCGGATTGGCGATTATGCGGATCAACTTAAGTTTCCCCGGATTGATCGGCATCCTGGCTCTCTTCGGCATTGTGGTAAAAAACGCGATTATCCTTATTGATAAAATTAACTTAAATTTAAAAAGCCAAATCCCTTTTACTGACGCGGTCGTTGACGCCGGCAAATCCCGGCTGGAAGCGATTTTTATCACTTCTATCTGTACGGTTATCGGCATTATTCCGATTACCCTTTCCAATGAATTGTGGATGGCTTTGGGAACGGCGATTATCTTCGGCTTGATGCTCTCCTCCTTTATGACCCTGTTTATGGTGCCAATCCTCTTTGCCGCCTTCGTAAAAGATCCGAATCAATAAAATGGATTTTGCTTAATATGACAAATGGCCGCTCGGTTATCCGGCGGCCATTTTTTTCATTCTTCGCCCCTCTTAACACTAATACTCTTCCTAAAACCGATCCGGTCGCGGGCCAGATCGCCGGAATCAAACATGGTCCCGCGCACAATCGTATATTCGCCGTACTTATCGTTTAATTTATCCATGGCCCGGCTGACGCTTCTCGGCTTCAGATTGTCGTAAAAAAGATTAGCCTGGCCGGATATTGGCGACAGCCGGAAAACCGATACGGCCAGCATCCTGACTGGCAGCAATATTTCAGTTTTCATGACAAAATCATGGATTGGATTAAAAATTTCCTCGGTAATATAAATCTTATCCCCGGGCGTAATCAATTTGTGCAGCCCGCCATCATAGATATAGCCGGCGTAAAAATTTATTTTCTGCGCTTCCAGCCCCAAAGCGCGCAAGCGCCGGCCGGTTTTTTCACAAAGTTTATGGATGATTTTTAGCAAATATTTTTTATCAGTAGTTTGCCTGGGAAGGCAATAAGAGTGGCCGATGGATTTGGGCGGCGCATCTTCCGGATGTACTCGTGAAATTTCATGGCCATTTACGTTGGCCCAAAGATAATAGCCGCAGCTCCCGAGTTCCCTTTTTATTTTTATCGGATCATAATTTTTAAGCTGGCCTAAATCATTAATCCCGATGGCTTTCAGCCGGCGTTCCATTGCGTTATTAATTCCCCAGGCGTCCTGCAGGTTCCGTCCGGCCAGGATGCTATCCAGGTTATTTTTATCTATTACCAGCAGGCTGTTTTTTGGCGCAATGTCGCCCGCGAATTTAGCTAAAAATTTTGTCCAGGATATGCCAATAGAACATTTCAGCCATTCGCCGACTTCATCTTTAATCCTGGCCCTCACTTCCAGCGCCACCTTTTCCGCCTGTTCATAATTCTTCACCCATCCAGATAAGTCAAGAAACGCTTCATCAATACTATAAGGCTCGAGCGCATCAGAATACTCGGCTAAAATCCTAAATATCTTTTCCGTAGTTGAACGGTATTTAGCTGGTTCGTTTTCTAAAAGCACCAAACCAGGAACCAGCTTAAGTGCGTCCTTCACTCGAAAGCCGGTTTTAATACCCTTGGCCTTGGCTTCTGTCGAGGAAGCGATAATACAGCCGTTTGGCGACAAATAAGCGCAAACTCCGACCGCTTTTCCGCGCAAAAAAGGATTCGCCTGCTGTTCCACCGAGGCAAAATAAGAGTTCATGTCGATGTGGAATATTATCGTGCTCAAATTTGACTTAACCTGAATCATATGTCATATTGGCAAGTCGCAGTATCCCCGTATCAGGGAAATATAGGAAGGGAGGTGATTTTAATGCTCCTTATCACAATAAATTTTTTCCTCGGCTGTTTAGCCGGAGGGGCCGGGGCCTACACTCTCGTAATCGGGCGCTTTGAAGCGTCCGGAGTTTTTAAATCGCCCATTTGGGGATGGGCGTTCCTATTAGCAGGAATTCTAATCCTGATGATAGGATGGAAAAAAATGATAAAAATCAACTAAAAAAGGGGTACTGCGACACCCTTTTAATTTATATTATTCGCAATAACCTCTACTAAGAGGGCAAGAGTTAATCAAATACTATTTTAAGTAAAAATATTATCCTAAACCAAAAGTAAATTACTTGGCTAAAAAAATTACTTTAAATCAGCAATCAATTCTTTGAAACCGGCCGTATTAACCCAATAATTATAAGCGTTCATTTTGAGAAATTTTTTGATTTGCTTTCGTTGAGTAGTTATCTTATCGCCGGAGCCATTGCCACCCAATAAAATATTGGAATATTTTCCGTCTAAAAATGAAATGTAGGATGCTTTATCTCTTTCTTTGAGGCCGATTATTTCAATTAATTCTGAAATCTGTTTATCTTGTCCACCGCCCGAAGTATTCAAATGTTTAGCTTCGCAAATAAAAATTTTATCCTTTGCCTTAATAACAAGATCAAGTCTTTTATTTTGCTTTTTGGTTCTTATTTTTACATTTAAATTCTTTCGCACGTTTTTTAAACTGAATTTGCTTGAAAATTTTACTGCGCAATAATTATTGGCCAAAAAGTCATCCCATGAAAAAACTTCCTTGAAGCCTTCTTTTTCAAGTATATAAATTAGTTTATTTTCGCCGCACTTTCCTTTTTTTCGCGAGGCATTACTGTCCAATATCGCCTGCACCCACTCTTCGGGGGCTATTTCGTTTAACACTCTTTTGGAAAAATATCTTTTAGTAATTCTCTTAAGCAGGCTTACATCATCCTTAATGGAATGCACCCCAAAATTCGGACACCTATTTCCACATAAAGCGGCAATGGTTTAAAATAGAATCAATAAGGATTTAAATTAATCATTGCCAACAATATGGCTAAACGAATTAGCCAGGAGG
>Ga0172379_10003717_pt1 | contig 23834 bp, 12 predicted proteins | sample GrowelOW334metaG_FD_119756 | JGI IMG/M metagenome (GOLD analysis project Ga0172379, IMG submission 119756) | Groundwater microbial communities from an aquifer near a municipal landfill in Southern Ontario, Canada - Groundwater well OW334 metaG | ecosystem: Environmental > Aquatic > Deep...
CCAAAGCTAAAAAAGTTTTAAAGAACGGCCTTATCGGACTTTTGATAATGCTTTCTTCTTTTACCATCGCTCAATTTGTTTTATCAAGACTAACTAGCTCAATTGGTGGCGGCGTCGGGACTGAAGTTGGCGGCGGGGGCGGCGGTGGCGATATTCCTGATTACGCCCATTCCTTTGTTTTAACCAGTGTTAATACCGATTGCGCTTCAAGTTTGCAAAATTTGGAGTTGCGTTTTATTTTCAGTCAGCGCGTAGCCACGGAAGATGTTGTTGATGGCACCGGCATTTCTATCAGCAAGGGTGGGGAAGAAGTGGCTGGCACTTTTGCCGCGGTTGGACGCTCAACCACGGCCAGCGCCACTTCGTTTACTTTTACTCCTGAGGCAATCTGTTTTGCCGAAGATGATTATTCAGTTAATTGTTTTGAAGCGGAAACGACCTATAACATTACCATCAGTTCGGCTTTGCAAAGCTCCAGTGGTTATGATCTTCAATGCTCAACCGCTTACCCGTGTGAATTTACTTTTACCACGGGCACGGGGTTTGATTTAGCCGCGCCAACGGTTTTTGAAATTACGGCGCCTGATGATGGCGAGTCAGTTTACGCTGACGAAGCCGCTATGCTTCAAGCATATGCGGTTGATGATACTGGGGTAGCCTCGGTTGATTTCTATATTGATACCGGAATTAATAGCACAGTTAATGACATCGAAGGTGATGGTTATTTTGACAGCGAATGGGACACGGCCGGATATTTTACCAACGATGACCATAGTATTTTGGCCGAGGGTTCTGATTGCGCCGGTAACGATGTTGATGCGGAAATTAGCGTGATGTTACGGGCCGCTTCGTGCCACAATGGTGTACAAGACGAAAGTGAAAGTGGGATTGATTGTGGTGGCAGTTCATCGGCGGATTCTTATTGCGGCGCTTGCGAAAACCAAGAATGTACTGACAGCTCTGATTGCTCTTCCGGATCATGTGTTGATGGTGTTTGCGAAGAGGAAGTGGAAATCGAAGCCGTCTCGCCCGGTGATGGCGCTCCTGGTAACTTAATTACTATTTCTGGCCAAGGCTTTGGTGAAGCGCCGGGCAGTGTTGTCTTTCTAGGGACAACGACCGAAGTTAGTCATTCGGCTTACTCCAGCGAGGAATGCGTGGAAGCTTGGAGTGATAGCCAAGTGATTATTCAATTAAAAGACGAAGCCGAAAGCGGCCCGATTAAATTAATTGCTGCCGATGGCAAATACGATCAAACCAACGACGAAAACGGTTCTTATATCAGCGACTTTGAAGTTAATGAAACAGTTCGCCCCGGCCTTTGTTCTATTGATCCGGAAAGCGGCGAGGCTGGCTCTGCCGTTACACTTCACGGTATTAACCTTGGGGAATCAAGCACTGACGCTACGCTTTATTTTGATTCTTATGAAGCGGCCAGTTACAGCGATTGGTCAACAACATCTTTCGGGGCCGTGTCGCCGTTATTGGATGCCGGAATTTTCGATATTCAATTGTTTACCGGCAGTGGCGATGCTCGTGAGGGCTCTAACGAACTCCAATTTGTTACCACTTCGGTTACTGAGGAGGAACTTCCGGTAATTAGTCAGGTTGATCCTGAAGAAGGCCCGATTGGCCAATATTTAACCATTTATGGTTCTGGTTTTGGTACCAGCGAAGGAACGGTTCGGTTTGTTAGCCAAAGCACAGATTACGAAGCTTTAGGCGACACAAATTTTCCCGATGAATGCGAAGACAGTTTTTGGAGTGATACTGAAATTATTATTAAAGTTCCCGCGAAATACAGCAACACCAATTCGGTTGATGCGATTACTCATGATTTATACATACAGCGGGCCGAAGATGGTTTAAAATCCGAAGCAGTTAACTTTGTTGTGACTACTGGCGAAGCGGCCCCCGGATTTTGTGCCATTGTTCCCAATTCCGGTCCGGTCGGCACAGCGGTTACTTTATATGGTGAGGGGTTTGGTACCACGGTCGGCTCGATTTCTTTTTTCAATGATCAAACAGCCACAACTGATGATTGGACGAGTGGAGCAATTGGTGAAACAACCGGCGTGGTTGTTCCTGCTGACACAAACAGTGGTCCGGTTATTGTAATTGACAGTGATGCTCAGAAATCCAACAAAGTTAATTTTACTGTTGGCGTTTGTAACGTTGATTTTTCTTGCGGCTCGGGTGAAACTTGTTGTGCTAGTGGGGCTTGTTCAGCAACGGAATGCGTTGACCCTGAGACTGTTTCACATTACGCCTATTATTTTTCCACCGGTGATATTCCTGAAGCGCCAGATGTTCGCATTGAGTGTGATGAAACATGGGTTTCCCCGACACCTTGGGAAGGTTGGGATGGCGGAACAAAGATTTGTTCTAACGCGGCTTTAAGTGTCAGTTTCACCGAAGACATGGACGCGCTTTCATATTCAACTGCCGGCTTTTTGGTAGAGCAGTGTACTGATAAAACCTGTTCGGACACCGCGGCTGTGGAAATGGAAAGTTCGCCGACTTCTTATAATGAAAGTGGTTTTACCTGGATACCCGCGTCTGATTGGGCCGCCGATACTCGATATCGCGTGACCGTTTATGGTGGTGAGGTCGGAACAATACAAAGTATCGAAGGTTTAGTAATGCTTGAAGACGTTATTTGGGAATTTGAAACTGCGGCTTCTGGAGACGCTTGTGAAATTGGTGGAGTTATTGTTTCGCCAGGCGAAAAGACTTCAAACATACAAAACGAGGAAATTGCTTATAGTGCTGCGCCGACCAGTTCGGAATATCAGTGCACGGTTTTAGACTGTTCACCTTACACCTGGAATTTTTCTTCCAGCGATTCGAGTAAGGCAAGTGTTGGTAGTGTTGTCGGCTGTGGGGCGATGGTTATAGCCGAGGAAGAAACCGGCACCGATGGCCCGGTTGCGATTAATGCTCAGCCCGATGGTTACAGTGTCAGTGATGACGGATATTTAACCATCAGCTTTACTGATCCAAAAATTACTGATTACTGGCCGAGTTGTACCGAAGCTTGCCTGGATGCGGAAATCGGCGCAACTTTTAATATTCCAATGGCCGCCGGAACTTTTTCCGGAACGGATAGTGGTGGTGAACAAATAGTTAGATTGTTTAGTTGCGAGGATCCAGGTTGTGCCCCTGATGAACTAGTAGAAATTAGTTCAGTCGCCTCGAGTTACGATGACGAAACTGACATACTGACAATTGTTCCGCCCGGAAATTTGTTGATTGATACTTCTTATCGCGTGATCATTTCTGGTGAAGCTGAATCAGAGAGCGGTTCGTTGTTAAGTGAAGCGGCCGGTGACCTGGCTTGGTACGGTGATTTGTCATGGACCTTTACGACTAAAGCTGAGGCTTGTACTGTCGATCGAGTAGAAGTTGAACCAAACGAAGCCACAGCCACTCGGGTTGGGACAATTCAACGTTTTACGGCTGTGCCGTACGGCTCACCCGATGCCTGTTCAGCCGAAGGCCAACGACTAATAGCCGCTGGCTACACCTGGGAAACCTGGGTGGCCATTGATGAAACTGATGAATTGCCAACGGCTAATATTGCCGACTTGGTTGGTGGCGGGGCAATCATGATTTCTAATAATTTAGCCGATGGTTGTTCTTTAGATTGTTTGCATATTGGAACCGAAACTCCGATAGCTGTTTGTGGTGATGGTGAAATTGACTTTGGGGAGGATTGTGATGGTACGGAAGGCTGTTCTTCTTCTTGTCTTCGTTTGGGTTCCGGTGGAAGTTACAGTACTCCTTCGGTTTGCGGTGATGGCGCAGTAGGAATCGGTGAGGAATGCGACGAATTAGGTAATACTTCAAACAATGACGGTTGTTCGTCTATTTGTTTGAACGAAGGGGCTTCATCCCTGGGATATGATTGTGGTGACGGTCTCGTGGCTCACAGCAATATGATTGGCGGGGAAGAGTGTGATTACGGTGAAGATAAAGCCGCTTATAACTGCTCAGCCAATTGTCTGAATGAAGGTTCTGAAACGATTGATAATTTTTATGGTGTCTGCGGCAATGGCAGTGACCCGGAACACGGCGAAGATTGCGATGACGGCAACACCACCGATGGCGATGGGTGTTCGTCGTCTTGCCTAAACGAAGGTTCGTCATCGTCTTACTCTATTCCTTCAGCTTGTGGCGATGGTGAAATCGGAACCGGCGAAGATTGTGATGATGGCAATACCACCGATGACGACGGTTGTTCATCTCTTTGCTTGAGTGAAGGATCGGACGAAGATTATGGTTCAATTTGCGGTGACCTTGATTTAGAAACCGAGGCTGGTGAGGAGTGTGAAGCGAGCGGGGTGACCAGCGTTGCCCCATTTACCATTGCTGAAATTTCCGAAGAAGCACCACAAGAAGTTTTGGCTTCCGGTGAAAATATTGCCATTACATCTATTGTGGCGACCGAGGGTTCAAGTGAGGCTGAGGGGTCAGCGACTTTCACTCTGGAATGTTCATGTGTCTCTGATTATAACTGTGACACCAGTGGTATAACTTATGGATGTGGCGATGCCGCTTGTTGTTTTAAACGCCCGGCCATTACTGACTATTACCCGGTTGCCGGGTCAACTGGTGTGTGTCGCAATACTTCAGTTTACATGGATTTTGATCAAACCATGGACGCTGGCGGACTAAATGATTCACGAGCTTTGTATTTGGAATTTGTTTCTATCGGCACCGGACCAACTGCTATTGCTGTCGACGAAACAAACTGTCCAACCACTTATACTACTTTGCTGATTGCTCGCAACGATTCGGGTGATAATTTATTTTCCCGGGCTTGGGGATGGCTGGCTCAAAACGTTTTGAGAATTCTTGGGGTTCACGCGGAGACGTTTGGTGCATGTCTTGTTCCGGTTTCTTATACTTTATCCGAGCTTGGTGATGGTTCAAGAATTGATCTTGATTTTTCTCAGGCTCTTGAAAGTGGAACTTATAATTTGGTGGCTTTAGGCGAGTCAGCCGGTGACCCACTAGATAATATTGTTGAAGGGGTTGTTAATACCAACGGCGTGGCGATTTACGATGGTGAAATTGTTAATTTTGAAGTTGGTACGGAAATTTGCGCTTTGGAAATGGTTTCCGTTGAAGATACTGGTAAAACCGAATTGAAGGATATTTTTGACGAGCCGAGTGCGTACTTGTTTACCGAATCCGGTGAAGAACACACACTTTTGGCCGCGTCTTATACTTTAGATGGTGCTTCGGCCGAAGAAATTCAAGAAATCGATGACTACTCATGGACTTGGGGTTGGGGCGACGAGTCGGCCGAGACAGTAATTGAAGTGATCAATGTCGATGATGTAACAACCACCGTCACCTCCTCGGGAGTGAACGGTGAGGAATTAGCCTCGGCCTCGGCCACAGTGGTTTCTGACGGCACAATTGTAACCGGTTCGGCTGAACTGGAGGCGAACATGTGCGAAACCTTGTGGCCAAATCCGATGACCGCCGCTTTCCCGTATCTTGAAGATTATTCTAATTTCTCCTTTTATTATTGTCGCGACCAAGAGGGAAGCGATAATTTACCAGAGCTTATCGAAGTTGAACCGCCGGTTACCCCGAGCGGCGTGGACATTCTTCAAGAGCGACTCTTTTTAATTGATGGCACCAGCGACGCTATCGGTGTCCGGGTTTTCTCCAACGAGGACTATCTTTCACCATCGGCCTGGTTTGATGTTCAAGGTTTTTCCGGTTCACCTAGTGAAACGACAGTGGACGGCTATGAGGCGGTTCAGGACGGTAATACTTATTATGTTTCAGCGGCTAATTACAGTTCTTCAAGTGTCACCAATTATCCGAATATTTATGTAATTTCTTATAACGAAGGAGCTGGTGAAGAAACTGATGCCATTGTTGAACAGGTTTTAGAGAACTGGAAATTTAATGCCGGTCTTAATAGTTCTGGCGATCTTGAAGTAAGTGACATTAATGTCTGTGTTTCAGACGGAGATTACGCGGTTAACGCCGAAGGTGATTATGTTTCGTGTGTTTCTAATTTGGATTGTATTAGTGAATTAAGCGACGCTTCGGCTTTCTGTGATGCGGAAAAAGGAAAACTGCGTCGCAACATGGTACGCTTAACCGATGCTCGTAAAATTGCCTCTGACTTGGCCGCTTACGGCGAAGAAAATCGTCACTGCTCGGTAACAAAAGGCCAGGATTGCAGTGAGGATGATGATTGTCCGGGCGATGATGAAACCTGTATGGCCGAAGTGCCAGAAATTCAAAGCGGGACATTTCTTTCCGCTTTCTCCACCAGTACTTGGCCATCATGGAACGCTGAGTTGGGTAATGCCCTTGGTACAGCTATTCCTACTGATCCTCTAAACGAATTCTATTGTCCCGGTTATACTGATCAAACTTATTGTTGGGATTCAACGGCCGGCACTTTTTCTTGCAGCGAAGATTCTAATACCTATCTTTATCAAAGTATTGGCGGTGAGGAATATATTCTTTCAGTGCAACTTGAAGATTCCCCTGGTGATTATTGGGCTTATCCGATTGATGACGATTCAACTGATAATGCCACTGTTTATGCGGAGTTTGCCAATGCGGAAGACGTGGCAAATGGGTTTAGAATTGATAGTGAGTTCTGTAATGGTTCAAATTTGGGAACCTCGACACGTTGCGGTGATGGCGTGCGTGGTTTAAGTGAAATTTGTGAATTAGGTAATACCGACACAATTTCTTGTACCTACGATAGCGACGACGACGGCATCGATGATAACAATGGGACAATGGACGCTCCGTGTCTTTCTGATTGTTCTGATTACATGGATGAATCCGAAGCCGAAGCAGCTGGTGGCTCTTGTTCACCTTATGAATGTGGCAATGGTGTTCTTGATCCTGGTGAAACTTGCGATGACGGAACAAATAATGGAGAATACGGATATTGTGACAGTGACTGTGGTTTGGATAACGCCTGGTATTGCGGTGATGGTTATTTAGCCGGCGGCGAAGAATGTGATTGCGGTTCAACTGCCAATTGGACCGATGTCCACGCCGATACTTCCAGTTGGTCAACAATTAATTCTTGCGCGGACGCTAACGGCATTTACGATGCTGACGCGGCACACACTTGCGCCTACGACTGCTCTTATCCCGGGCCGTCTTGCGGCGATGGGGAAGTGAATAGCGATGAATCATGTGATGGTAATAGTGAAGCATGGAATGGGGCTTTGTGCGGCGCAGCTGATAATTATGCGACCTGTACAACCGATGCTGATTGTGATGAAACCGATTGCGGCACAGTTTATGCTGCTTGTCCGATTTCTGCGGTTTGTGATGGCGGCGATCGTGACAATGAAGAATGTAGTGAAGACGCTGATTGTACCGGAGGCGGCGACTGCAAGACGTCTTTTGAATATCAACTTTCTCGTTATCGAACTTGTGACGATGGCACTGGCGGCGCTTGTGGTTGGAACACCTGGAGTGCTTGTTTGGGTGGCACGCAAATTTGCGGCAACGGCAGTGTTGAAGGTGATGAAGAATGTGATGATGGCAACGACGATAATACCGACGACTGTACTGCGGAATGTAAATTTAATATTTGTGGTGATGATGCGGTTTATGCCGGCCATGAAACTTGCGACGATGGATTGGAAAACGGCACGGTTTGTTCACCTGATTATAGTGGCACCTGTAATTATTGTAATGTTAATTGCCAATACACTACGATGTCCGGTTCTTATTGTGGTGACGGGGTAATGCAAACCGGTGAATTCTGTGATGGTTCGGATTTGCCAAAGTATTGTTATTTGGCTGGGACAAATCCCGACGAGCGCGGAATCTCGACTTCGGCTTGTGAAACTGACGCCGACTGCGATACGGATAATAATTACCACTGTTTGGAACAGGTCGGTGTTTGTAATGGCGGCTGGCGTCAAGCGTCTGTCTGTGGCGATTTTATTTGTACATTAGACGGTTATTATGATTACAACGGCGCACCATGTGTCGCCGGGACTGGCTCTTCCGGCTATGACTGCGGAATTGATTCTAGCGGTGGAACTTGTATGGTTGCCGACTGCGGGGCCACTTGCAGTGCCACCTGTCCTTTTTCCTATTCAACGACTTCGGTTTCCATTCAAACCGAATTGGCCGGAGCAACTGAAGAAACCTCGGCTGATCTTTACAGTTATAATTCGGGAGATAGTCCTGACACGGCTTCTATTTTCTTACCAGCCTGTTCGGTCGGCACATCACTGACGGCCGATATCGACACAACTAATATTATTCCGCTGGATGTTGATATTGTTTTTGTGACTGATTTATCGGGAAGCATGTCTTCGACAAAGATTGAAGCAACGGTTAATTCAATCTCGTCAGCTATTCAAGAACTATTTAATGCCTTTGATGATTATAGTAATTTGCAAATTGGTTTGGTTAGCTTTACCAATACTTTAGAAGATGGCTCGGATCATAATAACGATGGAGCAATCACTTTGGCCGATGCTTGCATAACCAATTCCGCCGGAACGACTGGATTGGCTTGGATTGATAGCGATTTAACAACAAACGAATCACAGTTGATTTATGGTGAATACAGTGTGGAAAGTTATTCAACAAGAACTGGAGGTAGTACACCTTTATCGGCCGGTTTGCAGTGCGCGGCAAATATACTTGAGGATAGTGAGGCTGATGATCAAATCATTATTCTTTTAAGTGATGGGGATCCAAACGTTCTTATTGATAGCAGTACCTATACCTCGGCTTATAAATATTACGAAGAAATTCAAGACATTAGAAATGCGGCGATTGCTAACGGTATTGAAATTTATACCGCAGCACTCATGACCACTGATGCGCTTATTGGTAAAATGGCCCATTGGTCGTCTGATTCTTGTCTCGAGAACGATCCGTCCGAAACTGCTTATAGCAATGTCGCCGACTGTTCGGTAACTGATGATATCGAATATGCTTTTAGTGCCAGCTCCTCCGATGACCTCGACGAAATGTATCAACAAATCGCCGACAGTATTATTGGTTTGACCATGACTTTCACCACTGACTTTGCCGGAGAAACCACTTTGACTTCGGATGAAGTTTTTGATGGCGATGATGTTGTTATTCCATTTCCCGAGGGCTTCGGCTGTGACACAGAGAACGAATGGAATATTCCTTTCCGTATTTCTTTCAGCGGCGAAGGAACCGTGAATATTAGTGATATTAAACTTTCCTATTGTCCGGCCAGCTCGGCTAGTGTTGGAACCGGGGCGTCTTCGACTATAGATTCAGACGGTGACGGCGTTCTTGATTTTAATGATAATTGTCCGAACGATGCTAACGAAGATCAAGCAGACGCAAACTTAAACGAAATTGGTGATGTTTGTGAGGGGGCGGCCGGCTCGGTCGGCTCGGTCGGCGGCGGCGAAACTTTAGCTGATACTGATGGTGATGGAATTGTTGACGTGGAAGATAATTGTCCGAGTGTTGTTAATGTTAGTCAGGCCGATGCTGACAGTGACGGAATCGGTGATGCCTGCGATTCCGGTTGCGGTGATGGTGGAATTGATACGGCCGACGGTGAATATTGTGACGGGGGAGATTTTCCAAAATATTGCGTTAACTTTGATGAAGATCCAAGCCTGCGAGATATTTATGCTCTTGGATCAGATACTGGTTGTGACGCCGGTTATGCCGAAAATTATGGAAACATTCTGGGCATTTGTAGTGGCGGAACAACCGGTGGTTATGATTTTGATAGCGCGGTTTGCTATACGTCAACTTCGTGGTCCGAGGCAATGTGCGGCTCTGGGGCCGATGCTGGAGTCTGCAAGGCAAATACTTGTGATGGCACTTGTTCTACCGATACACTGTCGGCTTATTTGCCGGTCTGCGGCGATAGTATAATAGACGGTGGCGAGTCTTGTGACGAAACAGCTTTTGAGGATATTTATTGCGTTAGAGGTGCCACTAATCCAGCCTCGCGTGTTATTAAACTTGCTTCCAGTTGTACTGACACAGCTACTTGCGATTGTTCTTTGTTTGGCCCTGGTTATTCTGCCATGGCCGCTGATGATTTGGGAATTTGTGATGGTGGATCACGTAGACTTATTTTGCCACCAGTTCTTTATGACTACACAAATAGACTATGTGTTGTTGGTTCGTCGTCGGCCAGCCTTTATTGCGGTGTAACTAGTGGTGTGTGGGGAACTACAGCTGGGACTTGTGTAGCTAATACCTGTGGCGATGATTGCGATTCGTCATCAATTGAAGACATGTTCTTCCCGTAAAATATTCTATGGATACCCCCTCCTATTACCAAACCCCACCTAGTTACGAAATGCCGAGTAAGCCAAAAGTAACTTGGAAGCTAATCATAATTATTACCGTGGCCGTGGTTTTAATTGCCGCGATAATTATGGGTGTAAGTTGGTTAGTACAAAACCGAAACCAAGCGACGCAAAATGAGGCCGCCGCGCTTTTAGCTGAACAAGAATTAAACCAAGCCTTGTCCACGTGTGACGAAGAAAGAAACCCCGAGGCCTGCCGGGCTACTTTGATTGAGGCGGCCGCCCAAAATAATGGGGTGGCCGAAGTTTGTACTGAACTGGAAGGCCAAGCTATGATTTCTTGTGTGTGGAAAGTTGCCCGGGAAAGTTACCAAGCGGCTGCTTGCGATTTAATTGATGATAACGAAACTCAAAAAGAATGTGCTGATTCAGTTTATCGCGCCTTAGCTTTACGGGATTTAGATATTTCTCGGTGTGAGCAAATTTCCGGCGATATAACCAGAGAACGTTGTGTCAGTACTTTGTCTGAAGAAATCGCTAAAACCAAAGGCTGTTCTGGTACTGGAGTTGATCAGACAGTTTGCGATCAGCAGAAAAATTTAGCCGAAGCAGTAGCCAGCGAAGATCCTGATCGCTGCGCGGCTTTATCCGACAGTGGTGACCAAGGGACTTGTCTTGATACGGTTGGTTCCGGCGATCGTGATCACGATGACTTGAATGCTGAGTTAGAAGCTTCGCTTGGTTCGAGTGATACCAGTCTTGATTCGGATGGCGATGGTTTATCCGATGCCGACGAATATAATCTTTATCACACTGATCCGTCTAAAGTTGATACTGACGGTGACGGTTATAGCGACAAAGACGAATTGGAAAGTGGTTATAATCCTTTGGGTCCGGGAAAATTATAAAATTTTTTCTTAATTAAAAATTAGAAAATAAAATTATGTTCGAAGATATAAAACAGCCACCGGATATTTTTGCCGAAACCGATAAACCCGAGGATGTTCCGCCACCTTTTCGTCCGCCGCAACGACCGGTCGCCACCCCTTCAGTGCCACCGCTCGTTTCCGCGCCAACCCCAATGCCGCCGCAAACAGCGCCGGTGATTAATCATAGTTCAGGTTGGAAACCAATCATTATTATTATGGGCGCCGTGATAGTAATTGCCGTCGGAGCATGGTTGTCGACAATGATTTTAGGCAGCCGCGAGCCGGTTACCGAAAGTTTAACCAATATTGCCAACAACGCGGCTGTGGAGCAAACTACAAATGTTGAGGAGGAAGAGACTCTCGTAGAGGAAGTTGTGCCAGAAACCGTTGTGGAAGTCGATACTGATAAAGATGGATTAACCGACGCCCGCGAAGCCGAGCTTGGTACCAGTGCCCAAAAAACCGATACTGACGACGACGGACTGTTTGACCGAGAGGAAGTTGATGTCTATAAAACCGATCCGCTTAATCCTGATACTGACGGCGACAGTTATCTTGATGGAGCCGAAGTCAAAAGCGGTTATAATCCCAACGGGGCCGGAAAATTGTTTGAACTGCCGGGAAATAACTAGTTGATAATTGGACAAATTGAAAATTTTAAAAAGTATGTTTGAAGATGCCGGACAAAAAAAGATCGAGGTTCCGCCAACTGCCAAGGCTTCCGCAGGCGCGCCGCAGGTTTTTTCCATGCCGGAAAAATTTCGCGGCTTGGCGGCTCGGGTAAATCCGCCGACAATGAAGCCAGCGGCCGCCGCTAGCCCAGCCGCTTTGCCGCCGCCGCTTGTCCCAGCGCCTCGACCCCTCTCCCCAACCCCTCTCCCTAAGGGAGAGGGGACAGGGGTGAGGGGAAAAAAGAAGGGAATGTCAAAAACTACCCGAGCTCTTTTAATTGCTGGGGTAGTTTTGCTGGTAGTTTTAGTTGGTTCCGGAGTTTATCTTTATTTTGTTTTTAAACCAGTAACAACTACACCTCTAGTTAACACAACAACTAATAATTCAGTTAATGTAAACAAACCCACTAATCAGCCGGCAACCAATACCAATACTAATCAGGCAACAAATCAACCGTCGACAAACTCAGCTTCGCCGTTTCCCAATAATTCGCAGCCCGGTCGCGACACTGACAGCGACGGTTTGACCGACGCTGAAGAAATTCTTTATAAAACAAGTTCCAAAAAACCTGATACTGATAGCGATGGCTTTCTTGACGGTAACGAAGTTTTTAATGGTTATGATCCGAATTCTCCAGACCCGGCGCATCTACGTGATTCCTCGGTTGTTACGCTTTATCAAAAGATGGGGGTTTTCGAGATTTTATATCCCCAAGCCTGGACAGTTCGTGAAGGAACTGATGGAAGCACAACCTTTGTTGTCCCAAGCGGTGAAACCATAACCATTGGCCTTGAAAGTAAAGAGGTCGGAGTAAGCTTAGCCGACTGGTTCAGTGGAACAAATCTTAGTTCTGAGGTTAAAGTTACCTCCGGCGAAACCAAACAAGGCTATTCAACTTTAGAAGCCGAAGACCAGATGACTGTTTACATTGAGTCTGGGACCAGGGTGATTGTTGTGAGTTATCAAAACACGGTAAAAGCCAGTGTTGATTATTTGACGACTTTTGAAATGATGATGAATAATTTAACGCTTGCGCCATAGTTATGTTGGTAGTTGAATGTGAAGCCCCTTTTTTGTCGGAAAAAGTTTTTAAAAAAACCTTAAAACAAGTTTCTTCTTTTTTAAGATTAAAAAAGAAGGTTGGGGTATCGCTTGCCTTTGTTTCACCAACGGTCATTCGCCGGCTTAATCGGGAGTATCGCGGGGTCGACAAAGTAACCGACGTCTTATCCTTTCCTTTTAATGATCCATCAATGGCCGGTGAGGTGGTGATATGTTTAGACAGGGCCAAAAAGCAGGGAAGGCAATACAGTCATTCTACAGAAGACGAAGTAGTTATTCTTTTAGTTCACGGCTTGCTCCATTTGTTTTCTTTTGATCATATGAAGAAAACAGAAGCGGAAAAAATGTTCACTTTGCAACAAAAAATTTTAAAAAGTTTAAAAATCGACTGGTCGATTCCCGAATATGGTTAAATTTAGATCCCTCTTTAGAAGTTTTTCGCACGCTTTGCGTGGTATTAAGACTTTGGCAAAAACCGAGCAAAGTTTTCGTCTACAACTTTTAGCCGGTGTTCTAGTTGTGTTTTTTGCCGTCTTTTTTCCAATAACGGCTTTTGAAAAAATTATCGTCTTTTTGTTGGTGGCTTTGGTTTTAATTCTGGAAATGATTAATAGTATTTTTGAAAGAATTGTTGATGCTTTTAAACCGCGACTTAATCCGATTGTCGGAGAAATTAAAGATATTATGGCCGCGGCGGTTTTAGTGGCTTCGATATTTTCTGCGATTATCGGCCTTATTATTTTTTTTCCACACATCATCCGCTTGTTCGCGGCTTGAAAAGTCGATATACTTATAAAAACAACAGGTAGCGCCTGGTTATAATGCGATATGAATGAAGACATAATTGTCGGATTGGATATTGGCTCACACGCCGTTCGGGTTGTGGTTGGCCAGCCTTTGCCAGCCGAGGAGGGCAAAGATGTTATCCATATTATCGGAGCCGTTGAAATTCCTTCCGAAGGAGTAAATAAAGGAAACGTCACCAGCATTGAAGATGCGGTTTCTTCGGTTTCCCGGGCCTTGGAACAAGCCGAGCGTCTGACCGGTTTACCAATGAGCCGAGCCTGGGTGGGAATTAATGGAACTCATATCAGCTGCCAGGAAAGTCGCGGAGTGGTCGGAGTGGCCCGTGGCGACAGCGAAATTCGTGATGACGACGTTGATCGTGCCATTGATGCGGCCCGTACCGTGGCTATGCCGGCTAACAGCGAAATCCTACATGTCTTGCCGCGCAGCTTTACTGTTGATGGCCAGCGGGGCATTAAAGATCCGGTTGGTATGACCGGCATTCGTCTTGAAGTGGATGCACTTATTGTTCAAGGCCAAACAACGCAAATCAAAAACATTACAAAAGCTATTCATCGCACGGGAATTGATATCGAAGATGTTGTTTTGTCTATTTTGGCAACGACCGATGCGGTCATCACTGCCAAACAAAAAGATCTTGGGGCCTGTGTTATTAACATCGGGGCCTCGACCACTGGTTTAATTGTTTTTGAAGAAGGTGATGTCTTACACGCCGCGGTTCTGCCGATTGGGGCGGCTCATATTACTTCTGATATTGCTATCGGTCTTAGAACCTCGATTGAGGTAGCAGAAAAGGCCAAATTGCGTTATGCCAGTGCTTCGCCAGAGGAGATTAATAAAAAAGAAGAGGTAAACTTGGCTGACTTGGGCGCGGTTGAGGAAGAAATTGTTGGTCGTCGTTTTATTGCTGACATTGCCGAAGCTCGTGTTTCGGAAATTTTTGAAAAAGTTGATGAGGAGTTGCGTAAGATCGGCCGGTCCGGTATGTTGCCGGCCGGTGTTATTTTAACCGGTGGCGGAGCTAAAATGCATGGCATTGTTGAAGCCGCTAAAAAGACTCTGCGCCTGCCAGCCTCCCTTGGTACGCCAATTGGTGTTACTTCGGTTGTTGAACGGGTGAATGACCCGGGTATGGCCACGGCTATTGGTTTGGTTTTGTGGGGGCACAACACTATGGCCCAAGTTCACGATGGCAAGTTTGGTCAGATTTTTAACAAAATGAAAGGGGTAAAAAATGTTGCCGGAGTGGTTGGTGGATGGTTCAAATCGCTCAGGCCGTAACCCGATAATTTAAAATTAAGACAAGACGGAAACGCTTCCGTCTTTTTTTGTCCACAGCTTCACCTTTACAACAACCCTCTTGAGCCATAAAGTATTTCTGCATGGAGGAAACTGACGAAAATTAGTGTTCACGTTTAATTAGTTTGAATACCAAATATATGGCCGAAGTTAAACCCGACATTCAAACCTACGCCAAGATAAAAGTTTGCGGAATTGGTGGTGGTGGTGGTGCCGCGGTCAACCGCATGATCAACGATAAAATAAAAGGTGTTGATTTTATTTCCATCAACACCGATGTTCAGGCTCTTCATACCAACTTGGCTGCGACCAAAATTGCCATTGGTAAAACTATCACCCGCGGTTTAGGGGCTGGCATGAATCCCGAGCTTGGTCGCCGTGCGGCCGAAGAAAGTCAAAACGATATTCGCAATGCCTTGAATGGTGCGGATATGGTTTTTTTGACTTGCGGTTTGGGTGGCGGCACTGGTAGCGGGGCAATTCCTGAAGTTGCCAAACTGGCTAAAGACATTGGGGCTCTTACAATTGCCGTGGTTACCAAACCTTTTGGTTTTGAAGGTGCACAACGCCGCCGCATTGCTGATGAAGCTTATAACCAACTGATTCAATTTGTTGATACCGTGATTACTATTCCAAACGATCGTGTTTTACAAATTATTGATAAGAAAACTTCTCTCATTGACGCTTTTAATATTGTTGATGATGTTTTGCGTCAGGGTGTGCAGGGAATCTCTGAACTGATTACCGTGCCCGGATTAATTAACGTTGACTTTGCCGATGTTAAGGCGATCATGGAAGATGCTGGTTCAGCTCTCATGGGTATCGGTCGCGCTTCAGGTGAAAATCGTGCCGTGGAAGCCGCTAAGCAAGCTATTGCCAGTCCGCTTCTTGAGCTTTCGGTTGATGGCGCTCGCGGCGTCTTGTTTACCATCACCGGCGGTAAAGATCTTGGTATGCACGAAGTGGCCGAAGCGGCTAAGGTTATTACCAGTTCGGCTGATGAAGATGCCAAGGTTATCTTTGGTGCCAATATTGATGAAGACATGAAAGACGAAGTTCGTATTACTGTGGTCGCGACCGGTTTTGATCAGCGCGAACGTCGTCGTCCGGGTGGTGGAGTGGAGGTGCAGTCACAAGGCACTTGGACCCCAAGCTCGTTCTTCTCGCGCCAAGAAGACGAAAAACGTCAGGCTAAACCAGCCGCCCCGCCGGTTCAGCCACAACCGATGAAACCTAGATTTATCGAAGAGCCAATGCCACTAAGAAATATTCCTATAAATCCACAACCACAACCAAGACCAACACCACGCCCGGCTCCGGTGGCCCCGCCGACTGAAGAGGAAGAATTGGAAATCCCAGCATTTATCAGAAAGAAAATGATGTAATTTGAGTGGCCTTCGGGGGTCGGTTTGGTTAGGCGGCGCTCGGGCATTAAAGGGCTTTATTGAAGAAATATTTTCCTTGCCTTAGCGCCCTATAACGCCCGAATACCAACTGTCCAAGTCATACTGCCCAGCAAACCAATCAACCCCCGAACGTCGCCTAAAACCAAGACCGCCACCAACTTCCGGCGGTTCTTTTTTTGTAGTATAATTAACCGGTTATTAATTCACCCATTATTATGGAAACTCCACGTTCTACCACTTTCATCGTTCTTTTAGCCGTGACCGTGCTTATCTCCACCGCTTTTGGCGGCCTGGGCGGATTTTTGGCCGGCCAGTTTCTTTCTTTATCATCAGAATTGTCTTTCAATGGCGAAGCTGATAAAAATATTGTTCGCATGATTGAAGAAGAATCATCTACGATCAGTGTCGTCGACAGTGTTACTCCGGCCGTGGTTAGTATTATTATTAAACAGAAGGCCAGTGTTCCACAAGCCAATTCGTTTAACGATTATTTTTACGGACAAGCGCCTTCGGACAGTTCGGCTTCCGATGAATTGATTGAGGTCGGAGCAGGCACTGGTTTTTTTGTGACCAGTGACGGTTACATCGTTACCAATCGTCACGTGGCCGATGTTAAAGAAGCCGTCTTTACCGTAGTGACCAACGATGATCAAGAGTACGACGCCACAGTGGTTGATATGGATCCGTTCTTTGACATTGCCATAATGAAAATTGAAGGCGCTAATTTTCCCACCGTTACTTTTGGCGATTCTGAAAATATTCAGGTCGGCCAAACTGTCATTGCTATTGGTAATGCTCTCTCACAATATCAAAATACCGTGACTAAGGGTGTGGTTTCTGGTGTTAATCGCCGCATTTCGGCTTACGATTACACTAGTGGTGGTGAAGTCATCGAAGGAGCTATTCAAACCGATGCGGCCATTAATCCCGGCAACTCCGGCGGGCCGCTTATCAATTTGATGGGTGAGGTGATTGGTATGAATACAGCAGTTAGCTCCAATGGCCAGGGTTTGGGTTTTGCTATTCCGGTTAGTGAAATTAAACAAGCCGTTTCCAGTGTTCAAGAGGAAGGGCGAATTGTTCGGCCATGGCTTGGGGTGCGTTTTGTTGTGATATCTAAAGATTACGCCAAGGAGAATGATTTGGCAGTTGATAGCGGCGCTTTGATTACAACCGATGGTAGCGACTCAGCCGTGGTGGCCGACGGCCCAGCGGCCAAGGCCGGCTTAAAGGAGGGTGATATAATTACCAAGATTGATGGACAGGCTTTAACTGAAGACGAAACTTTGTCGCAAATAGTCCGTGAACATATGCCTGGTGAGACTTTGAAAATGACGGTTTTACGTTCGGGAACTGAAATAGAAATTTCCGTTACCCTTGAAGAGTATAAGGAGAGTGAATAAAAAATAATTTATGAAAACGGAAAAACGAACAAAGATTGTTTGTACTATCGGTCCGGCTTCGGCGACGTCGCCAATTCTAAAGCGCATGATTTTGTCTGGCATGAATGTGGCTCGGCTTAATTTTTCGCACGGCACTTATGCTGAACACAAAAAAATAATCGGTCACATTCGGGCCGCGGAAAAAGCCGCCCATGAATCGGTGGCCATTATTGGTGATTTACAGGGGCCCAAAATTAGGGTGGGGGAAGTGCCGGTTGAAGGAATCAAATTAGTTAAAGGGGCGACCGTGGAAATTCCCGTGACTTACGAAAATCTTTATCGCGATGTTAAACGCGGCGATCGTGTTTTGATGGAGGATGGTTTAATGGATGGCGTTTGTGCCGGCGGTAGCAAAGGAAAACTGAAAATTAAAATTCATGTCGGCGGCACATTAATGTCGCATAAGGGGTTAAATTTTCCCGACTCAACGCTTAAAATTAGTTCGCTTACCCCTAAAGACAAGAAAGATGCGATATTTTGTGCAGAGGCCGGCACACATTATGTGGCCTTGTCGTTTGTTATTGATCCGTCGGCCGTTCATGCTCTGCGCCGCATTTTAAAAAGCGCGGTTAAACCAGGTCAACCAGTTCCCATGATTATTGCCAAAATCGAAAAGCACGAGGCCGTAAGAAAATTTGATAAAATTTTGCAAGCCGTTGATGGGGTTATGGTGGCTCGCGGCGATTTGGGTGTGGAAATTCCGGCCGAGCAAGTGCCGCTCGTTCAAAAAGAAATTATTGAAAAATGTCGGGCCGCCGGTAAACCGGTTATTGTCGCCACCCAAATGCTTGATTCCATGATTCGCAACCCCAGGCCGACTCGGGCCGAAGTTTCCGACGTGGCCAACGCGGTTATTGATCATACCGATGCCGTCATGTTGTCAGGCGAAACGGCCACCGGTAAATATCCGGTTGAAACCGTGGCCACCATGGCAAAAATTGTCCGGGAAACTGAGGCTTCGCCGTTTGATGACGTGACCATTGATGAAACTTCTAAGTTCGTAAAAATGGTTGAAGACGCGATTGGCGGAGCGGCCAACATGTTGTCGCGCACTTTAAAAGCCGACGCTATTCTGGTCGCCACTTTAACTGGCAGTACTGCTCGATTGGTCAGTCGTTTTCGTCCCGAGTTGCCGATCATCGCGGCTACGGCTTCGGAATTTGTCCGTCATCAACTTTGTCTTTCTTGGTCGGTTCGCCCGGTGGTTGTGCCTAAAGCAAAAAATATCGATCAATTGATTGCCGCTTCAACCAGTCAAATTAAAAAACAGCGTTTGGTTAAAAAAGGTGGCCAAGTTATTGTTCTGGCCGGTCAACCGGTTGGCAAGCGCGTCAACTTTGTCGAGGTTAAAGAAATTTAGTATGGCAAAAAATATTCTTTGGTTTAAACAAGTTCGTTCAAGTTCGGTTGGGCAGGTGGGCGGCAAAAACGCCTCACTCGGTGAAATGACCAAACTTTTAAGCCGTAAGAATATTCCCATTCCGTCGGGTTTTGCGGTTACGGCCAATGCCTTTCAATTATTCCTAACAGAGAGTGCAATAAAAAATAAAGTTTGGCGAACTGTTGAAGCGATTGATGTAACCAATACTCAGCAATTAGCCGAGGAAGGGAAGAAACTTCGGGACATGATCATGGCCGTGCCCATGCCGGAAAAGTTGGTAAAGGAAATAACCCAGGCTTACACCGAACTTTGTCACCAAGTCAAAATATCTAATCTTAAAGTAGCCGTGCGTTCCAGTGCCACGGCCGAAGATTTACCTGGGGCTTCGTTTGCCGGCCAGCATGATTCATTTTTAAACGTTGGTGGGGCAGCTAATGTGGTGGTGGCCGTACAAAAATGTTTTGCCTCGCTTTTTACCGATCGCGCCATTTCATATCGCGTTAATAAAAAATTCAAACACCGCAAAGTTTCCATGTCGGTCGGGGTGCAAATGATGGTTCGTTCCAACAATGGCGCCTCTGGTGTTATTTTTACCATTGATACGGAAACCGGTTTCCCGCGCGTGGTGCAGGTTGATTCGTCTTTTGGTTATGGCGAGGCGATTGTTCAAGGTAAAGTGGTGCCAGATCACTATGTTGTTTTCAAAGATACGTTAAAGACACATCGGCCAATTATCGAAAAGAAATTAGGCAGCAAACTTTTAAAGTTTGTTTCCGATGAAGAACGTGGCAGTGTCATTGTTCCAACCACGCCGGCTGAGCGCATTGAATTTTCAATTAGTGATAACGAGGTTTTACAGTTGGCCAAGTGGGCCGTGGAAATTGAAAAGATGTTTGGTAAACCCATGGACATCGAATGGGCCAAAGATGGCGTCAGTAAAAAACTTTTTATTGTTCAGGCTCGGCCGGAAACCGTTGAAGCCGGCAAGGATCAAAATGTTATTGAAACTTATCGTTTGGCACACCGCGGAAAAGTTATTACTAAAGGAATTTCAGTTGGCGCAAAAATTGGCGTTGGTCGAGCTCGCCTGATTAAAAGTCCAAAACAATTAAGTGCCTTTAAAGAAGGCGATGTTTTAGTGACAAAGATGACTGATCCGGCCTGGGAGCCGATCATGAAGAAAGCCGCGGCCATTGTGACCGATGGCGGTGGTCGAACCTCACATGCCGCCATTGTCAGTCGCGAACTTGGTGTGCCATGTATTGTGGGAACCGGCGATGCTACCAAAACTGTTAAAGACAGCGAAGCGATTACCGTTAGCTGTGCCGAAGGTGATATTGGTTTTATTTATGCCGGCGCGATTCCTTTCAAAATTCATAAAATGAATCTGGCCAAAATTCCTAAGCCGCCGGTGGCCATTATGATGAACGTCGGTCAGCCGGACACAGCTTTTGATCTTTGCCGCATTCCAAACGATGGTGTTGGTTTAGCCCGCGAGGAATTTATTATTGCCAATGCTATTGGTGTTCACCCCATGGCTTTGGTGAATTTTTCAAAACTTAAAGATCATAGTTTGGTAAATAAAATTAAAAAGCTGACAGTTGGTTATAATAAACCCACAGATTTTTACGTGGAAAAATTAGCCGACGGCATTGCTCGCATTGGTGCGGCTTTTTATCCCAAAAAAGTTATTGTCCGTTTTTCTGATTTTAAAACCAACGAATACTCCACCCTTTTGGGCGGCAAGGATTATGAGCCAAAGGAAGAAAATCCCATGATTGGCTGGCGCGGGGCCTCGCGTTATTATGATCCGGATTTTGAGCCGGCTTTTCTTCTTGAATGCGCCGCCATGCTTCGAGTGCGTGATGACATGGGTTTAACCAACGTCATTCCTATGGTGCCGTTTTGTCGCACGGTTGAGGAAGGGAAGAAAGTTTTAGCAGTCATGAAAAAGGCCGGACTGGTCCAAGGCAAAAATGGTTTGCAAGTCTACGTGATGGTGGAAATTCCCTCGAATGTTTTATTGGCCGAAAAGTTTGCCGATATTTTTGACGGCTTCAGTATCGGTTCAAATGATTTAACACAACTTACCTTGGGATTAGATCGCGATTCGCCGCGTTTGCATGCCGTAGCCGACGAGCGTGACGAAGCTGTGGTACAATTAGTAAAACATGTGGTCGCTGTGGCCCGCAAGAAAAAAATTAAAATTGGTATTTGCGGCCAAGCGCCATCTGACTACCCGCCTTTTGCGGCTATGTTGGTTAAAGCCGGTATCGACAGTTTGTCTTTAAATCCTGATTCAGTTTTGCCGGCCCGACTGGCCTTGTCGAAAATAAAAAAGACTTCCAAAAAGTGAAAGGTTCTTTATGGACGACCCAAAATCAATACCCGAAGAACGCGTGGCCGCGGCGGTTAAAATCACCGCCGAATTTGAGGATGCCATGGCCGCCATTAAAGCTGAGTATAAAGATTTGCTTAAAAAGTCGATTAAAGAAAACGACGAGCGTTTTATTGTTCGTTTGCGTGAGAACATCGCCAGTCTTTACGAAAAGTTAACCGGCAACCTATGACCACTAATCCTGAAGCCGGCCAACCGGCCGTCGAACCAATAAAACCAAAAATTGAAACGGAGTTTTTAACGTCGGAGCGGATTTATCAACGCTTTGAAGCTGTTCGTGATAAAGCTGATGCTTCAGTTGAAGAACGTATTACCGCGGCAATGACGGCGATTAAGGAACTGCAAAACCTTATTTCTTATAGTGTTCGTAATACAACTGAAACTATTAAAGGCGGGCCAGGGTTACTATCAGATACTGCCACTCGTTCTGGCGGGTCGCCCGAGGCCGATATCGCCGATCGCCTCAAGGCTGGCTGTGCCAGTTGGATTGATCGCGCCGAAAAATTAGCCGAACAGGCTAAGGTTGACTTGGCCAAAATTTTAGCCGAAACCATTCAAAGCAATCGCGAAGAAACGATTAAGGTTTTAGAAAAGAAAGATCCGGGGCGAAAAAAGAAAGTTCCAGCCAACCCACCAGTAACTGTTGAAAAAACGGAAGCCAAAAAACCAGCTGAAGTTTCGGCTGAGGTGGTTTCGAATAATTTTAAAGATAAAAGTTTCGAAGATTTAATGGTAGAACAAAAGCGTTTGGAAAAAATCGGTCCTGGTCCGGAATTTGTGGCGGTTTCGGAAGAACTGAGCAGGCGATATGAAGAGTTTCTCTCAGAAACAGAAAAGAAAATGAAAGGATTGTCGATTGGAGAGTTAAGGAAAAGACTTTCCGAATTAAAGAAAATGGAAAGTGAGGAAAAGAATGAGTATAAATTACTTACTATTCGTGGTGAGCTCAATATAGCTGAGGATGTTTTAGAAGAAAAAGAAAAGGCTCCGTTGGCTCCGCCAGTCGAAGCAGCTTCGACTCCGGCCGCGCCAGTTACCGAAGCAATTGCTCCAGAAAAAATTAGCGATCCTTTTTGGAAAACCGTAAAGGGCCGACAAATTATCAAAGAAATGAAAGCAGAAATTACTGAAAAAATTTCTGAAGTTCTTGATATAAATTCTTTTGTTAAAGAGCGTAATAGTGGAGCTATAGATACTGTTCAGGCTTTTGAAAAAATTTACTCGTATCTTAAGGATAAAATTAAAAGCGATGCCGAAGCGGTTAAGGCAGATTTAATGACGGAAGACCCAGCCTCGACCAGGGGAAAATTTAATCAAATTAACAAAATGACAAAGTCGGCCGTTTTGTTGCTTGGGGGAATTAAAGATGAATTAGCAAAACGTTTATCCGAGGCGGAACAATCTGGACCAGGTGTTTTAAAACCACTTGAAACTTATGATGATCCGTTGGTGGTTTTGGGGCATAAATTTCTTTCGCTTGATTCAACTTCCGTTAGTGATTTTAGTGGCTTGATTGATGCCTTGGCCGCTGATCAGTTAAAACGTAAAAAAGAACAGTTGCCGCCAGCAGAAGCTGTGGCGGCTTAAAAATAAAAGCGAGCCGTTTTGAATTGGCTCGCGAAGCGATGAAGCGGGGTCAGGGTACCCCGCTTTGTTGATCTAGAAGGCGTCTAGGGGCTTGCGGTGAGCTCCCTCGGCGGGATCGAGCTGCGCCTGGAGTGTACTTCAGCGATGTCTTCGAGATGGAAGGATCCGCGTGGGAACCTCCGCAAGGCCGCCTCCATGCAGTAGCCGTTACCGTCGTTGTGGACGGCTCCGAGCTCCTTACCAGTCTTGGAATCGTAGAGCGAAGTGGACGGGCGCGGTTTGGGGAAGCGCCGATCGCCTTTTGGTGGGATGCAGAGGTTGCAACCCAGGCACCGTTCGACAGTGGTCATAGTCGAAGGTTCCTCTTAGGTGGGTAGGAATTGTCCCTCGTTGCGAACCCTCCCTGGCCGCACGAATGGACCGGGGTAATTTATTGGATTTTTTAAATTTTGTCAATTATTAATACAAAAAGAAAAACCTCAACTTACGTTGAGGCTTTTCTGGCGGACTGGAAGGGATTCGAACCCTCGATCTTCTCCGTGACAGGGAGACGTGTTAACCGGGCTACACCACC
>Ga0172379_10003718_pt1 | contig 23830 bp, 26 predicted proteins | sample GrowelOW334metaG_FD_119756 | JGI IMG/M metagenome (GOLD analysis project Ga0172379, IMG submission 119756) | Groundwater microbial communities from an aquifer near a municipal landfill in Southern Ontario, Canada - Groundwater well OW334 metaG | ecosystem: Environmental > Aquatic > Deep...
AAGTTGATGGGATTAAATTAGACGACCAAACAAATCTTGCTTCTATTATTCGAGGGAAGAATATTGGCCAAGTTATAAATCTAAAAATTCTTCACCGCGGAACAGAGAAGAATGTCAAAGTTACTCTGGAAACTGCCAAAGATAATTAAAACGATTTAAATATCGCTTTTTCTAATCGTAGAAGAAAGATAAATTCCATACAACATAAGCGTACTCAAAACGAGATAAATAAAATTAAAAGAAGGGATAAAAATAAAAACAACAAAAGCGAACAACGGCCCGATAATATACGCGACCGGTGGAGCGCTACGATAAACTCGCAAGAATTCTTCATTTTCTGGTTTGATATGTTTCAAAAAATACACATCGGTCATGACTTCAATAGTCGCGGCGCCTATACGAGTGGAAAATAATGCTAGAGCCCAAATCCAGATGAGATGTGTTTGAATAAAAAATAAAGAAAAAGTCGCGAGGGACGCTATGCCGAAACCCCACATCAACATTTTTCTTTCACCAATTTTGTCCGAATATTTGCCAAGCGGTAGGGGAATAATGACGAAAGGTAATAGCATAATAGCGAAGATGAGGCCGATTTCTTTCCAAGTAAAACCGAGGTGCGCAGATAAATATATGGGTGTATAGATAATCATCCAGCAATAAAAAAACTGCAATAAAAAATTCAAGACATAAGCGCGTAATAGATTTTTATTTCTCAAAAATTCCCCAATATATTTTTTAGTGTTTACATTGTCGTATGCGGGTTCTATTGTATTTTGCAGATAAAAATAAGTCACAATAAAAGCCACAATCATGATGATGGAACTGGTCAAGTAAATTATTTTGAACGAAAAACCTCCCAATGTTGTGCCGAGCGCGAGTTGCGCTATAATCCAAGCCAAGTTCGCCAGAGCCAAATAAGTCCCGCGGATTCTTCCCATAATTGAATCTTTGGAAAATATTTTCAAAAGTTCATCCAAGCAAAAGAAAATCAATATATTGAAAGTGAAAGTTAGCACAAAAAATATGCCTACCTGCCACGCATTTTTTGCATAAGCCAAGAATAAAACAGCCAAGAAGTTAAGTAGCATGGCAGATAATAGGAAGTTATATCCGCCGATTTTTTTAAATATATTGTTGACGACAAGCAACGCGAGAATAGAAGTAACAGAACCAAGGGCATAGATAGCGCCGACATATTTTTCATTTAAAAATGAAGAAATAAAGCTGGAATTTATATAAGCCATCAAGGCGACGGACAGAGTAAAAATAAAACTTATAAGATATAATATTTTTCTATGATGTCTCATGTATGAATCTAGACGCTTAATATTACCGGTATAACCAAAGGTCTTTTTTCCGTTTTTTGGTATAAAAATTTTGAAACCGTTTCTCCCAATTCCGCCTTAATATAGTCAAAATCCATTTGGCCTCCGTTTTGTTCGCGGGCAGAATTCTTTACCACCGTGTCTTCTACCGATTTTTTGATAATAATTCGGACCTGACGCAGAAGTTCTTGGTTTTCTTTTAAATAAACAAAACCGCGAGAAATTAAGTCCGGAGATTTTTTTAATTTTCCGGTTTTTTGATCCACCAGCGCGATAATAACAAACATGCCGTCTTGGGCCAGCATCACACGGTCGCGGATGACGACATCCTGCGTATCGCTAATGGAAGTGCCGTCCACCATCATGGCGGCGCTCGGCGCTTTTTCTTTACGCATTATCATTTTCTGTCCATCGGCGGATATCTCAATAACTGAGCCATTATCCGGAACGACAATATTTTCTTCAGATACTCCGAGCTCTATGGCCAATTCTTTATGTCGTACCAGCATTGAATGCCAGCCATGAATCGGTATAAAAAATTTCGCATTAATTTTTCGATGCAACCATTTAATATCTTCTTGATTGCCGTGACCTGTGGCGTGGACAAAATCTTCGCCAGCCGTGCGATAACTAATAATACGGACACCTTGTCGGGTCAGCCCGTCTTTCATTTTTTGTACCTGTAATTCATTTCCCGGGATAATCGAAGCGGAAAGAATGATAGTGTCTCCTTTATGCAAGGAAAATTTTGTATGAGTTTTATTGGCGGCGCGGTTAAGAGAAGCGAATTCTTCGCCCTGGGCGCCAGTCATCAAAATGACGACTTTGTTGGGCGGATAATTATTTACTTCTTCCATCGGAATAATGGTGCCTTTTTTCGGGCTAAAAAGTCCGGCTTCTATGGCCACATCAATGTTTGTTTTCATGGAACGCCCGTCTAACACTATTTTTTTACCTAAAGATTCAGCAAATTTTACTATATGAGCTAAGCGCGTGATATGTGAAGCAAAAGCGGCAATAATCATCCGTCCATTTACTTTTCTGATTAAATTTTCCAAGCCTCGATGCACTTTTTCTTCAGGCAATGAGAAACCTTCATTTTCAATGTTGGTGGAGTCTGTCATTAAAAGCAGAACTTTAGCTTTATCAAAAATGGAATACTCTTTTTCTTCTTCTTTGGAAACTACGCCGTCTACTTGATCGAGCTTGTAATCTCCCGGAGTCACAATCCAGCCGTTTTCCGTTTCAATAATTATGCCCATTGAGTCCGGAATAGTGTGAGTAACGCCGAAGAACCTTACTTTTATTTTTCCACAGGTTATAGTTTCATCTTTTTCCACAATATTTTCTTTCATTGCCGGCAGGTGCGGGAATTCTGCTTGACGTTTTCGCATCATCAAGACCGAAAGATTTCTGGAATAAACCGGTGGATTGCCGATACGCGAAAGAACTAACGGCACACCCCCGATATGATCCAAATGCGCGTGAGTGATGATCAATGCTCGTATCTTGTCCTTGCGTTCTTCCAAATAAGTCGTATTGGGTATCACATAATCAACTCCCGGCGTAGCTTCAGTTGAAAAGTGCATGCCTGCGTCAATAACAATAATGTCTTCTCCGATTTCTATGGCGGTCATATTCTTACCAACTTCTTCTACCCCTCCAAGTGGAATAATTCGGACGACTCCGGATTCAACTGGAGGAATTTTCCCGATAGAATTTAATTGATTTTTTCCATTAAATGACGCCGGTCTTCGAGTCTGCCCATACTGTTTTTTTCTATATTGATAAGTTGAACTCTTTATAGATCTTTTTTTGTCGCCCATAGTGGCAGTATTGCCAGACATCGGACGTCGAGATTCCAAACGTCCAACATCTGTTTTATTTTCTGTATTTGGATCTTTGCTTATTGAGCTGAAAGATAATCTGGTTTTTTTCATTTATTTTTTATTGTTTAGTGAATATTTTCCAAACATTTTCTGTTTGAGTGTACCATGAGTATACATTTAAATAACGATCAGCAGGGGAAACAATATATTTCATTGGCGTCCGATGAAGATTTTTTGACACCACATAGATGAAATTAGGACTGTATAAGAAAACAGCCGGTAAATCTTTCTTAATTTCACTTTCAAATTGGAGGTATTTTTTTATTCGAGCCTGTTCATCAATGGTGGTGGATGCTTCTTCTAAAATTTTATCTACCTTGGCATTCGTGTACATCGCGACATTCAGCCCCGGATCTTTTCTCTGCGTGGAGTGCCAAAAAGCAAAGAGATCGGACTCGTGATTGATAATTTCTCCAAACAATAGAGCGTCATATTTGCGTGGACGGATTACATTTTGATTTAAATTGCCGATTTCAAAAGTTTTAACATCAACCTTAATGCCGACTTCTGCTAAATCTTGCCTGATTAACTCAGCTGTTTTAATTAGCTCTGGAGCGTTGCCGGTGGAAATAGAAAACTCCAATTTACTGATCGTCTTTTTCTTGTTTTTTGTAGTAGTTTTTTCCAAAAATCCATCCGTTCCTTTTTTCCAGCCATCTTTCGTCAGGCTATTTTGTACTTTTTGTAGCATTGCTTCGCGGGAAACGCTGGTATCTTTGGCTATGTCCTGATCCTCAATTATATTAGGCGGAATTGGGCTATCAATTACCGAGCCATAGCCGTAAAACACATCCCGAATGATTTTGTCCTTATCTATCACTTGATTAATAGCACTGGTGATGGCTTTATTTGTAAAAAGCTGGTTGGCGTTTTGATTGAAGAAAAGTCCAAACACTCGCGGTAGCATTGAAGAGCCTATTTGATAATTTCTTTCTTTTAAGTTCTCCGCGTTTAGGGGCATGATGGAACTTATTTCTTCCACATTGTTGTTTTCCAAAGCTTTCAATAGCTCATCTTCATTTGGATAAAAGTATAAATTGATATTTGTAATATATGGTTCGCCTAAAATAAATTTTTTAAATGGCACTAACTCATAAGAATCTATAATGCCGGATGATTGCTGACTGACATTGTTAATCTTATAAGGTCCCGAGCCGATTGGGTTGGTATTAATCTCGTTAAGTTCCATTGGTGAACCATCCCATAAATAAGCGGGCATAATTCCCAGCGTCGTATTGTCTAAAAATGACGCGTAAGGCTGTTTTAAAGTAAACTGAACAGTTCTTTCATCTATTTTTTCAACATTCACACCGTCCCAATTTACTTTTTGCGGACTTTTAATAATTGAATCCTTGGCTTTGTTAATCGTGAACAGCACATCATCTGCAGTGACAGTTTTTCCGTCTTGGAAATATAAATTATCTTTCAAGGTAAAAGTATAAGTCAGGCCATTCTTGGAAATTTCATATTTTTCCGCCAAATCGGGAATAAGAGTGCCATCGGGACTTTTTCGCATCAACCCGGAATAAATAAGCGCGACTAGGTCTTGATCGACTGAGGAATTTGCCAAAATTGGATTGATAAAGCGGGGAGTGCCGACTATTCCTTCGGAAATTTTTCCTCCACGCAGAGGCACGCTGACCATGAAAGATTGGTTAATACTTTGCAAAATGGCGAGGGTGCTTAAAAATAGCGCTACGACCAAGCCGACAAAAACCATCCTTTCTTTTTTAGAGAAAGTAGAAAAAGCGACATTGATTTCCGATTTTCCCGGCAATTTGCCAATAATTTTTAATTGGCGTATGCGACCATAGAGTTTTTCCATAAAAGAAATTTTGATGCAAATATTATCTAGAGCGAACAGGCTTTAAAATAAGAAGTATTTCTTATTTACTAATTATACTGAGAAATGCGAATAAAGCAAAAAGAATACCGCAAACAATAGACAGGTAAAAAAGAAACTTTTCAAAACCTCGGCGAGTATGATGAAAAGACCCGCTGTCATTTCCACCCAAAGCGCCCCCCAGGCCGGAGCCCGTCTGTTGGAGCAAAATCGCCATAACTAATATGACTGAAAGAATGATCTGCGCGTAAGGCAGAATCTTGGCTACTAAAATCATAAGGTGATTATTGCATATTCAGGACAAAAAGGCAAACAATCGGTTACCCCCTTTATTGATGGATATTTATATATTCTTGGTCTATAATTAGCATATTATTAATAGCTATTTATTTTTTTATGGATATAACAATTTTAACTGCAAAAATATTAGGTATTTATTTAGTAATTAGTGGTTTATTTCTTCTCGCCAAAGGCAAGACAATTCCGCATTTACTTAAAGATTTTTTCGATCATCCGGCCATTGTTTATTTGACTGGCGTAATTTTGATTTTTTTGTCGTCAATATATCTTATTCAATACAACATTTGGGATGGTACCTGGAAAACCATCATCACGGCATTTGTCTGGATTATCCTCTTAAAAGGTCTTACCTACATTTTTGCGCCGAAAGCCTTGAATAATTTTGCCGTTCAGAAATTCCATAAAATGTTTGTGACTTATGGCGTTATTGCCATAGCTATCGGTGCGTATCTTTTTTTCCTAAATTAAGTTGCCTACCTACATCCATCTAAAAGTCATCGCTGGGGCGAAGAAGGAAAATTGGAAGCAGAAATCTGCCGACCATTTTGAAGTTTCAGTCAAAGAAAAAGCCGAACATAATCTGGCCAACAAAAAAGTGCTGGAACTCGTCGCGAAGCATTTCCAAGTGCCTGTTTCCAAAGTCCGCATTGTGAACGGTCATCATCATCCAAGTAAGCTATTAGTTATTGATTAACTTTTTACAAACTACTTTACTCAACTAAAATAGGTTGAATTTAAGAGTAGGTTGATATAGAATGGGTGAGCTATGAAACACATATTTAATATAACAATAATTATTCTAGTTGTCGTCGGAGCTATTTTTATTTTACAAAAGCCACAAAAAGCGCAGGCGCCAGAAGAACAAAGAACTCCAGAAGAAATAGAAAAGATGGACCTAATTCGCCTCGATTCTCCACGTCCAAATGACACTATTGAAAGTCCTCTCGTAGTGAAAGGACAGGCTCGCGGATATTGGTTTTTTGAAGCGGATTTTCCGGTGGTACTTGTGAATTGGGATGGGCTTATCATCGCGACGGGTATAGCTCGAGCGCAAGATGAATGGATGACAGAAGAATTCGTGCCTTTTGAGGCGACGTTGGATTTTACCGTTGACCCAAATGTTTACAGCACTCGTGGCGCGCTCATTTTGCAGAGAAACAATCCATCAGATCTTCCACAAAATGACAATGCATTAGAAATTCCAATAATATTTAAGAAATAATATGTTTTCCCGTTAGAGATCACTTATGTTTTATTACACGTATATATTAAAAAGTAAGAAGGACGGTAAGATTTATACGGGATATACAAAAGATCTACGGAAGCGCCTGAACCAACACAATATGGGTTTGTCTACATATACGAAAGGCAAAGGCCCATTTATTTTGATATACTACGAAGCGTGTTTATTAGAAAGTAAAGCGAGGTCGAGAGAATTATACTTAAAATCGGGAATGGGCAAGCGTTATCTAAAAAATAGACTAGGCGCTTCCTATCTCTAACGGGATGTTTCAAAATTTTTTGCTTAAAAAAATGCTCCGGACGCAAGGTGTGCCGGAGGCGCAGATTGAGATGTTTGTGGGGATGATAGAAAAAAATCCCGAGCTTTTTAAGACCATTGCCACGGAAATCCAAGAAAAGGTAAAAAGCGGGATGAATCAAACAACCGCCGGCATGGAAGTGATGAAAAAATACGAACAAGAACTCAAAAAATTGGGGTAGGGGTTTGAATTTGGGTTTTAAATTAGTTAAAATGATGGGGTGAAGCTGAAAGATTTACAAAAAGTCGATTTCCCTCGTGAAAAACTGGCGAAATATGGTTCGGAAAAACTAAAAGATTATGAACTTCTAGCACTTCTTTTGGGTTCAGGAATCAAAGGTTTAAACGTTCTTGAGTTATCAAAAAAGATTTTAGAAACAATAAAGAAAATCGGAATTAAAAAAATTACTTTTGAAGATTTGCTTAAAGTAAAAGGTTTGGGTAAAGCAAAAGCCTCACAAGTATTTGCCGTGCTCGAGCTTGGCAAAAGGTTAAATTCTGAAAATAAATCAGAAATTCTTTCCCCGAGCGATGTGTGGAATTTTTGTGCCGATTTCCGTTCACTTCAAAGAGAACATTTTGTTGTTTTTTATATTGATACGCAAAACTGCGTGATAGAACGAAAAATTATATCAGTTGGCACCTTAAATGCTTCTTTGGTACATCCGCGTGAGGTATTTGAACCGGCACTTACGTTTCATGCAGCTAGTATTATATTTGCGCATAATCATCCCTCCGGAAAACTTGAATTATCTAATGAAGATAAAGAAGTGACAAAAAGACTCAAAGAAGCGGGGAATTTGCTCGGCATAGAACTCACAGATCATATTATTGTTACAAAATCAGGCTATTTGAGTTTTCAACAAAAAAACTTGCTTTAAAAAAGTATGTACGCTATTATGTACGTATTATGAATAATATAAAAACAACAATTTCAATATCTGAAGCCCGTAAACGCATTTTCGATATTGCTGATGAAGTACAAGCCCCAAACAAGGTGTACACTTTGACTGCGGATGGAAAGCCCAAGGCAGTTATCATGTCTGCCGAAGAATATGATTCTTGGACTGAAACCATGGAAGTCCTGCGTGACTGCCCTGATATTTTTGATCGCATTGCAGAGTCTGATCATGCGGTAAAAACAGGGGACTGGAGCAATTTTGTTAGCTGGGAAGATGTGAAAAAGGATTGGGATCTTGCTGTTGCTGAAAAACCAAAAAAAATTTATGGCGTATCAAATACAAGTACAAAAAAGCGCAAGAAAGCAACTCGATAAAATTCCTGTTGCATATAGAATAAAAATAGAGAAAGCTATTGATTCTCTGGCTCTCGATCCATTTCAAGGTAAGAAATTAGAAGGTGAACTCAAGGGTCAATATTCCATCAGAGTTTGGCCATATAGAATTATCTATCAAATATATAAAAAGGAACTCATTGTTTCCGTGATCGACGTAGGTCATCGCCAAGGGGTGTATTAAGGCTAGGAAATAAGGTTTTTTTGTGCTAAATTTTAAAGATTAATGTCAAAATACAATAAATTTTCCAAAGAGGAACTTTTGGCTCTTGTAGAGAAACAGGACAATGAATTAGCGTCTAAAAAATATGGGCTTGTCTGGGATTCGGAACGGGAACTGGAGCAGGCGGTTTTGGATTGTGAACATAATGTTCCAGTTTTAAAGAGAGTGAAAGGAAAAGAAATTAAGGAATCAAAAGATCAAGAAGATAATATTTTAATTGAAGGCGACAATTATCACGCTCTAACTGTTTTGAATTATACGCATCAAGAAAAAATTGATGTTATTTATATTGATCCTCCGTACAATACTGGGAATAAAGATTTTAAGTATAACGATAAATTTATAGACAAGGAGGATGGATTTAGGCACAGTAAATGGCTTAATTTTATGGAGAAGAGATTAAACCTTGCAAAAGATTTAATAAAGGACTCTGGTTCTATTTTTATTTCCATAGATGACAATGAGGTTGCACAGCTTAAGATGCTCTGTGATAAAGTTTTTGGAGAAAATAATTTTATATCACAAATTACTTGGCATAGAAAAAGAGGTAAAGATAACTCAGCAAAATATCTAAGTAGGGTTCATGAATATGTTTTAATTTACGGGAAAGATGTTAATAAACTTATCTTTAATAAGATTGATTTATCTGAACAAACATTAACTCAATACACCAATCCCGAAAATGATTCTAGGGGAAATTATAGGAAATTAGCACTATGGAGAAGGGGTGGCCAAGGAGGAAGTAAGGCTTTTCCTTTTACTACAAAAGAAGGAATTTCAGTGCCTTCAAGATCTTGGCTTGTAAACGAAGAAACAATGAGAAGGTTGGATCAAGAAAATAAACTTGTTGTTGTTGGAGAGGGTTTATATCGAAAGTTATTTTTATCTGAGCATGAAGGAGCTATTCCAGAAACTATTTGGCTTGATGCATCAAATACAGCAAATGCTACAGATATGATAAAAGAAATTTTTGGTAAAAGTATTTTTGATACACCAAAACCAATAGAATTAATGAACAGAATATTAAAGATCAGCAGTAAAAAAGAAAGTGTTATCCTTGATTTTATGGCTGGCTCAGGTACAACAGGTCATGCTGTTTTAGAATTAAATAAAGAAGACGGGGGGAATAGAAAGTTTATTTTATGTACGAATAATGAAAACAAAATCTGTGAAGAAGTTACTTATCCACGAATACAAAAAGTAATCAAGGGTTACAAAAAATACGGGAATGGAGAGAAAGTTGCTGGGCTCGGTGGAAATCTGCAGTATTTTAAGGCGGAGTTGATAAAGAAAACAAACAATAAAGATCAGTTGCGGTTTGATTTGACACAGAAATGCACGGAAATGCTTTGTGTGAAAGAAAATATTTTTAATTTGGAAATAGAAAAAGAAGATTATAAAATTTTCTCTTCAAATAAAGGCGGTAAATTTCTTTGTGTTTATTACAATTTGTACGATGAAAGCTTTAAAGAATTTTTGAAAGAAATAAAAAAACTTAAAGGCGAAAAGAAAATTTATGTTTTCTCTATAGATGGGAAAGTAGACAGAGATTTGTTCAAAGGCATAAAGGATTTTGAAGTTGAAGAAATTCCCCAAAAGATTATCGATATTTACAAACAATTAGTTAAAATGAACATACCAGTAAAGGCAAACACTATTTTTCTTGATTTTGAAAAAGCCCAGAAGAAAGTTTTGGAGGAAAAAGACAAAGACGAGGGAGCTAGAATATTACGAATTGTGCTTGAAAAGACGATACAAAAGATTACCCAGCAAAATAAGATGAGTATTTTTAAGGAAAATAACAAGGAAGAAAAAATAGCAATATTAAATGACAATTTATATAATAGTAAAGTCTTTAGGAAAGTGCAGTGGGAAGAAAATAAAACATATTTGGCTATAGGCAATCACGCTTCACATGGGGAATACGGAGAATATGACTTAAAACAAGTTGAGAATTTTTATAAACATATCCAGTCTCTTTTTAATGATTTTGGAATATAAAACATGGCAACAAAAATTTTAAAACAATATCAAGAAACTACTGTTGACGAATTGATTACCAAGTCAAAGTGGCTTTTAGCTAAACATTTGGAAAAAAGGACAATTGTTTTTAAGGCGCCCACAGGAAGCGGTAAGACCTTTATGATGTCCCAATATATAGCGCAATTGATTGATGAAATGAAAGATCAAGACTTGTGTTTTCTATGGTTAAGCCCCGGAAAAGGTAATTTGCATGAGCAAAGCTTTAGATCAATTAAAAAAGAATTTGCGGGATTCCCAGTGGCTTATTTGCTTGAGGAAGAATTTGTTGGATCTCGCAGGGCTATTGAAAAAAATGAAGTTGTGGTAGGAAACTGGGAAAAATTAAGCAACAAAGATGGCAAGACAGGGGAATGGAAATCAAAATTGATGAAAGATAAAGAAACGGTTAATTTTCGTGAACTCATAGAAAATACTAGGAATGCTCGTCTTAAGATTATTCTTATTATAGATGAAAGTCATTCTCGCGATAAGGCTGAGCGCGCTTTTGAATTACGCGATAAAATTATTAAGGCCGATCTTACAATAGAAATGAGTGCTACCCCCTTTTTACATGAAGGACAATATCATGAAAAAGTTGAAGTCAACCCAAATGATGTTATTGAGCAAGGAATGATAAAAAAAGAGATTATTGTTAATGAAAATATTGACACTCTGGATGATAAAAAAATACCTTCTCAGGAACTAATTATGGAGATAGCGTATCGCAAAAGATTAGAACTTTTGCGAGCTTATAATAAAGAAAGTACTGAGGTTAACCCATTGGTTTTAATTCAGATACCCAATACCGAAGCAGGAATTGATAAGCAAGTTTTTGTTGAGAGTTTTTTAGCAGAAAAAGGCATAACTAAAGATAACCACAAACTCGCTGTATGGACTACAGAAGAAAAAGTAAACCAAGAAAGAGAATTAATTACAAAAAATGACGATAAAGCGGAGTTTTTAATTTTTAAACAGGCAGTTGATACAGGCTGGGATTGTCCTCGAGCGCAAATTTTAGTTGGATTTAGGGAAATACAAAGTATAGTTTTTAAAATTCAAACTGTTGGAAGGATTTTAAGAATGCCTGAAACAAGACATTATTTGAGTAGTGAGAATTTAAATAGAGCATTCATTTTTACCAATGTTGGACTTGAAGGTTTAGAATTTAAGGGTGATGAAGAGTGGATTAAAAACAATATCATTAAATCAATTTTTGTAGAACGTGATAAAAAATATAAGCCACTGAAATTACGTTCATATTACAGAAATCGTATTGATTATGGTGATATTGCTTCAGGATTTAATTCTGTTTTAGAAGAGATATTCTGTAACCACTTTAATATTAAAAATAATGATTTTTCTTTAAATGCAATAAATAAAAATATAAAAAAAATAAATGAAAAAATTAATTTTACTAATCTAGAAGGGAAGGAAGAGCTTATTTTGAATAAAAAAATTGATATTAAATTACTTAATCATCTTGATAAGGACGAAAGTGAATTAGGGGATGTTTTTCAAGCGTATTTGTCTGATGATGACAAAGAACGTGCTTTTGAAAATGTTATAAAAAGAAATCTCAACGGATACGCACCCAAAAGATCACTACCCATTATCAAGAATGCTTTATATCGTTGGTTTAAGAAATACGTCGGAATTAATCCTTTAAACAGTGGAATTATTAAAATTCAGAATGTTGTTTTAAATAATTATGAAATTTTTGAAAAACTTTTTGATAAAGCTGTACGAGCGTATGAACCCGTAAAAGAAGAAGAAATAAAAGAAAAAATTGCTGAAGCTGAAGAATGGAATAATGAATGGGAGATAGCAGAAAATAGAAATTATAATCCGTATTTATATAGACCACATAAATATAGTTTATCAATTTATAGACAACCTCAAGATAAAAAGGTGTATTTAAATTTTGATAGTAATATTGAACAAGAATTTGTTGATTATCTAGAAGAGCATAAGGAAAAAATATTATGGTGGTGGCAAAATGGTAATGAGCATATGGCACTTAATTTTGGTGTTAAGTATAATGGTGGATCTACATTCCAGCCAGATTTTTTAGTCATGTTTAAAAATGGGAAACTTGGAATTTTTGATACAAAAGCAAGTGACTATAATGAGAATAATAATAAGGTGAAAGCGGAAGCTTTACAGAAGTATATAGTAGAAGAAAATAAAAGAAAAAAGAAGGAAATTATTTTTGGGGGACTTGTTATTAAAGAAGGAAATCATTTACGTATAAATAGTGATGAAAAATATGAACCTTTTAAAAATTCAGAAATGGTGAAGGAAAAGGGTAGGATATATGACAACAAAAAACAAGAAAATGGATGGCAATATTTTGAGATAAGAAACTAACCATGCTCCGCTCTAATTCTCCCAACCCCCAAAAACGCACTGGCAGAGGACCGGCTCGGAGGAAGATCGCCATTTGGTTCTAACCCCTCCCATACATATCTCTAATTCGCGCGAATAGGAGAATGGTTGGTGTATGTGGAGTTTTTTTGGTATAATTTTTACATGATTGAAGAATTTAAGAAATTTTTATTTCGGGGCAATGTCATAGACTTATTGGTCGGCGTGGTTATCGGTACTTCTTTTGGCGCCTTGGTCAATGCTTTTGTGGCTGATTTTGTGACCCCGCTCATTTCGGCCATTATTAAAATTCCGGATTTCGGCAAATTGGTGTTTGTGGTAAATGGCAGCACTTTTGCTTATGGGCACTTTATTAATATTGCCATTTCGTTTATTTTGGTAGCCGGAGTTATTTTTTTCTTTATCGTCAAGCCAATAAATGTGATTATGACCAGAGCAGCGAAACGAGCAGAATTAAAATCTAAAAATACAAATGCAAGCATATAATTGGTATTCACAATTGATTAAGCCTACATGGTCGCCGCCGGCGTGGCTCTTTGGTCCGGTGTGGAGCGCACTTTATATTTTGATTGCCGTTTCTTTCGGCAAAGTATTTATAATGGCTTGGCAGAAACAGATACCTTTGATAATTGTCCTGCCTTTTGTTTTAAATCTGGTTTTTAATTTTATTTTTACCCCTATCCAGTTTGGTTTGAAAAATAATTTGCTCGCAGGATTGGATATCATTCTTGTTTTGGGTACGCTCATTTGGGCGATGATAGCCATTTATCCATACGCCAAGTGGGTTACTTATATTCAAATGCCATATTTACTCTGGATCATCTTCGCCACTGTTCTACAATTGACTATCACTTATTTGAATATGTAGAAAAAATATGAAAATCCCAACCTTCACAAACCTCGCCGTATTTATAATTTTTTTCGGAATTGCGCTGATTGAAGCCCTGCTTATTTTAGGTGCTGTCGGCGGTATTATCGGCATTTATGTCGGTTTTAGATTAAACCAAAATTAACATTCCGACATTCTCAAGAATGTTAGAATGTCATAGATATGAAAAAACAAATTATCTTAAAAATTTATGGCAAGGTGCAGGGAGTATTTTTTCGTGATTCGAGCCGAGTGGAAGCTCAAAAATTGCATTTGGTCGGCTGGGTCAAGAATGAACCGGATGGAACGATAGAAATAGTGGCCGAAGGGGACGACAAAGATTTGAATAAATTTATTGAATGGTGTAAATATGGGCCGGATAATGCCGAGGTGGAAAAAGTAAATATAAAGTGGCACGAGCCCACGGGCCAATTTAATGATTTTGTGAGAAAATAATCTTATGATTGTAAAACTTAGAGATGGCTATCATGTTTTGTCGGAAAAAGCTCGCAAAAATTTAGGCGGGCCTTACAAGACGCGCGCCGAGGCCGTCAAAAGATTGCGCCAAGTGGAATTTTTCAAACATCAGGGTAAGTGATATACTTAAGGAGTTCTATTATTAATAAATTAATTAAATTAATATTATGCGTACAATGATGTTATCTTTGATTGTTGTCTTTGCTTTGTTTTTAGGGGTTAATACAGTTTCTGCGGCTGCTCCAGTGTGTGCCACAATTCAAAGTGGCGCTATCGTGGACAATGTCGGAAATACAGTTGTCACTGGATATGATAAATGGGGATACAATTATCAAGCTCATATGTTTAATGGTTACGTTGGAAATTATACTCGCCCAGCAGTCTTGGTTAATTCAGGTGACAGGCTCGTTATGAGGTGGAGTGATTCTTGGATAGCCAATGTTGATTGTAATGGAGATCATAAATTAGACCGAGGATTAGTGAATGGTGTTGTTAGTGGAATAAGTATGGGATGGTTAACTAATCAATACAATGGCAGTTATGTAGATGCGGATGGTAATAATCAAAAATATACTGATTTTATAAAAATTGTTTGGGTTGGTTTAGGTGGAGATTTGTGGGGTCAATATCATGTAATCCAAGAGGTCTATAATGACACGGGAAGTGGCAATTATAGGTTTAAAGATGGGGCGCCAGGGTTCGGTCTAAATAATCAATGGACTACTAATTAAATAAAAGACAAATACAAAGAAAAACCGACACTAGGTCGGTTTTTCTTTGTATAAATGCTATAATTGATTAATATGAGATTACCGAGAATTGAGATTTTGTCTTTTATATTAGTTTTAATAACTTTTATAGCGGCTGTTTTAATTTATCCGTCAATGCCCGACCGGATAGCTTCGCACTGGGGATTTAATAACGAAGTGAACGGCTATATGGGAAAATTCTGGGGAGTCTTTTTATTGCCCATAGTCATCCTCGGCTGTACTATTTTGTTCATGATTATTCCCCGCATCGATCCCAAAAAACAGAATATTCAAAAATTTAAAAAGTATTTTGATTTATTTATTTCGGTATTTCTGCTTTTCTTCGTCTATGTTTATGCTCTGACTATCTTTTGGAATTTGGGTTATCATTTTATTCTTATCCAATTTATGGCGCCGGCTCTAGCCTTATTATTTTACACTATCGGCGTGATGGTCAAGCACGCCGAGCCCAACTGGACTATCGGCATCCGGACCCCCTGGACGCTTTCCAGCGAAGAGGTTTGGTACAAAACGCACAAGCTCGGCGGCAAATTGTTTCAAATCGTGGCATTTATCTCTCTTCTGGGGGCAGTTTTGCCCCAATATGCTTTTTATTTTATCCTGTTCCCGATAATTATCGCGGTAATTTATGTGTTTGTTTATTCGTATTTAGAATTTCATAAAAAATAAATATGAAAAAAATATATTTAATTCTTATATTGATAATAGTGGCGGCGGGGATATGGTTTATCTCCAGTGGCCAATTATTAAAGAAGCAGGATACCGGACTGGCCAATCCTGCCTCGGTCTTTTGCATAGACAATGGCGGGCGATTGGATATAAGAACTGATCCAAGCGGAGGACAAGTAGGGTTCTGTATTTTTAAAGATAATACCGAATGTGAAGAATGGGCGTATTTTCAGAACGAATGCCAAACGGGCGGACAAAAAAATAATCCGGTTGCCTGCACAATGGAAGCCAAGCAGTGCCCTGACGGATCTTATGTAAGTCGAACCGGACCAAATTGCGAATTTACTCCTTGTCCTGGTACGTCCATATCAAAAGATTTGACCGAAAAAGCAAATGCAGAAAATTATTTGCGCGAAAATATTTCAAAACTTTCGCCGGTTAAAGCTGTTTTGGGTGGAACTTGGTATATTCTCTCGGTAACGGTTGATGTTGAAAAAAATTCCGGTACCGTAATATACGAAGATGGACACCTCCAAGAAACAAAAAATTTCTCATACACTGCAGATGAGAAAGGAGAAGTTACGAGCGCTCTTATCTATTAAAAGAAGTAGCTTCTACTTATAATAAAATAATTCATGGTAAACTAAAGCAATATTATTAATTTAACAATTTTAAAATATGAAAGGCTTATATGTAAATTTAGAAAAAGACACCATAGCAAATGAAAATTTTCGCAAAGTTATTTATACCGCGCATCATTGCCAACTTGTTTTAATGGCGCTTCGTCCGATGGAAGAGATCGGTCTTGAGGTGCACGAAGAAAATGATCAGTTTTTCCGTTTTGAAAAAGGAGAAGGCAAGGTGGTGATTGATGGTAATGAATATATAGTAGGCGACGGGGACGGCATTATCGTGCCTTCCGGAGCCCAGCACAACGTTGTCAACACTTCCTTCACCGAGGCCTTGAAACTTTATACAATTTATTCTCCGGCGCATCATAAAGACGGAGTCTTGCGCGCCACTCGCGCTGAAGCTGAAAAAGACAGCCCTGAATTTAATGGAGTGACAACAGAGTAGATTTTCGCGGAATTAAGAGTATAATGTAAAGGTTCAATTATTATTTTAACTAGCCGCCTATGCTACAGCTACGGCGAGCCGAAGAAAAAATTTATGGCAGAAAAAAAAGTTTCCGCATTTATGAAGCCGATGAATGTAAGCGCTGATTTAGCTGAAGTTGTTGGTAAGGGCCCGATGCCTCGTTCAGAGGTCGTCAAAGGATTGTGGGTATATATTAAAAAGAACAATCTTCAAGACCCAAAGAATAAGCGCAACATCAACGCTGATGAGAAATTAAAGAAAGTATTTGATGGCAAAGGGGTAGTCAATATGTTTGAAATGACTAAGCTTGTTTCCAAGCATCTTTCGTAATTATTAATTAATAAAAATATATGGCAAAAGGAGACGGACATAGAAAAGAGAAAAAGAAACCAAAGAAAAATAAGTAAACTAAAAATGCCCCGTTCGGGGCATTTTTAGTTTACTGTTTTGGCTGCATACAAACAAAGTTTGTATAAGACCCGCGCGCCGACGTTGCCGTCCCATTCATCTTGGCCGGGGGCTACTTCACATAGATCAAAACCGATTATTTCCTTGCCGGAGAGAGCGATTTTTTCCAGTAATAACATTATCTCATTAAAAGCCAAACCACCCGGCACCGGTGTGCCAGTATGCGGACAGAGCGAAGGATCCAAGCCGTCAATGTCAAAAGAAATGTAAACTTTTTGGGGAAGTTCGGTAATTATTTTATCACATTCCTGCGCCCAAGAATTGCCGTTTAAAACCGCTTTTTTTAGATTAAAATCCGAGAATACCACCACTCTCTTCTCTTCTTTTTCTTTTCTAATCAAATCACTATCCTGATTGAAATCTCTAATGCCAACCTGCACTAATTTTTCTATATTTTTCATCTGTAAGAGATTATGAAAAATAGAAGCATGGGAATAAGTAAGTCCTTCATAAGCATCCGTCAAATCAGCATGCGCGTCTATTTGCAGAATGCCGAACGATTGATGTTTTTGAGACAAGGCTTTTAGATATCCTAGAATCACGCTGTGATCTCCTCCGACCAATCCCACGAATTTATTTTCATTCAAAAGACCAAGTGTCTTTTGCTCCAAATAATCGTTCAAAGCTTCGCACTGGTTATTTATTTCTTTTTGTAATTTGTAGTCAATAACGCCCTGGGCATATTTTTGCAAATATTTTTTGGTTTTTTTATAAGTTTTTTTGCTTTTGGAAAAAATATCTTGGGAATTATCTGAAAAAGCAATGCCTTTTTTCCAGAAATCAGGCAGAAATTCTTCATAAAGATCAATTTGTTGAGAAGCTGCTAAAATTGCTTTAGGTCCCAAGGTGGCGCCGGAGCCATAAGAAACAGTCGCTTCCCATGGAACAGGTACTAGGACTATTTTTGATTCTTTTTCGGAAAAAGGCAGACCAAAAATGCCATGATCACGCAATCCATTTTCGTTTGGATTAAATTTCGCAATTTTTTCCTCCAGTGTTAGTTTTTGATTTTTCTGATTTTCCATTTTTTTTATGACAACCTTTCTTTAAAATCGTCATAGCCGAATCTCTTAATCACTTTGATTTTACCTTTTTTATCCATTTTAGCAATGGTCGGCAGATTTACTCCATTAAAAGTATTATTTTTTACCATGGTATAAATCGCCATATTTAGGAAAACTAATTTCTGTCCGATTTTTAATTTTTCCGGAAAAGCATAATAGCCGATAATATCTCCAGTCAAGCAGGTCGGTCCGACCAATTTATAGACATTTTTTTCTTTTTTCAGGCTACCACTTAATGATTTGGCGCCCATAATTTGAGGTAAATATGGAACTTCCAACACATCCGGCATATGACAGGTCGCCGAGATATCCAAGACAGCAATATCCACTTCATTGTGAAATATATCTACTACGGTGGTGGTTAGTACTCCGGCATTCAAGGCCACAGCTTCGCCGGGTTCAAGATAAACAGTCAAGTGGGGATAACGCTTTTTAAAATCGGCGATTATTTTATAAAGCAATTCAAGATTATAATCGGAACGAGTAATATGATGCCCTCCGCCGAAATTTACCCATTTCATTTTTTCTAAAAATTTGCCGAACTTTTCCTCAACAACTTTTAAGGTGCGTTCCAGCGCATCAGCGTTCAATTCACAGAGAGTGTGAAAGTGTAGCCCGTCAATTCCTTCCAAATTGTCTTTTTCAAAATTGGCCAAAGTGACACCGAAGTGCGAACAAGGCGCGCAGGGATTATACATCAGCATTTCTCCCTCACTATGTTCCGGATTTATTCTTATCCCGCAAGATACTTTTTTCTTGGAATCATTGATGATTTTTTTGAATTTATTCCACTGTGAAAAAGAATTGAAAATCAAATGGTCGCTATATCTTATGTATTCTTGGATATTTTCGTCTGTGTATGAGGGAGAAAAGGCATGAGTTTCTTTCCCAAGTTCCGTATGTCCAAGACGCGCTTCATTGACCGAGCTCGCTTCCGTTCCCGCCAGATATTTTTTCATTAGCGGAAAGAAAGAATACATGGAAAAACATTTTAAAGCGGCCAGAATTTTTACTCCAGTTTTCTTTTGCACCTTATCTAAAATTTTTAAATTCTGCTCGAGCTTATCTTCGCTCACAATATAGCAGGGAGTTTCCAGCTTATTCAGATCCAGTTTTTGAAAACCTTCTTCATTCACCCATGGCTCAATGAATTTTTCTTCCGGACTGCAATTGGACATTTTATTTATTTTTTTACTAACTAATAATCTTTCTTCAGTTCTTTTGGCACATCTTTTAAATTTTTTACCACCCAAGTCAATCCAGTTTTGGCCATTTCATTTAAAAATACTTTTGAATCAAGAGATTTGTCCTCGGTATTCTTAACGCCTATGCCACTCCATTCGCCCTGCAGGACTAATTTAGCGCAGGTGACGGTCGGAATCGCGGTGGTGTAGCCGATGGCATTGCCCCCGGTTTCTTTGTAAGCTTGGTGATGATCGCAGACATTATAGATGTAAACTACTTTTTTCTTACCATTTTTTATTCCTGAAATAATGTTGCCGATATTAGTTTTCCCTTTATAGCTTTTATTGAAATCTTCACCCTTTGGTAAAATCGCTTTCAGGAACTGCACCGGCACGACAGGGGAGCCGTGGAAATTAATAGGATCAATTCTCGTTAAACCGACTTCGTAGAGAACGCGCAGGTAAGTCAGGTATGATTTTGAGAAAGTCATCCAAAAACGAATGCGTTTCAACCCCGGCAAGTGCGTCGGGATAGTTTCCATTTCTTCGTGGTACATCAGGTAGGGCGTGAATTTTCCAGCTTTCGGAAAATCAAATTCAAAATACGGCGCATCTTCGTCAATCAATCGGCCACGCCTCTTCCATCTGCCATTTTCCCAAAATTCAATCGGCAAAATTAACTCTCGCAGATTTATTTCCGGATCAAAGTTGGGCGCAAATTTTATTTTTTTGTCTTTAGAACCGCCGTTGCAATCCAGAATGTCAATCGTATCTATTCGATCAAAAAGATAATCTCGGGCGTAAGCGGAAAAGATATTGGACACCCCCGGGTCAAAACCGCAACCCAAAATAGCCAGTAAATTTTTTTTCTTAAAAGCTTCATTTTTAGCTAATTGCAATTTGTAGGAAAAGCCATATTTGTCCGGATGTTCATAACAGGCAGTGTCTATATAGTTAACTTCATATTCCAAACAAGCGTCCATCACCACCAAATTATCATAAGGAATACCCCAATTGACCACTAGCTTTGGCTGGACCTTCTTTAAAAGTTCCAGGAAAAATCCTTTTTTTCCAGCATCGCCGTAGTGTAGATGCAAATTCACTTTTCCCTTAGTTCTTCTTTTAATTGAATCTCTAACAGCCTCGCTGTTTTTTGCAGTTCTCGTAACTACATGAATTTCCGAAAAAATTTCCGGATATTGAGACATTTTATGAAGACCTACGCTACCGACATTTCCACATCCGATGACAAGTATTTTAGACATAATATTTTTTAAAAAAATAAAATAAAAAAATTATAATGAATATAGCTTACTGCCTGCAATACTCAAAGTCAATCTTTCGTATTGACAGGAGAGCGTGTTAGTATATTATTATGTTCGTACATAAATTATAGAAAAAAAGAATTTGAACTGTATACTGGAAAATAAATGATAGCCAAGCCTAAAAAAATTATTGTAAATAAATTCGGCGGAGGAATTTTGAAGAAGAATCTCATTCCTTTTATAATAAAACGCCTGCAGGAACAAATAAAAAACGGTTATCAACCCGTGGTGGTGGTTTCGGCATTGCCGGGAGTGACCGATGAGCTTTTAAAAAATTCCGACCGTTCTTTTCTTGAGAAATTGAAAGAAAAACACGCTCAAACAATGATTGATATCGGCTTTGGCCAAGAATGGCAGCGTAAGGCTCAAATTGAATTAAACAAGCTATTTGCCGGTTTGGAAAAAGATCTAAAACTATCAAGAACCGTTCTCGCCAATGAAGACAAGATTGTTGCCTATGGAGAAAAATTATCAGCGACTATTTTTACTTTTTATCTTAATTTATTTAGTTTACCAGCTCAAAGATTTTTAGCGGAAGAAATTCCTATCATAACCGATGATAATTTCAAGAATGCTAATATTATTTATAAAATTTCAGAAAAAAATCTTCAGAAAAAAATTTATAATTTAAAAAAAATTCCAGTTATCCCCGGATTTACCGGCAAAACAAAAAAGGGCAAGACTGCCACTTTGGGCCGAGGGGGAACGGATACTACTGCTTGCTTTGTCGGTTCTGCTTTGCGCGCTGAAAAAGTAATACTCTGGAAAGATGTCGGCGGAGTTTTATCGGCTGACCCCAAAATTGTGCCGGAAGCCAAGACTATCCCGACTATTAGTTATCAAGAAGCCGAAGAAGCTGGAAAAATAATTCACGATAAAGCCATTCAATATGCCAAATTATTCGGCACTTCGGTGGAAATAGCTTCTTTGTCCAATCCAGAATCAAGAACGAAAGTTGAACAATTAAAACACCTAGAAAAGGGCGCCAAAATAGTAAGTTACAAAAAAAACTTGGTTTTATTCTGGATTACCGATGAAGTTCTTAAAGGCAATGAACTGTTGGCCACTGTTAGTGAGTCTTTTTTGAGAAATAAGATAGATGTGATTTTAATCAGCAATACTCGCTACAGTTTGCAAATTGTTTCGGAAAATGAAAACAATATGGCGCAAAAAGTTTTTGCGGAATTAAAAAAGAAAGTATTTAAGGTTGAGATATTTTCCGTCAGCATGGTATTTTTAGTCGGCAATTTTGATGTTCAATATGTGAATAATTTCAACAGCTTATTGATTGATTTAAAAGCCGATATGGAAATCAGCGCTTTTCTCTACAAAAATTGCACCCGGCTTGAAGCGGTAGTTCGAACCGACAAGATAGATAATATAGTCAAAGCCCTGTATGATAAATTTATTAAATAAATAAAAAATAATTTCATGAAAAAATTCAAAGTTGGCATTCTGGGCGCTACTGGCATGGTTGGTCAAAATTATATTCGTCTTTTGGAAAACCATCCCTGGTTTGAGGTTGTTTATTTAGCGGCTTCCACCAATTCCGCCGGCCTGGATTATGCGACGGCCGTTAAAAGTCGCTGGCATATGAATTCTCCAATTCCACCGAAAGTAAAAAATATTATTGTTGAGGATGTAATTGATGTGGAAAAAGCCAAGAAGAAATGTGATTTTGTTTTTTCAGCCTTTGAAATTTCGGATAAAGAAATGGTTAGAGAAATAGAAGGGAGATACGCCGAAGCAGGAATGCCGGTGGTTTCCAATGCTTCAGCCAATCGTTCCACCGCAGATGTTCCGATGCTTATTCCGGAAATTAATCCGGAGCATTTGGAAATAATCAGTCGGCAGAAGAAAAATCGCAAGTGGGATAAGGGTTTTATTGTGGTTAAGCCGAATTGCAGTTTACAAAGCTACTTGACCCCTATTTTTGCCTTAGAACAAGCCGGTTATCCAATTCAAAAAATATTTATCACCACCCTGCAAGCCGTTTCCGGAGCCGGCTATCCCGGAGTGCCCAGCTTGGACATGATTGATAATGTTGTTCCTTATATCGGAGGCGAAGAGGAAAAAACAGAAGATGAGCCTTTGAAAATTTTGGGCGACATTAAAGACGGTAAATTTGTTCAAAGAAAAGATATTCAAATTTCCGCTCATTGTACCAGAGTGCCGGTGACGGACGGGCATTTGGCTTGCGTTAACATTTTATTTAAAAACAAAAAACCGACTGAAGAAAAAATTATAGAAATTTGGAGAAAATTTAAAGGATTGCCGCAGGAACTAAAACTGCCATTTGCTCCTGTTTGTCCGATTATTTACAAGGAAGAAGAAAATCGTCCTCAGCCCAAAAAAGACCGAGATAATGACAAGGGCATGGCCGTGACCATTGGTCGCTTAAGAAAATGCAAAATTTTTGATTATAAATTCATCGCCCTAAGCCACAATACAGTCCGTGGCGCGGCTGGTGGGGGAATCTTGAATGCAGAACTGCTGGTTAAAAAAGGCTACATTAAGAAAGATTAAAAACTTTTATTTTAAAGGGGATTTTACCTTAAACCTTTGCTTGACACGGGGTTGGGCTTGATATATACTTTCCTAGCGTCTTTCCTTGTATGGAATGGCGTTTTAATTTACCTCTCTTTGAAAACTGAATAGGTTTTGAGAACAAGTGCAAGCTTGTTTGTTTTTTTGCCCCGTCGCTCGCGAGCGACAGGGTTTGAGTAATGAATAATTTTTAGAGCTAGGGTTAAACGAGAAAATCAATACAAAGACATTGCTGTTTTTTGTTTTGTTTCGTTCTTAACTTTTAGTTAGAGTTTGATCCTAGCTCAGGATGAACGCTGGCGGCGTGGATAAGGCATGCAAGTCGAACGGACTTTTTATGTACGGAAATGCGATTATATCAAGTTGAAGTTTTTAAAAAGTTAGTGGCGAACGAGGTAGTAATACATAGGAACTTCCCCCAAGGTCGTGAATAATTCGTCGAAAGACGGACTAATACACGATGGTCTCGCAAGAGTAAAGTTTTAACGCCTTGGGAAAGGCCTGTGCGATATCAGCTAGTTGGTAGTGTAATGGACTAC
>Ga0172379_10003719_pt1 | contig 23824 bp, 20 predicted proteins | sample GrowelOW334metaG_FD_119756 | JGI IMG/M metagenome (GOLD analysis project Ga0172379, IMG submission 119756) | Groundwater microbial communities from an aquifer near a municipal landfill in Southern Ontario, Canada - Groundwater well OW334 metaG | ecosystem: Environmental > Aquatic > Deep...
ACCTCCCACTTGTCTGAATAAAGTTCCTCGCAGCAAGCAGACAGAGGTATTAAATACCAGAACTCGCTTTGCTCGTACTTAATCCGCCCCAAGGGGTGGGGTATTTACCCTTTGTTCCGACTTCGCTCGGACGTCATGAAAAGCTTCGCTTCGTTCATCTTTCACGCCGTCTCTCACTCGTCGGAATAAAAAAAATAGGTAGCCTTTTGTTTCCTTAGGCCACCTTTTTAAGCAAAAGCTCCTCTAAAATATCCATTACATCCGTTTTCATTTTAACCGAATGGGTGCATCCAGCTTTGCACATTTCCATTTGAAGGAACGGATCAGACGACATGGTAATGATAGGCCCTTTGAAATTGTGGAGTTTAACCTCATTAAGCACTGGATAGGTGTCCACTTTGCGAGGATTGGAGCGTATCAACGATGCATCCAAACACACCGCAACAATATCATTCTGGTTCTTTTTGAAGAGTTCAATTGCATCTTTGCAGTTAACTGCCTGCAACAATTGATAAGTTCCTGAAAGTTCTCCTTCAGCAAAAAATATTGAAAGAAATTGCAGAACAGCCTCATCATCGTCAACGATTAAAATTTTTTTCATATAAAGGAATGTTCAAATTCAATACTACATCTTTGTTATAAATTTGCAAAAAAAATAAAAGCGTGCCCCAAAAGATATTTTGAAACTTGCAACTATTTTTTTTATATGTAAATCTAGTGGCATACAAATATTATTTGGCATATATACGTGTTGTAAAATATCTAACAGGATAAATAATACTTAAATAAATATTATGAAATTAGTTATCGTTGAATCACCAGCAAAAGCAAAAACAATTGGTAAATATCTTGGAAAAGATTTTGAAGTGAAAGCTTCAGTTGGACACGTTCGAGATCTACCAAAATCAAATAAATTAGCCATCGACATAGAAGGTGGTTTTATTCCGCATTATGAAATTTCAAAAGGAAAAGAACTTGTTATAGAAGAGATCAAAAGACTTGCAAAAAAAGCAGATGAGATCCTACTTGCAACTGACCCCGACCGTGAAGGAGAAGCAATTGCATGGCATCTAAAAGAACTAATAATAGACAAAAAAAATAAAAAACCGATCAAGAGAATTTCTTACACAGAAATTACTAAAGAAGCTATTTCTGAGGCTTTGGCTCACCCTAGAAAAATTGATGAAGATCTTCGAAAAGCCCAAGAGGCAAGGCGTGTTTTAGACAGACTTGTGGGATACGATCTTTCTGGAATTATTTGGAAAAAAGTCAGATACGGACTTTCTGCAGGACGCGTTCAATCCCCTGCTCTTAGAATAATAATGGAAAGAGAAAGAGAGATCAGAGCTTTTGTTCCTGAAGAATATTTTGTAATTGGGGGAGAATTTACCTGCCCGCCCTGCTCTGAGCTTTCAGGCGAAGGCCGGCGGGATGCTGAAAATAATAATATTTTAATTCTTGAATGTGAAAAAAAACCAACAGAAAGAAACGAAGCAAAAAGAATAGTTGAAATTGCAGAAAAAGCTAAAGAAACAAATAGCTGGAAAGTAAAAAGTATAGAAAAAACTGAAGTAAAAAGATCTTCAAAAGCACCTTTTATTACTTCAACTCTTCAACAAACTGCTTCAACTCGACTTGGTTATTCTCCATCAAATACAATGCGTATTGCTCAAAAACTTTACGAAGCTGGATTTATTACCTACATGAGAACAGATAGTCCAAGTTTGAGTACTTTTGCTATTGAATCAATTGCCGAAAAAATTAAAAAAACATATGGCGAAAAATATCTTGATTCAAAAAACTTTGCGTCAAAATCTAAAAGTGCTCAAGAAGCACACGAAGCAATCAGACCTTCAGATATTTTTAAAGAAAATGCTGGGGCAAACGATGATGAGAAAAAACTTTACAGATTGATCTGGCAGCGAACTATTGCCAGTCAAATGTCTAATGCAATGACCGAGCGCACAAAAATTTCCGCCAATGTTTCCCCTAGGTCGGGACAAGGGGAAATTCCTAATTTTTCTATTACTGGTTCAATCATTATTTTTGATGGATGGTTAAAAGCCGATCCAGAAGGAGCTGGTGAAGACAGAATTCTTCCTCAACTAAAAGAAAATGATCCACTTAAACTGATCAAACTTATCATGGACGAAAAGTGGACTGAACCACCTGGAAGATATTCAGAAGCAGGTTTAATTAAAGAGCTTGAAAAAAGAGGTATCGGAAGACCTTCTACCTACGCTTCTATTATTCGTACTCTTGAGACCAGAGAATATGTTACAAAGGAGAATAAGGCTCTTAAACCAACAGATACAGGAGATGTGGTATCAACTTTCCTAGAGGCCAATTTTTCACACTATATAAGTGATGGTTTTACTGCGGAAATGGAAGAAAAGCTCGACGAGATTGCAGAAGGAAAAGCTGAATATGCAAAAGTTCTTGAAAATTATTACACACCTCTTCATAAGGAAGTTATAGAAAAAGATAAATTGGATAAGGCTACAACTTTTGGAGAAGCTGATCCAAAATACAAATGTCCAAAATGTGGAAGTTCAATGCTAGTAAAACTTTCTCGTGCAGGAAAATTTTTGAGTTGTTCAAGATATCCAGATTGTGATGGCGCGCTTTCTATTGATGGATTGGAAATAAAAAAAGATGAACCTATCGGAATTGATCCAACAACTAACTTACCTATTTTTACAAAGATCGGACGTTTTGGACCATATGTTCAGCTTGGAGAAATGCCACCAAAGAAGGTTAAAACTCCAAAAATAAAAGTTCCTAAAGTTAAAAAAACAAAAGCTGAGAGAGAGGTTGAAAAGGAAGCAAAAGCAAACGAACCAAAACCAGTCAAGCCTAAAATGGCCTCAATTCCAAAAGAATATAATCCCGCAGAAATTACTTTAGCTGATGCACTTAAATTTCTTTCAATTCCAAAAGTATTAGGAAAACATCCAGTAACAAATTTGGATGTAGTCGCAAACAACGGACGCTTTGGACCTTATGTATCTCATGATGGAAATTACAGATCAATCAAAAAACCATTAAATGTTTTTGACATTACTTTTGATGAGGCAATGGCACTTTTAGCTCAAGAAAAAAAACCTAGAGGATTTCAGAAGAAGGTAAAAAAAGAATAAAAAAAATTACCCATGACACTGTCATGGGTACTGATACACAATTGGATTTATTGAAAAAAGATCGTAAGGGTCAAATGGACGCCGGTTCCACCGTTGCTCTCAGACTGAACGATTTCTTCGATGTGGCTCGGTTTGTTTTCCTCAACGAATTTCTCGAGTAATTTTCTCACTTCGAGAGGACTTCCTTCAAGAATTACAGCTTTCATTTTTTTATTTATACAGAGGTTAGACAAAGACCGAAATCTCCCGAACTTGGTAGTTAAGGAGCAATCTTTACCCTAAATTAACATATATTTAAGAAATGTCTATACGCTAAAATTGTCCAAATTATAGCTTTCATCTTCCTCTTGTTTTGGCATATCTTCAATAGCGATTTTTGATTCTTCTGGAGAAAGTTCAGTGTGAACTCCGTCTACTTTATTTTGGTAATTTTTCTGCATCAGATCAAGCAAACTTTTTAGATCATCACCAGAAAAGAAATCGATGTGAATTTTTCCCCCTTTTTCCCTTTGTTCAATTTGAACTCTTGTTCCAAGGCTTTCAGTTAATCGTTCTTCCATTTCAATAATTTCTGGATCGATCATTAACTCCTTCTTTCTAACTTTGTCAGTTGCAACTCGGCGAGCCAAACCTTCGGCCTCTCTAACTGTCATCTTCTTCATCATGATCTCTTTAAACAGATTGATCTGTTGAATTGGATGATCAGAAAGCATTAAAATAGGTCTTGTGTGACCCTCTGCGATCTTTCCTTCAGACAATGCTTGCAAAACTTCTTCAGGCAAAAGCAAGAGTCTAATTGTATTTGAAACATATTCTCTACTCTTTCCAACTTTTTCTGCAATTTCAACATGTTTAAGTGCAAATTCATCTGCAAGTTGCTTGAAAGCTTTTGCTCGTTCAACAGGATTAAGATCTTCTCTCTGAAGGTTTTCAATAATAGCTAACTCCAATTTTACTTTGTCAGTATCTTGTCCTTCACGAATAAGAGCAGGAACTTCTTTTAGTCCTGCAAGCTTTGAAGCCCGCAAACGTCTCTCTCCTGAAATAAGTTCGTATTCTGTAAAAAGTCCGCCGTCAGGTCTTTCAACTTCTCTTCTTGTAACAACGATAGGTTGCAACATTCCATACTGACGCAAGGAAAGAGCTAGGTCATTTAATCTCGCTTCATCAAATTCTTTTCTTGGTTGAAAAGGATTTGGTTTAACTTTGTCTACTTCGATCCAAAAAATTGAGTTGTTGTAAAAATTCATGTAACAAATTTTAACAGAAAAATATAAAAATTGAAATTGAAATTTATCAAAATGTATAGTACTCTTCGGTTGTAAGTATTGCCCGGGTGGCGGAACTGGTAGACGCAATAGACTCAAAATCTATCGATCGCAAGGTCATGAGGGTTCGACTCCCTCCTCGGGCACATTATTAAAAAACCGAATATTAATTCGGTTTTTTAATAATGTGCCCGAGGATAAGCTCTTTGAAGAGCTTATTTGAGAGAGTCGAAAGGCGGAGGTATATTTTTTATGGAAGTAAAAAATACCGAGCCGGGGTCGATAAAATTTATTTGTGGCGGGAAAATAAATTATTCGTGACCGACTACCAGGGTCTAGAATCACCTCACGAAAAATTCTGTCAGGAATTTATTTGTAAGCAAAAACATTAAAGTTGACAAACTACGCCATGGCGCAGTTTGTCACATCTAAATTTTCTCCCTAGACACAATTAATTTTATATCTATACTAAATTCCATGAATCCTAAAATCATCTTTACCCTTTTAATACTACTTGCGGTGGTTTTTGAAACAATTGCCGATATATATTTTAAAAAATGGTCAATCGAAAATAAAAAATACCTGATCATTGTAGGTATGCTCCTGTATACCCTTGGAACTGCTATTTGGGCATATTCTCTGAAATATGAATTTTTATCGAAAGCTATATCAATATTTACAATATTAAATTTAATATTTATCATCCTCACAGGAATTTTCTTTTTTAAGGAAACTTTATCTATGATAAATATCTTCGGCATAATTTTAGGTGTAATTAGTATCATTTTTTTATCGATGTAAGCAAAATAATAAGTTGACAAGAAATTTTATCTGTCATAAAATAATTTTAGTTATGAACCATAATAAAGTCAGAATTCAGATGCCTCGACGAGGACGCCTTCAACCGAAATGGACTGGAGGAAAACCGTCCGATCTTGATCGACACGTTGGTCGTATCCTGCGTGGTCCAGCACTGCGTGAAATCAAACACCATCACAAAAAAACACACTGAATCGCATGAGCGATTCATTTTTTTTTATTAAATGAAAAATAAAAAACCAGAAATAATAGTAATCTGCGGTCCTACAGCCACAGGAAAAAGTGATTATGCAGTAAAACTCGCCAAGAAAATTGGTGGTGAAATTATTTCCGCAGATTCAAGACAGGTCTATAAAGGCATGGATATTGGAAGTGGAAAGATCACCAAAAAAGAAATGAAGGGTGTCCCCCATTACATGCTTGATATCATGACTCCAAAAAAAGTTTATACTGCCGGTCAATTCAAAAAAGATGCTGATAAAATAATAAATGATATTTTAAAAAGAAAAAAAATTCCTATCATTTGCGGAGGAACCGGCTTTTATATTGATGCTGTTGTAAAAAATATTATTTTTCCTGAAGTGCTACCGAATGAAAAACTGAGAAAAGAGTTAGGGGATAAGAGTTTAGAAAAACTCCAAAAGATTTTAGGAAAACTTGATCCTGAAAGATTAAAAACAGTAGATCAAAATAATAAGGTCCGTCTAATAAGATCGATCGAGATAGCCAAAGAACTTGGAAAAGTACCTGAACTAATTTCTAAACCTCAATATGATTCAAAAATAATTTATCTTGATTTTAAAGATGAAGTTCTTAAAAAAAGAATTCACTATCGTCTTATGAAAAGAATAAAACAAGGAATGGTTTCTGAAATTAAAAAATTGCATGAGAACGGAGTTTCTTGGAAAAGACTTTTTGAATTCGGCCTTGAGTACAGATATGTCTCTCTTTTCCTTAGAGGAAAAATCACAAAAGATAAAATGATCTCTGAACTTGAAAACGAAATTTGGCACTTTGTAAAAAGACAAAGAACCTGGTTTAAGAAACATTAAAAAACCATAACCCTGCTATTTGTCATTCCCGCGGAAACGGGAATCCAGTTGCCTTAGAGGAGAGACCTCTCAAGAGAAGGATTCACCTCTAAGGTAAAAAAATATTAATTCTGAAAATCAATTTCAAAAGGATACATTCCCATTCCACAACTTCCCTGTAAAGTTGTAACTTTTTGAATCCCTAGATCAATATCAATAGCACCAGTTTGAGGAAGTATTTTACTTATATTCATACTTGGAATTCTGACGGAAGAAGAACAATCAAAGGTTCCACTTGTGTTAAATCTTAGAATTGTGGGAATTCCGGCCTTGGCTGCACTTTTTCTTGGTTGGTATCCTCCTTTAGCTCGTATTTCAATGATCTGTTTTCCATCAACAATAGTGACGTTATTTGCAGGTATAGATGAGTCTACGTTTCCAGAAGAATTTGATGATGACTGCGAAAATAAAATTGCTCCTCCAATTAAAATTGCGGCTCCAATAATTGCAATGATTGTTGATTTCATGCTGATGTTAAAAATTAAATATAGGTGGAATTATTCCAACTACAGCTAAACTATTAATAATATTAAATATTGCAAACATGATTACCACAAGCCCTGCCGATTTAAAGAAAATTCCTGCTTTTGAACTATCCTTAATACTAAATGAACTAAAGCTGACTAAAGCCAGGACGGGCAAAGTTCCTAGTGCAAAAGCAAGCATTGTTAAACCTCCTTTCATAAAACTTCCAGTTGTGAGAGCGAAAAGTTGCATCGATTGCGTAAAACCACAAGGAAGAAAAAAAGTAACAATACCGACAAGAAGCGGGGTAAATGAATGATTAAACTTTGAAACAGAGTGTGCTCGGCGTGCAATAAATTTTGGCATCGAAGGCTGAAGTTTTTTTGCAAAATGGAAAATATCAAGCAAATTAATTCCCAAGATAAACATTACAATTCCTATCAATAAACTCATAACAAAATTTGCTGTAACGCCCAAAGTAAAAGCAGAACCTAGTGCTCCTATAACCCCTCCTAGAACAAAGAAAGAAACAATTCTTCCTGCATGAAAAAAAATTTGAGGTCTTGTTCTATCTCCTTCTTTTGCAAAAGTGGCTGACATTGAAAGAAGCAGTCCTCCCACGACGGCCATACAAGTTGAAAGTGAAGCAATAATTCCTATTACAAAAGCAGTTCCATAAGTTACATTTCCTGCATTTACTAAATTTACCAATCCAAGTTTTTGCAAAACAATAAAAATTACGACAAAACCCATTGCAATAGGTATTGCGATTTTAAAGTCTCCCCAGTTTTTTTCCTTCATTTGTTTTTCTACTGAAACAGTATATCCATGAGCCCTGAGAGGTACGGTTAATTCTTCTGCGATTTGCTCATCGGTCCTGTTATCAAAATCACCAATTATTTCAACAGAACAATTGCTTAAATTTGATTCGACAGAATTTATATTTGAAAGATCACCAAGTTCACTTTCAATTAAAAGAGTACAAGCATTGCAATGCATTCCTGTAACGTGAAATTTATATTTTTTTTGTGTTTTATTTTTCATATTTTTTTAAAGTTTTTTTCCTTTAATTCTTAATGAGTTTGAAACAACCGACACACTTGAAAATGCCATCGCAAGTCCTGCAAAAACTGGATTAAGCAACCATCCAAAAACTGGATAAAAAACTCCAGCTGCAACGGGAATTCCAACAATATTGTAAATGAAAGCCCAAAACAGATTTTGTTTTATACCTCTCATTGTCATTTTTGAAAGCTTTATTGCCTTAACAAGTTTTGATATATCCCCTCCAAGGAGCGTAATACCCGCAGATTCGATCGCAACATCAGTACCTGTTCCCATTGCTATACCCACATCAGCCTGAGTGAGTGCTGGGGCATCGTTTACCCCATCGCCAGCCATAGCCACAATTCGTCCTTGAGCTTGAAGCTCTTTAATTTTTGCCAATTTATCCTGTGGTAATACATGAGCAATAACTTCATCAATTCCTACAAGAGATGCAATATATTTTGCAGCTCCCTCATCATCGCCTGTAAGCATTACAACTTTTATTCCTAATTTATGAAGATCACTTATAGCTTGTTTTGATTCGGGCTTAATTTCATCAGACACCGTCACAAATCCTAAAACTTTTTCTTTTGTTGAAATAATAACTGGAGTCTTTCCTTCCGAAGTAAATTGTTCTAACTTTGTTTTATCAAAAGAAATTTTCAGATCTTCTACTAATTTAAAATTTCCTGCAAAATATTCCATTCCGTTTATTGATCCCTTAATTCCTTTTCCTTCAATATTTTCAAAATTCATTACCTCATTAATTTTAATATTTTTCTCTTTTGCATAATTCACAATTGCGTGAGCAATAGGGTGTTCTGATTTGTTTTCAAGCGACGCAAGAATTGAAATCAATTCTTCATTTTTAAAATCTGATGAATTTTGGATATCAACTAAAGTTGGTTTTCCGATTGTGATAGTTCCCGTTTTATCAACAATAATTGTGTCTACCTTATGCAATTTTTCTAGAGTTGCCGCATCTTTTATTAAAATTCCTTCTTTGGCGCCTTTACCAACTCCAACAATAATTGCAGTTGGAGTTGCAAGTCCAAGCGCACATGGACAAGCAATAACCAAAACTCCAACAAATGAAACAAGACCAAAAGAAAGTGCTTGAGAAAATCCCAGAAAACCTGTTCCAACAATAAGCCATGTTCCCAAAGTGAGAAATGCAATAACCAAAACTATAGGAACAAAAACACTAGAGATTTTATCAGCAAGAGCTTGGATCGGTGCACGACTTCCTTGTGCCTCTTCAACCATTTTGATTATTTGAGCAAGCAAAGTTTCTGGTCCAACTTTTGTTGCTCTAAATGTAAAAGCTCCGCTTGTATTTATTGTCCCTGCCACAACACTGTCCCCAATTGTTTTTTTAGCAGGCATAGGTTCGCCTGTAACCATTGATTCATCAACATAAGAACTTCCTTCAGTAATTACTCCATCAACAGGAATTTTTGTTCCAGGTTTTACAATTATTTGATCTCCGTGAATTACTTGATCAATTGGAATTTCAATTTCTTTTCCAAAACGGATCACTAAAGCAGTTTTGGCCTGAAGGCCCAAAAGTTTTTCTATTGCATCTCCTGTTTTTATTTTTGATTTTGCTTCGAGATATTTTCCCAGTGCAATGAAAGTGATAACAACAATCGTAACGTCATAGTAAGTATTATCAACATTTATAAATGGTCTCAAACTTTCTTCAAATGAGGTAACAACAAGACTGTAAGTAAAAGCAGCAACAGTACCGATACCAATAAGAGTATCCATGTTTGCTTTTCCATATCGGAGAAATCGATAGAAACCTTGTAGATATGGTTTTCCGACTACAAAAAGTGCATATGATGCCATAACAGGAAGAAGATGGTGGAAAAATTCACTGACTAGATAACTCATCTCTGAAACAACTTTGTATTGTGCAAAAATATCCCAACCCATTACAAAAACACTAATGACAGCAAGTGGAATTGCCGACATTACTTTAAATTTCATATCTCTAACTTCCTCTAATTTCTCTATCTTGGTTTGGTTCAATCCAAGATGTTCTGAGTGTTCACTTTCACTCATTCCCATTTCTTTTGCAGTAGGAATAACCAAAGAATATCCGAGAGGCTCTATTTTTTTAGAAAGATCCTCTACTTTTATTTTTGAAGGATCAAAAGATAATTTGACCGCCTCTGTTCCGTAATTTGTTTCAGCAGAAGAAACACCTTCGATCTTTTTTAGCGTCTTTTCTATAATACTGGCGCATGAGGCGCAATGCATACCGCGAATTTTAAAAGTTTCGTTTTTCATTTGTTTTTTTGTTTTTTTTCTGTTCCCTGTTACCTGTAAATTATTCTTTTTTTCTATTTCCTCTTAAGTCTATAGACCTTCAATATTTCACCTATCGCTTTTTCTTCTTTTCCTTTTTTTATTTGGTGAATTACGCAAGTACCAAGATGTTCTTCCATCAAAACATCTTCAACTGAGGATAGAGCTTGCTTAACAGCAGATGTTTGAGTAATTATATCAATACAATATTTATCCGTCTCAAGCATTTCTTGAAGACCGCGAACTTGTCCTTCAATAATTTTAAGTCTTTTAATAAGCTTCTCTGTTGTCCCGCCCGCTAACGACTGAGCGTAGCGATGGCCGGCAGGTGGATCTTTTTGCATACCAAAATTATATACCCCCTAGGGGTATTGTCAAATACTTCAAATACAGAATTAATCTTAACTCTTAGCAAATTTAGGATTAACTGTTCCGTAAAATATCTCCCCGTCATCTATAAGACGAGATTCTTGACCAATTTCATACTTTTCTTTATAAATCTGAATATGTTTCATTAAATCAAATGTTACAGAATTAAATTTTGGTAAAAGTTGGACCACAGAGAACTGACTTTTGAATTCTTGACTACTAGGAATATTTTCATTGAACATAACTCCTAAAAAAATCACAAAAACATGACAAAATTCAGAAGATACCTTTTCCAATTTCTCCGACAATAGCTTCAAATCATGAACAGCAGGAGATAAAACAAAACAAACAAGGACCGTATCAGAATTATAAAATTTATCTACAAGTTTTTTCTTGATCACATCAAATAAGAGTTCAGGGTCCGTTCGATGTTCAACCATTTCGATTTCACGCATCATTACTTTCATCCCCTTCCCATCAATATCCAAGAGATTCATAATAAGCCCGTCAGGAGGATCCTGATTTGGAATATTTATCCACCAATCAGAACCTGTATCTTCTTGCAATCCAAATCCAAACAAAGATAACCCGCAAAGTTCCCGATCCTCTTTAGAAAACTTTAAAATATTATTTATTCTATTTTTATTTAAGTTAATAGTTTTCAAAAAACACTTCCCTGGATGATCCCACTGTTTCGCTCGCGAAGAAATTTCACGTAGATTTATTTTAGTCATTAAACGATCAGATTTCGTTTCTTTGAAAAGAAAATTATTCCTAGATGTCATATTGTTTAAATAATTTCAACAAAATTTAAACTTCATAATAGTTTTGCGGGCCCGCCGAGACTCGAACTCGGAACCTTCCTTTTGGAGAGGAATGTTTTACCATTGAAACTACAGGCCCAATTTTGTACCTCTGTATACTAACAAAACTAACCCTTTCGGGCTAGTTTAAAATTTTATTCCGTCAAGTGAGAGATATCGCGAAAGACGTGCAAAGCAAAGTTTTTCATGATATCCGAACGCAGACGGAACAAAGGGCAAAGACCCTTTATATAAGTGTTCTAAACAAAATTATCCCAGTTTAATTTTGTTTTATCTTTTACAACAAAACACTTGGTCAGCAAAAGAAAGTGCTATTCGCACACGTGTTTTGAGAAGTATATATAGAATTTAGTGGTATTTGATATTCAGAAACATACCCGAGGCAAAATTAAAACGGGATGAATTTCGGTAAACCAGAAAAAAACCGCTGCTAGCGGTTTTTGTTTGGACCGAAATTATTTCTTAGCTTCCTTGAAAACAACATGCTTTCTCAGCTTAGCAGAATACTTCTTTAGCTCTACTTTTCGAGTTACAAGCTTCTTATTCTTACGAGTGTAATAAGTTTCGCCTGTGCTCTTGTTCTTTAATTGTATTAAACTGTCTTGTGACATAGTTCGCATATAGTAGCACAATGGCTTTTTAAAGGCAAAATTTGGGAGTCGGACCCCCAAGTTGAGAATCTGATCCTCAAATTTTCTGGTATTTATCCCTAAAATATGTTATTTTTTTGTGGTATTTGATGCGCCGATCGCATAGCGGCAATTGCGGCGGGCTGTAAACTCGCTGACTTAGGTCTCCGGGGGTTCGAGTCCCTCTCGGCGCACAAGAAAAAAATCAGCTTAATTTAAGCTGATTTTTTTGTGCCCAAGGAGCGATGTGTCTAAACACATCGCGTTCGGGACTCGAAAAGGTTCTCCTATATTTTTGAAGATTTTTTTATAATCTGAAAAAATAGAAAACCTGTACTGCTCCTGTAAGGAGAGAGATTCCCTCTCGGGACTTGAAACCTTTTGAGATTATTTTGTGAGCAAGGCGAAACAAAATATCCAAAAGATATACTGACCCTGTAAGGGTCGAGATTCCCTCTCAAGCGCAGCGTTTTTTTTTAAACCTGGATTCCCGCCTGCGCGGGAATGACAGAAAATATATTCATAAATTCATTATTTTCTAGTCAACTGGATTCCCTTTTCCAAGGGAATGACAACAAAAAAAAAAGAAAAGATTTTCTATTGTCTTTAATCATTTATTTAAAAAAAAATAGAGTGCCGGCAAAACCAGCACCCTTAATATAATTTTATCACCAAGTTGAGTCATGAAACCTTTTGTTAATAGGACGACGGATAATCTTCCTATTGATGTGTACAGAGTACTGAACATCAAATTGTCCGTATTCGGCAGGATATACCTCACGAACAGCTTCGACAATAAGTCTTTCGATCATCATCATGCAGTGAACTGCATCTTCATGAACTCCAGCTGCGTTAGCAGCTGCAACCACGAATAGAACGTTGGTTTCTTTTGCAATCTGCTGGATAGCCTCGAAGCTGGGCATTTCTGCATTCTTTCGCGCTTGTACACTGAGTGTTTGCAAACGTGCGATCTTGAGAAGAAAATCGATAGGGACTTCTCCTTCAAGTGCCTCGCCTTCGCAGTCGAAAGCAACGAGTTTGTCATTCGGCAATTCTGCGATTTCTTGCTTACCGCTCAAAACCGCCACAAGTGTGGATAGGAAGGAACTTTTCATACGAATATGATATTACTCAGAAACAAGATTTAGTCAAAACAAAAAAACAGAGGATTTCTCCTATGTTTTTTTGTTTGTAAAATTATTTTAAAAATTTAGAGGAAAAACCTCTCAAGAGGAGGAATTACCTCAAATTTTTTACTTCTTCACCACTCTTCCTTCAGTCAATCCAGAAATTATATCCTGTCCGATGATAGCCCCTCTCTTTCCCTTTTTAACTTCGAAAGTTAATTCGCCGTCTTTGATGCCAACAAAGATTTCTCCGCCTTTAAGCACTCCTTTGCTAATGATCAAATTTGCAACAGGATTTAGAATTTTATTTTGGATCAATCTTTTTAGCGGTCGTGCTCCATACTGTGGGTTGTATCCTTCTTTTGCCAAATAATCATAAGTATCAGAAGAAATAGAAAGTTCAATATCTTTTGCGAGCAATCTTTCTTTTACCAACCCAACTTGAATATCTACAATTTTTCTAATATTTTCTTTAGTCAAAATATCAAAAATAATTATGTCATCCAAACGATTCAAAAATTCTGGTCTGAAATATTCACGAAGTGATTCTGTGATTTTTGATTTTGCATCGTTGTAATCTTCTTTTTCTCCAGCTTCGGCGTGGAATCCCATTTTTTGCATTCGGTCTATGTATTGAGCACCAATGTTTGAGGTAAGAATAATAACTGTATTTTTGAAGTTTACTAATCTGCCTTTTGCGTCTGTTAATCTTCCGTTATCAAGAACTTGAAGCAAAATATTAAAGACATCTGGGTGTGCTTTTTCAATTTCATCAAAAAGAACAACCGAGTAGGGTCTGTGGCGAACTTGTTCTGTAAGTTGACCTCCTTCCTCGAAGCCAACATATCCAGCAGGTGCTCCAATAATTTTTGAAACTGAGTGCTTTTCCATATATTCAGACATATCAACTCTAATGAGTGATCTTTCGTCGTCAAAGAGGAATTCAGCCAAAGCTTTAGTAAGTTCTGTTTTACCAACTCCAGTAGGCCCCAAGAGCAAGAATGAGCCAATAGGACGATTTGGATCGGAGACGCCCGCACGACTTCTTTTGATCGTATCGGCAATTTTTTTAACAGCTTCGTCTTGTCCAACAACTCTTTTTGTAAGTTCCTCATCCATTCGGACAAGTTTTGTAGCTTCTCCTTCAAGCATTCTCATTGTTGGCACTCCAGTCCATCTTGAGACAACTCCAGCTACTTCATTTTCTCCAACTTCTTCTTTTAGAATTCTTCTTGAAGATTGAAATTTTCTAAGTTTTTTTAGTTTTGTATCAAGATCTTTTTGCGCCTCTGGAATTTTTCCATATCGAATTTCCGCAGCCTTTGAAAGATCAGCACGAGCAATAGCTTGTTCAGATTCATTTCTGTATTCTTCAAGACTTTTCTTAAGAGCTTTTATTTCTGTTAGAATTTCTTTTTCATTTTTCCAACGAAGTTCAACTTCGTGAGTTTGCTCTTTTAGGTCTGCAACATCTTTATCAATTTCCTTGATTCGAATTTTATTCTTTTTTGATTCGTGTTCACTTTTTAGCGCTTCTCTTTCAATTTCTAAACTAGTTATTTTTCGGTGCGCATCAACTAATACCTGAGGCTTATTCTCAAGAGAAATTTTTAATTCTGAAGCAGCTTCATCAATCAGGTCCACTGCCTTATCAGGCAAAAATCTTTCAGTAATATATCTTGATGAAAGATTTACAGCAGAAACAATTGCTTCATCGGTAATTCGAACGCCGTGATACAGCTCGTATTTATCTTTAAGCCCGCGGAGAATTGTAACAGCGTCATCAACTGACGGCTCATTTACATACACAGGCTGAAATCGTCTTGTGAGAGCTGGATCTTTTTCGATATGTTTTTGATATTCACGAAGGGTAGTTGCTCCGATAGCTTTTAATTCTCCTCGAGAAAGGGCTGGCTTAAGCATATTTGAAGCATCAAGCGAACCTTCAGCGGCACCAGCTCCGACAATTGTATGGATCTCATCGATAAATAAAATAATTCTTCCCTCTGATCTTTCAATTTCTTTAATAATATTTTTTAGTCTTTCTTCAAATTCCCCTCTGTATTTTGTTCCAGCAACAAGAGAACCTAGATCAAGTGAAACTAGTTCTTTGTCTTTAAGAGATTCTGGAACATCCCCGTTTGCAATTCTTCCAGCCAAACCTTCGATGATTGCTGTTTTTCCAACTCCCGCTTCTCCAATTAAAATCGGATTATTTTTTGTTCGTCTTGAAAGAATTTGGATAACACGAGCAATTTCGGCATCTCTTCCGATAACAGGATCAAGTTTATTTTCAAGAGCGAGTTTTGTTAAATTTCTTGTGTATTTTGTAATCGCTTTTAATTTTTTTGGACTAGGAGTTTCTCCTCCTTTGCCTTGTTTAATTTCTTCAACAATTTTTAAAACAACTTCTTTTGTAATTTTAAATTTTGAAAGCATTTCTTTTGCTGCATTGTTTCCTTCACACATTGAAAGAAAAAGATGCTCAGTAGAAATAAATTCATCTTTAAGCGAAGCAGCAACTTTGGCAGCGTTCTCGATAATTTGAGCAAGCTCTGGTGTAAGGTAAATTTGATATGAAGATGAAAGAACCTGTGAGGTTTCTGGACTTTCAATTGAATCTAAAAGAGTATCGGTCAAAAGAGCTAGATCAACTTCAAGTTTTTCGAGTATTGTCGCCACAGAATTATCATCTTGAAGCAAAAGAGCCGCCAAAAGATGAAGCGGGCCAACGTGGTTTTGAGCACGCTCAATAGCTAGCTCATGAGCCTTTTTTATTGTTTCTTTTGCTTTTGTTGTGAAATTTCCAAATGGTGGCATATGTTTTTTTTGGGTCTTATCTAGTAATCACATCTTATACTACGAAATGAACAGAAATAAAAGTTCTTTTATTTAACGAGCGAAATGGCGCTATCTACAGCCATAAAAGAACCCTCATCAACCCCAACTGTATTTAAAGCTGGTGCGTAAAAACCGATCAGATTTGCATTTGTATCAAGCAAAATTAAAGATGAAGCTGAAGTTGTTGGTTTGAAGTCTGTAATCAAAACTGAAACAGTTTTATCGTTTAGTGGTACTGAAGAAATTTGTTTAATTATTCCAGTTGAAACTACGTTACTTGATTGATCTCCTCCGATAGAAACAACATTGAAACCAATTTTCAATTTTGTTGATGGAAGAGTTTTAATAGTTGGAATTATTTTTGCTGCACTTTCGTCAGTTAGTTTAAATAATGATAATCCTCCTCCTAATTCTTTTATAAAACTAATTTGATATTGCTTATTGTCTGACAAAACCGTAACGTAATTGAATGAAGTGGATAAATTAGTTCCATCTGCTCCAATAATATTATTATTTAAGGTCATTACTCCAAGGGTTACAAATTCTGGAGTGGTTGTTCCCGCAATTGTTCGATAAATTCTTATCAAACTACCGCTAGTTTTGTCTGCAATGTCAGAAATGCTCAATGCTTGTGATTCTTGTGCCACAGTGTTTGAAACTATATCTGGAATAATTTTTCTAACTGGAGAATCTGAAGCAACTTGTGAAATTGTTTTTTCAATTACCCTGTAAGCAATTTGCTGTACTCCAGGATTCAAAGAATTATCAGCCAAAGAAAAAATAGTAATTCCAGTTGCAACTGCAGTTGAAAAACTCACAAGGAGAGCCAAAAGAATTATTTGTTGTTTAGTTAGATGTTCCATGTTTTTTTTAATTCAAAAGTTAAAACCCAAAAAGCAAAAGTTAAATTCAAAACTCAGAACTAAGCGTTTATTTTTTTAAACTTAATAATTTTTACTTATAATTATGACTTTTGACTTTTAAGTTGTGACTTATTTCTTGCTTAGATAATATACCAGAAATAGCCTTCAAGCAAAAATCAATATCGCTTTTCTTTGTGCTCCTTCCGAAAGAAAATCTAAGCGTATAATTTTTCTTTTCCGTGTTCCCTGTTTCTTTGTTAATAGCATCAATTACATAAGAACCCTGCTCATTATTTTCGCTTTTCAAAGCAAGGCAAGCACTAGCTGATGCGCACATTATCCCAGCAACATCCAATTGAAAAACAGCAAACTCTGAATCTAAACCATTAATTGTGATACTAGAAATTCCTGAGATCCTTTTTGCATTCTTTGCATTAATTTCTGCTCCTTTTATTTGCGTAATAATTTTATCTTCAAAATAATCTCTGAGTTTTTCGAGGCGAGCAGATTCCTTATTTTTTATTTCTATTGATTCTTCCAAGGCTGTAGCAAAACCAACGATAGCTGGTAAATTTTCAGTACCGCTCCTAATTCCTTTTTCTTGTCCCCCGCCTAAAATTTGGGCAGGAATTTCTAATGTGCTTTTTTTAAATAAAATTCCAGCCTTTGGACCGTAAAGTTTTGAAGAATCTAGAGTTAAAAGATCAACACCGAGAGTTACAACATCCACATCTATAAAACAAGGAGCCTGACTTGCATCACTGTGAAAATATGGAAATTCTGATTGAAATGTTTTTCTGGCATGTCTAATTTCTTTTGCAATTTCTCTGATCGGTTCAATTACTCCGATCTCATTATTAACAAACATAATTGAAACCAGAACAGTTTCTTTGCGAATTTTTTTTCTAATGTCTTTTGAAGAAATAATACCGTTTTGATCAGGATAAATTTCTTCTACATCAAAACCCTCTTTTATCAAAGATCGAGCTGGCTCAAGAACAGAAGAATGCTCAATCGCCGAAACTAAAATGTGCGGTTTTTTTTCTCCTACCTGTAAATTATCTTTAACTTTTTTTGCAATTCCAAAAATTGCCAAATTGTTTGACTCAGTTCCAGAAGAAGTAAAAATAATTTCATTTTTTCTAGCATTTAAAAGTTTAGAAACTTTTTCACGACTGTACTCCAAAATATTTTTTGCCACTTTTCCGTATTCGTACAACGACGCTGGATTATAAAAAACATCCATAGTGTCGGTAACTGCTTTTTTAACTTTTGGAGAGATCGGAGTAGACGAAGCGAAATCCAAATAAATCCTTCTGTTGGCGGACAGGCTTTTACTTTTTGTTGCTGACCTCTTTTTTGTTATTTTTTTAGCTTTCATTAATTGTGATAATACCAAAAAACTATGTTTTTACAATGTAATTTAACATTTGTCACCTCCCTACTAAAATTACTTAAATTCCAACCTCTATCTTATAAGTGATCCAAAGTATAAAAAACGGGCAAATTATGAGGTTTTCGTGTATAATCGCCTTTATGTCTAAAGCTAGTCAAAAAGAAAAAGAACCTGCCTACCGGCAGGCAGGTACAAAGCGCCCCCCAGTTGTCTCAGTAATGGGTCATATTGACCATGGAAAATCAACACTTCTCGACTACATCAGAAAGACCAAAGTAGCCGAAACTGAGGCAGGAGGAATCACTCAAAAAATGAGTGCTTATAAAATAGTGCGTGATACTGGCGGAGAAAAACAATCAATTACCTTTTTAGATACTCCAGGTCACGAAGCTTTTAAGGAACTTCGAAGTCGCGGTGCTCAAGTTGCTGACATTGCAATACTTGTTGTGGCTGCTGATGAAGGGGTTAAACCTCAAACAATTGAAGCGATCAAAGCTATCAAATCTGCAAATCTTCCATTGATCGTTGCTATCAACAAAATTGATAAACCAAATGCAAATGCTGACAGAGTAAAAAACGGATTACTTGAACATGAAGTTTTTGTTGAAGGATACGGAGGAGATACTCCAGTTGTGGAAGTTTCTGCTGTTACAGGACAAGGAGTGGATGAACTTTTAGATATGATCGTTCTTCTTTCCGATATTCTTGATCTGAAAATGAATTCAGAAATAAATGCAGAAGGAATTGTGATCGAAGCTCAGAATGACAAAAACAAAGGGATCAGCGCAACTCTTATCATAAAAGATGGAACCATGAAAAACGGGCAATTTATTGTTTGTGAATCTTCCCTTGCACCTATTCGAATGATGGAGGATTTTCAAGGCAAAAAAATTGTAGAGGCAGGAGCATCTGATCCAGTTAAAGTAATTGGATTTTCTTCTGTCCCACCAGTTGGAAGTATTTTTCAAACCTTAAATATAAAAAAAGATGCAGAAGCTTTAGTTGAAGCAAGTAGATTGGGTAATACAAGATCAAAAGATTCACTTGTAATTGGAGGAGAAGGCGAAGGAGCGATCACAATTCCTGTTGTCATCAAGGCCTCAACTACTGATGTTATCGAAGCAATTATTCATGAGATACAAAAAATAAAAAGCGAAAGAGTTGGCATTAAAGTTATTTCAACAGGTGTTGGTTATATTTCAGAAGGAGATATAAAAGGAGCGCTTGGCAACCCAGAAACAATAGTGCTCGGCTTTGAAGTAAAAACTGACGCCTCAGCAAAAATTCTTGCAGAAAGATCTGGAGTAAAAGTAGAGTCATTTAACATTATCTACAAACTGACAGAATGGCTTCAAGAATACATGAAGCAAAAAACTCCAAAAATGATGACTGAAGAAATTACAGGAAGAGCAAAGATCTTAAAACTTTTCAGTAAAACAAAAGACAAACAGGTGATCGGAGCTCGAGTTGAAGAAGGTTACATCAAAAAAGATTCTGATGTAAGAATAATGAGAAGAGACGCATTAATTGCAACTGGAAAAATTCGAGAGCTTCAACAATCAAGAAGTAAAGCAAATGAAGTAGCCGAAGGATTAGAATTTGGAGCAATGATCGAATGCAAAATGGACCTAGCACCAGGAGACAAGATCGAATGTTTTCTAACAGTAGAAAAATAAAATTAATTTTAAACAAAATGCCAGAACACAGAACAGACGAACATCGAACAGAAAAAATAGAAAGTATTTTAGTAGAACTTGCTTCTAAATACTTTTCTATTGAAGCAGGACCTGGAAGTTTGCTTACAGTGACCAGAGCAAAAGTTGATGATAGAGCAAAAAGTGCAACAATTTTTTTTACTGCATTTCCTGATAATAAAGAAAAATCTGCGCTAGACTTCGTAAAAAGAAAAAGAAGTGAATTTAGAGACTTCATCAAAGATCAGTCTCGCCTATCAATGATTCCATTTATTGATTTTGAAATTGACCTAGGTGAAAAAAACAGACAAAGAATTGATACTCTTTCAAATCTTGGATAATAGACATTAATTTTACCTATATTTTGCTTGATTAATAAGGTTTTTTTTGACAAAATATGTCTATGGCGTAGTGGCGAACCCCAGTAGTAGAGCAAAGCTCACTACGGGGCGAGAAGTGGTAAAATTATTTTTACTTACTTCGTTAGAGTTAAGTATTTTTTCGAGTTAAGTGGCGTAGTGGCGAAGTGGTTAACGCTGCAGTTTGCAAAACTGCCATGCGCCGGTTCGACCCCGGCCTACGCCTCAAGATAGTTAAAAGTTTATAAAGTTCATAAAGTAAAAAGTAATTAAATAAGATTGTTTTTTTCCACTATTCCCTTTAAACTGTAACTTGTTATCTATTAAATGCCCGAGTGGTGAAATTGGTATACACGAGAGACTTAAAATTTCTTGCCGCAAGGCGTGTGGGTTCGACTCCCACCTCGGGCACAAATAAAAAAACACCTAAATTTATTAGGTGTTTTTTATTTGTGCCCGAGAGAAAGCTCTGGGAGAGCTTTCGTGTGGGAGTCGAAGACCTTTTGAGCTTAAAATTTATCCGCTCTAGTGGAAAAAATTTTAACCAAAAGGTGTACTGAAACTGTAAGTTTCGAATCTCCCGCCCTGACACTTTATTTTCTTATTACTGACCTAAATTTCTTGTGAGTTTTGCTCGTGCAGAAATTGAAAATACACTTGTGGTAAAAAGGAATTAGAAAACAAAAAATACCCTTGTGGTACTGACTCTGTAAGGGTCGAATCTCTCCTTTCCCTAATTCGGAATTTTTGAAATAAGCAACTTCATATCTCCAAATCGATCATCAGAAGAAAGGACTGTATCAATATAATACCCGTCATCACCGTCATGAGCTCTAAGAATTAAAAGATTTTGTTTTGCTCTTGTTGTAAAACCTGTTTTTCCTCCAACAAAATAATTGACAGAAAATTCATCAATTAGTTTGTCAGTAGAAATTGCTTCGTGATGAAATTTTCCCGATACATCAACAATGTCATATTTACTTATCGAGGTAATAGCAAAAATACTTGGATATTTTAATTCAATGTATTCAGTTAATTTAGTTAGATCACTAACAGTTGAAACATTATCCTCTGATGGAGTTTCTCCATCAACGCCAGAAGAATTAAAATATTTCGTATTTACCATTCCCAAACTTTTTGCCTCATTATTCATCGCTAAAATAAAATTATCAGCACCATAATGATTTTCAATAATTCTCGCTGCATCATTATCTGATTCAATAAGAAGTGAATACAAAATATTTTGTATAGTCAGTTTATCTCCCACTTTATATCTATCAAAAGTTCCCTTACCAAAGTCCTTTTCTGTAATTATAACTTCATCATTCGGATTCATGCTCTTTACGGCAATTAAGGCTGTCATAAGTTTGGTAATACTTGCAATTCCAAGCGGTTTATCAAGATTTTGCCCTAATAGATTTTTTACTGTTCCGTCTGAATTAACAAAATATGTCCCGTACGCCAAAGCCGATATTGTTGTTCTTGGTGGTGTCTGAACGGGATCAGTTTTAACAATAGGAGAAGAAGTATTAAAACCAAAATCAATTGCTTCAATACTTTTTACAATAGGATTATTTTCGATAGCAGGAATTACATAATCTAAAGTAGATTTTTTTGCTTGAACTGGAGAATCCTTCAAGGGCTCCTGATTTTGAAAACCAATAATTGCTCCAAGAGAAATTACAGCGAACGAAGACCAAAATAAAAATTTATGTTTAATCATTATTTTTTCGGTGTTATTCCCATGAAAATGGGAATCCAGTTTTTTCCTAATGTTTTCTGGATTCCCGCCTGCGCGGGAATGACAAATACCTACTTTTTAATTTTATTTAACAATTCAATTTCCTCTCTGACGACTTTTCTATCGTCCCAAGGAATTGTTTCTCCTCCTAGTATCATTGTTTGTTCAGCTCCTTTGCCAGTGAACATTACAACGTCACCTCTCTTTGCTAGAGAAAGCGCTTTTTTTATTCCTTCCCTTCTATCCAAAATTACAAATAAATTTTCTTCTCTAATCTTCCCAAATTTTTCTGCCACTTTGGCAATATCATCTGCAATTGGGAACGGATCATCTTCATAAGGATCAACGTTTGAACAGACTACATAATCAGCATCACGCCCAACAATTTCTCCCATATCACTTCTTTTTATTTTATCTCTTCCCCCTCCTTCAGCGCCAAGAAGCATGATCACTTTGTTTGTACCTGCTAAATTTCGAGCGGTCTTTACTGCCCAAGTCATACTGTTTTTTTCGTGAGCATAATCTACAAAAACTCTAAACCCAAGACCACAAGGAATTTCTTCCATTCTTCCTGGGATGTTAGTAATTTTTTTAATTCCAGCAATAGCTGAATCAATATTTAAATTTAATACTTTAGCTATAGCAATTCCAGGCAAAGCATTCCAGATATTGAATTGGCCAGGAATGGAAATTTCTATTTTTTTGTCATTCAAAAGAAAATTAACTTTTCCTTCTATTTCAGTAATATTTTTTGCTTGCATATCTGAAACTTTATTTACGCTAAAAGAAATTTTCTGTTCGGCTTTGAAAGACAAAAAGTAATCTGCATTATCATCGTCCGCATTAGCAATGATAGTTTTTTTAATTTCTTGTCCTTTGAAAAACTTATTTTTTGATCTTGATAAAATATCAAACAAAATTGATTTGGCTTGTTTGTAATTTTCAAAATTACCATGGCTCTCTATATGCTCAGGAGTTAAGTTTGTAAATACAGCAATATCAAAATCAATTCCCTTATGCCTATTTTGAGCAAGCCCTTGGGATGTAATTTCCACAACAACGCATTCACAACCTAGGTCAACCATCTTTTTTAAATGCCTCTGAATAGAAAATCTTCCTGGCATTGTCATGTGAAAATCATTTACTTTTTCCTCATCGCCAATACGAATATTTGCCGTTGAAATAATTCCCGTTTTTATTCCGCAACCAGTCAATGCTGACCAAATAAAATTTGCAGTTGAAGTTTTTCCTTTTGTACCAGTTACTCCAATTACAATTATTTTTTTAGAAGGAAAACCATAAAATAGAGTTGCAATGTAGGCCAAAATTAAATGATAGGCATTAAGAATTCTTCCCCCAACTATTTTTTTAATAATTTGTTTCATTTTTAAAATCAAAATTCAAAAGTCAAAATGCAAAATTGCAATTCAAAATTCAAAATTTGTATCATTTAACTTTTTAATTTTTACTTGTAATTTTGACCTTTGCATTTTGACTTTTGAATTAGCAAAAAAATTATTTGAACCTTTTTGCAAAAGCAATTGCTTTATACCAAAACTTACTTCCAATCAGATCAAAAAGTTCAGCGTGCCTGATAGTTTCTCCTCCAAATTTCTTTTTAAAAGTTGTAATACCTGCCCATAATCCATCTTTTTCTTTTGCTTCTTCTATTCCTCCGAAGTTATAAAACTTTAATCCTTCCTTCTTAGCACGCAGAATACCTGCCCAATGAGCCAAATATGGCCCACTAAGGTTCTTTTTTTCATCCGAGGTAGCACCAAACAGATAATAGGCCGTATTACCGTAAACAGCTAAAAAATGAGCAGCAAGATAATCTC
>Ga0172379_10003720_pt1 | contig 23818 bp, 39 predicted proteins | sample GrowelOW334metaG_FD_119756 | JGI IMG/M metagenome (GOLD analysis project Ga0172379, IMG submission 119756) | Groundwater microbial communities from an aquifer near a municipal landfill in Southern Ontario, Canada - Groundwater well OW334 metaG | ecosystem: Environmental > Aquatic > Deep...
CGGCGACAACAACGTATATTCTCATGAGAACAAGCGTCTATCCAGTTGGTCTTTATTTCGAGTTTTTGAAAACAAAGAACAATATGACGCGCTCATTGAAAATATGGTTAGAGGCGACATTCACGGTGGATCATGGCAATTTGCTTCGTTAAAGAATAAAAGCTTTAATGGTTATACCGAATATGAGAACCTTGTGTGTAACCGCTTTGAAAACGCATGGAAGAAAGCCTTATTGATTAATCGCTCCATCTCTGATGTTACGATTGATAATGTTCGTGAGTTTGAACGAGACGTTGCGCAATTATTGCAAGACAACAAGTTCTCGCTCAATGACCAAGACGGCTATGAATCCAAGGATATTATTTGCTCTCGATATCGAACAGATGAAGAAGCAAGAATCAATGCAGTTGAAAACCTCAACAGCGTTTGCAATAAATATACAGAAGATGGGACGTATCGTAGATATTGTTCTCAATGGTCTAAAACACCATTGTCTGAATGCCTTCAAAGCTCAGACTTCTGTAAAACAACCGCATCTTTCTCAACCAATTGGCTCAACCCGTCCGTATCTATCGTTGGATCAACAAAGATTTACGATATTTCAGATGAGAACTTATTCTCTCTGATGGATATAGATGTTGTGCATTTACTTGACAACTATTGGTTAGAAAATATATACAAAAACTACCCGACACAATTCAAATATCTTCTAGAAAACGAGGATGGCCGAATGCTAAAGCAGATCATGAGATATCGTGAACTGTTGGAGCCTGAAAACTATTCTTTCAAGCACATTATGAAAAATGTTGCTTTGATTGAATCGTTTATTGAGGAGTATGAAGGGTTTGTGGTAGCACAGAATGAAATCGATACAAAGCTAAAAAGCGAAGCTCCTCAGAAATTCATTGATACATGGAACAAGCTAATCGACTACTGTTGGTATAAGCAAACATGGTCAACTTTACCTTATCACTTGGTTCAACTAAAAGAGTTTATTGCTCTTGGTGTTAATCTTGATGAAGTTAAAGATAAATGTGAAGAGGATTTGCGCGGAATTGTTCGTAAGCATCAGAGTCAAAACAAGAAAAATCAAGGCGCTATTAAGAAAGGTGCTGAGGAAATACTCTCACTTTATTATGAGCTTCTTTCACATGAGACTATCGAGATGTTTTGTAGATATTTCGGGATTAAAAGACCTGTTGCCATAAAGAATGAGGTAACTATTAGTGTACCAACTACACCGCGCATTGCGCATGTAGGAACACTTTTCTAAGATTAAAACTACACACAATCACTGTCGCCCATTGGGAGAATAACAACTCCCCTTGGGGATAGTATTTTCTTCTTTTTGGGCATTACTCATTTTGATTCTTTGCAGATCAGAATGCTAAACCTATTAAGGAGCTACCTATGCAAAATTTATCAACACACTTAACACTAACCTCTTTTGACATCGCACGTTTTGGATCAGACGAGTTATATCGTATGGCAGAACAAAAGATTTCAGAGCAGTTTAAAGTTGAAATTGAAATAAATGATATGAAAATAATCCCTAAGCAAATTGTAGATGATGAATATGTCCGTTGGTTATTTAAACCAACCTCATACACCGTTGATGGAGCGCGTTATGTACAAGATTGATGGCTTCGTTATTTTTCCGTATAAAGTCGGATTGGAGATATTGTTTTCTGTCATGTGTGACGCTGCTGTAGTTCTTGCATCTGGGTTTAAAACACCTAACGAAGCAATGACATGGATAAAGGGTCAACGATGAAACCATTTCAAGTAACATTTACGGCTACGTCGGTGGAAGTGCTATCTTTGGATTGGCATCAAAACCCTAAAAAGCCTGATCAAAACTTATGGCGCATCGGTGTTAGCAATGGAGAAACACGTTCGTTTGTGTATGTACCTATTGCTCGTGATGTCGTTGCAACCAAAAACTTCAAACAACTGGTGTCGCCTGGTGCGATTATCTCCTTCAATGGAACAATTGATAATGATCTCGTAATTGTTTTAGGATTCAAATTGATCCGAAAAGCAATGCAAGGCTCGTTTGATTTTGAAATTGCATCATAAGAGATACACACCAAACAAAGTTTATGAAAAATATAAAAAAGGAGTTATAATGCCTAAAATTGATAGGATAAAAGCTGATATTGAAGATTATCGGGAAAATTACAAAATGTTGTTGACTTTTATGTTGATGCTTTTTGGTGCAATAGGTTCGATGATTTTTATGGCTTTTGATAAGAACCAAAAATATTATGTTCTTGCCGCGTTGGCACTCATCCCGTTGTTTTTGGTAGCAGCGATGTTGAGGAAAGTCTGGAAAGATTTGGAACAGAAAAAAGAGGAGCTTGAAAATGTTTGATATTATTATGGCAGTAACCTTTACATTTACTATCGTTGCTATTATGGCTTATGCTTTTAAACCAGTGTGGGACACTATGAAGCGAGATGAACTTGAGCGCGAAGAAAAAAAGCGCAAAAGCAATACTCAGACTGTTCATCCAGCTTAATTCTTCACACTAAATAATCCCTTAAGCATTCACTGTCAAAACTTGAAGCCTCTTAACTGAGGAAGGGATTTTTACATACTTATTTCTGTTGCCCATTAGGGAGTATATTGCTCCCTTTGGGTGCGTATTCTCCTTGGGTTTAACCAAAGTTTCCCCTAACATTTTGTCGCTATAGAACAAAATACCTGACCATTTGGCAGGCGCGGTATTGGAGAATATTATGAAAACTACAATCACAAAATCAATCATCGAAACAGTAATTGCTCAAGCCGTAGCGTTCACAAATGCTAAAGACGAAAACGCATCTTGCGTATTTGTATCAGTTACCAATGGGCTAATGGAGATTGAATCCACTAATTTTAGTGAGTCGATCCGTATTAAATCTATCCCTACAAAAGGGGAAGGTTTTTTAGCTCGTTGTGCTGTTGATGGCAATAAGTTTCTCAAAGTCATTAAGGCTATGTCTTCTGATGAAGTCATGCTTGAATTTGGTAATGAAGAGCTTATCGTTAAACAAGGTCGTTCTCGTTTTAAAATTGCGCTCATGACAACGAACACTATTGATTCAATTGACTTTCCGAAAGGTGATGAAATCGGTATTAATAATTCGTTGCTATCGAGTATGGCGCGTGTTTCTCATGCGGTCGATGTCAATCATCCAAACCATAATATTGCTGGTGTCCTTTTGGAAATTGGTAGTAAAACGGTTGCAGTGGTAGGCACGGACGCAAAGCGTCTTTCAGCTGTTAAGTATGAACACGATGCAGGTATTGAGCGATCACTTATCTTGTCAAAACGTGCAGTGATGTCGATGAATAAATTATTTGGTAATCAAGACGTTACGGCGTATGTCGATGACGTTAACTTCACCATCAACACTGACACTATCGAGTATACAACTCGCACCATCAATGGGAAATTCCCTGATTGGATGCGAATCGTCCCTCGTGAAGCAAAAAGCACTGTAGAGATTTCAGCCCAAACGCTGAATCTGCTTGTATCTCAAGCTGCAATAATCACTGATAATGCTGAAATAAACATCAGCAATAACGGTCTTACCATCAATGCTGAAAACAGAGACAACGGTCAATCAATGAATGCTTTTCTTGAAGTGGCGTATGAAGGTGAAGAAATTAGTTTCGGAATCAACACATGCTACGTCAAAGACTTATTGTCTGCAAGCGGTACAGAGAGTGTGACGTTACATTTCAATGACTCAACAACTCCTGTACTGTTTACAACTGGCACTTTAATTGAAGTGCTAGTCCCTGTCGTATTTTCAGCAGAAGTAAAAGCAGGAGCAGTAGCATGAGACTGATTATTGACCCACATGCAATACAACAAGCATCCGAAAGAGGCGTAGATATTTCTATGCTCTTTATGGATCAGTTAAAAACGGAGCTTGAAAACCTCTTGTTTGGTCAAAAGTTGGTGAAGACGCTAAAAGGCTCAACATTGGTCTTTAAAAAGTCCAATACCTCCCAAACGGTTTATCTAAAAACTGGATGGGCAAGTCATGCACCTGTACAAAATACAAACCTTCAAGGGGCAATTCAATGCTAGCAAATCACATTAAAATCAAAAGCTTCAAGTTGTCAATTCCTTCAGTGGAAATGACTGATACCAAATTTATGAGTTCTTTGGAGAAGCTAGATGTTTTGAAAAAATGGGTTTCTTTTTTGAATAACCATTTCAAGCCGTCAAGCTTCAATAAAAAGCTCTATCAGCATCTGAGTCTCGACTGCGGATATATCGCCCACAACAATCAGAATGGTTTCTACGGGAACTATTTTGGAGCTTCTGCTCAGTTTCATTGGCTTGCCTTTGGAGTAAAAAAAGCCCCATCAGAATATGATGGATATTGCTTAAAAGGGAGTTGTGTTGGAGTGGATTCGATTGAATCAAAAGAGGCATTTTTGTCAATTTATGAAGAGATTCAGCTTTCTACATCTCACAGATACGTGAACGATGAAGGGTTAGGTGGGTTCTTTTCTAACTGGACCAACAACAACGAATATATTTTCCGTGGTGATTATGGCGACTTGAATAGAGCTATAAAAATGGCTTTTGAAGAGTATATGACACTATGGGGAAAAGTAATCACCGATGCTGAAGAAAAACGCATCCGTGAAGAAATAAAAGTGCAGAAAGCAAGAGTCACCAAGACCCTTACTGATGCAGCGATTCAACTTGAACAAATCGAAAGAGCAGTTCCTGTTGAAACACCAAAGAAAAAGAAAACCGCTCAACTATCATTATTGGACTTCTTGTTTGATGATGATGTTGCGGTTTAAAAAATCAAAAAAAATATAATTGGAGCTACCATGGAAATCGGAAATTTAGGTGAATTAATCACCAGCAACAAAAATGTGTTCTTTAGAGAATTAAAGGAAGTAATAAATCCTACCTTTAAAGGCTTGGAGAGTCCTGAAAAATACAACGTTACTATTGATTCATTGATCAATAACGTGACACGTCCACTTTTCCCTCGACAAGCTCGTCTTGTTGCTGGAGCCATTGAGCATTTGCGTACCGAAAAATCCTTACTTGTCTCTTCTGAGATGGGAACAGGAAAAACGGCAATGGCATTGGGTATCGCACTTGATAAAGCATACAAAGTCAATTTCATCATGTGTCCACCTCACCTTGTGAGTAAATGGGCGGATGAGATTCGTACAATGTATCGCAATGTAGAGTACAAGATTATTATCGTTACACGATGGTCTGATTTGGCACTTTACACCAAGCGCAATCTCAAAAAAGAGGGATGTAAGTATTTTTTCATAGTTTCTAGGGAGACATCAAAGCTCTCATACCCAAAACAAGAAGCATTCGTTAAACGGTCAAAATATATCTACAAAGAAGCAACACTCGACGGTCAAACATTTCTTGTAAAAGAGAAAATTAAGATCGCATGTTGCCCTAAATGTGGCTTTGAACTGAGTGAAGGCTCTCAATACACAGAACCATCAGTTCCATATAAATGCCCAAACGTATTTAAAGATGCTGAAGACAAAGAAATCGGAACATGTGGTGAGGTTTTGCGACAAGTTGATAAAACAGCTTCAACCAATCTTCAAACCCGTCTTTCGGTAGCAGAATATGTCAAACGTCAGTGGAAAAAAGGGTCAATTGATCTTTTAATCGCAGATGAAGTACATGAATACAAAGGTGGTGCTACAGGGCAAGGCAATGCTTTCGCTCAAATGGCATCCGTAGCTAAAAAAACTATCGGTCTAACCGGTACGCTTTTAAATGGCTACGCATCGAGTTTATTTTATATTCTTTGGAGATTAAACCCTTCATTGATGAAAAATGAACTGAATATTGAGTATTCAGGCGTTAAACAATTCGTACAAATTTACGGAGCGCACGAAGAGACTGTTGAAGTTTCCGAAACTACCATTGAAGGTGTCGTTACCAAAATGGGTAGAGTCGTCAACGTAAAAGAAAAACCAAAAATTAGTCCATTTCTTCTATCTCTCCTTCTTGACTTCACAATCTTTCTAAGACTTGATGAAATCAAAATGGAGAATCTCGCTCTACCTGACTATGATGAAACCATCGAGTTAGTAGATGTGGATGCGGAGTGGAATGGAAGATATATGAATTATATTGGAGAAATTGCAAAACGTATTCATAAAGATAAGCGTTTCTTAGGAAACCTTGCTAATGATGCTCTTGCTGTCCCTGATATGCCCTACACCGTGCATACTGCGCAAAACGAACTTAAATACACCCCCAGAGTTGTCCGTTCGGCTGATCAAATCCCTGCACTGCTTGAGACAATCAATAGCGTGTCACGGGACGAAGTTTCAGCATCGGACATTAAAGTTCTTCCACGAACAGCCAAAGAGATTCGTCTTATTGAGTTGGTCAAAGAGGAATTAGAGCAAGGTCGTAATTGTCTTGTCTACGTACACTTTAGCAATAAAGGGGTAGGGGATTCAATTAACGAATTGCTAACTGAAACACTCAGTGGATACAAAGTAAACCAACTAAAAGCCAATGTGGATGCGAAAAAGCGTCAAGTGTGGATCAAAAACAATCCGTGCAATGTGCTTATTTGTAATCCAGAATTGGTCAAAACAGGTCTTGATCTTTTGGAATTCCCTACCATCATCTTTTACGAAACTTCATACAACGTCTTTACGTTGAAACAAGCATCTCGTAGAAGTTGGAGAATAGGGCAAACCGAAGCAGTAAAAGTTATCTTCATGGCATACCGCGATTCACCACAGCACAAAGCCCTAGAGCTTATTGGTGCGAAAGTTGCGGCGGCTAACTCTCTCGAAGGACGTTTGTCTGGAGACGATGATTTATCCTCTATGGGTGAAGATGAAGACAATATTCAGCTTGCTCTTGCCAAGGCGATCCTTAACGGTGAGTCTTCGTCAAAAGAGATCAAAATGAATTCAATCAAGCGATTTGGTGAACGTGAATGGGATACCTTTGAAACATACTATCGCAATCGTCTGAATGCGTATGTGCCTTCTGAATCCAAAAACACTGCTTTAGCAGTGGAAGAGGTGAAGAGTGTATTAACTGACATTTGGGATGAGAAATCGGTAGTGGCAACTGAGGTTGAACCGTTTGTGTTTATCGCTGAATTTAAGGAGCCAAAAGCACCTACAAAGAAAGCTCAACCAATTTCACTTGGGTTATTTGGATTTGATGATGATGGTGAAATCAGCAATGATAAAATCGTTATCTATAAACGAGTTAAAAAAGGCAATCGTACCGTTGAACAACGCATGGAAGTTTCCAGAGCTGAGATTGACGAGATGGTTGGAGCCAATGATTCTGCGCCTATGCAGTTGAGTTTATTTTAAAAAAATACCTATTCTAAGTTGCCCTTGTGGGAGATTTTATACTCCCGCAAGGGTGGTGTATTGTCTCTTTTTGGGCTGTTTTAACAAAACCAAAGAGGAAAAAATCAATGCAACAATTCAACGAAAAAGATAAAGTAATATATCAAGGGAATGAATTTCAAGTTAAACACAGTAACTATGGAAATTTTATCCAAGTGAACGGAAGTTCGATTTTTCTAAAAAACATTCGTGATAATGAAATCACGCTGAAAGAAAAGTTCTACCCTAAAATGCACTATGCTGGTGCTGAAGCTACGGTTTTAGCATGTGTTCAAGATGGTGATTCTATCATCTATCTCGAACTTGTAGGGCAGGAAGATATGGTTAAATCTATAACCTCTGTGATTATGCAGGGGCGTATAAAACAAAACGACGAAGTTATCTCTTATACAGAAGGTCACTTTGCAGTTCATCGCGGAGGGACTAAACGGATGTTGAAACAAATTGGAGACGGCTATGCCCATTCAATTTTGTATCACACTCCGTCTGTTAGTGATACGAATTTCTCAGTTTTACTGGGGAGGACTGATCATGACGTAATTGACTCATTTAAGAGTTGGTTATTATTGACTAATCCGTTGCCGTATCCTCCAGAGTTGGCAGAAGAAATTCTCAATAGCCTTGCTTTTAAGGGCAAGATCGTTGAGCTTGATTGCTATGGAGAAATCCGTGCCATCAAAATGGAAAAAACGCTCGGAGACAACGAGTATGAAGCACTTCAAGAAATAATCCTAGAGGTCTCTTTAGCTAAGGGTGTAATGAATAAGTACACTCCAAAGATTGAAGAGCCTATAAAAAAACAAGCCTCGCTACCAAAATCTCCACTTCTTTATCCACGTCAAGTTCAAGCTATTTACGACAAGCTCGCAACTATGCCAAAAACCTACGAATTGGATGGAATTTCGCCTAAGCCTGTAGGAATCAAACTGTTTAACAGTTCTATGACTGCCTATGTAACGGAAGCGGATCGTGGAAGTGAAGATGATGAATTCGAAGGATCACAAACACAAGCGTTTGGGTACTTTTATAATGAAAGTTATGGCGAAGGTGAGTGGGGGTATATCAATGTTGATGAGTTGATTGAATGCGGTTTCGAAATGGATTTGTATTTTGAAGACCAATTTATTGACGACCGTGGAAATATCATAGAGGAGATTGCAGCATGAAACAGTTTATTGAAATGGGAGATTTGATTACCTTAAGAGGCTCAAAAAAACACTACTTTGTAGTTGGATTTATGGAGCCAAAATCAATATTTTCCGATGATGTTCTTTTATTTGATGCTGACAATTATGTTGGAGGCTTCCATTCGTCAAAAACAAAAATAATTGATTCTATTGAGCCTTTTGGGGTGTTAAAGAATCGGTATGAGTTTGATTGGCAAGTACAAAGCTTTTTCTCTGTCCGTTTTCCTCAGCTTTTTGCTGAACATCTTCCAAGATGCAGTGAGATGATACAAGAAGAAGAACTTGCGCGATTGATTAAAACAAGAGTGCTAAAAGGAGTACAAGATGTCTAAGAAAGACAAAGTACAAGCAAAGATCACTTGGCTTCAAGTGTTCTTCATGTTGATTGCAACCGCTTACTTTTCAATGGTAGGTTGGCTTGTAACTGCTGAAAAAATTAGACCGATTTCTGGAATAGTAGCAGCAATAGCTATTATTATTTTTACTGTTTTGTTGGTATACTTCAATAATAAAATTCTTGAACATATCGACGAATTGGAGGAATTGTAAGATGGACACTTTTATTCAATGGTTACCAATAATTGGTGCAATGATGTTTTTGTCTACTATCGGATATGTTGTTTATAAGACAACACACCATAAGGGCAATAAAAAAGAGAGAAAAAATCATCATATTGCCAACTTCACGTAAAAAAATAAAAGGAGGTGACTATGCAATCGATTGATTGGATCGCGTTACCGATGATAGCCGTTGGGTCACTACTGTTAATTGGGATGTATCTCAATAGCAAAAAGGCTCACAAGCCTCACATTCACTAAATCCCTCTCACCCTTCATTGTCTAAAATGAACTTTCTTAACTGAGAGAGGGGTTTCTACACACTAAACACTGCTTACCCAAAAGGGATATTACTATTCCTTCTTGGGATAGCTTTATTCTCTTTTTGGGTTTTTACGAATCGAATCTTTGCAGGTCGGTTTGTCTTTGAATCCTTTAGGAGGACATTATGCAAACAAAAACAACACAAGAATTGATCCTGAAACGTCGTGGAATTACTGGCACTCTTGAAGGCGGTAATGAAAACGGACATGTTGAATTCAGTCGAAGTGATAATACGGAGGCTACAACTACGTTTCTAAGAATTATTCTAAAAGACAAAAATCCTAGAGATATTATTAGACTTCATGGTATCGACGAAACGTTTGATGAGATCGACAAAGTGCTCCAAGTACAAGTTGATCGCAATCATGCGATGGCATATCTTATTAAGAGTCCAGGTAATTACAGAAATGGCGAATATCCTAACGATCTTTATGATGCGTGTGTAGTCTTTAGTGATTACTCACAAACATTTCGAACGCCTGTAGAGAGCTACTGTATCGCCTCTGTAAAAGAAGATGGTACTTTGGATTTTTCATGTTGTGATGCTGCTATTCGCGACGCTGTTATGGTGAAATTGAGCAGTCTTGAAAATTCTAGTAAAACACTTCTTGATAGTGTCAATAACCATGCAAAGTGGCTATATGATCGTCAAGGTGGTGATCACGTTCGGACGGCTTGGCTTTTGTCTGAATACCTCAACGGTGTGGATGGTATTAAGTCAAAACGTATGACAGTTAAAGAATTTCAAAGTGTCTACGTACATTATGTACATGGATGCCCTGTTTATACAACTTCAAAAGTGGAGGTTGCGTGATGATTATCATTCACAATCTTGACACTGAAACTGAAAATGTCTATTTGGCAGCATCAGTTAAAAATGCAAAAAATAAAGCTGATGCACTCGGAATTGCCGAAGCGTTTGATGCTAGAGAGACGGTTGTATGTGGTCGAACCATATATGAATACAATCGTCCCCTCGAACATTTTGTTGAAAAACAAGGTCGCTTTTGGAAGAGTATGTTGCGCGAAGCGTGGATGACTGGGAATTATCCTAGAAGTACGCCTAAAGCCGACATACCAGCACTACAGCGTCTTAGAAATTCGATTGGAGCTATAGTATGAATTATTATCTTTCCAATATTGAAGGTCGCTTCACTTACCCCATTAGTAAATACACCGCGATTCGTATGCTTATTCAGCATGGCTGGAATATGGAATTTGGTGAAACAGTTTTTGTCGAAAATGAAAATGGAAACCTTCTTTATAAAAAGAGTTGGTTTGAGAAAAAAGTGACAAGGATATTTAATGAAAAAAACAATTGAAGCTTCTACCTTAGAAAGTTTAGATTTGCCAATTTGGCAGGGAATCATTCTCATGAAGGCATTAGAATTTAAGTTCATTGTAGAAATAGATATTGAACTAGCGTTAGAGGCTTTAAAACCCTTTAATAGTGAGGACGATTTTTATTATGCTTGTGCGGATAATGAGGATGATTTAGTCATTAGCTTGGTTAACGCTTCACAAATATAGTTTCTCCCCCAAAAGGGAGTTTGTAGTTTTTGGCTACCTACTCCCTAGGGGATAGGTATGCCTACATAAAAGGGGTTGCCTATGGCACGTTTAGCATCAGAAACAAAGATGGGATTTTATGAGACTGATAAAGAAACAGTCATAAAAATCATTAAAAAAACAATGGAGTTTCGCGAAAACACGTTCGCGTTGGACTGCTGTTGCGGTGAGGGGGAAGTAATTGAAATGTTCAAAGAGCAGTTCGGGTGCTTTAACTTTGCTGTGGAGCTTAATGATGATCGAGCAAAGCTCGCAGAAACACGAAACATTAACAAAGTGCTCAATGCAGACGCACTCAACGGTGTACGTAAGTCAAACAGATGGGTAGGATTTAATTTCCTTAATCCTCCGTATGACTACGCTGCCGATGGTGAACGCCTTGAGCATAAATTCATCGAAAGATGGGGTGCGACTACCGTAGAGGGTGGAGTGATGATGCTTGTTATTAATCCTTCATCCGTTACAGCAGAAATAGCTAAGAAGTTAATACTTCAAGGTTATGCGCCTTACTTCTCAGTATATGACCCTGAGAATGAAGACTACAAACGTTTCGGACAGTTTTTTATTGTCATGAAGCGGGTGCGTGAGCAATATCGCCATGACTTAGATCAATTTATGGAAGTGCTTCACAATCCAGTATCTCTTGATGTGCTAACGATTGAAACACCTATCGTCCCTAAAACAGGGATACCACCTCTAATGTTCAAGGAAATAAATATCCCCTATTGGAAACTTCAAGAGCTGCTTGCAAAAAGCACTTTAAAAAAGAATTTCTTCGACGAACTGCGTAGCGGAACGTTAGATGGAGGTTCTATTGAAATTCCAAATGAAGGACAAGCGGCCATATTGATTGCGGCAGGTAAGCTGAATAAAAAGATCCAACTCGCCAACGGCGAAGAGGTTATTTTGAAAGGTACTGTCAAAAAAGAGAAAGTTGTCCGTGGACAAATGGATGATGAGGGTGAGGTTAAAACCGCAAAACGTACCGATGTTTATTCGACGGTTGTTTATGGGTTGAATCTTACTCGTGGGTGTTTTATTAAGTATACGTAATTCAGAAGAAGGGTCGATCAATGGAAGAATCAATGGAAAAGTCAGAGCAGATATCCGTCTGCTTAAGGACAATAGAAAGCCTAAAAGGTATGCTAAAGATTGTTGGGACGGGAACAATATCAATTGTTGGATTTTTCTTTTTCTTTAAAAGTGAATTTAGTGTATTAGCTGCCCAAGCATTACTGATATCAATTGGCTCGTTAATAGCCTTTACGATATTCGAAATCTTTAGAAAGTATGCTATCATTGCTAAAATAAACTTAGAAGCAGGAGAAAACAATGACGACTGATATGATAATGATTAGCTTTACGGGCTTGGTTGTAATAATGGTTGGATATTTTTTCTATAAATCTGTCAATACCAACTACAAGCCTCATAAGCATTAGCATCTAACACTCACAACCAAAAATCCCTTAACACGTAGCTGTTCATTCTTTTTGAATGCCCTTTATGGGAAGGATTTCTCACGTACTTATTTTTGTTGCCCATTGGGGATGTTTTGTCCTCACGGGCGACATCTCTCTCTTTTTGGGTTTTCCACATTTTGGCTATTGCAGGCTGATTTGTCATTTAATCCTAAAGGGGACATTATGCAAAATTCAATATTAAAAAACAAACTTGAAAACGCGACATTGATAATTATATCTCCACTTGCAGCCTCTATTGATGGTTTTACAGCTAATTATGCCGGTACAAAAGGCGAGGGAAATAGCATGAGATTTTTATTTGTTGATCAAGAAAATAATTGTTGGGAAATAACAGAGGATGAAATCGACGAAATCATTAATGATGAAATTGTTGAAACAATCAACGAATTGTGCCCACACTGTAATAATGAGGTTAAATTGGAAGCTGAATTTGTGGTGCAGAAATGCCCAGAGTGCAACAAGACAATTCTGCCTTGTAGTATTTGTCCTGTGGCAGGAGAGGTAAATGCGTGCATTAATTGCCCATTGAGCCCATCCAAGAAGAAATGCTTTAGCGTTGATAACTACACCCAAGAAGAACTCATCAAAATGGAGTTTGCAGGACATTTTGTTCATGCGACCGAAGAACAGGTTGAAGCCGCAATGCAAGAAATTGAAGCTGGTTTAACAACGGCAGAAGCAGTAAAAGAAGTTCTTGTAACTTTTAACTCCGCTACTGTAGTGGAAATTAAAAACCCACTTGAATCATTTACGGTTCGAGAACTGTTGGATGAAATTCGCAAACGTGCAATGCAAGAAAATGTCGTTACTAGCGCTTCTTCATTGTGTCTTATGACGCTTGAACGTGCAAAATGGAACGTTAAGGATCAATTGCACAATTGTACGGGGGTAGATATCGGCAACGATAATTATTATATTGACCCACAAGAATATGTTGGTGAATCCGACCTTGATGATTTAGTTCAAAGAGCTAATGAATTCGGAATCGGGCTAATTAACGTTTACTAAACAAGAGAGGACTTAAAGCCTCATCACGCTCTTGCGTGACAAAGATACAAACACTGTCACTCCCGAATGCGGGCTGCTCTATCCAATAGAGAAAATCAGCCTGCCTTCGGGGAGTGCTGTTTTCTTTTTTGGATTAAAAACAAAAAGGTAAAACAATGAAAACAGTAACAAATAATGAAAATGAAATCGTTGAAGAGATCGATTGTGAGTTTGAGTTGGATTGCGAATGCGATCTTGATTATGACGAAGACGAAGACTTCGACGATGAAGAAGATGAGAAACCAAAAAAGAAGTCCAAAAAAGCCCCCGAAAAGACGGCAGAAGACTTGTTGGTAACTTTACGGACACTATTTGATGACGTAATTTATGAGATCTTGCCTTATGAAATTCAACCGGCAGTTGAAACAGAGGATAATCGCCTTGGCGATCGTACCTACTGTCATTTACTGTGCCGCGATAGCGCTAACATCACTGAAAACAAAAATCCAAACATCGAGTATGTAAATTGGGTTGAGTTTAAGAGTCGCAACGAGAACGGTTGGTCAAAAGGACACATCAAATATGTTATAGAAAATTACGTGCAACTTGTCAAAGATGAAGATATTAGCTTCTTTATGAAAGAAGATAATACTTTATTGATGGACAAAAGAGCAGGGTTAAATTACTACTTGTTTTATAAAAGTCGTAAGGCTAATCCTATTCCTTCATTTGAAGAGATGATGGAACTAAGAAAAGCTACCCTGCAACACATTTTCCAAAATGGGCTCTACGAAGAGAATAACCCACGAATTGACTCATTTGATGAGTATTCATTTGAGGGCTATGCCTTTACAAGGAACTTGATAGAGCTTTCAGAACATGGGGCTACCGATATTGAGCTTGTTGATGTATTTTCAATGCGCCTTTATCTTGGCAGTTCCCATCTGAGTCAATACTATAGCGGTGAGGATTATCAATCTTATCCCTATTGGTGTGACAACGGCCGTATTACGGATTCTGGAAACAACATCGATTACCACTACGAAGAGACAGTCTTCAATAAAGAGTTCATAGCGTGGCTTCGCGAATTCACTGGATGGAAAACTAAATCAATCGTTTCACTTGATGATGAAATTGTTATAGATCTCATGGAGAGCTTGGCAAGTCATCACAAACTTGAGGAAGACGAATTGATGAAATTGGTAAAACAATTTAAAGATCCTACAGTCTTTCAAAAAGCTCTCAATGACAAATACACTAACTCTAATGGTGGAGGTGTCGGCGGTCAATTTATGTGCCTTTTAGGACATAGTTATAATCGCACGAAAGCAGGTTTAGAGATTTCTCTTACTGCTAGGAAATCCCACCTTGAACATTATGGATTTTGGAGTGATGAATTCACGAAGCACTACGGCGAAACTTACATCGTGTTTAAAGACAATCCATATCAGAAGGTTTGGGAATTTTATAATCCAAAGCCAAAGATGATGGATTTGTTCTCGATGTTTGAAGATGAGCCTGTGCTTCCAGTAAATAATATGATGGAACGAAAAGCTATTCAGCTTTCGTTATTTTAAGGAGCCCATGATGAAACATTTCTATCTTGGATATTCCTATGTAATATCAAACGAAAATGGTCGTTTTTCTTTTATTGTTCGTAATTACATGGATGGTATTTGTGACAGTGGTTACAGTACGTCACATGGTGGTGCGGACAAGAAAGCTAGACGGATTATTAAGATGTTTAGTTCAAAATAAATACAAAAGGAGTAAAAATGATTAAAAAACAAGTCGTGGACAATTGGCTTGGTCTTATCACGCGGATGAATATCTTGCTTGGTATGGTTGGGACTTTTATTGGTGGCACAGTAAGTGCAGGAAACTTTATTATTGCTTTGCTCGGCAAAATGATGTTAGTTTTCCTATTGGCATTAGAGTTGTCATTTCTGTTGGTCTTTGCTATAATAATGGCATCTCTATTCTTGCAGGCAATGCGAGATAATGAAAAGGAGCAAAAATGACACCTAATGACTTTTTAGCATGTTTTACTGGTGTAATTGTGGTCGCATTTGCGATTGTTGGAGCTTATCTTCTTTGGAGCAACCGCGACGTATTATCACCGCGCCACCGCACTCACTAACAACAAAATCCCTTAACCTTTCGCTGTCGAATTTAAAACCCATTAACTTGGGAAGGGATTTTTATACCAAAAAAACCATTGTTTCCCAACGGGAGAGTTATTTCCCGTATGGGGATTTCTCTCTCAACGGGCTGATTAATTCACACCCAGTAAGACTTGAACCGGCAACGGCAAGCAGGGAGAGGAGCATACAATGCAAACAAATAACACAACCCCAGTCTCTACAATCTTCACAGTAATCACTTACCAAGTTTTTGGTGGCATTGAAACCGTAAAAGCGTTTTATGACAAAGGTGATGCAGAAAAGTGCGTAATAGCTTGGGCAAATAACAATTCATACCCAGATGCAGAATTCATTTCTTCCGATGAAGCCATTGATTGGTTTGTGGATAGTGATGAAACACTTGAAACTTCTATCCGAATAGAAGAAAGTACCATCTGCGGAAATAAAACATACCTTGACGATGACATGGAGATGCTTGCAAGCGAAAATAAGCTTATGGCTGAATTTATTGCTAAATTGGGTTATACCGATGATCAAGTGTCGGATATTGCCAATTCAGGTATGTTAAAAGACGGAAATAAAGATGTTACCACAGTCATCGGTCTGCAAAATGGGATCGTTGATGAAGCGAAAAGCTTTGTGTCCAACAAAGATGCAGAAGCTCACTTTGTTAAAGAGGTAAAACTGCTTGAGCCTGAAATTTCAGATGACGACATTGAGGCTTGCCTTGATAACGGCTACTGGGATAATGGCTCAGGAAGTGATATATTTATTACATCGAATGAACTCGTTGAGAATTACACCATTAAGCCTTCCGTCACAGGTGTTATTGAGGTTAAAAGCTCAACACTAAGTCAGGACTTAATTAGCATTATCGAAGGCATTATCGATTTCACTCCGGTTGATCCAACAGAATTTACATGGCTATTGAAGATGGAAACATTGACAGAGAGATTAGACGATGACGGACTTGATGATGGTTATGAAGATGCCTTTAAAGAAGAGTGGACAAAGTTCGTTAAGGACTGCGAAAGCTCTGGCGCTAAGTACGTTTTGATTGATGGCAAAAATGCTTAATATTGATGCAATTATCGTTGTGTCAAGACGTGATATTGTGAAAGAAAACAGGTTCCCTTCTTGGGGTTGTGTAAAAACAGCCCTTGGGCTTTTAATGCCCTTTAGGAGGGAATAATGTTTGATTTAGACAAAGTTATAGCTGACAACGCTAACGAAATTGCGGCATCAGAAAACGATTCAAAGGGAACGAGAATATATAACCTCATAAAAGAGGGGACGGTATATCGAGCTCTTAATAAATACAAAACTGACGGCGACTTTCTTCTCTCAGCTCAAGGGCTAGAAGAAGATCAAGCTGTTACTATCGAATGGGTAGAGGGTGTTTGCTATATTGACGGGATTGATTCCGAGATAGAAGTAATCAACTCTGCTACAGTACATAAAGACACAACGGCACTAGCGAAAGCAGTGCAAGAAGGTCTTCTTGGACTTAAAGCAGGTGATAAGATCATCCACAACCCACAAATAATTATCGGTGCACCTGGCTCAGGAAAAACGGTTGTCATTACAAAAATCGTTCAGGAAGAACTTCTTCTTGGGCGTAGAGTATTGGTCGTTTCTCCAACCAATAAAGCCGTTGAAAACGTATTTGAGCGAATAGACTTTGATGCTATCGGGTTAACACCTGGTGCAGCATTATTGGCAATTCGTACAGACAACGATTCATTAACATCGTTTTCGCCACGAGCTGTTGCAGAAACAAAGATCAAGCCTATCAACGACGAGTTGGAGCTTCTTCAGGCAGTATTGCCAGAGATAGCAAAAACAAAACGTGACGCTGATTCAGTTCTAGCAGCACTCTCAAGTGAAGAAGATTCGGCATCAATCATGTTGTCAAATCTTCAACACGATGAGGCTCAAATTCAGCAAAGCCTTAAAAAGGCAAAGGTTGAATTAAGAGACTGTGACGATCGTCTAAACGCACTTAGTTCGAATGTCCTGATTAAGACTTTCGCAAGTGCGTTTTTAACCACAAAAATAGCAGAAATTGAGACATCTAAAGTGGTAGCCCAAAAAGCAATCACTAATATGGAAGCTCAAGTTGATGATATTGAAACAAAAAAAACACCTCTCTTGAAATCGCATGATAGTGTTGTCAAAAAAATTGATGATGCTAACGCAATTATTCAAGAGGCTGTAAAATCAAAAGCGATGATTGTTAAGCGCATCGACGAATTAAAAATAGAGAAAGAGGATATTTTATCTCTCAATCTCTTTGGTTCGGCGAGACTCGTAGGGGCAACTCTTATGGGTGCTGCACTTAACAAGAAAATAAACTCAAGTAAGTTCGACGTGATTATCTGTGATGAGGCATCTATGGCTTCATTACCAGTGCTTGCGCTCGCGTGTAAGGCTGTAAAGATCATCGACATAACTCCTACTGAACCTAAACAGTTCGAAGGGTTATACGAAGCACAAGTTGAAGCGATTAATAAATCGTTATCGTCTCAATTTATCTTCGTCGGTGATCCAAGACAACTTTCGCCGATTGCAAAAACTAAAGAGGCACGTCGCACAATATTTGATGTTTACGATGCAGTGAAAATACTTGACGGAGAGATTATGGATAATGTTGTTCTTTTGAACATCAATTACCGCAATCATCCCGACATTGTAGAGCTTGTTTCAAACTTGTTTTATGGTGGAATGCTTAAAAGCGGACGGAAGGACAACGGCAAGAAGTCGTTGTTTATTCGCAACGTAAAGAGCACCTGTAAATCACACGAAGGGTCATACGTCAACCATGGTAGCGCAGCTGTCATACACGAACAAACGTCTCAAGCATTAGCCAAAGGACGACGTTCTGTTGGTGTGATCTCTCCGTATCGGAAGCAAGCAGACAATATAAACAATATGATGAGCGAGTTGCGTGAAACGTATTCAGATGCCGACGTGCAAGCTGGAACGGTTCACTCTTTTCAAGGGCAAGAAAAAGCGGTTGTAATGTTTGACATTACGGCATCAGCTGGATCAAACCTACACACATCATTCAAAGGAGATATGGATTCAGAAGCCGCAAGACTACTTAATGTAGCAACAACGCGTGCATGTGATTTCTTCGTCCTTGTGGGTGATGTAGATGGACTTGAAAAGCAAATGGCTACTATCCAAGGACATGAAGACATGGTTTTCTGGAAATGGATACAAGGCATTAAGAAACTCGCTTACAAATAACACTGTCGCCCATTATGGTGTTTACGTGCTATGGGGCAAGTTGAAAAAATAGAAAAAAGGAGTTATAATGACCAGTATGGAAAAAGTCAAAGTTTGCCAAAATATGATTACGCGTATTTGTGCAGTAATTGCTTTTTATGGTTCAGGGTTTGCTACTACGGTTGCATATTATGATTTTATTGTGAAAGCATTCAATCAATATACGGCTAATATTGTAGTTGGTTCTGAATTTATGGCAATGTTTTTATTGACGATTTTGGTCTTTAGAAAGATCGTTATTATTGAAAAATTAAATTTGGAGGATGGAAAATGAGTTTAGATGTACTGAACATTGTTCTCACAATAGGTTTTATTGGCATGACTGCTGCTGGGGCTTACTCTGTATGGCAAAGTTTTCATATAGATATTAGCCATAAGCCACACCCTTCAAAATAGACTCTCACTTTAAATCCCTTAACTCTTCGTTACAAAATGAAGCCTCTTAGCTGAGGAAGGGATTTCTACATCAAAGATTAATAAACTTAACAATACCTGACTTAGGTATCCACTGAATAAAGCGTCCATTTTTGGGCTAATAAGGTGGCTTGCATATAGGGTCTGAGGGTTCTAATGAGTATTTCATAAATATTCAATGGAGCCTTCAGGCTACTAAAACTACATGCAAGGGATTTACAATGTTTACTATCGATGCAACTACTTCATACACCTCAACTTCTACAGTGCGTACTACGCAACGACCTTCACATAAAGAAAGTATTGAAAATATCAATTCTTTTGGTGGGATGATTCGTTTTGCTACAATATCAATGGTGCTTACTAGCGCTTTGTATATTGCTTATAAAACATACGCATTGGGAATGTCGGTGATCGGGTAATGAAATTTACCCATTCCAAATATGAGTCCTGCATAGCCGGGGCTATTTTTGAATTCTTTTGAGTCTTTGATGGTAAGGTTCTAAAGAGAGCAAAATTGTGGGGGTGAGTGGTATGGGTAAATTGATGTATATTAGTGTCTTTGTAATAGGGATGTATTATTACAATCATCCCGAGAGATTTGAAAGATTAGGAAGTGAAGCAAGTGTAGTAGCAAAAGAAGCAACCGCAGATGCTCAAGCTAAAGCAACACGAATCATTTCGGATACTATGGCGAATGGGCTACCACAATCGCAAAAAAATTAGTGGAAATGGCAAAAATTGCACAAACCATCATCGCTTAATTCGCTGATTTGGTTTAACCCGCACTCCTTGCACATTTTGCTAGGTATATGAAAATCGTCATGCCCCATAATAATATCGCCCATGTCATACACCTGCTTATAGGCCAATTCTCTCGTCCAGTGAGCCGATGTTGACAAAATTGCAGTGCCAACATACGTTCTTTCAAAAAGCTTACGAACCACATCTTCATCATTAATCTCAAATGTGGTAATGGCAACATTAACTTTTTCGCCTAGGTAGTAAGTTGGCATGTAAAAAATATTCCAATACATTATTTAGTCCTTTTTTAAAATTAGTTGTGAATCATCCAATTCTTTTTCTGATGTTGACTCACGATAAAACATTGGTCCAACTTCTAAAAAATACCACGATGGGGATACCCCATGTTCAACAAATAAAACCCTCAAAGCATCAGAACAAATCTCACTAGAGCCATCCTCACTTCTTGAATATGTTGGCTGAGACATCCCTAATAATTTGCTGAACTCACGCTGATTAAGCCCAAGTGCTTTTCTTATAATTTTTAATTTAGTTTCCAAAGGGACAGTGTTGCCAGTTGTACTATTATTTTCCATTTTGCTACCTCTAATTAACTACTATTAGTTTTCTGGCAACGATATGTTGCCCACACGCCCAGTGTCATTAGAAAACTTTATCAGAATACTTCTAAGATTATATAGCTCATCGTTTTCTATTGCAACCCTGTAGACCTCTACAAAAATCGCACTTGTAACATTGTCAATCTCTTCATCGCAAACCTTATCATCATCTGGAAAAATCTCTTTCATTAATTCCAATTTATTAACTACTTTGCGGACTATGTTGATTGAATTGCGATGTCTCCACCCCGCTATGGTCTGCCTGTTAATATTTATTTTCTCAGCAAGCTCGCCATCGTTTTTTACTGCAAAATGAGATATTAATTTATCAATAATTCCGCCAGCACTCAACACGTTTTTTTTCATCATCGTCTCCTTAATTAACTCGGTGTTGGTTTATTGTCTTTTGCTTCGCGAATTGCATACAAAAGAAATGAGATTCCGCCCCATATCAGCATCACTATTGCAAGCAATTCAAGCATTCATTTTTATTTTCCCTTACAACTCATCAATTTTCCGCTTGAAGTCACCCTCAAATAAAGCATCAATTCCTTTGGCAATCACATACGACATAATATCGTTGTTAGATGAACCATCACCCACTTCATCACTATATACAGGTGTCATTGTTGCAATACGCTTCAACGTCCGTTGATCAAAGTCGATACGCTTATTAATAAGCCCATTTTTCTTCACATTGGTTCCCAATGCTGAATTAATGGCTAAACTTGTTTCTTTTGTGTCAATACTAGGTATATTATCTATACCCTCAACAATTTTCTCGACTACAGGATTCTCTGTGCTATCTTTGCTTTCATTCATACGATAAACCTCTCTTGTCTTGTATATGAATGGTATAGTACCACATATAATGAATAAATGTCAATACAATATTGACATTTGCTTTAGCATTGGATATAATATTAGATATACCTCATAACTTACTAAATATTAGAGGGCTTTTTTTAAATCGCCTAACCCTATTTACTATGGTTAATACACCTCATACTACCTAGTATGAGGTATTAAAAAGAGAAAAATCAAGGAGAATTTGAAATGAAGCTAGAGTCTGGCAATTTTATTGATGATCTATACCGATGGTATAACGCATATTCAAACCAAATGAAAGCATTAAGCTATTCAAAGAACACGATAGAGCTTTATAGTAGGGCTATAAACAACTTTATTGAATATTCTTTGCAGTATCAAGATGAAGTAACTCTTGCTGAGGTTAAATCCATCTATATAACGGGTTACTTGGCATATTTAGACAATGAAGCGAAATTGAACGGCGTTAAGATAAAAAACGGCAATCATTTGTCAAAGTCAACTAAACAGACATACTTAAAAGCTATAAGAGGGTTCTTTACCTTTATTAGTGATAACAATGATGAGCTTTATACTTTTGAGCGATTCTTTAAAAATATAAAAGTTGCTGATAGCTCAAAAGTTGAAGAAAAACTTATTTATCTCTCTGAGGATGAAATTGGACGTTTGTTGAATCAATTAATGAAAGACAAAAAAACAAAATCTGATTACGGCTCTTATCGGGATTCACTTTTGGTGAAACTTATGCTTTATGGTGGACTTCGTATTAGTGAAGCACTTGGAGTTTGTTTGGATAATTTTAAAGAAGGGCAGGGTGATAATATGTACTCTATACATATATATGGTAAAGGGGGGAAAGACCAAATCGCTTATATTAATAAAACAGTCATTGAAAATGAACTTGATTATTTTATAAATGAAGCAGATCTCAACATCAGTGATCCGATAATGAAGACAGGAAGCGGTCTGCCATTAAGAAGGGATAACTCTCTTCAAATTGTAAATAGCATTTACAAAAGAGCCATGATCCCAAAAACTGGGCTTCACATATTACGACACACGCTTGCTATGCGCTTAACAAAAGAAGATGTCAATCCAATTGTCATTCAAAAGATTTTACGACACAGTAATTTGAATACTACTACGATATATGCTAAGGCAACCGAAGAGTCAGTAGAGAAAGCACTATGCCCTATATTAGGTAGTTTAGGAGGTGTAAAATGAAAAGAATTAGCTTTAATGTTACGAATGAGATGTATGCTGAAATTTGTATTGTTCTCGGTCTGGATGATGTAAACACTGTGTCACTTAAGTTGAGAGAACTTCTGCTTGAGGCTTGTGGAGTAGAAATGTCACACAAGCTTTTAGAGGAGGAGGCTAAGGAAATTGATCCTCTTGTGGTGTATTTTAAAAGTGTTTTGATGCCAAAATACAACGTTAGAATGATTGACCTAGCTAAAGTCTATGAGATGTCAGCGCAGGGAGTTTCAAAATCTTTATCGGGTGGGTATGGTAGAATCTCCAAAGATATTATGGCGTGTAAAGATGAAGAAAAGTTAGCCAAATTCGCAGCAAAAATCAAAAAAGAGAGCTCAAAATGAAGAAATCAGTCCTTGTTTTATTGGGTTTAGGCGTTTTATATGCACAGAGCACTGGGTATCCTGAGTGGTTTCTCAAGGAAAATACGAGTACGTCTGTACCTGTTTGTGTGAAGGTCAATGATTCATTATCGACTGCTCGTACCATTGCCCTTTCAAAGGCAAAAGCAGAGCTTCAAAGAGGGCAAAAAGTGACAATGGAAAGTGAAACTGTACTTGAAAACGGTAGAGTCAATGACAATGCAACAACATCATTCAAAGAGGTAATAAAGCAAAATACTCAAGGTGTAGTCAGTGGTTATTCGACTTTGGATTCGGGTATTTTCTCTATTGATGGGGTTGAAAATTATTGCTTGTTGTATGGATTAAGATAATATGAAGTTATAAAAAATGTGCTAAATCAAACAAATGGAGAGATAAAATGGATTGGGAAGAATTAGAGAGCAAGCTTGTTTATAAGGATTTAGATATTCCTCATTATGATGCTAGAGACATACCTTTCTACACAATTAATGATAAAATTTGAGAGTTGAATTAAATACCCGTCAAAGAAGGGAATAAAGTGGATAAACGTTTAAAAAAAGACATTTGCTTTTAGTACAGAATGAGATGAACGCTAAACAAAAAGTTGCAAACGGTATCAGTCTATTTAAAGCGGAAACCGATAATTTTTCGCAAG
>Ga0172379_10003721_pt1 | contig 23815 bp, 20 predicted proteins | sample GrowelOW334metaG_FD_119756 | JGI IMG/M metagenome (GOLD analysis project Ga0172379, IMG submission 119756) | Groundwater microbial communities from an aquifer near a municipal landfill in Southern Ontario, Canada - Groundwater well OW334 metaG | ecosystem: Environmental > Aquatic > Deep...
TTCCAAATTCGTCGTAATTTTTAATAACGGCATTGCCTATCTCTACTGTTTGTCCCGGCGCAATTCTAATTAAATTTTGGTATCCCTCTGCCAAATTTATTGCGTAACCATTTCCATTTATAAATGTATAGTCTGAATTTTCTGATGGCTCTATTATTAAATTTCGATTTGGTCCAAGAAATAGATCTTCTGTTAACTCATGATAATAAACTTGTAGTGTTATATCACCCGGATTTTTTGGTAAATCCGGCACTGGCGCAGTTGCATAAGTCACTACATTGTCACCTGTCCAGCTAGGATCCCAATCAAATGGAGAATTATTTCCAACAGCCTGAACAATTGATTCTCGGCTCCATCCCTTTATTGAATCAGTTTGCCCAAGATATATTTTACCGCTAGGCAAGACAACCATCGACGAGCTACGGTTTGAAAATATTATGCCACCAAAAACCAATGGCACTTTTATCAAACACAATAACATAATCGTCATACCTAGTCTAAAAAATCCCTTCATCTCTCTTCTCCCTTTTCTCTTAACACTAAAATAAATTAGACCAAAACAAATTTAGTATAACTATTTACCGGATGTTTTTCCCGGTGATATGTAAGAAATAAAGTATTTCAAATCATCATCACCAAACCTAAATCCTCCTCCAAAGAACGGATTAAATTGAGTCTTACTAACTATATCATCAATACCAAATGTGGTATAAAGATTCTTCATAAAGAATGCTCTGTTTAACCACTTTACGTGAGGGCGAGTATCATTAATTCTGTTAACGCCTCGCATATCAAATGCTTCCAAGGTTGTAATCCAGTGAAATTTATCGGTATTAAGAGGAACGCAATAATCAACACCCACTCCAAACGAATTTTCAAATATACCCATGCGCAATGCAAGTCGATCAAAACGTTTACCAAACTGTAAACCAAATAAAATATCATTCTTCTTCTGGACTGTTGTTTCAACACCTTCAGCAAATTCAATTTTTTTCTGCAATGGAATCTCTAATTCTGTTGGCTTAAGCTCAACACCATGTTCGTCAAAGCGCTTATAATAAGTCGTCTCACGACTGACAGCACCTTTTTCTGCGGCTATCATCTGAACACTATAAAAACAGTCATTATTCGGACGCAACCTTAAATCAAAATATCCCTTTGAGTTTGTGTCTCTCAACATTGTCTCAGAGTGCATATCAATATTCAACATCAAGGCCTGTGTTTTACCAACATAATTTTTTAAACCTTTGATTGTTTTTTTCAAATCGGTATAAGTTTCATCTTCGTTAACCAATTTACCGATAAGCCCCTTGCCCGTGTTAATTTTTTCTACAACCTGCCCAGCCTCTCTGAATGTATCACGAGCCTGAACGGCAGTATCTTCAATCTGCTCAAATGCACCTGACGCTTTTTGTCCGGCACCGCCAACATCTGTAGAAATTCTATCCATACTATTTTTAAATGAGTCAGTAACTTGAGGAATTCGAAGTTTAAGAGATTCGGCCGTAGCACGAAAATCAGCAAGCATCACATTTACATTTTCTTCATTTTTATTCATTGTACGCTGCAAGACTTGAGAAAAATCTGCCATTCGCTCTGAAGCTCTGGCAATTGAATTAAGAGCTGTTTTAAGATTATCTTCACCGGCACGTGATGCAAAAACATTTTTTAAAGAAGATGTAATATCTTGAATTGTTGCAGCAATATCACGGAATTGGTCCAAAAGTTCTCCGACACTTGCAGGCGTTTTGCCGGGCATAGCCAAAGTTCCACCCGGTAAAATATATCCTGTAGCAGGACTTCCCGGATCAATTTCAAGAGTTTTAGCACCAATCAGCCCGTCTTGATGAATCATTGCGAAAGCATTTTTTGCAAGTTTATTATCTCTGCTAACACGCATAACAATTTCGGCTTTTCCATTGTCGAGAAGATTTATGGTATCAACCCAACCAACATCAACACCTGCAATTTTAACAGGAGACTTTGTTGTAAGTCCTCCCGTATCATCAAAATAAGCCTTGTACGTAAAGTACTGATGCTTATCAAAGCGAAAGGCTCTGATGTTAAGACTTAGATATAAAAATACACCAATAGCAACTAAGATAAATATTCCAACACGCGTTTCTGTGTTCACGAATGATCCTTAAAAATATATTAGAAATCGTGTTCCTAAAACTAAAGCCAATAAATTCTTTCTATTCTAAAAACTTTCTTGTTCGGTTTTTGCTCAGAAGTTGAAGCCCCTTGAGCTTGAGCAGATTGTTCATTACCACTACTCTTTTCGTTCTGAACTCCCGTTTTTAATTTTTTACTCTTAATTTCAATTTCTTTAATCACCGCAAGAACTCTTTGCTCTACCTGGCCTACTCTGCCATACGATAGAACAGAATAGACTTTCGGATTAAATTTTTCAACTAAAATGTCTTTTATGTTTGATAATGCCTTTGGCTTGGTGTCATAAATACCTTCAAGATGCTTCCAATTTGTGTCCCAATCTTTACCCCAATCATCTTTAAATTCCATAGCAACTTTTTTAAATCGTTCTTTATATTTTTTTGCATCATCCGCACGAGGTCTTCTAATATTTAAAATATTACACATAGCATCAGAAAATAGCATTGGATCAATTTTTGCGTTATCAGTCCAGATGGTAAAAATATCTTGCAGAGCCAAATTTTGATTCAATTCTCCACCCTCTTTTTTATGCATGCTTGGCGGCTCGTAAAAAATATCCGCATTAAAACCTTCAAGACCGGAAACATTTAACAACTCCGAAACATCATAAAGTTTTTTTTCTCGATTTTTCAAGAACTCTGAAATTTTATTAAAAAATTCACCAGGCTTAAGTTTTCCAGGAATTTCAAGACCTCCTAATAAAGATATAAATTCTTTTTTGAATTCCTGTTTTTTAAAATCAAATGCGTTATTTATATTTATTTTTCCATGCTCACTTGTTATGCATATTTTTACGGTACCTGCAATGCCATCAATTTTGGGATCAAGCTCAAAGGTCTGCCACCTGTTTAAATTTGAAATCAAATTAAAAACAAAACGCTGCTGAGGTGTAACTTTTTGATCGTCTGTACCTGGTGTAGCATCAGTTTTTATTACGCCTGATTCAACCTTAGCCTCTTTTTTCTCTTTTGCAGCTTCATCTTTTTTATATGTTAGCTGGGCAATGGCGATATTGATTCCACCAAGGGCAAGCATCTCTGCATGCTCACGATTAATCATGGTTTTGGTAAATCCGGCACCAACCATAACGCCACGAATCATCTGCTCAGTCATCATAACGATGATTGAAATTATCATTAACGAAAAAAGCAAGACTGACGCACTATTTTTTTTCATAAAATCTTTTATTTAGATGTGTTAGACACAGTCGTGTCTACTTTTAATAATGAAAAACTCATGACGGGAAAAGTCGTTTGTAACGATGCCGTTTTTAAAAGTTTTTCATCCCAAAATGTTATATATACATTAACTCTATTTGGAACCACACCAATGGTTTTACTATTTTCTCCCCACGTATCAAATACTTTTTCTTCAATCTTTTCTTCATCTTCTCCGGTTTCACCGGCTTCGGCCTGGGCAGCTGTAAGTTTTTCATTGCTTTTTGGTCTGCCTTGATAAACATACTGAACAAAAAATTCTTTGATCCCATCTGCTACCAAAATTTTTCTGATCTGAGTCGTCTTGGATTTTGTTGTAAAACCAACTTCGTCTTCTTTCACTTTGGTATTTTCAAGATTTTCTGTCTCTTTACGCCATAAATTGTAACAGTAGTTATCACCCTTGCTTCGAGTTTTATCGAGTACAAGCTCATACATAACACGCACAAGGCGCACTCTACTTTGCCCATATACCTGAAATGGATTTGTGTTAATAAATGTTACATTTTTAAACTGATAAGTACGCGTATCATTTATTCTTTTCGGTAAACTATTATCATCGATATTTGCAATAAAATATTTTTTTAGAGCTTCACGTTTTTTCTCTGCATCTTTTTTCTTGTCTTCAGGAGATTTTGTAGAATCTTCTGGCTCATTAGACTTTTTTTCCTGCTCACTTTTTTCAGAAGATTTTTCACTCTTCGCCTGCCTATCCTTTTCTGGGGTAATTTTTTTTAGAACAGGCGGAATAAAAGCCGTCATAAAATCACGTTCCATCTGATTGAATAATAAACAGGCTTTCCTGTTAACGGCCTGCATCTCTTGAATTGTTTTTAGATAACGCATTATATTATTGTAAGCTTGCATCATACCCATGATCACTATGCCGGACAGTCCAATCACAAGAATAAGTTCAATAATTGTGAATGCCGGTTTTGATCTCATTGCTTTTGCTCTTCTTTTTTAGGCCGAAAAATAAAGCTTACCATTGCCGATTCTCTTACATTATTATTCATTTTCCAAATCGCATCAGATCGAACAATTCTTAGGTTCTTACTTAAATCGCACAGGCTAGATTTTTTGTTTATTTCATCAAGCTTAGATGTAATAGTTATAGCAGGCTCTTCTATTTTTTGTACATTTTTTTTATTATCTTTTGGAGGATTGAAATAATTTGCGTACAGCTCACGCTTTATTAAAAAAACTTTTTCGATATCATCTCTGTTTTCCTGAACGCGTAAAAACGAGCGCAGCATTAGTCCTGAAATAATAAAAACCGTTGAAGTAAGAACACCCATTGCAAGAATAACTTCAATTAACGTAAAACCCTGGGGACTCGTCCCCTGAGAAAGCTTCATTAATACTCTCATTAAAATTCCGGTTTTATAAAATCATCGAACTGTTCAAATTTTCCGTAAAATGGCATCATCTTAAAACTTACGCGCGATTCAACACCTTTTTCTGTTCTTACCAGATGAATAATCACATCTTGCACAAGCCCATCATGAACAATGTAGCAGCATGGGTTGCCTGAACTGTCTGATATTTCCTCTTTTTTCCCATGATAAAAAGCTTTTATTTTAACAGACGGATGGAACTGATATTGAGTTTTTAAATAATATGAAGAAACAGGTGTATAAATTCTTTTTTCCGGTTTTTCTGGATCTTGTTCTTCTTTTTCGATAATCATCATATCCGGCGCACTACCTCCGGATTTAAAATTAAGTCTATAAACTGCCTGATTTGAAATGGCTTCTTGTCGAGCAAAAAAAGCAAGATTATTCAGATCATATAAAATAGTACTCCACTCAGACTGCGGAGTTTTATGTGCAAGCTTTGGAATGACAAAGGTTGCCATCACTCCGATTAGGAAGATAACAACCATCATTTCTATCATTGTAAACGCATGTCGTATTTTAAACACATGCAGAAAAGTCACTCGTTATTCCCCGATATCCATTTGAGGCTCTTCTTCTGTCCCACGACCAACCCAAATAATCTCATAAGAACGATACTTATCTTTAAACTTTTCAGGAGGATTATTATAAGTAAATTCATTACCATTATCGTCAGCTATACCTTTTTCGCCTTCTACTATATAAGGCCATCTGCCTTCGCGTTCAAATTTACGGTATGTTTCATCATTTGGCCTTGGATTTTCAATTAATGCACTCAACCCTTCGCGAGTAGAAGGATATACACCAAAATCCATTCTATAACTCATTAATGCAGCTTTAATTGTCGACATTCTAAGTTGCATTTTTGACTCACCGGCTCTTTGCATATATTTTGTAACTTGTGGAATAACCATTGCAGCAATAAATCCAATGATAAGAAGAACAACCATCATCTCCATCATTGTAAAAGCCTTACTCGATCTTATTTTCATAAAATTCTCCCAATTCGGATTAATAAAAACTTTCTAAATTCCGGCCAAATCAGTCATACTCATAATCGGCAAGAAAATAGACGCCATAATAAACACAATAATAACACCCATCACAACTGTCATGATAGGATTAATCTTCGCGGTTAGCCCTTCGGTTAACTCTGTTAACTCCTTATCATAATCACTTCCTACAGTGGTAAGCATTTCACCAAGCTTACCTGATTGTTCGCCTGTGCTAATCATATAAATTGCAATATTAGGAAAAATACCGGTCTCGCGCAAGTATTTTGAAATTTTACCTTCTTTAATAATTTTGTCACGAGCTTGGTTCAGCTGTTTGGCAAGAACTGCGTTATCAACAATATTACAGACAATATCCAGAGCCTCAGATAAATTTACACCACTTTCAAGAAGCATGCCCAGTGTTTTACAAAACTGCACAACTGCTCGAGTTTTTGAAAAATACGCGGTTAGTGGAAATCGTAATAAAATTGAATCAAATTTATACTTGCCTGAAGGCGTTGATTTCCAGTACATAAAAAATATAACGGATGCAATTAACCCAATTCCTAAAAGTATAAAATTGTTAACAAAAAAATCAGACATCCCCATCAATATACGAGTCGGCAATGGCAACTCTTTGCCCATCTGCGTGAACATGCTTCCTAACTTTGGAACCAATCCAACAAGCAGACCAACTACAACAAGTACGGCAAATGACATAACAATAATTGGATATGACATCGCCTTTTTTACATTTTTCTTCGTCTCTTCAGCTTTTTCAAGATAATCAGTTAGTCGGAATAAAATTAGATCAAGCTTGCCACTGGCTTCACCCGCACGAACAAGTTGAACATAAACATTTGTAAATATTTTTGGATATCGCGAAAGTTCTTTGGCCAAAGGTTGTCCGGATTTAAGCCCATCCTTAACTCTGATCAATATTCGTCGGAATGCACCTTCGAACTGTTCAGTTAAAAGCTCTATGGATTGCAAAAGAGGAACAGACGATTTAAGAAGCACTGATAACTGTTTTGTAAAAAGAATCGTACTGCGTGAATCGATTTTTTTTTCAAATAAATTTTTAAGCGAAAATCCTGACTGCCCTTCAATCGCTTGTACTTCTTTTATACTTATCGGCAAAAGATCTTGCCCCTGCAAAATCTCTTTTGCCATTTGTAGCGAAGTAGCATCGACTGTTCCGGTAACTTTATTCCCACGCCTACTATAAGACTCGTATTGATAAAGAGGCATCGCTTAAACTCCCATTTGAAAAGAGTCTTACAACTCATTCAAAAAAAACTTGCCAACAAATTTGATTCCTTGATATCCTGGCTCCAATGTTTACCCCTCGTGTTTGTAAAATATTACTCTTGAAAATTTTCCAGGTAAACACTTTCGTTTTAATTTATCAGAAAGGATTGAGTTATGAAAACAAAAAATTTGTTTTATGTAATCTTTGTCTTTATTACTAGTTTTTTTATATGCAACGCAAACTTTCAACAAATTGTTGATTTTGAAGATGAAATCAACGATGGAACACCTCTTCAATCAAGCACGCTACCATTGAAAGTTTACTTTGATGAACAGGTGGAGCAATCCCAAACACGTGCATGCGACCTTGTTTCAAGAACGGCAATTTTTAATCAAACATTTTTACAACAATATGTAAAAGAAGATTATAACAAACCTGAACTTACAGAGCTTTTTTCGCGTGACGGATCAGACATAACTCAGTTTTTAAAAATTACAACTGATTTAAACCTTGATGAGTCCATAACATATGTTGGGTTACGACTTTTTCACAACAAAATAAAATCTTGCGATCTAATACTCGGAAAAGTAACCAATTCGCTACTTGAAAATTTTAATGAATACCTGGGCAGATATTTCGACGAGACAGAAGACTGTTTTAAGACAGAGCTTGAAATCATACGCAAAAATCTTGAAAAAATAATATTAAATCAACTTAATGACCAGTTTGCAAAGCAAGAAACATTTAACAAAACAAAGATGACACAACAAATTACCGACGACATTTTTGCATTAATAACTCAAAGTGTAAGCCACTTACAGAAAAAATTTGATGCTCATAAAACAAAAGAACGGCTCAGACATGTAATATTGCGCTTTGTTGAAACATTACTTGATAAAACAGTGTGGGATGACAACAGCGCTGAAGAAATTTGGCCATCATTTATATCAGTATCAAATAATATACAAAAGTTAGCACTTACCGGAATCATTGATCATCTTGACGATCTTGATGATTTATTATGGTCCCTCACTCACTGCTTTTGCAGGTATTTTACATCGTTTGGAATTTCTGTTCCAACCGCTATCTACAATAAAATTGAGCTCGATTTAAAAAATAGCGAAATTTCTTTCTTGGAAGAACCGGAACAAGATGATGGAATTAAAACCAAAAAAGAGCATATACTTGAAGCTCTAATGAAAGCAAAATTTAAAGCATATGCCTATGAGAAAAAGGGAATAATTTCACAATCCGGCTGGTAAAATCAAGAACATTCAGCAACGTTATAATTCCAAAATACATTGCCCCCCAAGTTCTCCGCAATACACCTACTTATAACCAAATAGGTTGGTTTGTATGCAACGTTATCTATTGGAGCACTTACAAATTTTACCATCGTAAAGCATTTTGAATAACCTGATTCCGCACCATTCGAAAAACAAACACCTTCTTCATATTGTGAATCAATAAGCCCCGTTTTTACCTCTACGGAATCAGCCTTATCTGCAACCTTAATATATGCGACAGCAGATGTAAATTCCCCTCTGAAGTCCTTTTGCGTAAACTCACTGGGATTTTTATCTGAAAGATGAATATACTTTGCAAGGAAATGTTCATGACCACCAACTATTCCGGAAATTAAATTCGTTTCAGAAGAATATTTTTTGCAAAAAGATTTTATAAAATCAGGCTTATAACTGTATCTATTGGACGAAGAGTCAATTTCAACTCTAGAAGAATTTTTTAACCCTATGTCATGCCAGACAAAACCATAACCAGTAAAAGGAATATCAACTAAATCCTCACATCCAAATATGTTTTGCTCTATGATACAAAAACGTTTACCACCGTCTCTCATTAGCTCTGAATTATTAAAATCTAAAAAATTTCTTGGATCAAATTTAAAATCAAGTAATGCATGTGAAAAAATCAAAAAATCGTTAATATTATCTAAAGGATTAGATTGTGCAGCATAAATAACAGACGGCATTAATTCATAAAGTTGCACAAGTAATTCGTAAGAGTCTTCAATAAATTCGGCACCAAAAACAGATGCAATCTCAATGTTTATTTTGTAGCATAAATTTATATTTACATCTTCATGATTTCCACGCAATAAGATAACCTTACCGGGGTTCTTTAGTGCAATAATAAGCAAAAATGTAAGCGTACGTAAGGACATAGGCTTTCTGTCAACATAGTCACCCAAACCAATTAAAAGGCTATTATCCCTTATTATTAAATTATCATCAATAGATTCGGAATTATGCATATTATTGAAAATTGACTTCAAAGCATCAAAATCCGCATGTAAATCGGAAATAGTAATTAACTTCGTTGTTCTGTTGATAAATAATTTTTGCGCATAAAAAATTTCATGCAAGGCACTCTCTTGGGAAAGCTTATCTGACATAAGTTTTTTACATTTTTTGAAAAACTTATTATATTTGACGTTGAATGGACACTTGTGTTTTCCACTCCCCATCCACTCTTTGGAATCCGACAAATATGACAACTTGGAACAACAGTACATAGAAACTATTTTTTTAAAAAAATTAAAATTAAAATCGATGCCGCATATAATATTAACTATGTTGTTAAATTTTATTTCGTCAAGATTTACCAACAAGTCCAATGAAGGAGTTTGCGCAAAAGGAAAATCTGGTTTATCAAACACTAAATCTGCAGGTAAAAACGCAAAATCTGGAATCTCCACTTGATACATGCAAAAAATATTATTTGATAAAACTCCCAAAAAAATTATGTATACGAAAGCACTTAATTTTTTGTTCATTTTAATTACTTTCTTAAAACGTAATTAATCTTTTGGACATTTTTAGCCCATGGGTACCGTCCTTTGCAACTCTAGCGTGGACGATTATATATAAAAATTTATATTAATATACAAAAGTTATTATTTTGAGAAAATCTTTAATATTTCATAGTTTTTACAACTTTATGTCCCGGCGTTTTTTTAACTTCTGCGGTTTTTTCTGCACTTTTTTTGAAAGCATTATTCACTTCGCTCACAGCATTTTGTGCGGCCATGGATTTTTTGAACTCAATACTACTCAAATTCGAAAGCTTCCACGCTTTTCCTGCTCCGGTATTAATCTCAACTGCACTTACTTGAACCTTTTTTGGAATCAAAACATTTTCAAGCGTGGCACCTGTATCAAATGTCACTTTTGCCAGAACAAATACTTCTGAAACATTATTTATCGTATATCTCTTGCTTTGAAACGCGGAATTTATAACATGAAGATCTTTAATTTTTGATATATCCAAATCTGTAACTGAAAAATCATCCTCGCTCTTTATACCTCCAAGTTTGGTACTACCACCAAATGATATCTCTTTTACATCGTAAGTAATTTTTGGATTTCCCTGTGCATCAAGCTCACCCAATATTTTTGCTTCAAAGATACCCTGGCCTTCTTGCAATGGCACAAATTTCAAATCTTCCAGATCGGCAGACGAGACACTTCCTGAAGTCCCCGGCCCTCGCATATCCATTGCTGAAAAAATGGCAAGACAAACACACAGCGACAATAGTTTCAGTAAATTAGAAACGTAATGCATGACAAAACTCCTTTCTCCTAATAGTTTTTAAAACTTTAGCAGTAAGGTAGCAAGTTTTATTTCAAAAACACAAGAATTTTAAAATAAGTTCATTGTAATCTTGTCGTCAATATCCTGAGATTGCGGCAAATCAGACTGCTCTGCCGAATCAAAATTCACCGTCTTGCCCGATTTTGATTTTTTTCGATGTTGTTTTTCCTGCGAATATTCAAGGGCTGTTGATTGATCATCTTGTTTAACACTTACGGCTGCGGATCCAGAATCTAATACGCCAAGAACGACCGGCTCTAAAACCAACTCCGGAATCTGATCTTTTTGTTTTGTATCTTTTACATGCTTTGCATTTAATTTTTCAGCATGATTTGCAAAACCAAGTTCAATTATTTTATCAATAAAATCCATTGGTCTCATGCCACATTCTGCCGCTTGATGGAAAATGCAGGTAGCAGGAGTCATTCCGGGTAATGTGTTGAACTCTAAAATTACCACACGAGGCTTGCCTGTTTTACTCTGATTTTCATCTTGATAAAAACAGTCAATTCTGGAATATCCGGCGCACCCGACAGCCTTGTATGCCTCAACCATTATATTTTTAACAAACTCAAGAATATTAACCGAAAGGTTTGCGGGAGTCTGGTTCTCTCCTTCACCCGGTAAAAACTTCTCTTCAATTGAAAGAATATCATTTTTAGCCACGGTATTAGACGGAACAAGTGCTCTGACATTTTCATCGTTTCCAATTACACCACAGGTCAACTCAGTCCCAATTATCAGCTCTTCAAGCATCGCAATGGATTTGCCTGATTGAGCAAAATATTGATCAACAAGGCCAATTAATTCACCACGGTTTTTAACTTTTTTGACAAATACACTGCAGCCGTCATCATGTGGCTTTAAAATAAGTGGATAATGATAATCTTTTAAATTTGAATCAATATATTCGTTTCTTGCTTCTATAGATTTTTCTTGCCAAGCTTGAAGTGGAATCAAAAAAGAGTCCGGAACATCAAACCCATGTGCTCGTAAAAAATTATTAGTCTTAAATTTGTCCATGCATAGGGCACTAGCCAAAACGCCTGAACCATTGTAAGGAAGCCCTAGCATTTCAAGTGCACCCTGAACACCACCCCCCTCACCCAAGCCACCATGCAAACCAATAAATACAAAATCACAAATATCAGACAACGCGGACCAAGAAACTTTCTGAGCCTTATCAAGCATATTTGATATCTCTCGCGTCGAATTTTTAATCAATAAACGCTGATCTAATTTATAAAGCTCATGTAAGTCATTAACAAAAAGTGGGATACAGTCATATTTTTGGGGAGAAAGTTTATAGCAAATATTTCTTCCGGATTCGAGTGAAATTTCACGCTCGTTTGTGGCACCGCCTAACAAAACAGCTACACGTAATTTTTTTTCACCATGTTTATTGGTTTCCACAGAATCTCCCTCGTCATCATCACTATGTCCACCGGTAAATTCAAGCATCCCTGCTAATTTCAGCTCAGTTTCAATTAAATAATTTATAAGTTGAGTATGACTCATTCCATACTCTGCAGCCTGATGAAATAAAAACGTTGCAGGCGACATTCCTGTTAAAGTATTTGGATCAATTAATATGACCCTTCCGTCTTTTGTCAAAAAGCCATCAATACGCGAAATTGTAGCAAAGTTTAAAAGAATGGATGCCTTCATGCAAATTTGTGAAATTTTTTGCAAATCCTGATCTGAGCAACGAGCGGGGGTTATTTTTGTTGCACGTCCGGGCATATACTTTTGTTCATAATCATAAATACTTTGTCCCTCGGGAACAACTTCAGTGATAGGAAATGTGAACCATTCCGCCTCTGTCTTTCCATTCTTCTTAACCGCTCTTTGCAATGAGACGCAAACAAACTCCATACCTTCAATTTTTTCTTCAATAATCACATCTTGTGTTCTTCGAGCATCAACGTAAGCAGCTTTTTTAATTGCAGGAATAAGTTCATCTTCTGTTAAAACTTTTGATACGCCAAGACTGGAACCTTCGTGAATTGGTTTAACAATACATGGCAATCTTGTTCCGGCTTTTTCAAGACGTAATAAAATATCGTTAACATTTAAAGAATCAATTTCAGATTTATGAATTGTAATTCCGGCAGCAACATCAATTCCATTGGCACTAAAAATCTCTTTTTGAACAAGCTTGTTCATGCCAAGAGCACTACCGAATATTTTACTGCCCAAATATGGAATATTTAAAATCTCAAGCATTCCTTGAATGGTACCATCTTCAGCAAAACGTCCATGAACTGCCAAATAAACAAAGTCAACCAAAGTTCTTAGATCATCCCAAGTAATTTTTTGGGCCTCTTTTGCTAATCGAGATTGAAAGTCTGCAATCTTACCACGATGCAAAAAATGCCATGGAAGATTATACAATGTCCCATCTTCATCTTGAAACAAAGGGATAACTTCATATTTATCAGTATCAAGGTGATCGCAAATTGTTCGACCGGAATTTAACGATACTTCTCGTTCAATTGATTTTCCACCAAAGAATACGCCAACTTTAAGCTTAGCTGCCGTGTTTATAACTTGCATCTAACGCCTTCCCAATCTTGAAAAAATAAATGTATTTTAAAACTTAAAAACCTAATCTATCAATTTAAGTAGGTTTTGCGATTTCGTAAAGCTCTTTTAACGCTTGAACCGGATTTTTTTCAGAAAAAATGGCCGACCCTACCGCAACAGCATCAATACCAAGCTCCGCAAGCATTTTTATGTTATTTTTGCCAATTCCGCCATCCATATAGACTTTAAAATTTGCATTCTGAGTTTTTTTACAATCAATAACAGATTTAGCCTTTTCAATAGCTTCCGGTATAAATTTTTGCCCCGCAAAACCAGGATTAACCGCCATAATAAGAATTTTGTCAAAAACGCTAAGATGCGACTCAGCTAAAGACATATTTGTATGCGGATTAAAAGCCACGCCGACTTTCCACCCTTTTTCTTTGACCATAGCAACTAGTTCTTTCATGGGATTAAAGCATTCAAAGGCTTCATAATGAAATATAAAAGTGTCTTTTTTGCTGAGCTTCAACCTATTAACCCAACTTTTAGGATTATCAACCATCAAGTGCACCTGAATTGGCTTTCGCGTTGCTGCAGCAATCGCATTCACAAAATCCGGCCCCATTGTTAAATTTGGAACAAAGTGATCATCCATAACGTCAATGTGATAGCCATCACAATGGTCATCAAAATCAGAAATAACTTTTGCCAGATTCAACAAATCTGCACACATAAGCGAAGGATAAATTTCTATTATTTTGGACATGACCACCACCTAACATTTAATAATTTAAACTTTAGACTTGGTTTAACACCAGACTACAGCCTATTTTATAGGCTTATCTACTCTGCACCCCATCCTAACTTCAGTCTCTCTATCATGTAAAGAATTTTGGATAAAAGTTTCATCAGGGGTGACTACCCCTTTTTTGAATATCATTACAATGCTGGAACCACCGAATGCAAAGTAACCGGCTTCATCACCTTTTTTGTGAAATTTTTCCGGATCATAAGTTTCAACAACCTTACCAACAAGCATTGCCCCTACGGGAACAAAAAGAACTTTGCCAAATTTTTCCGAATCTAAAATAATTAAATGACGTTCATTTTCGGTCAAAGGCTGAATGCCTGATTTATAAACTACCGGATTTACTGATTCAAGCTTACCTTTAATTCTATGCGGCTGACTGGCAACACAATCAAATGGGAAATGAAACCGGTGATAGTTTTCAGGAGCAAGTCTAAAAAGAAAAAGTGTGCCCTCAGCGAATTCGCTCACCAAATTTTTATCTTTTAAAAAACGTTCAAGATCAAATTGGCAAGTCTTAACAAAAAAATGCGCCTGCGTATTTATCTCCGGAATAACCAAAAGCCTACCGTCTGCAGGAGAGATAACTGAATACGGATCAGAATCTATTACTCTTTTATTTGGTTTTAATTTACGATAAAAAAACTCATTGAAAGTTTTATATCCATTATCAGGAACAACGTAGTCAGACATATCTATTTTATTACGTTTGATAAATGATTTAATAAAATGTCGACTTACGCTTGTATCTGCAAACGCCCCACCCAATTGAGAGAACCAAATATAAGTCATGGGAAGACGAGCTAGTCTTCCCATGAAATTTTTATAAAAAAAATTGAGCATCACAACTCCTACCAGGCGTAATTCATGCTCAGGTGAAATTCGTAAGGAGATTCGCCCATGTTCTTTTTACGATCAAGTTTGAAACCCCAGTCAATTTTTGCGGGGAACGGATTAACCAAATTTACACCAAATCCAATTGAATGTCGTAAATCAAACTTGTTTCGTGTTATATAATCTTTTGCATTAAGCGGTATATTCTTGGGACTCAATAATGGTTCGCCTTTTTCATTCGTAAGAGCAATTGGTGGGGTACTCCATCCACAACCTGCATCGTAGAAAACATGCCCCTTCATCGAATAATCTGCAATCAGTGGGAATATTAACTCTGTTCCAAATAAAACAGCGTTTCTTGCACCAAGTGGCGCATCGCTAGGCCTCCATGCCGGACCAACACCGCCCCACAAAAATCCTCTTACAGTATCTTGACCACCCATTTGGTAAAGTTCTTTGTACGGTATAGTTCGATTATCCAAACTACCAACTCGCCCGCCTCTGGCTCGCATTGCAAGAACAAGTGAATCCTGACCAATCAAAGCATAATACCAGCTCGCATCCAACTCAGCCTTAAAAAATCCAAAATTATTATTAATGGTTGTCGGTGCAAGTTTTGTGGATAAAATAATTTTGTATCCATCGCTTGGATAAACTTTGTGATTTCGAGTATCTTTGACAAAATCAAGTCCAATCCAAGTTAAATCACCCGCTTGAAATGTTCTATCTACAATAGGTTTAACCAAGACGCTGGTAGCTTCCGGATTATTATTTCTAATATGTTCATACCCAAGATCAACAACCATCTGTAATCGTTTATCAATTTTGGTCAATGGAAAACCGAGGCGTAAATTAAACCCGGCAATTTTTTGTATTGGAGTATGGTTAACAGATCCTCCCCACTGGCTAAATTCCATCCAGTGCCAATATGGATTCACAAACCCGGAAATGTTGGTATCAAAAATATGGGAGTCAGAAAAACTTCCCTCTAATCTTTGTAAATGGTGTCTACTTGCCTGAACCATGGCACTTGTATCATATCCAAGTCCAAATAAATTATTTTTTTCAACATTAATAGATCCATGAAGGGACGGTTGCGGTGTAATTTTATCACTACCATAACTTAAAGCTACATTCGCGTGACCTGTTTTAGCCTCCTGAACCATCATTTCAAGATCAGCCAAATCATCGGTGATACGATGAATTTTCCAATCCACACCGCCTCGCTCAAAATATCCAAGATACTCTACCTGATTTTTTGATATGCGCATATTTCTACTCGTGATAAGATCGCCCTCATCAACATCAAGCTGACGACGGATAACTTTATCATGGGTATACTTGTTCCCGGTGATGTCAATCTTATTGACATACATTCTGTTGCCACGCTCAACATTAAAAGTTATATCTACAACATTCTTTTCTTCATCAGGTTTAATTTGAGGATAGACATCAGCATAGATATAACCTTTCTTACCCCACAGCTCTCGAATTAAATTAATGGAATCTACAAGCTTGGCCTGCGAAAAAGGTTTACCTGATTCCAAGCTAACCAATGGCATAAGCTCGTCTTCACCATAAATTTCATCCCCAGGGGCACGAATATCCCGAACAATAAATTGCGGACCTTCTTTGATATAAAAAGTTACGGTAACATCTTTTTCATTCCTAGAAAAATCAACCTTACTTTTATAAACCTTTGTCTGCAGATATCCATTATCTCGATAAAAGTATTCAATACGATGCTTATCTATTTCCACTGCATCTTCGGCATAAGCTCCTGCACCATCGGAAAAACTAAGCAACCAGTCTTCTCTGGTAAAAATAGCTTTTCGCAATTTACGATCAGGAATATCTTTATTACCGGAGAAATAAACTCTTTTGACTAAGGACTTTGGACCCTCATTAATTTTAAATAATAAAACAACTTTATCAGCGTTATCTTTACTTGGAATAAGTTCAAAGTCTATATGTAACTTGTGTCTATTTTCTTCTTGATATGCTTTTTTTATCTCCTTGATTAATTTTTGTGCTGATATTTCATCAATGGTACTAATTTTATCGACATTTAGATCTTCTCTTAATTTTTTAGTTGTAACGGCCTTGTTGCCTTTAAACTCTATTTTTTCAATCAATTTTTTTTCTTCGAGAATAACAACTAAATTCATTGATTCAGGCGAAAGTTGTTCACCCTCAAGTTGTACTTGTCTAAAATAACCAAGATCGCACAGATTATTGATTGCATCGGCACTTTTCACCGTATCAAAAACATCCCCAACTTTATATGGAATCCTGTTTAAGATTACAGGCGTTCCGACATTTTTATTACCTCTGACAATAATCTGATTAATTACCATCTTTGGCTTTTGTTCCACAGAATTCAATTCTGCTAAATCATCAGAAATAGGCATATCTTGGTCTATTTGACTATGCCCAGACAGATCTTGTTTTGATTCAGCTTTAATGAAAACAAAATTTGAAGCCAAAAAGAACAGGCTTGAAATCGAAAAAACTAAACTTAATATTTTTTTACTTTTAACTATCATTCACGTCTCCTGCACGACCGATTGATCAATTGATAAAAAAGAGGTGCTGTAGGTTTCTATGATACCCTGTCAGCAAAAAAAAGCTACGTTTTATTGAAATTTATTGAAATAATGATAACTAATTCTTTAGAATGTTCTTAGAAGAATTGATTTTAAAATTGGGGGAAATCCGAGAAGAGGGGATGTAAATGATAAAAATTAGATTATTCTTACTACTTTTAATTATCATGATTTACAATCTATCGATAAATACTTTAAAATCCGCAAATCCAAATATTTTTAAACAAATTTTAACTGATCTGCAACAAAATCAAAGTCCGGAAATAATTGATCTTTTAAAACAAGCGGAACAAAAAGCTGAAAACTTAGAAAATCAAACGGACTTAAGAGTAAAAAAATTACAAGAAGAAGCAACTGAAGAAGTCACACAAATAAATAACAATCTTGAAAAAGATATAGAAGCTATTTCCCAAGACGCACAGGCTGAAACAGCACTAATTAAAAAATCCGCCATTCAAGAGACACAAGAATTAACCGGAGAGGCAAAACAAGAACTAAACATAATTAATAACAAAATAAAAGCAGATATACTAAAATTTAAAAAAGATGCAGCATTGAAGATTCTTGAAATAATAGATAAAGCTGATGAAGAGGCACTTAAAATCCGAAAAGCTCAACGCGAACAAATGACCTTGGATAATTTACAAAAATCAATCGATCAAATTCCATCAGTTGAGATGCATAATCTGGCAAAATATTCAATCAACCTTGACCCCATACCGAAAAACTTGAAGATTTCAGCTGAAAATGAATTTAATTCCAATACGGGATTTCTGCAAAAAATAATCTTGGACGCAGAAGACCCAACCCAAATAAATGATTTTATGAATACATTTGAAAAACAAAAAATCTGGTTTGACAAGACTTTACGCTCATCAAAATACTTATCTGACCCAAATTACACCCAGATTATAAATAAAAACTCTCAGTTAGATTCTATCGCAACGGCAATAAAAAAATCCGATTCCATCATTGAAATTTTAGAACTAAGCGCAGCACAAAAAAAACAAATTCGATTAAAGTTTCTTTATGAAATCAATTCTATGCAAAAACAAAAACCTATATCTGATAATGATATAAGAACACTTACAATTAATATAATTGAAGAAATCAGTGGCAAAAAAGCCAGCGAATTCCCGGAACTGAAATTAGCAAAAGTACAATTCAGGGAGAAGGCTGAAAAATTAGGGCATCAGATGTTTGAACTTCAACTTACAAATAAAGAATTATTAAATAAAGTTGATGAAAATCAAAAAATAACAACCGATATGAAAAAATTAATATCCGAGTTAGGCACCCAAAAAAAAGAATGCCTGAACAAAATAGAATTGACTGAACAAGTATATGACTCCAAAATCAAAGAACAATCAACTTTTAAAATTGAACAGGAAAATAAAAATAAAATTGACTTGGAAATTCAAATATCCGAAAAAGAAATGGCCAACAAATTAAAAAACTCAAAAAATTAGCATACTGTAAATTTAATAAGAATATGATTTTGTTAAAAAATGGGCTTTTCGAATTAAACCATGTTTATAAGCACAAGTACTACAATTTTTAGTTTTTTTAAAAATGCTTAGGACATTAATAGTTCTTATGCTACCATAAAATATAGAGAAGGGTTTACCATGTCTGATTGTCTTAAAATTTAAGCTTCAAGATAATTAGAGCAAAAACCTAGAAAAAGAGGAGATTGCATGAAGTGTCCTAAGTGTGGAGGTTTACTGGTTGTTCAGTCATTCTTTGATCACTTCATCAATTTCGAGGGCTGGAAATGTATAAACTGTGGTAAAATCATAGAAAAAAAAGAAAATACATTAAAAGATGACGCGTTCAGTCTGTTCTATCAGCGTCAAAAGTTAAAAAAACAACACGAATAAATTTATGCCAGTTAGATTTGTCAGCATTCACGGAACACATAATAAACTCGATATCGCACTATTTCAAGACCAAAACTGTCTGGATTCCGTAACAAAATTAGATACACGGGCAAGCTCAAGCCTTCTTCCATTTTTGGACTCACTTTTAAAAAAGCATACCTTATCACTTACGGATTTATCTTTTATAGCTGTGGACAAAGGCCCCGGGGCTTTTACATCACTTCGTGTTACGATAACAACCGTCAATGGCATTGCTTTTAATAACAAAATTCCATTGATAGGAATCAGCGGCCTTGATGCACTGACAAAAGAAGTCTTGACCTCGACTCCAAATTCCCAAAGTTTCCAAAATATCGTCACGCTTCTCAATGCTTACAACAACGAAGCCTACTTCTTAGTTTCAAAAACTGACAACAAAAACATACTTGAATCAACACAAGGCTGCCAAAATATAGATATCTTACTCGATGACATAAAATCAAAATTTAAAGACTCGAAAATCTTATTTTGCGGCCAGGGCAGCCAACTTTACAAAACCAATATCAAACACTTATTTGCAGATCAAGCTATAATTCTTGATGAACCATTACTTGCCAGCGCTAAGATTATCGGCCAAATGGGGTATGAATGCTGGTTGAAAAAAGAAAATATAGAAAATCAGATTACGCCACTGTATCTAAAAACGCAGTATTTTGCGATCAGAAAATAAAATTATCTGGCACTTCTTACTCCACCCAACCCAACAATAACAGCCTCACGTGCCCGTAATATTGTCGGAGTAAGCGCATAAGTTTCAAAGCCCAGATCAGATAATTGCTTTTCTTCCAAACTCGTCAAGCCACCCTCTGGACCAAAAAATAAAGATATATGTAAATCCGTCGCAGTTTTAATTTTTTGAAGTAAATCAACAAAGCATGCCCCGCTTGGATCAAAATAAATTTTTAGATTTTGCACGCCACCGAATTTCCGGGCTTGGGATATCCGACCTTCAGATAATTCTAGATCAACATCCTGAATTTTAACGGGCTCACAAATTTCGGGTAAAAAAAAGTTTTTTGACTGCTCGCATGCAGCCACCATTATATTAAAAAGTCTTTCTCGCTCTTTCTTTTCGCCCCAAGAGCGTTGCACTTTATCAGACAAAACTGGAATAATTTTATTAACACCCATCTGAGCTGCCGCATACACTACATCTTCGAACGCATCTTTTTTCAAAAGGCACGGCATCAACGTTATATTCGGCTTGAGAGCTTGATTAGGATTCACAGATTCAATATGTAGAGCTAAAAGCTCTTTTTTAGCAAATGTTTTTTCCAAAACAACTGCTGCCGCATTGATATGCTCATCAAATAGCAACAGTTTTTCGCCAACCCTTAAACGCAGAACCTTAGTAAGTCTCTGCCATAAGTCACGATCAGAAAACTCAACCTGGCAATCGCTGCCACCGGAAACATACATGGATAAATTTTTACAAAATAAAGTAAAAAGATGTTGTTCGTTCATGCTTAATTTTTAGGCGCATCAACCTTTTTATTTTTTTGATTAAAATAATAGACAAGCACCACAGCCAAAGCTGTTGCACCCGCAGCCGCTCCACATATATATTTACGTTTATTTTTTGAAACATGTTTTATTGCCAAATTTTTAAGTTCACCGGTTGTTATCGCAAACCATAGTAACTGTAACTTGTCGCTAAACGTTAAATCTTTTAGTGAATAATCCTTTTCGACTAAATCAATCTCATCTACAGAAATATCACTCAAAGAAAGTTCGTCCACAGAAACTGTACCCGAAGAAATATCCTCAGCTAATTTATCAACAGACTCCTGTAAAACACATTCTGCTTCAATCTGGTCAACAGCCTGCAAAAACCCAGAGCCCAAACAAATAGAAAATAAAAAGCTCCAGCATAATATTGCCAAATAATGCTTCATAGTGTTACCCTTTTTAAAATTAACAAAATTCGAATTTTAAACATGTTATATTTTAGACTGAACATATGATGCATTGTACCGTAAAATAAGTTTTTTTGAAAATATATCAAAATTAAAGCGATTTACCATGAATAAAACAGATAAAACCCCGCCAATAATGCTTGTAATTCTTGACGGTTTTGGCCACAGCCCCCAATCACCGGGCAACGCCGTAGCTCATGCCAAAATACCTTTCTGGGACTGGCTAACGCAAAACTATCCCCACACTCTTTTGCGCGCAGCAGGCGAAGCCGTTGGATTGCCCCCTAGATACATGGGCAACTCGGAAGTCGGACACCTAACAATCGGCTCCGGCCGTGTTGTTGAATCTATTCTCAAGAAATTTCATGATGAAATTATTAGCAATAGGTTTTTTGAAAATAAAATGTTAATAAAAAATTTTAATAAGTTAAGAGATACAGGCAAAGCACTTCACCTGATTGGCCTACTCTCGGACGGAGGGGTGCATAGCCACGAATCTCACCTATATGCTTTTTTAAAATTGGCAAAAAATTTGGGTCTCCAAAATGTCTTCATTCATGTAATCCTTGACGGCCGAGATGTGGCTCCAAAAAGCGCTTCTATTTATCTCAACAGATTAGAAGACGAATGTAAAAAGCTAAACTGTGGCAAAATTGCAAGTGTATCCGGTCGATTTTATGCCATGGACCGAGACAATAACTGGGACAGAACGAAACAGTACTATGATATGCTAGTCAGCACACCCCCCACAGACCCAAACCTTACAAATACCAAAACTATAAATGCACTCACAGATTACACCATGCCATACAACTGGCAAACAGTTCTCGATTGTGCCCACACCGCCGGCATAACCGACGAATTCGTCAGGCCAACCCTACTTGAAACCAAGGGATTAATCAAGCCAGACGACGGCATTGTTTTCTTCAACTTCAGACCTGACCGCGCACAACAAATAACAGAAAGTTTTATCAACCCAAATTTTGATAAATTCCCAGTGCAAAAGCTGTGCAGCACAAATCATGAACTTGCATTCTTCATAACGCCAACCAGGTATAATCAAGATTTTACAAAATTTAATAATGACGTTTTGTTTGAACGTGAAAAAATCACAAACACTCTTCTGGACGTGCTTGCTCAAAAATCAGCCCCAGAGAATAAAATTCGAAAAGTGTTTATAATCGCAGAAACTGAAAAATATGCTCACGTAACATACTTTTTTCATGGAATGCAAGATCATCAAGCCCCAAATGAAACTAGAGTCTTAATTCCATCAATCAAAACCCAAAACTATATCAATTATCCTGAAATGCGTGCAAACGAAATAACAGAAACTGTTTTAAACTCGCTAAAGACAGAAGCGGCAGATTTTTATCTGATTAATTATGCCAACGCCGACATGGTTGGGCACTCCGGAAATTTTGACGCAACGGTTAAGGCGTGTGAGTGCTTGGACAAGCAACTTGAACAACTGTACAAAGTTTTTGTTGAAAAAATGAACGGAACAATGTTTATCACTGCTGACCATGGTAATGCCGAAGAAAAAATAGATCCTGCAACCGACACACCTCTTACGGCACACACCCAAAATCCGGTGCCTTTTGTTCTTGTAAACAAAGATATGCAGAGCAAGCAAAACCTCAACTGGCCAATCAATCCCAAATTTGGCATCTCAAGTATTGCACCAACTATACTAAATTTTATAGGGTTAAAAGAACCAAAAGAGATGACTGGGGGAAAAATAGAGTTTTAAGTTTATTGGAAAAAAGGAGAGAAAGTAATGAAGCTAAGCAAATATTTAGCACTACTATTTTCATTAAATTTTGTATTTTGTTATCAAAATGTGTTTTCGGAAAAAATATACCTTCTAGCTCATCCCACAAATTTTATCGTCGGAGAAATTACAAAAGGAGAAAACAAATTCAATGAAAAAACAATTACAGAGCTCTATAGCTTTGGTAATAATTTCAATATCGTACACATTAATGCATATGGACTTGACCAAGCTGAAATTTGGCCAGAAGCAACAAAGGAAAAAATAGAAAATATTAAAAAGGTTTCCCTAGAATTTCAAGATGAAACAATAAAAGAGTATTTAATTAATAATGAAAAAAATACGGTTGGAATGTTAAAAAACGATATTACAAATCTCAAAGAATGGGCTGATCTCAAAACCCTTTTCCCTCAAAAAGGAACAGTCTACGGTTTTGAGGCCTTTAAACGCCCTGCATATCAAATATTTTCCGATGGCAAAGAATTAGCTGATGATACTGAATTAGTTAATGGCATGAAACTTGTATTGGGAATAAAAAATGAAAAATGGGATATGGAATTAGTTTTTCTAGATGAGACAAACAAATCTATAGCAAAAATTCCAGCTAAGATCATGAATCTGGACACAGTAAATTGGTTAAAATACCAAATAGCAATCATGCTTGGCATTGGATATGGCTCAGAAACTTATAATAAAATAAATATGCAACCCAATGCTGAAGAAAATTTTAAGCCAGAGGATACCAGCGAATCATTTCACAAACTGGGTTACGATAAAAAAA
>Ga0172379_10003722_pt1 | contig 23812 bp, 20 predicted proteins | sample GrowelOW334metaG_FD_119756 | JGI IMG/M metagenome (GOLD analysis project Ga0172379, IMG submission 119756) | Groundwater microbial communities from an aquifer near a municipal landfill in Southern Ontario, Canada - Groundwater well OW334 metaG | ecosystem: Environmental > Aquatic > Deep...
ATCTTTACATTCACATGCAAGGAACTATCAAAAAACTGACTGATAAAAACTTCGGTTTTATCGCTCAGGATGGCGGAGACGATTTATTCTTCCACGCCAACAACTTGTCCGGTGTTGAATTCAGCCAACTCCGGGAAGGCGACGCGGTTACTTTCGAGATTGAAAAAACTCCGAAAGGCAATGCCGCCGTCAATGTACAAAAAGCTTAATACTTTTTTACACGCGTAAAAACATCCCGCCTCTTTGGCGGGATGTTTTGTCTTGGCTGAAACGTCATCCTGAACGGAGTGAAGGATCTCGTGTTTAGCGGAAATACCACGAGATTCTTCGGCCTTCAGCCTCAGAACGACGGGGCAAAAAAGGCGTTTCGTAATTCAGAGTTGTTAGTATGATTTTTTCCTGTCCTGCCATCTACTAAAAGTCCGGTTCGCCGATCTTTTTTTAGGCTTATTGTAGGGATTATAGCGATCCGGCGAATTTTCTACGGCCGCGTTAGAATTATCTTCATAATCTTTTTTAAAGCGTCCGCCAAATCCGCCCGGCTTGCCCGGCTTGCGATCAAAGCTGTTTCCGGGTTTAGAGTTGAGACCGCGGTCCGGTTTACTGAAGGCGCGATAAGGTTTTTGGCTGGCGCCTTCAGTTTTGGGGCTGTGGTACATCCTTGAGTTAGTATGGGAATCTATCCTATGAGTTACCCTTCCGCCAGTCCTTCCTCCTCCGCCCCGGGCCTTTCTTTCTACGTATTTTTCCAGGGTGGCGCGGGCAAATGCCTGTTTCATGCCGGCCGGATCAAGGGCTTCGCCATTCGGCCTGGTAACATTCAAAGTTTTTTTAATCAATCTTTCAATATCCCGGATATCGCGCATCTGGCTCGGCAGGGCGAAAGAAATCGCTTTGCCGCTTTTTCCCGCCCGGCCGGTTCTTCCGATGCGGTGCACATAGTCTTCCGAGTTTTCCGGCAGATCGTAATTTATAACCAGTTCAATCCCTTTAACGTCAATTCCCCGGGCCGCGATATCCGTCGCGACGAGCACCCGAAATTGTCCAAGTTTAAAGCCGTTTAAGGCGGTCCGGCGCTGGACTAAAGACCGGTTAGAATGAATTTCGGTCGCGCTGAATCCGGCTAAGCGGATTTTTTGGGTCAGGTTTTTTACGCTGTGCTTAGTGCGGCAGAACATCAAAACCGATCCTTTGGTTTCTTCCAGTATTTTTTTAAGTTGAGGGAATTTTGAATCCCGGTCAATAATGATTATTTCCTGCTCAACATTTTCTGCCGCGGTTCCGGCCGGCGCCACTTCAATCCTAATTGGCAAAGCCATGTATTCGGTGGCGATTTTCATGATCTGGTTCGGCATGGTAGCGGAAAAAAGCATGGTCTGTCTTTCTTTTGGCACCAGTTTTAAAATTTCCTTAATCTGCGGCAGGAATCCCATATCCAGCATCATGTCCGCTTCGTCCAAAACTAAGATCTTCACGTCGTTCAATTTAACCGTTCCCCGTTTGGCGTGGTCAGCGAGCCTTCCCGGCGTCGCGACGATAATGTGCGGATTGCGCTTTAGGGCGCCTAACTGGCGGCCCATCGCTTCCCCGCCGATTAACACCGCGGTCCGCAGTCCGATTTTATTGCCAATAATCCTTAAATGTTCATCAACCTGCAAAGCCAGTTCGCGGGTCGGTAAAACGACCAACCCTTTTCCCTTATTGGTAGCGAGCAGTTGGATCATTGGAATGCCAAAAGCCAGGGTTTTTCCGGTTCCGGTTTGGGCGATGCCGACTAAATCCTTCCCTTCTAAACTCGTGGGGATGGACTGTAATTGAATCGGCGTCGGAGTGAAATAATTTAATCCGGCTAAAATGTCTAAAAGTTTTGGCGCAATGCCAAGACCATTGAAGCTTAAAGCTTCGGTTTGTGTTTTCATCATAATTGGAATGGGTGAGGAAATTTTATCCCCACTCATAGTATTGATGACCCGAGTCCTATAAATAAGTCACCAATATCACCAATTTATGGAAATCCTAATGACAAATAAGTCCGAGTCTTTACCCGGCGTATGCCGGGCTTACATCCCTTTTACGGTTTACCCCCTTATTTATGGGGCATTTAACCGTTTTAGATACGGTTATTAATTAAGGCTTAACAATAGCACAAATTTATTTTTTTGTCAAATATAGACGCAAAATTTTGCGTCTCTACATTTCCCCCTAATCTACAACTTTCCTTTTATCTTTACCAATTTTTCCACCCGGGATAGTTTCTTTATCCGGCTTTCGGCCGCCTGCGCGACCGACCGGCTTTTAAACTTCCGGGAATAAACTAATCTGACCGGCCGCCGGGCTCTTGTATATTTAGCTCCTCTTTTTCCGCTATTATGCTCACCTATTCTCCGGTTGAGATCAGTCGTAATCCCGGTATACAAAGTTTTATCCGAACATTGAAGGATATAGAGGTGATACATAATTAGCGGTTTAAATCCAATCGGCTACAACTAAAGTCTTAATCAGCTTTTTTGTTGGTAAAATAAACTGACACTATCGGATTAAAATTTCCCTTATTTTTAATTGCAAACGGTAAATCATCAACTGGGTTTAAACCGATCTTCTCTCCGAAATAATTTCTTAAACATATTAAAAAGACGCATATTGATCTTTAAATTCATCCCAAATTTAAACAAATTTATTTTTACTTGCAACGACACTTGCAAACACAATTCGCGGCCTGGTTAAAAGTTTACGCCAATAACTTTTGAATATCTTCCTGGCTGAATTCTTTCCTGTAATCAATCAGCTTCGGATGTTTTATACTGCGCAATTCCGCGTCATAAGTCGCCATTATATTCCTCACCCGCTTCTGATACACCAGCCAATTTTTCTGCGAAGCGAATTCATCAAATTTCCTTACAAATTCAGGCTGGGTTAACATCCTTTTTAACTTCTTAAACTCTTTTTCAATCTCTCCGGCCAGTCCGGCTTCAAAAGCACCAATGATCAGTAAAATTTCTTCATACATATAATTCCTGGTAAAATCTTTTTTTGCCAAATCCAAAAGTTTTCGGTATTCCTTGGCTCTTTCCAAAAAGAGAAAATTATATAGCATATCGGTATAAGTGCCATAATTTTTTACCGCCACGAAATTTTTAATGCAGTCAGTAAAATCTTTTCGGTAATCTTTAGTTTCTTCTCTGGTTTCGGAAAACTGGCTGGTTAGCTGGTTGATGGTTTTCGGATCAAGCGCGGCAATGCGCATCACTTTCTTAAATTCGCCTTCAACGCGAATAAAATATTTTCTCACCATTTTACCTATTTCACTGTTTTCCACCATTGCCAGCTCCTTGGCCATATCAACGGAAATAACGTACTCTTTAGGCAAAACTCTGCCAGTCTTGGAATCAAAAATTTTGCCTGTTTTTTGGGCATTTAATCCATTGCCAGAATTGGCAATGGTGATAAAATAGTCGAGATTTTCAACGAAATCGTACTTTTCGATTCTGTCTTTGATCCAATTTGCGAAAAATTTTCCTACGCCAAGCCAACGATGCAATTCCCTGGCATTAACAAACCTCTTTTTTTCGCCATTAAAATCTTTTTGAATTACCCTTATGTTTATAAGATCGTTCATAAATTCTTATTAAAACCTATTTTCAAAGCCTATATTTTCAGTATTTATTCTTACGCCCTGCATCAGTCTTACCCTTTATCTGGATTATGCTAAAATAACTGCGAGAAGAGTTTGAAAACAATTTAATATTATCACCAATAAATTTAATTTTGCCGCCAGCCCGCCGACGAAGCCAGCTAGGACGTCCCTGACGCCGCCTATTGCCTTACTTCGGCAGAAGCTCGCCTCTAGCCCGGGCTTCTACTTTTTTTATGAGGAGATTCTTATCCGGGTCATGAATTCGTTCTTGAGCGTCTTTGGGAAAAATCCGTTTGATGTCATCGTCATTATACGATCCGTCCCGGGGCGCTTCATGGGAGAATTTACTTAAATCATAATATGAGAGTTCGTTCGGGTAATTTATTTTTATTGGCAATGAAGTTCCGCTTAAAGTTTGGAGCTTACCGTCAACTACCGCGTACTCGGCGCAATAGGCCCAGACGTAAATCGGGAACAGATTTTCACCCGGCCGAAGGTTTTCCACTCCGCAAAAATTAGTGCTTCCCTCTTTAGTTTTCCAGCTAAAATATTTTTGGGTCAAAAGATAGTCAATGATGGCTTTTTCCTCTTGTTCATTTCCGAAACCGGCGGCTTCGCCCGAAGTGCCGGTATTGACCCTTGATCCGGCTTCCGGGCAGGAGGCAAATTCGCAGTCAGGAGCAGTTCTTCCCACATACGAACCGTCCGGACAAAGTCTGGCTTCTTCGGTGCAAAAGACCTGGGCGCTCGCCTTAGCCGATAATTGCCAGATTGAAAAATTAAGATAGCCGGCAAAACTGACCCAAAGGATGTAAGGCAATAAAAACCAGGCGGCTGGTTTGGAGACGCGATAAAAATTGATAATCAGGTATAGGATGGAAAACCAAAGAGCCAGAAGCTCAAAAAACGCGAGTCCGGGGAGGCGCAAGCCAAAAAATAAATATGACCAAAAGATATTTAAGACATACTGGAGGACGAAAATTGAAATCAGGTTGAACTTTTGCCAATCGCCGGTCCATAACCGCTCGGACCAGGGATTCCAGGCCTTTTTCCCTTTAGTTAAAATCGGGTTCTTAATTTTCCAGCCGTTTTTCCAGACCAGGTAAAGTGAAACTCCGATGAGAAAAAAAAGCGCGATCCAGACCGGACCAAAAACCCAGGCTGGCGGATTAAAGGCTGGTTTGGGAAGCGTCGCGTACCAGCCGGGAATGGCCGGGACAGTAAAAATTGAGCCGAGAATTCCGGCCGTTTCGGCGATGATAACGCTGATGGCCAGCTTAAAGAAGTTGTCTTTATTCATGAATATATTATACCAAGATTTTTCGTTTTTAGAAAACCCCGTCTTTTAAGCCAGGTCTTTTTTCTTTTCTTCAAATTCCTGCTTGTTTATTTCGCCTTTGGCGTAACGCTCTTTTAAGATTTCTAACGCGTTATTGCCGCGCGGAGCGGACGAACCGCCGGATTGGTCAAAAGACCATTTGATAAAATAAACAATGCCGGCTGCTATTATCACCCAGAATATTATCATAAAAATTGATCCAAACCCTCCCCAAAACATTGGATTGTATCCGTTATTCCACATCATAAGATTTATTAATTATTTTAACTGCTTACATGCCTTTCGGCTGGAGCATGCCGACCCGGTTGCCTTCGGTATCTATGAAAGAAACGTAGAGCCCGACTCCCGGGATATCATCCGGTTCTCCGGACTTGGACTGGCCGCCTAAGACCTTGCCGCCGGCTCCTTCCACCATCTTCATGCTCGCCTTTATATCATCAACCGCGATAACGACGGACGGATGCATTTCTCCCATTTCCGGAGTTTTCGGGTAAAACCCGCCGTTAATTACCCCGGGTGTTTTTACCATTCCCTTTTCGTCGGTTTCGGTTGTCTGGACGACTACGTAGTCCCCCATTTCCGGACCGAGCATTTTCGCTTTCCAGCCAAAGGCTTTGGTATAAAAATCGGCCATGCGCTGTCTGTCTTCGGCCGGCATTTCAAAATGCACGACCGGATTCATTTTGTTCATCATATGTTTTGGTTATTAAAATTTAATTTTCGCATTATCTTAAAACTTATTAATTGTAATATAAAAAACCCGCCTAAAAAAGACGAGTTTTATAAATTATAATTACACAAATTCAGCCGGCTAAACCAAATCTTTATTAAGCGCTCCGGCCGCCGCGGTTCCGGCCGCGAAGCCGGTCGTCCAGGCAACCTGCAAATTATTGCCGCCGGTCGGGCCGTCTAAATTAAGAACTTCCCCGGCAAAATAAAGATTATGAATTAGTTTTGAGCGCATGGTCGCCGGATCAACTTCATTTAAAGCCACTCCGCCGGAGGTGATGTAGGCGCGCGAAAAACCGGACAGGCATTTTATGGTAAGCCTGAATTCCTTTAAAGCACGGGTTAATTTTTTTCTTTCATCTTTGGCCGCGGCATTCACCTTTTTTTCTCCGTCAATTTCCGCGATTTTCAGGATAACCGCCGCGAGCCTCGGCGGCATGAACTTATGAAGAATATTTTTTAAAAGCTTATTGGGCTCTTTTTTAAACTCATCCCGCAAGAGGCAATCCAGTTCGGAAATATCCCGATCCGGAAAAAAATCAATCGCAAGAGAAATTCCCCCTGGATTCTCCCTGGTAATTAACCGGGTGAGGTTCATGATAGCCGGGCCGCCAATCCCGTCATCAGTAAAAATAATATCGCCGCCGATAGAATGAATTTTTTTATTTAACCTGACGGAGGTCGCTTTAACGCCGGAAAAACTTAAACCCCGCAAATCTTTTATAAAACGATCTTTTAAAATAATAGTGGTAAGCGCGGGTAATGGTTCAACGATCGCGTGTCCGAGCTCCCTCGCCCATTTATAGCCGTCGCCGGTTGATCCGGTTTGCGGATAGGCCAGTCCGCCGGTCGCGATTATATAATTTTGGGCTTTAATCTCAGTTCCGTCAGCCAGGATTATTTTTCTAATAACATCACCCGCGCGGACAATCTTTTTTACTTCAACGCCGGTTTTTATTTCCACTCCTGATTCTTTTAAATACCCGGCTAAGGCGTTTAATACGTCTTGGGACCTGTCGCTTTGGGGAAAAATTTTTCCGCCGGCTTCAACTTTAGTTTTTACCCCGCGGCTCTGAAAAAAATCAATCGCGTCGGCGGTTCCGAACCGGTAAAGCGAGGAAAATAAAAATTTCCCGTTTTTTCCGAACCGGCTGATAAATTCTTTGGGGCCGTATTGGTTATTCGTAATATTACAGCGGCCATGGCCGGTAATTAAAAGTTTTACTCCCAAGCTTTTATTTTTTTCTACTAAAAGCGTCCGGGCGCCTCTTTCCCCCGCCCTTCCGGCCGCCATCATTCCGGCCGGCCCGCCGCCGATTATTACTATGTCGTATTCCATACGACCAGTATATCACGCCCAAAAATTATCCCAAAACCGGACGCACAAAAAAACATTAGCTTTCACTAATGGTTTGAGCAGTTATCAAAAATAATTCTTATTCACGTTTGCCGGGCGTCCGGATATAATATCTCCGGCCTAAAATTTACATGCTCTTTCTAATTCCTTTAAATCATCTTCTTTTAAAATCTTATCTTCTCCCTGGTTGATTTTATACATTATCGCGTCAGGGTCGTTTACATGTTCTAAGTCCAGGCTATGCCCTAGTTCATGAGCCAAAACCCTAACCAAAACTTCATAATTGTCAAACTGGTAAATGGTAATTTGTTTGTCCAGCCCATTGGCCTGGTAAACGCCTTCCTGAAATTCTCCCAGCTCCTCGCCGATAGAATTAAAATCTTTAATATCCAAACCAAGCTCCCGCGCAAGCTGATTTAAATCCCTTGCCTGACCGTTGATAATATCAACTTGCGCTTTAAGCGAAGCGGATTCTTTATTTAAGGAATCGGCGGCCGCGTTCAGCCGGTCGCGCTCCGCGTTATATTTATTTCGCTCTTCGGACGTGATATTACCGCGGCCGTTAAGGCTTCTTATAGCATTTTCATAAGACTGGACTTCGGCCGCGTACCGGCTTCGCGAAGCTTCGTATTTATTTTTTTCCGCTTCATACCGGGTTTGAGCGCGGTCATAACTGCTTTTTAGCAGGTTATAAAAACTCTCTTTGCTTTCAACTTTGGAATTTAGATCTTTTTGTTCATCAGCGGCGGCCTGGCGGTTATCATAAACCAGGCTGATTAATAAGTTACCATTTTCCTCATAATTAAAAAGCTTCCTGCCAGCCGCTTCATTCCAAATTTCAGCCGCCTCGCCTATTGCCTGCCGGAGCCTTTCTTCGGAAATTCCAAAACGGCTGTCGGACAAGCTCACCCGATAGGTTATGGTTTGGCGACAGGGTTCGACAATCAGGCTGGAAGCAGTTTGGTAGTAATGAAAAAGAAAATCCCGGTAATAAACGGTGGCAGTGGTGGTGGCCAGAATAAATATTACCGCTAAAATCCGCCCAATGATTTTAGCTGATGGCTGATTTGATTGGCTGTAATTCTCATTCATAAGTGCCAATATTATACCAAAAAATCGCCTGTCTGGCGATTTTTTAATTGATCCCGGGTTATAGATAAAATGGTTGATTGTAAAATAAATTCCATTATTCACTTATTCGCGTTCGCCGCGAAATTAAAAGCCAGAAAATATTTCTCCCATTGTCCGGTCAAAGGTTTTAAAAACAGAATTTCCTCGCGGGTAAAAACCACGCTCGCCTTGACGCCGCAAGGCAGTCAGGCGGGTTTCAAGTTTTATTCCGACAATATGTTATTCTGCCTGATGCTTAATGCTTACCTTGGGAAGATCGTTGGACATGTTTGAAATTAATTCTATAGTTAGACCGTTTTCACCATCCACGGAAACAATCCGGCCAGCGCGATTAACTGGAACATTTTTACCATTTTGTTCATCTTTCGCGCTAGAACCAATGTCCCACGAAGCTTGACCGCCATTAGCCGAAGCATTCATGTTGCCGGCGCTGGTTTGCGTTGAACTTTTATAATTAGCCCCGACCCAGGTGCCGGTAATAGTAAACGAGTCTCCGGCTTTAGCGCCTAAAGGTATTCTTATTTTATATTTATAAAGACCCTGCGTTTGGTTTGCCCCCGCGGGCATGGCAATGGTCCCGCCCATAATATTCATAACACCGCTGGTTTTAATATCGGTTTTTACCTCATGATCTATTTCCCAAACGCCTTCCCAGCCGTAGCCTCCGGAAATGGGCTGGGTTAATTGGCCGGTAATATGCGCGCCTTCCGTGCCTTTCACGCTGATGCCGGAAACGGACGAATTAATCGGCAACTGTAAAGTTTCGTCTAAATAATATTCCGAACATTGCAAAGTAATGGTTTTATCCCAAGGCCCGTGCCGATAAGGTTCCTGCCCTTCCTTAGGCAAGTCGTCCGGTAATGTGCCAAATTCAAAAAACTTTTCCGCCAAATCAGTACCGGCACAATTTTTATTTTTATCGCCGGGAATAATTTTTATCGCATACTCCCCGGAGTGCAAAGCCAGCTCAAATTTTCCATTTTTATCGGTAGCAACCTTCTTTTGTCCGGTATTATACTTTTTTTTATCAGCAACCACGCTAACTCCTTCAAGCGGTTTGTTTTTTTGGTTAACCACCGTACCCTTAATCACCGCGCTTTCATTAGTATCCCTCTGCCACTCGGCGTCCGCCTTGATGAAATAACTAACAGTGCGTTTTTGCTGTTGGTTCCAGGACTGCTCGCGCAGCTTAGAAATACTAAATTGGCGCACGGAATGTATATTAACAAAAGGATTTCCTACGCAATCATGAACCTCTTCCCGTTCGTCAAAAGGCCGTGAATAATCTTCCATGGTTACTCCGTCTTTTATTTCAGTCAGCTCCTCGTCAACGAGAATCATAAGGCCGCAGGTATCGCTCGGAACTTCTTTTATAATGCTTTGTAAATCATTATTAAATTCCTGAACCTCTTCTGGACTTAAATAGTAAATCAGCGGGGCGCGCACGGCTAGAATTGAAAACGAACTAAGGCTGGCGCTTACTACGTGCCGGCTGGTATCCGCCGTACTGGGCACAAACGACCAAAAACCTTTTTCACCGTCGTAATGCCACTTAAACAAGCGCAAAGAAGATTCCGGAATTCCCTGATTTAATTCAGCCGGATTATAGGAAAATTCCACGGATACGGATTTGCTGTCGTCTTTCAACCGTTCTATTTTATAAGCCTTACCAATAACCGGAGACAAGGCGGTTTGATTCCACTCCGGGGCGGTTACCTCGGTAATGCTTAACTTATCAGTATTTCTATTAGCGGTTACCTGCCCTATGGTTTGCGAACCGGACATTTTTTTGCTAAATTCTTCTGTTAATACCGCTATAAATCCCGGTCCAATGAAAAATCTTAATGATAATAATAAAAAACATCCCGCTGCCGCGATAATAATTAAAATAATGAGGCCGATCTTTTTAGTCTTAGTCATAAAAATTTTTAAAAACTAATCGCTAATATTTATAACATTTTTTCCAGGCCGCTTCTCTTACTTATTAACCGGCTGTTTGATTAATTTTCCGCCACGCCGACAACCACGTTGGTTTTATCGCCGTTCCGGCTCAGGTATATTGAAGCGGCGCGCTTATCTTTTTCAGCCACTACGCTGGCGGAATCGCCGAAATTCATGGTGCCGGTAAGCTGCCAGCCGGCGGCTTTAAATTTTTCTTGATAGACGGAATACGCTTCTTCTAAGCCAGTAGTGGCGTCAATTGAAAGCATAAAACTCTTTTCCGCCTGGTTTGAAGTCGCCACGATTATTTTGCCGTCAATAACATAAACATCGCTCGGAAAATCATCCGGCAATTTAACGCTGTCGCCGGTTTCAATATTTCCCTGCTCACTTTCAACTTTTATGTTGCCATTATTAATATCAACGTCGGCTTGGCCGCCTAATTGATTTTCAATAGATTTTTCAGCCGCTCTTTCTCCGGCTAGCTCGGAAGCGCTTTTACCGCAGCCGCTAAGAATTAAAGTAGCCAGCGGTAAAATTAACAATAAACTAAAAAGCTTACTTTTTTTTACCATAATATATTAGATTAATAATTATATATCTAATTTTATCATAAAATTACCGAATATCCAAAAAGGTTTTCATAATTAAAAAACGCCTGCCAAAGGCAGGCGCATGCGACGTGGCTCCCGGGGTCGGATTCGAACCGACGACCAACTCGTTAACAGCGAGCTGCGCTACCGCTGCGCTACCCGGGAATTATATTCAAACTCTTGATGATTCTTTTTTTATCCAAAAGCTATATAAACGTAAAACATGCGACTGCGCACCGGCCCCAAAGGGAACCCATCGGGTTACGCTACAGCCAAAGGCTCCCCTTTGGGGCCGGGAATATATAATTTTACCTCATCCTGGCCAACCGCTTCGCCAACCGACGAATACGCTACTCCGCCAGAGGCGGACAGGCCGGGAATATGTTGCAAATAAAAACATGAGATGCAACCATCTCACAGCCTTTTTGGCACTAAACATAGTTTAATAAATACCCGCCTAAAAGTCAATAATTAAAAACGTAGAAACGCCCCGCCGGGGCGTTTCTACCCTTTTAATAGTCCTTTACTAAAAAATTTTTCAGACAGTTGTAGAGACGCCCCGGCGGGATATTTCTACTACTGGCTGGAATTGGAATTATCGGAATTTTCTTGCGTATTACTGTCAGCATTCTGATTGCCATCCGCGACTACCTGTTCGGGCAACATGACAATCGTCTGGGCGGCTATGGCCGCGTTCCGCTTATTTGCTACTCCCCTGATCCTGATTCTTCTGCCTGAAATCAAATCGGAAAAATTTATAGTTTTTAAAGTTACAGTTTTCAGGTCTTCAGAGCTGGTCGCTGTCCGCTCATAGACTTTACCGTCCTTGGCGAGCGTTACAATAAATTCTTTTTTACTGTTGCCGTAAACCGCGGTAAGGGTATTGTTAGCCGTGTTGACGCTATTGATTTTCGCCACCCGGGTCGCGACGCCTAATTTCTGGATGGAATTATCCCGGATCATTTTCGCGTCCAGCTGGCCGGTGATTTCGTTTAGGCGGCCTAATACCTGAACCGTATCGCCTTCGGTAAATTCCCCTAAAAGGCACTTGCCCATAAATCTCCGCCTGAGTTGGGTCTTATTATTAATCAGGACTTCTAATTTTTCACCGGGCTCGCCAATTAAATTATTGACGTCGCCTTTTTGGTAAAATTTATTAGGCAGTATTTCAATTACCATCACGCCATCCGCGGCCGACAAATCATCCGGCAGGCTGACGATTTTTCCCGGCACTACCCAGCGGGATACTTTCATAAACAGTGTTTTGCCGCGCCGTAAAACCACCAAAGTTTTCGCGTCCCAGGTCAATCCGTTCCCGTCATTATCTTCAATAATTCTCGCTCTGATCCGGTCGCCGGCCAATAAGTCGGTAATGGCGGCCGGATTCTTAAGGCCAGCCACCATTTTCGCGGCGGATACGTCAAGAGTATAGATCACTTTTCCGTATATGACGTCCACTTCGTTTTTATCAGCCCGGATTTCCTTAATCCAGCCGTTAGCGCCCTTAAAGCCCTTTTTCATGGCCCGGTTCTTAATCCGTGAAGCGATGTATTCGCCGCTGTTTTTGTTTTTAATGGCTGAGAAAGTAAGCTGATCGCCGGCGATCCAGTCGTCTAAACCGGTTTTCTGCCCGGCGTCGTTAGTCAGGCCGGTCGCTTTGCTTATTTGCAAAGTTTCATCGGTCGTGCCGCCCTGGCCGTCGGGAACTCTTACTACTACTGTTGTCTCCTCGGCCGTTGTATTGCCGATTTCAATCATAGTGCCGGTGGTTTCCACTTTTTCGGTCTCTTCGGCCGTAGCGCTGTTTATCGCCTCGCCGCTCAAGCCGGTGTCATCGGCGGTCACTTCAACTTCGGCAACGGAATCATCGCCGGCCGAAGCCGCCGTATCCTCCCCGAGAACCGGAGCCGGATAGGAAGTTAAAAGGGTCGCTACCATTAATAGCGAAAGCATGGGGAATTTCTTCATAAATCTAAATTTTTAATTTTGTAATTTTTAAAAAAATTCTTGCGGACAAATATTTACAAAATTAAAAAATTATAAAATTAAAAATTCTTTAAAAGTCCTGCAATTTCTTTATCTGGGCGTGCCGCCGGATCCGTTCCAGGGCTTTGGCTTCAATCTGCCGGATCCGTTCCCGGGTCACGTCAAACTCCTGGCCGACTTCTTCTAAAGTGTGGGTAACGCCGTCCGCGAGGCCGAAACGCATCTCAAGGATTTTCTGCTCCCGCGCTGAAAGGTCGGAGATTACCTGTTTAACATAATCCTTTAAAAGGCTTAAGGCCGCGGTCCTGTCCGGAGTTACGTTTTTTACGTCTTCAATGAAATCTTCTAAAGTTGAATCGTCCTCGTCTTCGCCGACCGAGGTGCCGAGCGATACCGTATCCTGAGAAATTTTTATGATGTGCCTAACCTTATCAATTTCCTCGTTCATTTCGGCCGCGATTTCCTCGGGCAAAGGTTCGCGTCCGAGATCCTGAATTAACTGCCGCTCTATTTGCTGGAACCGGTTTATCGTCTCAACCATATGAACCGGAATGCGGATAGTCCGGGACTGGTCGGCTAAAGCCCGGGTAATCGCCTGCCTGATCCACCAGGTGGCGTAAGTGGAAAACTTATAGCCTTTGCGGTACTCAAACTTTTCCACCGCCCGAAACAACCCGATATTGCCTTCCTGAATAAGATCCAAAAGCGAGAGCCCCTTGGCGCCGACGAACTTCTTGGCGATAGAAACGACGAGCCTTAGATTCGCTTCTATGAGCCGGCGTTCGGCTTCTTTTTCGCCTTTTTCCTTCCTCTTAGAAAGCTCCACTTCCTCTTCCTGGGTTAAAAGCGGCACTTTGCCGATCTCCTTAAGGTACATCTGGATTGAATCAACGCTATGGAGTCCGGCCAGGTCTATTTTTAGTTTTTCTTCGGCTTTTATTTCTTTTTCCGTCTTCTTCGGCCCGATTTCAAGAAAGCTCTTCGGAGACTCAATGATGCGGATACCGTTTTTTTGCAATGACTCTAGGAAGAGCTCAAAATCAAAAACATATTCTTCTATTTCGGGGAAAACATAAAGCAGTTCGGTTTCAGTGACAAATCCGCGCATCCGGCCTTTTTCTATGAGTTTTTTCATGTCTTCGGCGCCGGGAAATTTTATCGGCAAAACCTCAATCACTCTTACCTTATTTTTCTTTGCCGGTTTCGCGACCCGGAAAAATATTTTTTTTACAGCTCTTAACTTAACCTGTTTCTTTTTAGCCGACCTGAACAAAGCCTTCTTTGAAGGTTTATTTTTATTCGTTTTTTTCACGGCTTTTTTTATCTTTTTCAGATTGTTTTTTTTCTTTGCCATTAACTTTTTATAAATTACGAAACGGACTCCCTCCCCTTACGAAGGGGAGGGATGGGGAGGGGTTTTTACCTAAGATCGTATTACCCCCTCCTGACCTCCCCCTTTGTAAGGGGGAGGAAATAATATTTTGTAATTTAAAATTCATCCATCCATTCCCCTTTTTTCATCAACCAATTCCCTAAATTCTTTCAACAAAGACGCCATCTCGTTTTCTTTCCCGGCAAAATCGTCCGGCGAGGCTTCGGCCGCGCTAATCAGCTTTTCAATTTCCTTAAGGCGGCCGGCAAGATAATTTTTTTTCAGCTCAATGGATATCCGGAGTATCTCCTTTCCGGCTTCCTCGGTTCCCAAATGATAACAATCCCTCTCGCCTAAAAGGGATAGAAAATCAAGATCACCGCCGGTTTCATCGCCGTCGCGGTCAAGAATCCAGCATTTAAAATCTTCGTAAAAAACCTTGCTTAGGTTTTCCGGGTCTGCTTCAAAGATTAGTTCTTTTCCAATGTTATTATAATAAAAAATCAGGTTGCTGTAAATAGGCTTAGAATTTTGCGCCAGGCAGTCAAGGCTTACGCTAGCGACGGCATGCGGCAGGTGCGAAGGGAATCTTAAGAGCAAAGCTAAAAAAATATCCGATAAAAGCTCTTCGCGGGTCTGCCTTGGCTTGCGTCCGGCTAAAACGCCCGCCTTTTCTCCCGGCTGTCCGGTTCGCCTCTCCGTATTACCCGAAAACGACCTTTTTTCTTCACGGGATTTTTGGGTTTCCCTGATTTTAGCCAGGGTTTCCCTTAAAATATTTTCCGGAACGTCAATTTTCTGACCCAATTTTCTCAGCCAAAAATCTTCTTCTATCCGGTTTCCGAGGCGCGATATGGAGCCGATAAGCTTCCGGGCGGCTTCACGCTTTTCGTCAATTTTTTCCGGATTAAGGCGGGAAAAAGTCTGGTCAAAAAAATACTGCATGATCGGCTTGGCCTCTGCGACGGCCCGGGTCCATTCCTCCGGATCTTTTTTTATGCATTCGTCCGGATCTTTTCCCAAAGGAACTTCTATTACCGAAATATTCATGCCCGCCGCCATGGCTTCCCCGGCCCCGCGCTCGGCCGCCATTTCTCCCGCCGCGTCAGAATCAAAAGCCAGGGCGATATTCATCGTGTATCTTTTTACCAACTTGACCTGCTCTTCGGTAAGGGCCGTTCCGGACGAAGCGATGGTATTTAAAAAACCGGCTTGATGGGAAGTGATGACGTCCATCTGACCTTCGGTTATAATGACTAAATTTTTTTTCTTTATTTCCATTTTAGCTTTATAGAGGCCAAAAAGAATTTTTGATTTATCATAAACCAGAGTCGCCGGACTGTTAATATATTTTCCCATCACTTCGGTCTTTTCCTTTTCCGGACTCACCCGGGCGGAGAATCCCACAACATTGCCGTTGATATTTTTTATGGGAAACATAATCCGGCCGCGAAACCGGTCGTAAAAACCGCCGCCTTTTTCCTTCCGCACCGCCATGCCGGCCATGAATATTTCATTCTCCTCATAGCCCCTTTTTTTTAAAAAAAGAAACAGCCGGTCCCAGGAATCAAAACTGTAGCCGATTTTCCAGTCTTCCAAAGTTTCGTTTTTCAATCCCCGGCCTTTTAAATATTCGCGAGCCGATCCGGCTTCCGGGTGGCGGAGTAGCGCCTCATGGTAAAATTCAGCCGAAATTTCAAGGATATCTAAAAGCCGGTTTCTTTTAGATTCAATTTTTGAATCAGTCTTTTTTAAAACCACCCCGGCCCGGGGAGCGAGCGCCCGGAGAGTTTCAATAAAACTTAAGCCTTCCATTTCCATAACAAAAGATAAGACATCGCCGCCTTTACCACAACCGAAGCAATGCCAGATTTGCTTTTCCGGGGAGACCATGAACGAAGGCGACTTCTCATTATGGAACGGGCAATTGGCGCGAAAATTCATCCCGGCCGGCCGGAGCGGTATGTATTCGCGGATAACATCAACGATATCCAGTTTTGATTTTATCTCGTCCGAAGGCTGCATAAGATTAAATTTCCAATTTTTCCGCCAAAGGCGGATCCGCCTCTGGCGGACAATTTTTAATTTTCAAACTTTGACGCGAATTCTTGTCACTTAAAAATCTTTCTCCACCATCCCTCCTCTTTTTTATCGTATTCCGGCTTAACGGCTTCATCCGGATTCCGGCTGGCTCCGGCAGACATTCCCTGGCTGACTAAATTTTTAATTCTCTCCATCTCCCCTTCTACTATCGGTCCGTCGTATTCGGCGTTATGAGCGCGCGCTCCGGCGTAACTCGCCTGCTTCTGATCCAGATGGAGATTAAACGACACGCTGTCGCCTTCCCGCTCAACATACACATGAAGCCTCGGATAAAAATTAGACGAGAGTCGCCGGACAAAGCTCGCCGTTCCCCGCCGCCGGTCCTCAATATAGCCATATCCGGCTCTTCTTAAAAATTGTTCGGGACCGACCGGCAACTGGCTGTTTTTTATGGTCAATTTCATAATGAAGGGTTGGTGAAAAAGGGAGTCTTAAAGTAAATACATCATAGTCTAAAAAAGCCCTCCAGTCAAAGGCGGAAACCAGACTCGCGCACCGGGCGCTAAATGCTTCCGGCGCTTTGCTAAATTACATGGTAAAATTCCATATTACATTTGCCGAAAAGCGAAAAATAGTGCTAACATATAGCTAAGCTTGATTAACTATATTTAACATAATTTACTATGGTTGCCCTATATTCCCTGCTCGCCGTTTTCGTCGTCTCCCTGATATCTTTCGTCGGCGTAATCTCACTCGCCCTCCAGCCGGAAAAATTAAAAAAAGCCGTAATGCTTCTCGTAAGCCTTTCAGCCGGTACTATGCTCGGCGGCGCGGTTTTGCATCTTTTACCCGAAGCCCTTTCCGAAAACAGCGGTTCGGTTATTCCCTGGTTTTGGTTTTTGGCCGGAATAATTATTTTTTTTGTCCTGGAACGGCTGGTCTGCTGGCGCCACTGCCACATCCCCACTTCCCCGGACCACCCGCACCATCTCGGGATTATGAACCTGGTCGGCGACGGCCTCCATAATTTCATTGACGGCATGGTAATCGCCGGGGCTTTTATCATCAGCTTTCCGCTGGGAATAGTTACCACTATCGCTGTTATCGCCCATGAAATTCCCCAGGAAATCGGCGACTTCGGCGTGCTTATCTATGCCGGTTTTAACCGGGCCAAAGCTATTGTCTTAAACTTTCTTACCGCCCTCTTCGCGGTTCTGGGCGCGGTCGTTGTCCTCGTCGCGGGCATCCGGCCGGAGCAGATTTCTTCAAGCCTTTTACCGCTCGCGGCCGGAGGATTTATTTATATCGCCATGGCCGACCTTCTTCCCGAACTCCGGAAAGACGCCGATCCCTTAAAGTCCTTAAAACAATTTTTATTCATCATGGTCGGAATAATTCTTATGTACGCTTTAAAATTTCTTGAACATTAATCATCGGCAAAAATCATCAAAGCAACAAAAAAACCTTCCAAGCCGGAAGGATTTTTTTAATATGATATCTTTATCGCAGTAGCCGTATTTTAATACAACCGCTCAATCTCCCTCCGGTATTTATGTTCAATAACGCTTCTCCGCACTTTTAGCGTCGGGGTAAGCTCGCCGGCTTCAACCGTAAAGGAACTTCCGATGACGGCGATTTTTTTTATCCGTTCATGGGACATGAGATGGTTATTTATTTCTTCCATCTCATCGGCCAGGCATTTTTCTAAATCGCAATCCGCTCCGTATTTTTCTTTAATCCGATCATACTCGGGAACGATAAGACAGGCTAAATAAGGTTTTTTGTGCCCGGTTACCAGGCACTGGCTAACTAAAGGGTTCAGGTTTATTATGGCCTCCACTTTTTCCGGGCTGATATTCTTGCCGTTGGTCGTAACAATCATTTCCTTTTTCCGGCCGATAATGGTTAAAAAATTTTCCCGGTCTAAAAATCCTAGGTCGCCGGTCTTAAACCAGCCGTCTTCGGTAAAATGGGTGCCGGTCATCTCCTCTTTGTTCCAGTAGCCGGACATAACGCTTTTTCCCTTTACCAGTATTTCTTTATCCGGAGCGATTTTAATTTCCACGCCCGGAAGCGGCCGGCCGACTGAACCGATTCTCGACTCTAAAAGGGTATTCATGGCCACGATCGGCGAGGTTTCGGTTAAGCCGTAGCCTTCCACGATCTTTACGCCGATTTTCCGGAAAAATTTTATTATCCGTTCGTTTATGGCCGCGCCCCCGGAAATAGCGAAACGCAGACGGCCGCCGAAACTTTTCCTTATCTTCGCGTAGAGGAACTTATCGGCTAATGCCCTGGCAAAGGCCGGACTTTTTTTATTTAGCGAATAATAGAAAAACTTTTTAATGAGAGGATTGCTCTTTTCCAGTTTCGCGCGGATCTTTTCGTAACTGTTCTCAAATATTTTCGGCACGCCGGTAAAAATCGTCGGTTTGACTTCAGAAAAACTGCGGGCGAGCTCCTTAATATCCGGCGCGTAAGCGACTTCCGCGCCGGAAAGAATCGGCACATAGCTGCCGGCCAGCCGTTCAAGCACATGGGACAGAGGGAGAAAAGACAAAAATACGTCCCGCGGAAAAACTTTTATTTTTTCCATGGCGCCGAAAGCGTTCGTTAAAAAATTTTCATTGGTAAGCATCACGCCTTTGGGGTCGCCAGTCGTCCCAGAGGTATAAATAAGGCTCGCGAGTTTCCCGTCAGCCGCCGGTTCGTCCGAATATTCCCGGGATAATAAATTATCAAAATCAAGATATTCTTTCCCAAGCTCTTCCCTTAAGCCGATGGCTGACGCGGCATTAACGTCCATGTCAGCCTCATCAGCGGACCGGCTAAAAAAGGGCGCGTCCCGCCTTATCACCGCCACCTTAAAATTCCTGGCGATCTCTTTTATGGTTTCCTCGTGTTTTTTTAAAACTTTTTCCGAGACAATAAAAAAACCGCTCATGGAATCTTTTACGATATACTCAATGAACGGTCTGTTGGAGGTTATGTGAATAGGGACGCTTACTGCGCCGATTTTATTTAACGCGAGGTCAGTCATGAGCCACTCCGGGCAATTCTCGCTCATTATCGCCACCCGATCCCCTTCTTTGATCCCCTCTTTTCTAAATCCTCCGGAGAGCAAGTCCACTTTTTTAAGGAATTTCTGGTAACTTAAGGAGTGCCAGCGTTTTTTCCGCTTCCAACGCGCGATCGGACGTCTATTATATTTTTCGGCCGCTTCCCTGAATTGCAGGTAAATAGTCCGCATATCCGTAATATTACAACAAACCCGGCTATAAATCAACTAACCTTCCCTGAAACAACCACAAAATAATTCATACATATTTACCCGACAATCCTCTGCCAGAGATTAATGAAAGCTTCCCTAAAATTAAGGACATCCCTAAAAGTTACTAGAACCACGAGAATCATAAGAAGGATAAAACCGATGTTATGGATAATCGCTTCAACCTCTCTTCTCACCGGACTGCCTTTAATCCGCTCAATAATAAGGAAAAGCACCCGGCCGCCGTCTAAGGCCGGAATCGGGAGAAAGTTAACGACCGCTAGGTTGACTGATAAAAGGGCGGTGAATTGTAAAAGATAAATAAACCCCATCCGCGCCACCTGGCCGGTTAAGACCGCTATGCCGACCGGACCGGCTAAGTCGCCGGATACTCCCTGACCCATGATCAGAGATTTTATCAGGCCATAAAAAGCCGTAATGATTACCCAGATAAGCGTAACCGCGCTCACTATCCCCTTCCAGATCGCCAGATACCAGGGATATTTTACCAGTCCGGTTTCAGCGATGCCGATGCCGATGCCGGCTTTGCCGGTTTCCTTAATTATTTCGGGCACCAAAGTTTTTTCAAGAGTTTCGCCGGAGCGCTGGATTTTGTAACTAAGCTCTTTTCCCGCCCTAACGCCAACGTAATCCTGCAAATCCTCAATTTTTAAAAACCCGTTGCCGTCAACGCTTTCAATCGTATCCCCTGTTTGCAGACCGGCCTTAGCCGCCGGCGAATCAGGAATAATTTCCACCACCTGGATCTTTTGACCGCTCACCCGGGCGGATTTCCCGAGGCTCTCGTCAATCACTCCGGGCAGTCCAACCATAAAACCGATAGAAAGCAGAGCCGCCGCCAAAACCACGTTCATAACCACTCCGGCGGAAATGATAAGCACCCGCTCCCAGATTTTTTTTGAAAAAAAGCTGTCACTATCATTGCCGCCATCAGCCATCGCCTTAGATTCCCCAAGAATTGAACCGTCCGAAGGCCCAAGCTCGCCCTTAATCCGGACAAAGCCGCCCATAGGAATATAGTTTACCGAATAAATCGTGTCAGCCGCGTCAGTCACCTCTTTATTCCCGACGACCCGCTTCCAACGCCCGGAAATTGACTTATAAAAACCAAAAGCCCGCGGCGGAAAACCAAAGCCAAACTCCTCGGCTTTAACGCCGAATCTTCTCGCGACGAAAAAATGCCCGAATTCATGGACAAAAACCAAAAGGCTTAATACAGCTATGAATATGATAATAGTAAAAATCATAAATAAATTATTAAATCGTCATTATATCTTCTTCTTTCTTATCCCGGATCGCTTTCAGCTCGTCATTCCGCTCCCTGATCGTTTCGTCCAGCTCGGCAATGAACTTAAATTTATCATCTTCAGAAATTTCTTTTTTCTTAAAGCCGTCTTCAATCCCGTTTTTTATTTCATCCCTGACCTGGCGGAGTGAAACCCGACCTTTTTCCATTTTCTCGTTTAATTTTTTTACGAGCTCTTTGCGGTTTTCCTCGGTCATCAGCGGGATGGAAATCCGGAGCTTATCACCCTCGTTAACTACGCCAACGCCCAGGTTCGCGTCAACAATGCCCTTTTCCGCCTCCTTTAAGATACTCTTGTCCCAGGGAGTAACAGTCATGCTTCGTCCATCGGCAACGGTTATGCTCGCGACGTTCTGAACCGGAGTTTTTACGCCGTAAGAATCAATCATCACCCCGTCCAATAGCGACGGGTTGGCGCGGCCGGTCCTAAGGCTCGCGATGTCTTTTTTAAAAAATTCAATAGCATCTTTTAAATCGCTCTCCTTGGTTTGGATGTATTTGTTCATAATAATATTTATTAATATTTACAACCTACCGCTTCCTCACTCCCAAATAAACAATATCCGGCTTCTCCGGATCAACGATTAGCCGCCAGCCCAGGCGCGTGGTCGGAAGTTTTTTTGAAGACCAATTTTTGCCGCCGTCAATTGAATGGTAAAAAGTCGTGTTGGTAACGTAATACAGTTCGTCAGCGCTTTTAGGGTTTACGGCAATGGAATTAATTACGGTTTCTTCCTGGGGAGGTATCAGCTCAATATTCGCCCAGGTATCGCCATCGTCGGTTGATTTTAAAAAGCCGTAGCCGTTGGCGAGAAAAATTGTTCCCGCGTCCGACTGGCTCCAGGTTAAGTCGCGGAAGCGTTTATTATCCTTAAAATCTTTTAGTTCTTCTTCAAGGCTCTGCCATGATTCTCCGGAATCAAACGAACGAAAAACTCCCGCGTCTCTCGTGCCGGCGAAAATTATATCCGGGTTATGGGGACTCAATTTTATTTTTACCACGTCGCTCTCAAGCCGCCCGACAGTCCGCCAGGTTTTTCCCGCGTCAACGCTTTTTATCACTTCTCCCCGGCTGGTGGTAATAAATATCCAGGCGCTTTCAACCGGGTCAACGGCAATGGCCCGAATCGCGACCGCCGGATCATTGTCAAAATAAGCCTGATCCCAGAAACGGCCGCAGTCAACCGACTTCACCACCCGGTTAGCCGTGGCGGCATAAAGGATGCATTTATCGCCAGGATCAACGGCGAGCGCGCTAATCGCCGTCTTTCCAAGACGGCTGATAACCTGCCAGCTTTCGCCCCGATCATAACTGTAATAAACGCCGTTCTCAAGGCTCCCGAGATAAAGCGTTGCCGGGTCGGACGGATCCATTTCCAAAACTCCGGTATCAAGCGCCCTAACATCAAGCGATCGGCCGCCGACGCTAAGAGAGAGGGTTTTTTGCGCCCAAACCGCGCCCTTATTTTCCGACCGGTAAATCCCCCCGTCAATCGCTCCATTAGCCGCTCCGCCGCCGGTGTTAAAACTTACGCTGCAGCCGGAGAGAAAAATGGCCGCCGCGATTAAACTGATTGCGAGTTTATTCTTTGAAAAAAACATAAGTAAAAATTTTTAATTTTTAATTTCCTACCGGCAGGCAGGTCAAACAATTTTCAATGCGTCAATTTTTAAATTTAAAAATTACAAGACCTTATTCGCTTGCGCGTAAACAACCTCTCTTTGTCATCCTGAGCCGTGTCGGCGAAGGATCTAATTGAGACGAATTTATCACCAGCCGGAAGACGCTATAATTTATGACATAATTTCATAGTGAGGCTCTTTTCTATTCGTGCTTAGTGCAATTAGATCCTTCGCTTCGCTCAGGATGACAGGGTGGGGATGCCAATTTTACCCACAAAACTATCCGAAAAACCACATTAATTAATGAACGTTACGCGTTATGCTATTCTATAAATTAATTACCACCTCTTCCAATACCAACTTCGGGCTGACATTAGCCCTTAAATAATCGCGGGCTTTGCCGGAGAGTTCAAAAAAGTTTACTATCCTTTCCATGCTATATATTCTTCCGGCCGTCTTTATGGCTTTTTCTTCAACTTCGTGCCGGATTAAATCCGCCTGACCAGTTACTAAAAGAATAAGATCCCGCGCCGCCCCTTCCCAGATATTAAGAATCCTCTCGGCCGAACGCGCCGCCGCCTGGGCGCTTTCTTTTTTTCCGATCAGTTTTTCCGTAATGTCCAGCCGCTCGTTAATACCCGCCGGTATCATTTTAAAAAAAACGCCGGCAACCGAAAGGTAATCTTCATAATAATCTTTTTCCATAAGCATCTTAACGGCTAAGGCCGGCCGGCCGAGCGCCAGACGGGAAAAATTCTTCGCCGCGCTCCGCCCGGTTTTATGCCGGCTAATAAGAAAATCCTGAATTACGCCAGCCTTAACCGGAAAAAAATGGAGCGTCTGACTTCTTGAAACTATGGTCGGCAAAATTTTGTCCAAATCGGTTACGATCAGGATTATCACGGTTTTCTTTTTCGGCTCTTCCAGGGTTTTTAAAAGGGCGTTCGCGGCTTCAATACTAAGACTGTCCGCGTCTTTGATTATCCCGACTTTGTAGTCCCCTAAAAATGAACCCAGACTCATCATTTTAATGAACTCCCGGATCTGCTCTATGGAGATATTTTTCTTTTCTTCTTCTTTTTGGACAATAAACAAATCCCCGTGCGCCGGACCGGTTTTACAGGAAGGACAGCGGCCGCAAGGCAGTTTGGCTCCGGTTTTTCCCAGGTTCTCGCAAAGAAGAATTCTGGCGAAAAACCTGGCCGCTGTTCCCTTCCCAAGGTCTGCCGGACCGCAAAAAATATAGGCGCCGGAAAGGCCGCCCCTTCTCGCGCTTTTTAAGAGATATTCTCCGGCCCGCTCATTGCCCGTTAACGGCCAGCCGCTTTGTTCCAGCTCGTCTTTCATGACTTTAGTCTAGCATTTAGAATCGCAATTTTCAACCCGTTGACAGTAAAATTTATACCCGCTACTATTAACAATAGATTAAATTCAGGAAAGTCCTGTGAAAATCAGGCGCTGTGCCGCAA
>Ga0172379_10003723_pt1 | contig 23808 bp, 21 predicted proteins | sample GrowelOW334metaG_FD_119756 | JGI IMG/M metagenome (GOLD analysis project Ga0172379, IMG submission 119756) | Groundwater microbial communities from an aquifer near a municipal landfill in Southern Ontario, Canada - Groundwater well OW334 metaG | ecosystem: Environmental > Aquatic > Deep...
ACAAGAAACGGCAAATAATAGTGACTGTCCCCATTACTCCATTACTCTAAAAATGAAAGACAAATGTCAGTTTCTTGTAAACGCAATATCTTCAAGGGAAACTATTTGTGTATCATCCACTACTCCGTCTGGTGTATATATCACATTGCCAATCAACTCGGTGCCTCCATGGGAAACTCGAAGAAGGAAAGATCCTACACCCGTTCTGTCCTTTCGTTCGGCGGTATAAGTAAGTAAAAGATAATTATCCTTTACCACGCCCTGCACTTTGTAGTAGTTTACGTACTCTTCTTTCTCTTCGCGCTTATCAGTCTTTGCTTGAAATTTCCCGGATAAACGATGGGCTTTTTGTTCCAATTCCATTCTAATTTCAAATATCTGCTTCGTGGATTCGTTCTTATATATCCAATTTCCACTAACGTTTACACCTTTGTACACAAATTCTTCGAGCCAAGGAAAGAAAGCTTTCCTGAGAAGGATGTTCAACAACCCGAGCAGCGCAGCTGCAATAATACCGCTTGCGATCCCAACAAGGATAGAGATGACGGTACCTGAAATTACCATGCTGCGATGTTAGGTCTGGTACCAAGTTAAGTGAGCCATTTCAAGGGTATTGTAGCACCGGATACCCCAAACTTTCGACCCGTCTAGGTCGCCAATTTCGAAGGAGACTTTTCTTACTTTTCGCACCGAAATTCACAATTTGATTAAAGTGAAGAAAAGCCTCAGACAAGAGGATTTTGTTTAACCCTCATATTTATGTCTTTCTTGAGGATTATTCTTTAGCCACTCTTCTCTCTGTCGTTCGTATCGTTTGTAGTAGGCCTTCTTGTCTTTCAAATTAATAACAAATTGATCAGGGATGTCCTTTGAACCGACATAGATTGCCTGTTCATATGCAGCAGTGGCTATAAGACTCAGTAATGTGGGATACTTGTTGCCTACTTCTTTAGTTCTCCCATCTTTTAATTCCTTAATATCTTTTGCGAGTTCAAGTTCGAGTTCCTTCTTAAGCAAAGATTCTGCATTCCAGCGTTTCGGTGCTTTATTAACGAGAATAAACCGAATGGCCCTGAATTCTCCCTTTAGAGATAGTGAGTGCAGTTGATCTTGAGCAATTGGAACAACCATGGAGTCGAATATCTCTTCCATTTTCCTTTTGAACGCCGGGCTTTTACGCATGTGATTATAGACTGATCGCGGATCAATACCCGCATTTTGCGCTGCCAATTTTACCGAACCATAATTTTCTCCGAGACATGCCAAAAACCGGTCCCATGTTTTCTGAGGTGTTTTTCTGCCTTGAGACATAAGCTTTTTGCTTAGCCAATAAGGCAGGGCTCTCATGCTCAGTGAGCAAGGTGAAAGTTCTCCTGCGGGTTTCCTTTCTTCACCTTAGGAGCAATCGGTCGACGCTTGCGCGGATTGTCGAGTGCTTGCGGGCTCAGGTATCCGAGTTATCCGACTTTCATTTCATTATACTCTTATCTCTCTGGTTGCAAGCCATGGCTGTGGAAACAGGCGTCATAACTAAACTTATAATCGGCATCCCTATCAGAGATCGAATAAAAGGACGGCGACGTACTTCTCTTGTTCACCCAGTCCAACGCCACCTTATTGCACGCCGTTCGCACCTCTTTTGGAACCACAACCATCTGATGGTACGCGAACGCTAATACAACCAAAGCGAGTAGGCCGGTTAACACTTTCCCCGCTGGTATTAGAATTTTTTTCATATGCAGATCTCCTCCTTAATCTGAGCAACGAGAGATTTAATTTGAGTGTCGAGAACTGCAATTTGCGCTTTATCTACATCAACTTTTTGCTTCACTTCAGTAAGAATCCTCTGTTGATCTTCCATACTGACAGCAATTTCTCCCGTTCCATTATTTTTTAATGAGACCAGTTCCATCTTAAGTTTTTGTTCCTGATCCTGTAGCGACAAAAGCTGCGCTTTTAGATTTACACAAATTATCGAGTCTGTTTGTACCTTTGGAGATACAGGCGATTCAGCTGACGATGAACTTGTAGAAACAACCTGCTCTGATTTTGCTTCTTCTTCCTGAGCAGACTCGATAGAGTTCAAACGAGTGGTCAGAGATTCGATTTGAGCCGCTAAAATACTAATGGCTTCACTCGGCGTCTTTCCTTCGACGAGAGAATATGTAAATGAACTGCCGAAAGCGATAGTCGGTATACCGATCAGTACACCAAGCACGATTCCTAAAATTCGAGTCTTCATAAGCGCCGGATTAGTGAAGGAATAATCCGGTAGCGGGTAGCACAAAACCCGCCACCAGGAGCCCTTGCGGGCCTATAGGAGTTTCCCCCTATAACGCATCGAACGCCCTGATGACGGGTTTTCTAGGTTCGATGCGATTTTCGACCATGCCGCCGACCGGAGTCGAGGGTTTAGGCCATTTTTATTCAGTTGTCGCACGGGTGATGCCCAGAAAGGCACCACAGGTAAAGTGTAGCTTGGATGGGACGATTTGTGTAATCAATGTGGATAACTAATTTTCTGGAGAGTTCGCGCACCATCTACTCCATAGTCCAGGATGTGTAGAACATGTATCGTGATTAGTTATGTCAAATCCCTTCTTTTGGAGCTCAGAGGATATCTCTGATATCTTCTCCATGTGTAAATCAAGTTCTTGTTTGATTTGTTCTACTGATCTCGAGCCGATGTCATTACCTTCTGTATAGAAATTAATGTATGCAACTTGTTCAAAAAGACCAAGAATAGGGGCGTTGGGAAAGATGCTGTAGGCGATAGCATATTTCTGCGCGCCTTCGATGAATTTACTATGCAAAGTAAGCATTTTTCCCCAAAACATATATATAACGGGATTATTGGAGTCTGACTTATTTAGCCATTCAAAAAAAGAATTGTAATCGAAATTTTCATTGATTCGGTTGTAATCAATTAGAGCAAAGAAAAGACTTATATAAATCGACTGCGGTGTAATATTATCAATATAGCCATTTCTCCTGATATTAACTAGGAAATCATCCTCGTTTGGGACTTCGCCATTCAAACTCTGAAAGTATTCCTTTTCGAAAGAGCCTAGTATGTCTTCATATGACTTTGAGACTTTGAAGCTATCACGGAACGCGTCTCTTAGACTGTTTTCTGCATCTGAGAAGTCGCCGTTGTCAGCATAGGTGTAATGTTTCAGATAATCGGACTCAATCATCCACATTGAATAGTCGTCCCGTATATATCCGATGGCTTTCTGACGCTGTGAACTGTCAGGGATTTTACTAGCCTGAGTTAGGAGATATCCATTGAGCTTCTCGATTTCAGCTTTACCAAGTTCGATAACGGCAAGAGAATCTTTTATGTCCCCTTGATTTGAATAAAACGCAGCATTCATCGATTCTAGTAATGCTTTATATATTCTTCCCATATACACACCTTTTGATTCGTTCGTTTCAAGAACGTGCAAAAAGACTAGTCGATTGAAACGATCTTTCACATTAAAGGCGGAATCAAAATCCGTATTTGAGATTAAAAATGGGAGCGTATTTGATACATGAACATCCACTAAATAACCATTGCTATCAAACTCCAGCCAGTTAATTACGCCGCTACAGGTGTGAATGTTCCACGCCAAATGTTCTGAGTCCGTCTTTTTTATGGAATTAAAGTTAAGAAGGTACTGAGGAAAGTCTTCGACACGAACCGATTCCCGGTCATTGGTCGTAGTCGCAATATCATTCGCACCTATTGGTTCCATAAGTATACTGGAAAGTCCTTTGCCAATCTCTCTAGCCATCACATTCGAAGTCGTGTAATTGCCGGAAGAGTCGATCACTATTGGTTCGAAATAAGTTAAAGTTCTTATCTGTTGCAACTCACAACTTGAATGTTTGAAAAACAAAAAGATTCCCAGCCCAGCAGAAACTAAAATCAGAATTAGCATTAATGATTTTCCGATCGGATTTAATTTGCTGAAGAAACGGTTTCTGGAAAAGACAAAGTGTACAAATATTCCCGTACAGACCAAAACCGCAATGGAGAGGCTGTGTGGAATAACGAAATTGTAGAAAGAAAAAACCAAAATGTACCAAACTGCCGTGAGTGGATTCGTAAAAATTAACGTCAAAGCGGCATAAAGAATCGAAGCAGTAACTGTTACCAAAATACTGGTGATAACTGCTCGGTTTTTAATAAAAATAGACTTCATATCTTTGCTAGTACTATACAACCTAAGTCGCCAGATTGTATAAAATCGGCTTATCTCCTCCTCGCCCGCTAGACTTCGTGGCCGTTCCCGGTATGTTCGTGTGTGTATGGAAAACACAACCCTTTATGGAGCCCAGATAGCCGCTCCGACACCCCAAGCCGCAATAACTATCCGTTACTGCTTGTATGCGCGTAAATCGAGCGAGGCAGAGGAGAAACAGGCTCTCTCGATAGATTCCCAGCTTAACGAGATGCTGGCCCTAGCGCAACGAGATGGGCTCAATGTGGTGGACATGTACCGCGAGTCGCATTCTGCCAAGGACTGCGGGCAAAGACCTGTCTTCAACCAACTCCTGACTGATATAAGGTCTGGAAAATTTGACGGCATCCTCGTCTGGCACCCAGACCGCCTGAGCCGCAACGCTGGTGATCTTGGCGCTCTCGTAGACCTTTTCGACCAAAAGCGACTTGTTGAAATTCGAACGCACAGCCAACGATTCACCAACAACCCGAATGAGAAGTTTCTACTGATGATCCTCGGAAGTCAGGCGAAGCTCGAGAATGATAATAAAAGTATCAATGTGAAGCGTGGACTCAAGACGAAGTGCGAAATGGGTCTGTGGCCGTCAGTAGCACCAACCGGGTACCTCAACTCTAAAAACAAAGATCAAAAGGGAGTGGTGTTCGTCGATCCAGAACGATCCGTCGTCATCAAAGAGATGTTTACCAAGGCAGGTTACGAGGGGTGGAGTGGAAGAAAGATCTATCGGTGGCTCAAGGAAGTAAAGTTTGTAACAAAGAGTGGCAAGCCTTTAACTCTCAGTAATGTGTATGTGATCCTGAATAATCACTTCTATAACGGTACATTCGAATACCCGAAAAAGAGCGGCAGATGGTTTCAGGGTAAACATACTCCGCTGATTACTAAGGAACTATTTGATGAGGTGCAGAAACAACTCCACCTTCAGATAAAACGAAACGGTCAGAACAAAGAGTTTGCGTTCACTAGGCTTCTATTCTGCGGGAAATGTGGCTCAGGAGTAACAGCCCAAGAGAAGTACAAAACTCTCAAAGATGGGAGCGTGTCCAAGTACATCTATTACGGTTGTACGCGTGCAAGGGATATTAATTGCAAGGAAGGATATACGGAAGAGAAAGTTCTCATTGCCCAATTGCTTGAGCTCATCGATCGGGTGGATTTAGATAAATCTGGACTCCGCAAGAAACTCGAAGCTGAAATAGAACGGCATAAGAAGTTTCAGTTCAATATTATGGGTAAGAAGGAGGAGGAATATCGTGCAAAAGATGTAGATATACGCAACTATGCGAAGTACCTCCTTACAGAAGGATCGATTTTTGAGAAGCGAGACCTACTGGTTTGCCTTAAGACAAAATTACTTGTGAAAGAGAAAAGACTTCTTGTCTCAGTAAACTAGAAGGGGTAGATAAAAATCTGTTTGTAAATATTTTTGTAATTTTGTGTTATTTCCGCGTGTTCGGGACGATGAATATCGTTGAGGTTCTCAGGCCAATATTGTCTTTCGCCCCAAGTTACGACTAACAGTTTCTTTTTAGACTTCCTCAGGATCTCTTCAACGAAACTCTTCTTTAGATAAAGGATGTTCTCATGTGTGCCATATTGATCTCCAGAGGTAACAGGTTTACCTACTATCTCTCCTGTTTTAGTAACAAAGTCAAAGGTTCCAGAAGCGCAGTGGAGTTTATGACTCTTCATCAGGCTCTTGCTCAAGATGTGGAGTCCCGTAGTATCGTCATCTCGCCCAAGATAGGCATAGTCTTTTGTCGCGAACCATCTAGCTATACGTTGCACAGAGACATTTTCATAAACAGTTTCTGTTTTGAATTCGGGTGGCGTTTGAATGTCCTTAACTACGAGCTCGTCGTCTGGTTTACCGAAAATAGAATAAGAAATTCGGAGATTGTAAAAGTCTTTTTCCTGTTGTGTAAGAGGTCTTTGTACCTCACCTCTTTTTATTTTTACTTCAAGTGAAGGTTCTGCGCTGTTCCTTTCCCTCCATCCAAGCTCACCAGCAAAAACCTCCCGAGTATCAGGCAACGAAGGCAGCTCACTGTTTCCAGGGAATGGGACACCTGCCAAGAACTCGTGCACTTTCTCAACATCTTTCTCATCGACTAAAAGCCCATAAATAAAAGTGGTGATCTTGCGAGCCTCTTTTGTATTCTTCTCACCAATAATCCCGTCAACAAGGATCCACGGACCCTTATTTCCGTCAATTTCTTCGACTTCTAAGCGTGGGGTGATATTGGGGGGATTTTTCTGCGTCATCCACTTTTTTATATCCTTAGGGCCGGATGTAAGTTTCATGGAAAAGATTTTCTGACGCTTAACAGACTGAGGAAAACTTGGGTCTACTTCAAACTCACCGTCTCTTCCATCTTCCGTTATCCATGTACGCTCATACTCTTTCTTATCCATTTTCAATCCGAATATTTCTCGATAAGCAATTAGAGTGTATTTTTCACCATATCTTTCCACCTCACCTGCATAATGCGGACTTCTGTCGTAACGAAAATTGCGTGCAATTTCTTTATCGATATTACCGAACTTATCCAGAGAATAACCGAGCTGATAAAGTCGCCACATCATGTTTTCCTTTAGGCGAATATAATTCTTATCCTCATTGTCGTAAGCATTACTACCGACGAGATGCCTAAGTGTGTCTTTCTCGAACTCCCACCCAAAAGGTGAGTTGCCATCTCGATACTTGCCGTCATCCTTATCAGCACTACGACCCCAACGACGGTTACCACCATCCTCGTAAGGAGGTCGGATTCTCTTTATCTGTGCAGGAGACAATAATTTTTTATCGTGATGTAGGGCAACTTCAATAATGCCTCGAGCATAATCTCTGATTAGGATATTTGTAGTGGATAATTCGGCCCCTTTTTTGAAAAATAGGGAGTAAATCTTTTTGGCACTTGGCAATAAAACCTTCGATATATGCCTTTTGTCTAAATCGCTAAAGGCCATAGCAACCCCGTAGCCTGCAGCCAAAACTCTTTCGCGAATATAGGGGTCATCAACTTGAATCATTTCCAACAAAGATTTGAAAAGTTCCTCAGGATGAATCTTCCCAACAATGAACAAACACCGGGTAGATCTGTTTCTCAATAATTTGACTGTCGTGCCTAAGGTCCAACTTAAAACTGCAAGTACGCAGGCCGCCTGTTCGGCAGTTATCTTTTCCAGCGATTGATTTTCTATCCAGGAAATCAACTTGTATATACTTCCTGAACCATATTGTTTCCTCATATACTCTGACCAAAACAAGTCTCTACCGGTAAGAGTAAAGCCCAACAAGTAATTATTCAGCCGTTTTGAATTAAGAGGATGAAGGGGTTTTGTGGCTGTCGAGACAAACAGATTTAGTAGTTCTTTATATGAATTCTCATATCGTAGGAGGGTACTATTTATGTAATCAATAATGGACTTCTTGATAAGTTTTTTATCGTTCAAGAAATTCTCGGGTTTCCTCCAATACAAACTCTCAACAAAGGCGGACATTACCTGAGGTTCGGATCTAAGTGATTTTGGAATATAATCAATCAGGTCCTTATCAGTGAATTTTTTGTTTTTCTTCACGCTCTCAGGAAATTCAACCATTAGCGCCTCGATCAAATCGATGTTCCTGAGAATGTTTTGATCGCCTGCGAACAAATTACCCAAAGAGGTTGGGGCGCTGAGACTTTGTTTCACTTCCTTGCTGTCAAACAGGCTTTTGTCATAGAGTAAATTCCTCGCAATGATGTGGTCGCTAAACTTGTGGAAAGAGAACTTTAATACATCGTAATACTTCTTAGCTTGATCATCCCACGCAGCATCTCTAATAAGAATCCCTTCTTCGATCAAAATCTTTAATACTTTTGCGCATGTGGCCAAAGTATATTTATTGGCGGACAAGTCTTTAATAACTTGTAACACCTCGCTTTCAAAGAGATGTCTTCGGCCATTTGCTGCCATAACCTTTGCAATCTTTTTTACCAAGCAATCATTACCAGATTTATTCCAGATCCAGGATTGTTTTATCAGAGTTTTAAATTTTGACGAATGCTTTTTCGTAATCCATTCCTCCTTTGAGATATAAAAATCTTCTAGAATTTTGGTCATTCCTACCTGACCCAAAGCAAGATCGTTAATCCCTTTTGCCACCTTTGGCTTACCACCTTTAATGTCTCTTGCTGTCTTACAGAAGCAACTCAGGAACAGCGGGCTGCTAAATTCAGATATCAATAGCGGCACCTGAGGTAGAGATAAACCATAGAAGTTAAAATAAGCTGTCATTGCCTCAAGTTCGTTATCTTGGAAGCCTTGATGATGCTCTGTTATCATTTTCATTCTCTTTGGGAGATAGAGAAATTGAAAAGGAATCCTACATGTCATTACCAACCCTACCCATGGGTACTTTTTAATCTCTTTGATCAGGCTACGAATACTAGATTTCCAGCCCTGTCTATCCGCCTCGTTTATTGCGTCGACAATGATCAAAGACCTCCTGTTTGCTTTTTTACCTGCTGCATTTAACTCGGCCAGTATCTTTTTCTTAGGGGCGTTTATTGATACTGCTTTAAATATTGCCCCCAGAGAATCTTGAATGTCCAAGAGTTTTTCCCCCAAAACAATTACGGTCGGAGGAAGCCCGTTCTTTAGACGATCTTTCGTGATGTCACATACCAAATGTGTCTTGCCCATTCCCGCTTGCCCCAAAATAAGCAATAAAGGGTCATTCAAGAGCCTGGCCTTATGGCTCTTTGCGAAATAATCAATATTTCTAATACTTCTGCTAAATGTTCTGAGACTATTCTCTAAGCCTTTCAACTCCCTGAGCTCTTCGGACTGACCATGACCAAGATATTCACGACCTTCTGCTTTCGCTTTTTCTCTTTGCCCATCATCTTCTTTTCTTTCAAAATCCCAGATATAACGATTGATAGGAGAAAAATAGGGAGATATTTTATTTGTTGCTTGAATAATCGACTTCAAATCGATTTCTTTAGACTGGTCACTACCAAACATCTCAGCGGTAGCTAGAAAAGACTTTCCATAAGTTTGAATCTTTTTAAGACCCTTTCTAACATCAACATCTTTGTACCCAAGGGGCTTTAAATAGCCGATTGTCCTGTAAGCATCACGGAGTTCTTTTCTAAGGTCCTCGATTTCCTCAAAGATCTTCTCGGTCCTGCCAATACCGTCAAATACCTCCTTTATCGGGAGCTCTACATTGATATCGCTGGTATAACGGGGTCCAGCCGCATTCTTTGCTTCTTTCCAAATGCGTTTTTCCTCCTTTTGACTTATCAGTTTTTTGTTACCAGACATTGCGTACATTATCCCGCAATTGAACCCGAATTACACGGGCAGCGAAATCCACGAGGACTCAAGACCCACCTAGGTCGTTCGATACTAAACCTTGTTGCTGCGGGACCTGGACTCGAACCAAGATAACGACCTTCAGAGGGTCGCGTCCTACCATTAGACGATCCCGCAATTGACGTGTGCAATACGTCTATATTGCTGGTCGTCTAATGGGAGGTTTCCTACTACCAAGCGAGCCGAGTGACAAAGCGTGTCTGCACGCATTTGTCCGAGGCAAGCGCAGGGAGGAAGACGTATGGGCTTACTACCAAGCGAGCCGAGTCATGAGCGTATGTCTGCATATGCTCATGCGAGGCGAGCGCTGGCAGAAAGCCCGAAGGGCTTACCATTAGACGATCCAGCAATATTGTGAACAACACACAATGGCTACCAGAAGTAGCTATATGCACTGTACCAAATTTGACGATTTTTGCATCTTTGAGTTTGCTTGGCGGGTGATATACTTCGACCTATGAGAGAATCAGATCCGCGGCACTATTTCCTGGTGGTTCTTATTATAGGAATGACTGCGCTCGTGAGTGCGGTCTTTCTGCCATTCTTGAAAACTCTGGCGCTTGCTGTGGTATTCGCCGTGGTGCTGGAAAGACTCTACACCAGAATCTCCAAGATCCTTGGCGGGTGGGAGAGCGTGTCTGCTCTTATGACGGTACTTATCGGAATCTTTTTCATAGCACTTCCGCTCTCTCTGGTGGGAGTACTTGTGGGAAATGAAGCCCATTCGCTCTACATATCGCTCGAGACGGAGCAGGGGCAGGGCGCTCTGACTGAGAACCTAGTTCGTATCGGTGATACTTATGATCGGGTAATCCCGGGGATTAAGAATCTTTTGGTCGGGGTGTCGACAGATATAGATATGTATTTGAAAGAAGCGTTGCGATGGATAGCTGGTCATGCAAGTGAGATATTCTCGAGTGTCTCCCAGTTTTTCCTATCGTTTCTTGTATTCCTAATCGCGCTCTATTATCTTCTCCGCGATGGGAAGCGCGCGCGGGAAGTGCTCGTACGTATTTCCCCGCTTCCAAATCACGAGGATGGGGTGGTGCTCGATAAGCTTGAGCGCGCAGTGAATTCGATTATCAAGGGCGACCTCACACTAGCTCTGATACAGGGACTTCTTACGACACTTGGTTTCCTAATCTTCGGCGTGCCTGGTGCGGTCTTGTGGGGGACGGTCGCCGCGGTCGCTGCTCTTATACCAGGAATCGGAACGTCGATAGTTATAGCGCCAGCCGTTATCTATCTCTTCAGTATAGGTAATGTCCCTGAATCACTCGGGCTCCTGGCGTGGGGCGCTATCGGCGTCGGTCTTATCGATAATCTACTAGGACCGAAGCTCATCGGGAATGGCATGCGTCTGCATCCGCTTCTCGTGCTCTTGGCAGTCTTGGGCGGGATCTTGTTCTTCGGCCCGAGCGGCGTCTTCCTGGGCCCACTGTCCCTCAGTTTCCTATTCGCACTCTTATCGATTTACAGTATCGACCGGGCGTAGTTATTTTTATATTGAGTGATGTACAATGAGGCAATGATAGAGACACGAATCGAAGAAGAGGGGCTCCAGCACTTGGAGCACATAGAGCAGGAGCTCGAAGAGATAAAAGACCGCAGCACGCCCACCCATAGCGGGTCATTCATCAATGGCGTGTGGCAGGGAGCTGGAGCGCTCGTCGGGAGCATCATCGCGCTGGCGCTACTCGGCTGGGTGCTGTCGCTCTTCGGAGTCATCCCTGGACTTGGTGCGATTGCCACATATATGCAGAGCATCGTAGCCGCGTTTCATAAATAAGATTTCCACGTCGATGGCGTGAGGTTTGCATGATTTGAGAAAGTGTGGTATCTTGAGATTTAATTACAACATATGAAAGATTTCAAGAAAACATACAGTGCTGGCAAGAGAGACTTCGGCGCGAAGCGCGGGCCATCTTTTGGTCATGGATATGACCGGTCAGACGAGCCGCACAAGACTACTTGCGACGGGTGCCACGCGATGTGCGAAGTACCATTCGTCCCGAATGGTAAAAAGCCGGTCTATTGCCGCAATTGTTATAAGGGCAAGGATACTACAACTTCTTTCACAGGACAGCCGTTCTCTCAGCCTACTGACTTCAGCGCGGGAGATGCTGGCGCGAACGATTTGAAGAAGCAGTTCAGCATTCTAAACACGAAGCTAGATAGGCTCATCTCTGCTATCGAAGCTCAGACGCGCGTACTTTCTGGTCGGGAGTAGAGACTGGGAATAGCGGATATGAAGTCTGCTTCTCGCTATGACGTAATCGTAATCGGTGGCGGAGCCTCCGGTATGATGGCGGCTGGGCGGGCGGCGGCGCTGGGGAAGCAGGTTCTCTTGCTCGAGAAAAATGAAAAGCTCGGCGCGAAGCTCGCTATCACTGGTGGCGGCCGCTGCAATATTACGAATGCCGAAGAAGACACGCGACTTCTTCTTTCAAAGTATGGAAAGGCTACGAAGTTTTTACATTCTGCGTTTGCGCAATTCGGCGTACAGGACACATTTTCATTTTTTGAATCACGCGGCCTCGCGCTCAAGATAGAGGCATACAAGCGAGCGTTCCCTAAGACGGAGCGCGCGACAGATGTAGTCGCAGTGCTCGCGCAGTATCTAGCAAAAGGAAGAGTCGATGTGCGCACTGGCGTGACTGTCACGCAGATTGTCGCGAAGGATGGGAAGATAGAGAAAGTACATACGAACACCGGAGTTTTTTCTGCGCGTTCATTCATCCTTGCTACTGGTGGTGTCTCGCATCCAGAGACCGGTTCGACCGGTGACGGATTCAAGTGGCTCGCTAATATCGGACACGTCGTGGAGAAGCCGACACCGACACTCGTTCCGCTCAAGGTGAAAGAGGGGTGGGTGAAAAAACTGTCTGGTGTATCAATACCTATGATGAAGATCACCTTCTTTTCGCATGGCGAGAAGAAGTTTTCGCATTCTGGTCCGCTCCTCTTCACGCACTTCGGAATATCGGGCCCAACAGTTCTAAATAGCTCTGGGAAGGTCGCGGACTTGCTTCATGGTGGGAGTGTGCGAGCCTACATCGATTTATTCCCAAATCTCGATCAGGGCGCACTCGGTAAGAAAATCACAGAGCTTTTTGATGCGAATAAAAATAAGCAGCTCAAGAACGTGTTGAAAGATATCGTGCCGCCAGGGACATCGGAATCATTCCTCGCGCTTGTGCCAAGCATTGACCCGGAGGTGAAAGTGCACAGTGTGACGAAAGAGCATAGGCACGAGCTCGTAGCACTTCTGAAGCGTATCCCGATGCTCGTGAACGGGCTCATGGGTCTCGATAAGGCAGTGGTCGCCGACGGAGGGCTCCCGCTCACCGAGGTGGACATGCGCACGATGCGCAGTGTGCACCACCAGAATCTTTTTGTGACTGGTGATCTGCTCAACATCACCCGCCCCTCTGGTGGCTACTCGCTCCAGCTCTGCTGGACGACAGGCTTTGTGGCTGGAAGTCACGCATCGTAAGAAAGCGCCGAGTAAGGTACCATACAACTAATCGCTTTTATGAAAATCACATCAGCAGAATTCTTGAAGGGCATCACAGGGACAGATGTCATCCTAACTGATGGTGTGCCAGAGATTGCCTTCGTCGGGCGCTCTAACGTCGGCAAGTCGAGCGTCATCAATTCGCTCGTCAATCGCAAGGAGCTGGTGAAGACTAGTAACCGACCCGGCAAGACCACCGAAATTAATTTATTCGGTATCAATAATAAGAAGTGCTACCTAGTCGATTTACCTGGTTACGGATACGCGAAGAGGTCGCCGAAAGAAAAAGACAAAATCGAAAAGCTAATCTTGTGGTACCTGATGTATTCAGAAGCTACTGTCGCTAAAGTAGTGCTTATACTCGATGCGAAGGCAGGCCTGACAGCATTCGACGAAGAGATGATCCGCGTGCTACGCGAGCATGGTCACCCGCTTACAGTCGTGATGAACAAAGTCGATAAGGTCAATCAGAAGGAGATGTCGGCTCAATTACGCGCAATTAAAGAGTTTTCGCATGAGGCAATAGTGGTGCCATATTCTGCGACAGAGGCGACGCCGAAAGAGCGCGACGCGCTTCTGCGGAATATCTTCGAAGATTAATCTATTTCATCCCGATTTGGGATAGGAAGGTCTCGAGCTCTTCGCCCTTGATTGGGCGCGTAGCATTCGGATGCAAGCCATCTAGGCGGATATTGAGTATGCGCACCCGCTCTAGGTCTGCGACCTGGTTGTGGAGTGCAGCGACCATACGGCGTATCTGGTGCTTCTTGCCCTCGGTGAGGGTGATGTTGAAAGTGTTCGGCCCTGTCTTGCGCACCTTGCATGGAGCTGTGAGGTAGCCCTCGATGTCTACACCGGACTCCATGTATTTCTTGAAGCTATCGCGAATCGGGTCGAGAGTGCGCACGCGGTACTCCTTGTCGTGATCGTAGTCTGGATTTAGGAGCCGGTCGGTCACACGTCCGTCGTTGGTTAGGATAATGAGCCCGTGCGAATCCTTGTCGAGACGGCCTATAGGGAAGACGTCGCTCATCTCGCTCTTCTCTGGGCCGCCTTTCTTCGTGATGCTCTGCTTTATGTCTTTCTCTCCGAGCTGTGGCGAATGAGTGATGACACCGAGAGGCTTGTTGTATGCGAAATAGAGATATTTCTTCGGAGTAATCGTGCCAGCGAGCTCGACTCTATCTGATTCACTTACCTTGTCGCCTAGCACGGCGATGCGGCCGTTGATGAGCACTTTCTTCTTCTCGATCAGATCATCGGCCCCGCGTCGCGTCGCGATGCCTTCGTGGGCGAGGTATTTGTTGATGCGCATTGGATAGGCGCTTTTTGCGGGTACTGGAGGCTTGGACATGTCTTCACTATACATTATTGCTCGCAAAAGTCGAGTGCTCTGGACATCTCCTACCATTAGGTGCATAACTATGAGCGGAAGGAGTTCTATATCAAACCAGTCAATATCAACCTATACCTAAGTAAGAAGGAGGTGCGCCATGATGCGTAATCCGTTACTAGACGGAATCAAGAGAATTCGTCGCCTGGAGGCGACGTACACGAGTGAGTATGAGGAACGCATGAGAGAGCTTGCTATCCACAAGGAACAGCTCCGAAGTTATGTTCTGGCCGGTGAATCGACCGGTGACGCCATCACGGATTACTTCTTACGCGGGTACAGTGTCATCGATTCGAGCGTTGCTCTTCCTCTCAGAGAGCTTGAGGAGAAGATGAGGGGGAAGGTTGGGGAACTGTTTCTTGTTACTCAATCTTGGCGCAATCGGTGGAATCATGGCCCCGGAGGAGAGGATGAGTACCTCTTTCAGAAAAGTTACATCACTGGGGTGTTGTGTGGTGGCGCTCTCATTTTTGTTGGGTCTCGGTATGGTCTTCCGACTAAGGCGTTCTTAGTGTTGGGTAGTCAGGGGATTGTTCTTATGGATGGGCCTTTTTTGTTTCCGATTGCAAGCGGGATTCATGCACCGAACACGATCAAAATTGGCACGCAACAGGAAACGGAGTTTGAGGTGGTTGTTGGTGATACTGAAGTTTTTGAATGTGTACCGAAAACTATTGGTATCGCGACGTTTACGAGGATTCGCCGAGAGTATGGAAAAGTATTTTAAGTCGCGCCCATCACGGGCGACCGGGGCACTGCGATAGCAGTGCCCCGTTTCTATTTCAACAGAAATAAGATAAGGTGTCTTGATGGCACGCGAAGAGAGCATTATAAATTTCGACGAGGTTTCGTTCGAATATGGGCACAATAAGCCGATTCTAGAGGAGGTGAGCTTCACGCTGCGCCGTGGGATGAAGATGGCTGTGATGGGCCAGAACGGTGCTGGCAAGTCTACGCTCTTCGCGCTCATGACTGGTGCACTCAAGCCAGAGAGTGGCGAGATACACATCTCGCACGGCATGAGGGTCGCAATCGCATCGCAGGTGATTCCGCGCGAGAAGATGGAGCTAACTGTGCGTGAATTCTTTCAATCCTATTTCGATACGAAGGTGTATGACATCGATCCGAAGATTGACGCTGTACTTGAGGTGGTGAATCTCAAACATCATGAAAGTCTCCATGAGAGAATCATGAAAAGCTTTTCCGGAGGCCAGCAGGCGCGGCTTCTGCTCGCATCGGCACTCATTCAGGACCCAGATTTGCTCCTCTTGGACGAGCCTACGAACAACCTCGACAAGGCTGGCATCGAGCACCTCACACAGTTTCTAGTGGACTACGACAAGACAGTCGTAGTGATTTCTCACGATGCTGAGTTCCTCAATGCATTTACTACAGGTGTGCTATATCTCGATGTGTTCACACGCAAGATCGAGCAATACCCTGGTAACTATCTAGACGTGCAGCGCGACATCCTGATCCGCATAGAGAAGGAGAATAGGAAGAATGCGCAGCTCGCCAAGAAGATACAAGAGAACAAAGACAAAGCGAACTTCTTCGCGCAGAAGGGCGGCAAGATGCGCCTCGTCGCCAAGAAGATGCGCACCGAAGCCGAGGAGATGGAAGAAGCGAAGGTAGCAGTACGCAAAGAAGACAAGACAATCCGACCGTTTGTGATACCGGCGCAGGAGGACTTGAGTGGAGTAGTCTTCTCGCTCACGTCGTATTCGGTATTGTCTGCAAAAGGGAAGCCAGTCGTGAAGAAGGCAAATATCTCGCTTCGCAAACACGACCACCTGCTGTTGCGCGGACCAAACGGCATCGGCAAGAGCACACTGCTCGAAGCAATCGCAAAGGGTGTCGCGGAGGGAGCGTCAATCACCGAGGGCGTGAAGGTCGGCTACTATCGCCAAGATTTCTCTACGCTCGACTTCGACCAGAATGTCTTTGATGCGCTTATGTCTGTGATGGGCAAGCCAGACGAACAACGATTGCGCGCAGTAGCCGCAAGCTTCTTGATAACTGGCGACGTGATCCATACGAAGATAGGCAGTCTTTCTGAGGGGCAGAAGGGTCTTGTGGCGTTCGCCTCGCTCGTGCTCGAGAGGCCAGGACTGCTGATACTCGATGAGCCTACGAACCATATCAACTTCCGTCACCTACCGCTCATCGCCAAGGCGCTCAGTGCGTATGAGGGCGCCATGATCCTAGTCTCTCACGTGCCAGAGTTCGTCGCCCAGATCCGCATCGACGACATCTTGGATTTGGAGAAATAACAGTCAGAACGTGATATAATTCGAACATTATGAACAAGCCTTACACTACGCTGTTTCTGTTGGTGTCAGTGGATGGAAAGATTTCCACGGGTGACACAGATAAAATGGATGTGGATACAGACTTCCCAAATATCGATGGAATCAAAGAGGGGTTGGGTCAATATTACGATATAGAAAAGGAAACGGATCCCTTCTCTCTCAATACCGGACGAGTCTTCAAAAAGATAGGAATAAATGAGAAAACCGATGAACCGGAGAAGCAAGACGTTTCTTTTATCGTGGTAGATAATGAGCCGCATCTAACAGAGCGAGGTGTTTCGTATCTCGCGAAGAAAACGAAAAATCTTATTATTATTACTACAAACAATGACCATCCAGCGGTAGCTCTCAAAAGAGATTTCGGTAATATTCACATTCTTGAGTACGATGGCGTCGTGGATTTTGGAGATGCCTTTTCAAGACTGAAGATTGAGTACGGTGTCGACAGGCTGACTGTTCAGTCTGGCGGCTCGCTAAACGCGGTTCTTATACGCGAAGGGCTAATAGATCGTGTTTTGCTGGTGGTAGCGCCAGCCCTTGTTGGTGGAGGAGACACGTCAACATTAATGGATGGGGAGTCATTGCACACGACGGATGAACTGAACAAGATCAAGACTCTTGACTTGGTAGAAGCCAGGCCTCTTCAAAATTCGTATCTTCTTTTAGAGTATCGAGTGAGGAATTGATTGTAGTGAGAGTCTAAAGCTCTCTCTGTGTTGAAGGCATTTTGGATTTGGAGAAATAACAGTCAGGTTGTGGTATAATCCTATTTATGAAAAGCATCATTCAATATCGCATCTTCAGAGGTGACGACTATTATATCGCTGAGGGTTTAGATTTGCCAGTAGTGACTCAGGGAAAGACGCTCGACGAACTCGCGAAGAATATCCAGGAAGCGACTGAACTTTGCTTGGATGGGGAAAATCCGGCAGATTTCGGACTCGCGCCAGCGTCGCCGCTGCTCGTTAATTTCGAGCTCCCGCGCGCGCTCGTTCATGCCTAAACCGAGAGTCTTAAATGGTCAAGAGATAGTGCGCATTTTCGAGGGTTTTGGATTTTCCATAGTAGACCAACACGGAAGTCATATAAAATTGCGTCGTGTTGCTTGGGGCAACGTGCGCGAGACACTCACTGTACCAAATCATAAAGAGCTCGATCGTGGCACGGTCGTCTCGATTTTCAAACAAGCTTCGCGATATATTTCGGAGTCAGAGCTTCGCGAGTATTTCTATTCAGAATGATCCGCATCGACGACATTTTGGATTTGGAAAAATAAGGGCTAGGAGCGGGGTATACTTAATGTGTGGAAAATAAAAAGAAAACTCGATTCGGGAGGCTGATGCGTATTTTCGGGCCAGGATTGATTACTGGCGCGGTTGATGATGATCCTTCCGGAATCGCCACATACTCACAGACTGGAGCCCAATTCGGTTTCGGCATGCTGTGGACTGCTTTGTATCAATTGCCGCTTATTATTGCGGTGCAAGAAGCGTGCGCGCGCATCGGTGCTGTCACGGGTAAAGGGCTAGCTGGGGTGGTGAAGGAACACTATTCCAAAAAATTACTCACAGCAGTTGTACTTCTAGTCGTCGTCGCGAATACGATTAATATCGGCGCTGACATTGGCGCTATCGCCAGCGCGGCCCAACTGGTTTTCGATCTGCCGTTTGCGTTGTACGCAATAGTGGCAGTGATAGTGAGCATATCGCTGGAAGTATTTGTAAGTTATAAGAATTACGCGAGATTTTTGAAATTCTTGGCACTGTCACTTCTTGCGTACCCGGTTACCGCGCTTATTGTGAGCGAACCATGGGGGCAGATTATTATGGCGACCGTCATTCCGCACATAGAATTCTCGTTTACGTTCTTCTTTATTGCTGTTGGCGTCTTCGGCACGACCATTACGCCGTACATGTTCTTCTGGCAGGCATCCGGCGAGGTCGAAGAAGAAATAGCACATCATCATCTTGCTCAGAAGGGTGGTACGCCTAGCGGAGTGAAGAAGTTTCTAAAAGATGTACGCATCGACACATCCGTCGGCATGTTCGCTGCAGAATTGGGGCAGTGGTTTATCATAATTACCACAGCAACTGTACTTTTCAGTCATGGTGTCACCAACATCACAAGTGCTGCTGATGCTGCGAAGGCGCTGGAGCCGCTCGTAAGCTCGTTTCCTAATTCTGGGCAACTTGCCAAGTACATATTCTCATTTGGTGTCATTGGGCTCGGGCTTCTTGCTGTACCAGTTCTTGCAGGTTCAACCGCATATGCCATGTCTGAGGCGTTCGGTTGGCGCCAAGGGCTTTATCATAAATTCAAAAAGGCGAAGGGTTTTTATGGGATTATTATCGTGTCAACATTAATCGGGTTGCTGATGAATTTTGTAGGCATCAATCCGATAAAGGCACTCGTATTTGCGGCGGTGTTCAATGGTGTAACGGCGGTTCCACTTCTCTTTATGATTAATAAAATCAATGCAGATGAGAAGATCTTGGGTGTATATAGGGGCGGCACGTTGTCGCAGGCGGTTATATGGATAACCTTCGTAATCATGGGTCTCGGCTCCATAGGTATGTTCTACACGCTTCTTGTCGGCTAGCTCGATCTGGCGAGGCACTTTGCACTATTCGAAATAGTATTGTATATTAAATTCACCAGCCGCAAGGCTTTTTATTTTTATGGAAATCCGCAATATCGCTATCATCGCGCACGTTGACCACGGGAAGACCGCGCTCACTGACGCCATCCTCAAACAGACGGGATCATCGCCTGAGGGCACGTCTATGGACTCTAACGCGCTCGAGCAGGAGCGCGGCATCACCATCTACGCCAAGAACGCGGCGGTCGAGTACAAGGGTACCAAGATCAACATCGTCGATACACCAGGGCACGCAGACTTCGGCAGCGAGGTAGAGCGTGTGTTGCGCTCGATTGACTCTGTCTTGCTAGTCGTCGATGCACAGGAGGGTCCGATGCCGCAGACGCGTTTCGTATTGAAGAAGTCGCTTGAGCTAGGTCTCAAGCCAATCGTCGTGCTTAATAAAATCGACAAGCCTGCCGCAGACCCTGTACGCGCGCACGACCAAGTGCTCGAGCTCTTCATGGAGCTCGGTGCTTCTGACGAGCAGTGCGATTTCCCAGTTATCTATTCGATTGGCCGCGATGGCTTCGCGATGAAGAATCTCGAAGATGAGCGCAAAGATCTCACGCCATTGCTCGACATGATTCTCGATAAAGTTCCTGCGGCAAATGCAGATGCCGATTCCGACGGGCCGCTCATGCTCCAGCCATTCAATCTAGCTTATGACAACTTCATGGGTCGACTTGCAGTCGGTCGTTTGTATTCCGGCACGGTCAAGGCTAACCAAACCGTTTTCATAAAGAAGCCGGACGGTGAGACGCGCACGGGCCGTATCACCAAGATTTTCACTTTTAAGGGGCTTGAGAGAGTCGAGGCAGAAAGCGCGAGTGCGGGAGATATCGCACTTATTGCGGGCCTACCAGATATCTACATCGGCGAGACCGTCACGACAGATGAGTCTGCTACACCGCTCCCGGCCATCGCGGTGGACGAGCCGACGATCTCGCTCAACTTCCTAGTCAACAACTCTCCGTTTGCCGGTCGCGAGGGAAAGTATGTGACCAGCCGCCAGATCCGCGACCGTCTAGAGAAAGAGCTCGAGGTGAACGTCGGGCTCAAGGTAGACTTCGGGAACGCAGACACTTTCCGTGTATCTGGCCGTGGCGAGCTCCACATCGCCGTATTGCTCGAGAACATGCGTCGCGAGGGCTACGAGATGCAGATCTCTCAGCCGCAGGTAATCACTCGTGAGGAGAATGGCGTGAAGATGGAACCGTTTGAAGAAGTAATTATTGATACGCCGTCAGAATTTCAAGGTGCAGTTATAGAGAAGCTCGGCACGCGCGCGTTCGTGCTACAGAATCTCGAGCAAGAGGGAAACCTCGTGCGCCTCACGATGCTTGGACCTACTCGCGGACTGCTCGGCTACAAGAACATGTTTGTCGTCGACACCAAGGGCGAGGGCATCCTCTCGTCGCGTTTCGTAGGCTTCAAGCCGTACGCTGGCGAAATTAAGAAGCGCCAGGTCGGATCAATGATCTCGATGGCGGCTGGTAAAGCGCTCGGCTATTCGCTCTGGAGTCTTCAGGATCGTGGCCAGCTCTACATCAAGCCGGCGATGGAAGTGTATGAGGGTATGGTAATCGGCAACACAAGCAAGGGCGAAGAGATGATGGCGAACCCGACGAAGGGCAAGAATCAGTCGAACGTGCGTTCTTCTGGCATGGACGAAGCGCTTACACTTGTCCCGATATTCGATCTCACGATTGAGCGCGGCATGGAAATCATGACCGATAACGAGTATCTCGAAATCACACCGAAATCAGTCCGCTTGCGTAAACAGTACCTCTCTGAGAACGATCGCACCAAAGCGCGTCGCTAATTTTTGATAATTATTTGGATATAATGTTGGCGTATGGTATCCGCACACAGGTTTATTGAAGATACACTCAAGAAAGCGGATGTGACTATTGGTGGTGACCGCCCGCAAGATATCACGGTGCATGATGAACGACTTTATAATCGCGTCATTCGCTACGGCACGCTCGGTCTAGGTGAGGCTTACATGGATGGGTGGTGGGACGCGAACGAGCTCGACGTATTTATAGAAAAGGTGCTAGCGGCACGTCTCGATAAATCGATCGAGAAAAATATCGCCGCAGCATTGATTGTCGCGAAGGCGTTTCTTTTCAATCTCCAGTCAAGCAAACGCGCTTTCGACATCGGCGAGGCGCACTACGACCTCGGCAACGACCTCTACGAAGCGATGCTCGACAAGCGCATGGTCTATACGTGTGGGTATTGGAAGGATGCAACTACGCTCGATGAGGCGCAAGAAGCGAAGCTCGACATGGTATGCAAGAAGATAGGGCTGAAGAATGGCGATCGCATCTTAGACATCGGCTGCGGGTGGGGAAGCTTCGCGAAGTTTGCGGCTGAGAAGTATGGCGCCTCTGTCGTCGGTATCACGGTTTCTAAAGAGCAGGCTGTGCTTGCGCGTGAGCGATGTGCTGGGTTGCCAGTAGAAATCCGAGTGCAGGATTATCGCGAGGTGCATGAGGAGTTCGACCATATCGTCTCGCTCGGAATGTTTGAACATGTGGGGATCAAGAATTATCAGACGTACTTCGAGATGGCTCGACGATGCCTGAAGGACGGAGGACTCTTCTTGCTGCACACGATCGGCCAGAGCGCACCTCATTTCCAGGTGGATCCATGGGTCGACAAATATATTTTCCCAGGAGGTGTGATTCCTTCGTCGGCACAAATAAGCACAGCCTCTGAAGATTCCTTTGTGATAGAAGATTGGCACAACTTCGGCCCTGATTATGATAAAACTCTCATGGAGTGGTTCAGAAATTTCGATGCAGCGTGGCCGACTCTTCGCGAGAAATATGGCGACAGGTTCTATCGTATGTGGAAATATTATCTCCTCACTTGTGCGGGCTCATTCCGTGCGCGACACATACAGCTCTGGCAGATCGTCTTTTCCAAGGATGGTGTGAAGGGTGGGTACACGAGCGTGCGATAAAAACTGCAGATCAATCACGAGAAGAGCCGCCAAGGATGGCGGCTTTTCTCGTGATTGTGGAGGTGCGGGGAATTGAGCCCCGGTCCGAATCTGGCTATGAAAGCGAGTCTACGACGCATAGTCAGCGTTATGGTTTAAGGCAGGATGCGAGGAACGCTGGCGAAACCATTCCTACCCGATCCCTTATTTAGATAATCTCAGCGGGAGGTGAGACATCGATTCTTCAGATAATTCCGCCCATACCCTCGACTGAAGAAACTCGGGGATATAGACGTCGCTCGGCGAGTCGCGGTTAGGCGAATGCAGGAACGAACGCGAAGTCAGGCATACCGAAGTATGGGGACTTCACGCTTGCAAGAGTGTTCTTTGCAAGTATGTTTTCTCGCTAGATTTAAGTGATAGGCGAGAGTGCACTGCGTCGCACGTTTTTCAAAGTACAGACCGTCAAAGCCGGTCACCCCCCTAGAACATATCTTATCTCTAAGCTGTGCTTTAGGCGAATGATCTGCGTACGCCCTTCGCCGGCAATCCGAAAAAGAGTGCGTTCCGGGTCACTAAGGCCAAGTCTTTACCCTCTTTTTGCGAATTGCCGGCGAAGGGCTAGCGATTTTTCAAAACACGCTCAGTCTCGCGCGAGGCGTCGCGCTTCTTCAAGTCTTCGCGGCGGTCGGCTTTGCCTTTGCCACGGACTATTGCGATGCGAGCCTTCACGAGTCTGCCAGCAGTATACAACTCAAGTGGGATAATTGTCAACCCTTTCTTCGATTCTTCGATGAGGAGTGTGTTGAGCTCTTTCTTGGTGAGTAGGAGTCGGCGCGGGCGCTCTGGGTCATAGTCTTTCGGTGTGTTCGCGCTCTGGTATGGCGGTATGGTCATGCCCACGATGAACGCTTCGCCACCGCGCACCACGACGCGCGCTCCGTCGAGCGAGCCGAGTTTATTACGCAAGGATTTCACTTCGCCACCGAATAACTCTAGCCCAGCCGAGAATGTCTCGACTGGCGCGAACTTCAGAAGTGCTTTTTTGTATTCGACGAGAGCCATACATATATAGTATAGTATTTTCATGGCACCTGCATCTTCGAAGAAGTCAAAGGAGAAGAAAAGCGCCGCGCCGAAGGCGCGGCGCGGGGCGCGTGGGCTCTTCGGTGGCCCGTCTTTCCTAGGCAATCTCATAACTACAATACTCATCTTCCTTTTCCTGATGAGCGCATACTCGATTGTAGAGAGCCTCATCAAGCCTAGTACCACTATTCCGATCTCAACTGTCGCGTCTGATGTGATAGGTGGGAAGGTTAAGTCAATCACAGTAAGTGGTGATTCGCTTGATATCACATATACAGATGATGTCGTGAAGACGTCTCAAAAAGACCCA
>Ga0172379_10003724_pt1 | contig 23803 bp, 20 predicted proteins | sample GrowelOW334metaG_FD_119756 | JGI IMG/M metagenome (GOLD analysis project Ga0172379, IMG submission 119756) | Groundwater microbial communities from an aquifer near a municipal landfill in Southern Ontario, Canada - Groundwater well OW334 metaG | ecosystem: Environmental > Aquatic > Deep...
CGAAATGGTTTACTACCGTTATATTTCTTTTTGTGTAAGGCGGCCATTAGTTTTTTAGTAGCACTACCCTCTAATAAAAATAATCTATGAGGTGGTAAGGTTCGATAAATAGTTTCTGCTAATTCTTTAAAGTCTAATTGTTTGTCCGTACCCCCGGTTAAAAGTAGAGTATTTCTATTGGGAAATCTTTTAAGGGCTGCAACTGTAGCATCGGGTGAGGTGCCAGCAGAATCATTTATTAATTTGAGTTTTTTGTTTTTAAAAATTACCTCTTCTCTATAGGGAATGGTAGGTAGAGAGGAAATTTGTTTTTTTATTTCCGCCCACCGAAGACCTAACAGGTGAGCGCCTAACATAGAAGCTAATAGGTTTTGCGCGTTATGTTCGCCCCAATCGGTAGAAAACTTTTTCCATTGGCTAGAATTTAAAATAACTACCTTTTTACCGTTCTTGTCTCGAAAGACTATTTTCCCCTGGTTTTGAAATAGTCCGTGTTTTTTTCCGCTAAGTGGTTTATTCGAAAAATACCAAACTTGATTTTCATTTCGAAGTTTTAAAAACTTTTTAGTAAATATATTCTGATCGTTAAGAATTAGATTTTGGTTAGTGGTTTGGTTTTTAAAGATGTTAGCTTTGGCTAAAGCGTAACTATGCATGGTACCGTGCCGATTTAAATGGTCTCTAAAAATATTAGTTATTATAGCCAAGTCCGGAGATTTTTTAGGATTTTCTAAAAACTCTAACTGAAAAGAAGAAAGTTCCACTATAGCTGGAGTTTTACCCTTGTTTTCTGAAAGTAGTTTTAAAAGGGAGGTGTCCGAAGAGTTGCCAGCAACTTTAACTTTTTTGTCTTTAATTTTTAAAAAGTGTGCCAACCAATTAGTGGTAGTGGTTTTACCTCGGGTGCCGGTAATAGCAGCAATTGGGTTGGAAAAGTTTTCTAAAAAAATATTTAAATCATTAACCACCGGAATTTTTTTCTTCCGTGCATAAACCATAAATTCGCTGTTATAGGGGACTGCTGGATTAGCCACTATTAGGTCCGCATTTTCTATGTCTTTTTTTTCGTGCCGACCTAAAACAAATTTTATTTTTTTACGTGCACCACCCAACCCCCTAAGGGAAATAGCTAGCTCTTCTTTAGTTCGTTTGTCGGTTACGGTTATTTTAGCCTTCTGTTTTAACAGCCAGTTTACGGTGCCCACTCCACCACCTAAAACCCCAAGCCCAAAAACCAACACCCTTTTACCTTTTAGCACGGAAGAATTATGGATTTTTATTAATGTTTTGAGAATATTGACAAAGTAATACTTCTTGGTTATAATAATCGAAGAAATGAAGATTAATTTGATTATCTTTCCAATTTTTTCCAAAGTTTTACCAATCTTCGAAAATCTTTTTAGCCGCTGCGGATTTTTCCTCGGCGGTTTTTTTATTCCGCGAATAATTATTCCTCAATTCTCTCGAGAGTTCGTAAGCGTCGGCGTGCGACAGCACGCCCAAGTAGGACATCAGGGATTGTTCGGATATACCCCGTTTGGTTTTCCGGAAAATCCGTTTTCTGGTCCTGGTTCGGAGCAGGCGATGATGGGGAAATTGGATATAGTCCAGAAAATCGACGCCCTGTCGGTATTTTTTAAAAGTTATCTTTCCCGGGTGCAGATCCAATTTCAGTTTTTTCCACAAAAAGTTTCTAAGCGGCTCCACCAAGCTCTCCAGCTTTTTCCTGTCTGGATCGATTATCAGAAAATCGTCCGTGTACCGAATATAAAAAGGGATTTGCAGTTCTTTTTTAACAAACTGGTCAAAGTCGTTCAGATAAACATTGGCAAAAAGTTGGCTGGTCAGATTGCCGATAGGCACGCCGGGTTGAAAACTGTTCAGGATGTTGTGCAGAAGCTTCAACACTCTTTGATCACTTACTCGCTTCGCGATGATTTCGAAAAGAATTTTGTGATCTACGGAGGCAAAAAATTGCCGCACGTCGCATTTCAGGGCCCAGACTGTTTCCGAGTTGTTGTGGCTCGCTTTGCGCAGTATCCACTGCAGTCGCTCCACGCCCCGATGATTTCCTTTGTTCAAGCGGCAAGAGAAGGAATCTTGTATGAAGGTGGGTTCAAAAATGGGAGCGAGTATTTTAACCGCGGCGTGGTGGATTATCCGATCTCGCACTTTGGCCTTGTGAATATGTCGCCGTTTCGGGTCTTGTATCCAGAATCCTTCGTAGGCCGAGTGTTTATAGCGGCCGCTTTTAAGTTCGCGATGGAGAGTAAAAATAAGTTTTTCCAATTCAAATTCAAATTTTTGAACGTCCGGTTTTTGTCCCTTGCCTGGACGAAACTCCGCCCAGGCCGAGAAAAGATTTTCCGGAGAAATAATCTGCTCAAAAATGTCGCTGAATTTTTTCATCTTAAAAACCAATGAACGATTTTGATATTCCCGTCTTCAAAAAAACCTACGACTTCTACAAAACTTTTCACGAATGCCGCCGCTTGGTTCCCAAAACCGACCGCTTTACCACCTTTGAGCGGAGCGAGGATGCCATTTTGGATATCTTGGAGGGGATTGTGCGGGCCATTCAATCGCCCAGGGCGGAAAAGGTTTCCGTTTTAGAGCGGGTGAATATTAAGCTGAATCTGCTACGGGTTCTGCTTCGTCTGATGAAAGACACCAAGGTTTTGGATATGAAAAGGTACATCACCTTTGAAGAGCAGATAGACGAAATCGGCCGGATGCTCGGTGGTTGGCTGCGCTCTCTGCGTATTTAGTTTCTGCTAAAGATTGGGGAACACTTCGGGACAAACCCAGAAACCGAGCCATAGTTGTCGTTGACGATAGAAACATCGTTCGTCCCGAACTTGAGCTTGCCGTCGTTGAACTTGAAGTTCGGCGCCTTGGAAAAGACGCGGTCTGCCTCTGGATTTTGCTCCAATTCCTCTTTGATCACCGGAAAGTCTGAAACTTTTCGCCTTTCCTGAATTTTATGTGGCGCGTCCGCAACGGTTTCGCGCTCTGAATTGGAGCAAGCAGTGTCTCCCCAATCTTTTAACTCGCTCCCGCAAGCCTTGGCCTGCGGGACTCTGGTTATTCTCTTTCTTGAAGAGAGAGTTCGGCGACGGCTATCCTTGGAAAGCCGTACACGAGCCTAATCTCCGGCCTATTGTAGCAAAATACTTAAATATTGACAAAAGCTATATATAGGAGTATAATACAAGCGCACAATTGATGTGCGCAAATTAACAATTTTCTCACAAATCAAGAAGGAGATAATGACGATGAAAAAGACATCGATCACTTCTCGCCAAAAAAAGCAGTACAACGTATTTGTCCATGAGGCGGCAAGAAAAGGTCTTGCTCAGCTGAAATTGGACAGTCAGCGTCTTCAGAAGCTTTTCAGTAATGGCGGCGATTTCCAAAAGGATATCATTGCTTCGATCGAAAAACATTCTGTTTGCAACCAGTTTTCTGGAGAGGTGACAAGTTCCAGCTATGAATATCCGAAAGAGTTCAAACTGAAAACCCTGGAAGAGCAGGATCAAATTCTGCACACATTCTTTCCGGGACTCGGTTCCACCGATTTGAAACCGGCGGATCACAAACTTCCCAATGACGCGGAAGCATACTTTCTTATCCCGCGTTGGGAAAAGATCGCGCCGACCTACAACCAAGCGGTGGAGAAGGTATTGGAGCTTATAGCTTCTAAGCGCGATTTCCAAAACTATCGCAAAGGCGAGCTGGGACCCGATCGCTTGCAAGAAGGATCGAAAAAAACGTCGATGATGAAAATCATCGGCCGAAAACAGAAATCCGATATTCTCGTTGTTCCGGCTCAGCTCGGAATGAAATATCGTGGCTCTTCCGTGCGTCGTGCGCGGGAAATCTTCGGTAAAAACGAATTCGGTTTCGGCGCGTTCGAAGTCGGCATCATCGCTCTCACTCACCCCGACCGTTTTGTTCGCTTCGATGAGTTGGATACTGATTGTCCCGGCGACGAATATGCTCCAGGGGCGGGCCGCGTCTTTTCCAAGGCGCCGGTCTTCGAGTTCGACGACGGCAAGCTCAAGTTCGGGGCGGGCGATGTTTCTTTCGTCGTCGACCGCTATGGCTCGGTTTCTGGGTTTGTCCCGCAGTGAATTGCACCTTGAGACTAGAAGATTTGTTTCTTTTTCTTCTTTTCTCTTTTATTTAAACCCTCGCACAGATTGTGCGAGGGTTTTTGTTTTATTTTTTTGCGTTACACTTTTCTACGATCATGGAAAGTGTAATATCTATGTGGTTATAAAAAATCCCCGATAGGCGGGGATTTTTTGTTTCTGAATATTATAAAGAAAAAGCTTAGTCTTCGTCTTTGTGGTATCTCTCGATCGCGGTATTTATATCTTTTACAGCTTGTTCTTTAGAAACAAAGCCTTTTACCATAACTTGGTCATATTTATGCTTTTCTAATTTTTTTATTTCCTTGAAGTGTAGTAATAATTCTTCACGGTAATGTTCGTTTAAGTCTTCCCAAGAGTTTAAGTGGACGAAGCGGGGATCGATAGCCTCTACTGGGACCGCAATAACTTTTAAGTCCCCACCCTTTTCGTCTTGGGTGTCTATTGCTCCAATTACTCTAGCCCTAACCACACAACCTGGAAAAGTTGGATAGGTAGTTAATAAAACCACATCAATTGCGTCGCCGTCTTCGTGGTGGGTTTGAGGAATAAAACCATAATCAAATGGATAAAACATTTGATGGTAAAGGACTCGGTCCAGTTTAAAGTAGCCATGTTCTTCGTCATATTCATATTTATTAGAGGAGCCTTTGGGGATATCTACTACTACATGAATTTCATTCTTTTCTTCATTAGAAAAAGCTGATAGAGATTGGTATAGATTGTGTTTCATCCCGTTAGAAAACCGATATTTTATTTTTAGCGACTTGAATAAGATTAGTCATGTATTTTTTGTTAATTGATTTATTTTTCTGGATTGTTGATTTTCTAACGGGATTCATTTTTTTGGAATAAATTATCTTCCGCCCCTTAGGGGTGGATGTTTTTTTATTTTATTATTCTTCCGATAATTCGACTTTCGGTATTTCGGTCGCTACGCTGCCATCTTGTTGAGTTGCTTCTGGGTTTACTACTGAACGTACATCAATGTTCCAACCAGTAAGTTGAACTGCTAGACGTACATTTTGACCCCCCTTACCAATTGCCAAAGACAATTGGTCTTCCGCTACTAAAGCGCGAGCACTTTTTTCGCCAGTCACTTCCACCGCTTGAACTCGAGCAGGAGATAAGGCATTGGTTATGAATTTTTCAGGATTATCAGACCATTCAATAATATCGATTTTTTCATTACCTAATTCGTTGGTTACTGCCATAACGCGGGTACCGCGTTGGCCAACTGCCGAACCTACTGGATCTACTCCCGGTACATCGGAGGCTACAGAAACTTTAGTACGGCCTCCAGCTTCTCTAGCGAGGGCGGGAATTTTTACAGTTCCGTCCGCAATTTCTGGAACTTCTAATTCAAAAAGTTTACGTACAAAATTTGGGTGACGACGGGATAACAAAATACTTGGACGACGTGGGTCATCTTGCACCGCGCTGATTAAGAAGCGCATTCGGTCTCCTGGGCGATAATGTTCTCCTGGCACTGTATCAAAATGAAGCATTACTGCGGTAGCACGGCCGATTTCTACATATACATTACCTCGGTCAAAGCGTTGAATAATTCCACTTACAATTGTTCCTTGTTTGTCGGCAAATTCTTCGCGAACTGAAGAACGTTCTGCATCGCGGAGGTTTTGAAGAATTACTTGTTTAGCGGTTTGAGCGGCAATACGTCCAAAATCCGAATGACTTTCTAGGGGAAATTCTAATTCTTCACCCGGTTCTACGTCAGATTTTAATTTTCGGGCTTCTTCTACAAAAATATGTCGATCTGGATTATAACGTGGTAAAACATCCTCTCCTTCTGGTTGGATTTCGTTTCTTTCTGGTCGGGTCTCTTTTTCGGCCTCTTCCAGTTCTTCTGGGGTTGGAATTCTAACTTGGCTAGGTTCCACCACCATTTTTACCTGCCAAAATTTAGCTTCCCCAGACTTAGGGTCTAATTTTGCTTTTACCATTTCCGATCGTTTGCGATATTCTCGTTTGTAAGCGGCGGCGATAGAGGACTCTAAGGCGGCCATTACTTTGTCGGCTGGTATATTCTTTTCCGCGGCTATTTGTTGTACACCGGCCGCTAGTGCTTTTAAGTCCATCATTTGTTTGTTTTTTATTTAATAAAATTCGCTCCCCAAGGAGCGACTACGAACAGTATACAACATTGAGCTTAATTTTCAAGTATCCCTAAATACTTAGAGTTCCGTTGGCCTTAAGTGGGTATTTTTTACCTCGTAAATAGGTTAGGTATCCAGCTACACCTATCATTACCGCATTATCGGTGTTGAATTCGGTAGCCGCTACAAAAAGCGGAGTTTTATTTTTTTTGGATATTTTTTCCATCTCGTTGCGTAGGGTTTTATTTACCGCTACTCCGCCAGATAAAAATATAGATCGCGCATTAATTTTTTTTGCGAGTTTTTCGGTTTTGCCAATTAATGTTTCTATAACTGCTTCTTGAAAAGAAGCAGCAACATCTTCTTTTTTAAAATTAGGGTTATCTCGGAGATAATAAAGTACTGAAGTTTTTAATCCAGAAAAACTAAAATCGTAATTAGGATCATTAAGCATCGGACGAGGAAACTTTATAACTTTAGAATTTCCTTGATTGGCTAGTTTTTCCAGTTCTGGTCCACCCGGATATGGAAGTCCAAGCATCTTAGAAACTTTATCGTAAGCTTCACCAGCCGCATCGTCTCTAGTTTCTCCCATTTTTTTCCAGTCCACTAGGGAATCAACTTTTAATAGGGTAGTGTGCCCACCGCTTACTATTAAGGCTGCGGCTGGAAATAATTTTTCTAATTTATATTTTTCTATTTTTTTGGATAGTAAAAAACTAAATAAATGACCCTCTAAATGGTTAACTCCTAAAACCTTAGTTTTTGGAAAATATTTTTTTAATTCTTTAGCATATTCAATACCGGGCCATAAGGCCGGTTCCAATCCTGGACCCACAGTTACACAAATTAATTCGGGATTTAATTTTTCTATTTTTTTAGTGGCCTCTTCTAGGATAATTGGTAAATTAGCTAGGTGTTCTCGTTTGGCTAAATTTGGAACCACTCCACCCCAAGGAGCGTGCACAGAAATTTGAGATGCAACCGCGGCTCCTAAAATTTTAAATTTTGGGGCATCTATTTTTCCATTGGCTTCTACAACAGAAATTGCAGTTTCGTCACAGGAAGTTTCAATGGCTAGAATTTTCATATTTTATTGAAAGCATATTACTAAGGGTATATTTGTTAAGTTACTCTGAAAAATAAAATTCGTCTATTCTCTGTGCGCTATGACGCGTCATAGCGCACAATAGGTTTATTTTAGATATATAGTGCCGTATTTTGTTCTTTTCGATCGTCCCCGGAATTTCTTTTTCTTTTGTGTGCTGGAGTTAAAAACTTTTGGTTTCCTCTCGGTTTTTTCTATTTTACGATAACTTTCATAACCTTTCTTATTTATAGCTTTTTTGATGGAGCTTATGGTTTGTGGTGAAAGCCATAATTCTTTGGAAATTTCTCGATAACTTTTTCCATTATTCAAACGGGCGACTACTGCGATACGTAATACCAAAATATGACGTTCGTAATTTGTAATAAAAGATTTCAAGATTTTTGGTTGCTTTATCAGTTTTTCCCAATAAACATCTTCCCACTCTTTTCTGGAGCTGTAGTGGTTTGTCGGCAAGTTGGGTTCATTCATGGTTTAATTGTAACAAAGCATGCTATGACGCGTCATAGCACTATCTATAAAATAAATATAAGATAGACAAAATCACGGATATTAGTAATTGATAAATTTAAAAGGTTGTTTTATTTGTTGATTTGCTCCAAACTCCAGTCAAATCTAAAATCAATCTATGTCCCCACGTTTTTGGGAAATATTGCCCGGAACTCTGTCTTGGCTAACCCTAGCTACTCTTTTTGTAGCTTCTTGGTATTTTCCCTTAGCGGTTGCAGTTTTTATTGTGCTTTATGATTTACATTGGTTGCTTAAAACTTTGTATCTTTTTTTGTATCTTAGATTTTCCTTTAATTTAATGCGTGGTCGGATGCAAACCGATTGGTTAGAAAAATTAAAAGAATCTGGTAAGGATTGGGAAAGTGTATATCACCTAGTTCTCCTTCCTATGTATAAGGAGCCAATAGAGGTGGTTAGAGAGAGTTTAAATTCTCTAAATAATATAAATTTTCCCAAAAAAAAGGTTTTAATTGTTTTAGCTACCGAGGCCCGAGGTGGAATAGAAGATGCAGAAATTGCCTTAAAAATACAAGAAGAATTTAAAGATTGTTTTGGAAAATTTTTAATCACCTCCCATCCCGCAGATTTAGAGGGAGAGGCGCCGGGTAAGGGATCTAACGAAACTTGGGCCATCAAACAGGCTTTAGCTGAAATAGTTAATCCTTTGCAGTTAAATTATTCTCAAGTTCTAACTACGGTTTTTGACATTGATACTAGACCGGGCCCGGATTATTTCGGAGTTTTAACTTGGGAATTTTTACACGTGCCTCACCCACAACACTCCAGTTATCAGCCAATTCCACTTTTTACTAATAATAGTTTTAAAGTGCCAGTGTTTGCTCGGCTAATTGGTTTTTCTTCTAGCTTTTGGCAGTTGATGCAACAAGGTAGACCAGAACAATTAGTAACTTTTTCTTCGCACAGTATTCCGCTTCAAGCTTTAGTAGACGTTGGTTTTTGGGATAGGGATATTGTCTCCGAGGATTCTCGAATATTTTTTCAATGTTTAAATCATTACCAAGGAAATTGGCGAGCGGTTCCGCTCTATTACCCCGTTTCTATGGATTCGGTAACTGGTGATAATATTTTTTCTGCTTTAAAAAATCTTTATAAACAACAACGACGTTGGGCTTGGGGTATAGAAAACATTCGCTATCTAGGAGATAAATTTTTAAAAAATCCCCAGATTTCTAAGGGTAAAAAAATATTTTGGACTTGGACCGCTTTAGAAGGTTTTCACTCTTGGTCTACTAGCTCTTTTATAATTTTTATTTTTGGGTTTTTGCCAAACGCCTTAGGAGGTCCAGATTTTCATACCACCGTGTTTTCTTATAATTTACCCGTTTTAACTGGTTGGCTAACCAACCTAAGTTCTTTGGGTATTATTACTTCTGCTTTTTTTAGTGTAATTCTTTTAGAGCCAGAATTACGTTTGACCCGTTTTCGTCATCTACGTTATGTCTGGTATGCCTTACAATGGGCCTTAATTCCTTTTACCTTTTTAATTTTTAGTTCTTTACCCGCCCTAGAGGCTCAAACTCGAATGATGTTGGGTGGTAGGTTTAGATTGGGTTTTTGGCGCACTCCAAAAACTAAAGAATCTTAATGTATGAAAGAAATTGTTACGGACGCGTTAGTTTTAAAAGTTTCTACCTCTGGAGAAAATAATAAATCAGTTATTTTTTTAACCTCAGAATTAGGGCGTTTAAGGGCGAGGGCGGTAGGAGCTAATAAAATTTTATCTAAATTTTCTCCGCATTTAGAGGTTGGTAATTTTGTAGAATTGCGATTAGCGGGTAATTCCGCCTGGACCATTACCGATGTTTTAACCATCCAACCCTCCTTACTTCGTTCTTCTAAGGAAAAATTAGAACAAATAAATTCCGCTTTCCGGCTTTTAGATTTTCTTTCTACTCCAGCTTCAGATTTAGATCTTTGGAAACTTGTTTGTAATACAAAAATAGAAAATTTTTCTCCCAAAGTTTTTTTAGATTTTTTTGGATATTCTCAAGAACATTCCGCTTGTTTTATCTGTGGCGCTCGTTCCCCAGAATATTTTTATTTTCCTGATCATTCGTTTTTTTGTGTTACTCACGCTGTAGAAATTTCTACAGAAAATAAGATTCGGTGTAATATATAGGTATAGATAATTAAATGTCCTTAGAAGAATTAGAAAAGACCCTATACGGATCGGAGGAAAAAGTTGATAAAAAAATTCAGGTTTTAGAAAAGGTAAAAAAAGATTTACCAAATTCTTGGCTTACTAAAGAAAAAAACTCTGAGGAGTCTTTTTGGATTTCTAAGTTTCAAAAAATTGGAAGTTTTTTGGGTTGGTCCATTGCTACTCTAGTAGTAGTTTCAGTTTCTTTGTGGCTTGCCTCGATTGAGCGTAGTTCGGGTGGTCTAGAAGTTTCGATTGTCGCCCCCTCCGAGGTTCGTCGTGGAGTTCCAATAGAAATAGTAGTAGAGGTTTTTAATCAGATGGATCAACAGTTAGAAGATGGTAATTTAGAACTGCGCTTGCCGGCCGGTTTGGTTTTTATAGATTCTCCGGATCGTTCTTCGGAGAGTCGTAATCTTGGTTTAGTTCAAGCTAATACCATGCTAAAACAAAGCTTTAAGGTTATTCCGGTGGCAGAAGAAAATTCGATTCGAGAAGTATTAGTAGATTTTTCTTATAAGCGTGGGAAAAATTTGTTTTCTTCCGAGGTGGAACACGAATTTAAAATTCAAAAAGCTTTTTTGAGTCTGGAGCCAGAATTACCAGAAAGAGTTTTACGTGGTGGATCTTTACCAATCGGATTAAAAATAAAAAATGAATTGGAAACCGAATCTCCAGCTTTCCTGTTACGCGCGGAATATCCGGCTTCTTTTATTCCAACCGACAAGGAAACTGAGGGTTATTTAGGGGAGTGGCATTTTTCCGGTTTGGCTGTTAACGAAGAAAAAAAAGTTTCCGTAAAGGGTGTTTTTCAGGGTTCGGATAATAAGCCCCTAGCCATTCCTTTTAAGGTTGTTATTCCACTCGGTTTGAAAGAGTTTGTAATTGCAGAAAAGACGGTTGTTGCAGAAACTGCACCTTCCCCGGTAGTTTTAAATCTTTATTTAAACAATGGTGAGGGTTTGGTGGCTAGATTTGGGGATGCTCTTAATTATTCTCTTAATTATCGAAATGAGAGTGGAGTAGCTCTCTCCAATGTAGTGGTTCGCTTAGGTTTGGTTGGGTCTTGGTTTGATTGGGGTTCAATTCAGACCAATGGATCTTTTGATGCGGTTCGAAATGAAGTGATTTGGAATTCTTCTCAAATTTCGGAATTTAGACTTTTGGAGCCCAACGCTTCCGGAGAACTAAAAGTTTCTATCCGTTTGCAGGCCGCACCCACCAGAGTTTCGGGTAGTTATTCGGTGCGAGCGGTGGGTCGCTTAACCTCTCCAACGGTGCCTCATTATTTAGAGGCAGATGAGACTTCGGTTTCTACTAATTTAGAAACCAAACTAAACGGCCCCGTCTATTTAGATGCTAGAGTTTTGCACCGTGATCCAGATTCTGGCTTTGTGAATAGTGGGCCGTTTCCTCCTAAGGTTGGGGAAAAAACCGAATATACAATTCATTGGATTTTACGTAATTTTTCTAACGAATTAAAAAATGTTTCTATTTCTGCGTCTTTGCCGGCTGGAGTGGAGTGGCTTAGTAAAGTTAAAAGTTCTGATTCTCCAGAGCCAATTTTTGATTCAGAAAACAATAAGGTGGTTTGGAGTTTGGTGCGTATTGCCCCGGGTCGGGGGGCCACATCCGCTCCATTGGAGGCAATTTTTCAAGTTGGTGCTACGCCGAGTGCTTCCATGATCGGTAGTTTTCAAAATTTATTTTCGGAAACGGTTTTGGAAGCTTTAGATTCTTTTACTGGAACAGACGTGTTAATTAGAGATGGTGGTCTTTCCACGCGTTTGCCGGATGACATTACGGTTGGCGAAAATCAGGGAAGGGTAGTACCATAAAACTCAAATTTCCTATGGATATATTTGAAAAAATTGGCAACCTAGCTAAACGAAGAGGTTTTATTTATCCGGGCTCCGAAATTTATGGGGGCCTTAGTGGTACTTGGGATTATGGTCCGTTAGGGGCGGAGTTGAAGCGTAATATTAAAAACGAATATTGGCGTTTTATGACGCGCGAGCACGACAATATTGTGGGCCTAGATGCGGCTATCATCATGAGTCCCAAGGTTTGGGAGGCCTCTGGTCACTTAGATTCTTTTTCCGATCCTTTGGTGGAGTGTAAAAAATGTCATCATCGTTTTCGAGCGGATCAATTAAGTGAACAGAAGTGTCCGGATTGTAGTGGAGAAATTACCGAACCAAAACAATTTAATTTGATGGTAGAAACTTATTTGGGGGTAATTGAAGGAGAAAAATTAAAAACCTATTTACGCGGAGAAATTACTCAGGGGGTACACGTTAATTTTAAAAATGTAATTGATTCCACGCGGGTTAAGGTTCCATTTGGTATTTTGCAGGTGGGTAAAGCTTTCCGCAACGAAATTACTCCGGGTGGTTTAACCTTTCGCTCTCGGGAGTTTGAGCAAATGGAATTACAATTTTATGTAAAACCAAACGAGGAGGAATCTATGAAGTGGATGGAGTATTGGAAGGCGGAACGCATGAACTGGTATTTATCTTTAGGTATGAAGAAAGAAAACCTTCATTTTAAAGACCACGAACAGTTGGCACACTATGCTAAGGCGGCAGTAGACATTGAATATAATGCGGGTGGGGATTGGAAAGAGATGGAGGGGATTCACCATCGTGGAGAATGGGACTTGAGTCGTCACGGAAAATTCTCTGGTCAGGATTTGAGTTTTTATGACGAGGAAAACAAAGAGCGTTATATCCCTTGGGTTATTGAAACTTCGGGTGGAGTAGATCGGGCTACCTTATTTTTCTTAATGGATGCCTATCAAGAAGAAGAAATAAAACCCGGAGAGATGCGAACCGTTTTAAAGTTACATCCACGCTTAGCCCCCTATGTTGCAGCGGTTTTTCCTCTCCTTTCTAATAAACCAGAATTAGTTAAGAAGGCTAGAGAAATTTATGAGTCCTTGCGGAAAGATTTTTCCGTAGCTTGGGATGAACGAGGGAATATTGGTAAGCGCTATCGTACTCAAGACGAAATTGGTACGCCATGTTGTTTAACGGTAGATTTTGATAGCTTGGAGGATGATTCGGTAACCGTAAGAGATAGAGATACTATGCAACAGGAAAGAGTGAAAATTTCCGATTTAAGTAATTTTTTAGGAAAGAAATTAAAATAATTTTATAAATTAATTAGTTGACAAAATAGCCCTTTCGGGCTATTTTCTTGCTCAGGACTTTTTTAACTATTATAGGAGGAATACACAATGGGTAGTAACGAAATTGAACTAACTAAAGCCTTAGCTAGTTCGGGCTTAAGCGATATAAGTTTCAAAATGTATTTAGTTCGGCATGGTCAAACCAAATTAAATGCAGAAGGTAAAATCAATGGGGAGATAGATGAACCCCTAAACGAACAGGGGATTTCCGACGCCCTTCAGGTTTATAAGAATTTACCGGAGGATTTTTGCGGTGACACCATTTTTCACTCACCTCTGTTACGCGCCAAACAAACTGCACTTTTAATTAAATCTCAACTTTCTTATATGAGATTAGAAGAGATAAAAGAATTAGAAGAAAGGAAATTTGGGAAACTAGCCGGACTTTCTTGGGAGGAAGCTGTTAAATTATCGGGTGACCCAAGACTCAAAATTAAAGACCGAGATTGTGAGTTTGATTATTCCAGGTTTGGAGGAGAATCTAATGAACAATTTAAGGATCGCGTTTGGAGCGCCATTAGTCGAGTACGATCCACCGGTATTCAAGGGTTTCCATTGATAGTTACTCACGGTGGAGTTATTCGTCTATTGAGAAGTAAATTCTCCCATATTTCTCTACACGAGGAAGATTTGGTTATCCAAAATGGGGGTTTATTTAAAATAAGTTTCCCTATGTTTTAATTAATGACAGCGCGCTATATTAGTGCGCTGTTTTATTTTTAGCCTCTACTGCGGTACCATGTTTTAAACTAACCAATATATGTCCCGTGCTAAAAAAATAACTTTAAAAAACGGTTTCCGGATCCTTTTAATCTCTCAGCCCTCTAGTCTAGCGACTACCGTGCTTGTCACGGTTGCAGCTGGCTCCAAATATGAAACTAAAGAAATAAACGGACTTTCCCACTTTTTAGAGCACATGTGTTTTAAGGGCACCAAGAAGCGCCCTAGTGCCCTAGCTATTTCCAGTGAGTTGGAGGGTTTGGGTGCGGAGAATAACGCTTGGACGAGTGAAGAGAATACTGCTTATTTTGCTAAATCCCGCAATGAATCTGCGGATAAAATTTTAGATATTGTGGCGGACACTTATTTAAACTCCCTTTTCAACGCAGAAGAAATAGAAAAAGAGCGAGGGGTAATAATTCAGGAAATAAAAATGTATCAAGATTTGCCCCAAAGAAAAGTTTGGCAAATTTTGAGTAGTTTAATGTATGGGGATCAGCCAGCTGGTTGGCCCATTACCGGTCCGGAGGAGGTGGTTAAAAAACTCACTCGGGAAGATTTTGTGGAATACAGAAAAAATCACTATGTTCCTCAGTCCAGTATTTTGTGTTTGTGTGGTGGTTCGGATTTGGAAAAACTGGCTACGCAGGCGGAAGAAATTTTCGGTGCAATGCCGGCTGGTGAAAAATCTGAAAAATTGGCGGTAGTGGAAGAGCAAACAGAAGTGGCAGAACAAATAGTTTTCAAAGCTACCGATCAAACTCACATTATCTTAGCTTGTCGGTCTTTTGATATTTTTAATCCCCATAAATATGCCTTAATGGTGTTGAGTGGAGTTTTGGGTGGGGGAATGAGTTCCCGATTATTTCAGGTTATTCGAGAAGAATTAGGTGCGGCCTATTACGTCTATTCTATGAATGAATTTTTAACGGACCACGGTTTTTTGGGGGTGGCTGCGGGCATTGATCAGACTAGATCGGAAGAGGTTATTAAGAGAATTATTCAAGAATTAGGTCGCCTAAAAACTGATTTAGTAGAGGAATCCGAATTAGAAAAGGCCAAGGAGCATATTGCTGGTCAGTTAGTCTTATCTTTGGAAACTTCCGATGCTTTAGCCTTCTTTTATTCTCAACAAGAAATATTAGAAAGAGATTTAGCCGATCCAGAAACTTTGATTAAAAAAATTAGAGAGGTAACTGCGGAGGATGTACGTAGTGTGGCTCGCAGTGTTTTCAAAAATCGAAATCTAAATTTAGCGGCCATTGGTCCTTTTGCTCCAAATACTTCGTTTAAAAATATTTTACACATTAAGGAATAATTATGAATAAAAAAACTTACATCACTACCACCCTACCTTATGTGAATGCGGATCCGCATATTGGTTTTGCTTTAGAAATTATTCAAGCAGATGCCTTGGCTAGATTTTGGCGGGGTCGTGGAGAAGAGGTGGTTTTTAATACTGGTACCGATGAGCATGGTCAAAAAATATATAACCAAGCCTTAGCTTCTGGATTAGAGCCCAAAGCTTATTGTGATGAATATGCTAAGAAGTTTGATGGCTTAAAAAAATCTTTAAATCTTACGTATACTAATTTTATCCGTACCACCGACCCAGCCCATCTTTCTGCGGCTCAAGAATTTTGGCGTCGTTGTGATCTAGCGGGAGATATATATAAAAAAGAATACGAAATAAAATATTGTGTGGGTTGTGAATTAGAGAAAACTGATTCGGAATTAGTAGATGGACATTGTCCGGTTCATCCTAACTTAGAGTTGGAAGCTCGTCGGGAAGAAAATTATTTTTTTAAGTTTTCTAAATATCAAAAGCCATTATTAGAGCTCTACGAAAAAAATCCAGATTTTGTTATTCCTAAAAGTCGTTTAGGAGAAATTAAAAATTTTGTGGCTAGTGGTTTAAATGATTTTAGTATTTCTCGTTTGAAATCCAAGATGCCTTGGGGGGTACCGGTGCCGGGAGATGAGAGTCAGGTTATGTATGTTTGGTTTGATGCTTTGGTAAATTACATTTCTACTCTTGGTTGGCCCAAGGAGGTCGGAGAATATAAAGATTTTTGGCCGGGTATTCAGGTGGCGGGTAAGGATAATTTACGTCAGCAATCCGCTATGTGGCAGGCCATGCTTATGTCGGCTAATCTTCCACCCTCTAAACAAATTTTTATTCATGGTTTTATAACTTCCGGCGGACAAAAAATGTCCAAATCTTTGGGTAATGTGGTAAATCCATATGATTTAGTAGAAAAGTATGGAACTGATGCGGTACGCTTTTTCTTATTAAGGGAAATCCCAGCTTATGAAGATGGTGATTTTACTATTCAAAAATTTGAAGAAAGATTTAATGCAGACTTAGCTAATGGTTTAGGAAATTATGCGGCTCGGGTTTCTACTTTAGCGAATAGCTTACTTTTAGCTTTGGGTCCAAACGAAATTCCAGATGCTACGATTGGTAAAATTACTCGCACCAGAGATTTAGTAGAAAATTTTCTAGCGGAATTTCGTTTTCGGGAGGCTTTAGAATCTATCTGGGGCTTACTTTCTTACGGTGACGAAAGATTAAATTCGGTTAAACCCTGGTCTTTAGAGGGAGAGGCGAAGACGGAAGCAATGGGAGAGTTTGTTGCAATCTTAGCAGCGGTAGGACACCTAGTTTCTCCTTTTTTGCCGAATGCTGGGGAAAAAATAATAAAAGCTTTTGAGGTTTCGGATGTGGGTACGATTTTAAGTAAAATACCACCGCTTTTTCCACGTTTGGAAAAATAAAAATTTAGCTTGACAGTTAAGGTCTTAAGCCACAAACTAGGGCCAGTTTTTTTACGTTAATTTTATAAATTTTTTAGGAGGTTTAAATGGTGATTTCCAGTCGTTTTTCCAGGATACTACTGTCTTCTGGTCGTACTTTGAGAGCTATGGTTTGGGATTTAGATGGTACTCTAATTAACTCATTTGCTATGGGTTTAAAAAATTTAGAGGCCCTAATGAAGAGTCATGGTTTTGTAACTACCCCAGAAATTATCCAGCGAATGCTTGAAGCTTGGGGTAAATCTGGCAGTGAAGTTATTGCCGAGGGTTATGGGGTTGATTCATATTTTGCGGAAAGAGTAAGTGATGAGTGGGACACATTAAGCGATTCTAATTCCACTCAGAAATTCCCCTTGATTCGCGGTGCTGCTAAGATGGTGAAATTTTGTTATGAATCTGAAATTGAAAACACCCTTCTAACTTCTCGGGGTCAACCACACGGAAATACTATTTTGTTACAGCACGACTTAGCCAGGTATTTTTCTTTTATTGTGGAATGTGGCAATAGTATTTATAAAAAGCCACATCCCAAGGTTTTAGATTTAACCCTAAGCTACCTGAAGCGATCTAAGAATATAGATCAAGAAGAATGTTTGTTGGTGGGTGACACCATAACCGATATTCGTTCGGCTATAGCAACTGGTTTGGGCGAGGCAATTTTGGTTCGTACCGGTCCACCCCAAGTTTTGCCGGAGGGATTTTTGTCAGAGAAAAATATCCTAAAGTCGGTAGCGGATTTAGAGTTGTGGTTCAAAAAGAGAACTTCTAAGTAATAATAAACGGCCCTTTCATTTAAGGGTCGTTTTTGTTTTAATTGCGAGATGAAGTATTTGGATGCTCATACCCATGCTCATTTTGCCGCTTACGATTTAGATCGAGTGGAGATTTTAGCTCGGGCTAAAACTGCGGGAGTGGCCATGATTAATGTGGGTACTGGACTAAAGACTTCAGAAGAGGCTATTAAACTTGCAGAAGAAAACGATAGTTTGTGGGCCACAATTGGTTTACACCCAATTCACGTCTCGGAATCGCACGATGATAAAAGTGAAGGAACTGGATCCGAGGCTGAAGAATTTGTATATGAAAAATATTTAAATTTAGCCAAACACCAGAAGGTGGTGGCAATCGGGGAATGTGGTTTGGATTATTTTAGAATTGAAGATAAAGATTTAGATATTAAAAATAAACAAAAGGAAATTTTTTTAGAACAAATTAAATTAGCTAAAGAAGTTAATAAACCTCTAATGATTCATTGTCGTTCGGCTTTTCCGGATCTTATTCAACTTTTAAAAGAAAATAAATCCGAGTTAAATCTAACTCCTGGAATTACCCATTTTTTTGCCGGTACGCCAGCAGAAGCCAAAGAGCTTTTAGATTTGGGTTTCTATTTTACCTTTGGAGGGGTAATTACTTTTGTACGAGATTATGACGAGGTTATAAATTTGGTGCCTCCAGATCATATAATGTCGGAGACTGACGCACCCTACGTTACACCAGTGCCATATCGGGGCAAGCGCAATGAACCAGCCTATGTGGTAGAGGTGGTTAAAAAATTAGCCGAGCTTAAAAAAGTCTCGGTAGAAACTATGGCGGAACAAATTTGGGCTAATGCGGAAAAAATATTTGGTATAAAAAATCCCGCATAACGCGGGATTATTTGTAGAATCTATACCCAACCACAAAGTGATGATAAATTTCCGGGGAAACTAACAAATATAAAATAGTAGAGACTATAAGGTGAAGTAGAGCCAGCTCATATAAGTTTTTTCTCTTTATAAATATGGCTGACATTATCACCCCTCCTGGCCAGGTCGCTAAAGTAAGAAATAAATTAGGTAAGTGAGCCAAGGAAAATATAGTTCCAGCGGTTAAGATGGTTAATAAGTATTTTTTATTTGTTAAAGAATAGAGGCGGTTAGTTAAATAGGAATTTAGAATTATTTGTTGACCTAGAGCCCAAAAATAACCCTGCGCCACTTTTTCTGGGATATAACTTAAATCCGCTTGTCCTCCAGAAAATGTTTCTATTTTTTTAAACCAATAAATAAAAACGAACATACTTAAAGTAGCTAGGCTTTTATTTATATTGCCCAAACCAAAATTTTGCCAATTATCTTCTCTAACTAAGAAACTTACCAATGCTATTAGAAAAATAAATGGAACCACTATTGGTTTTTCTAACCACCAGAGCTGAACAAAACAAAGAAAAAGCAAGGCTAATATTTCCGCCACTTCGTCTTTTTTCATGAGTCACCTCCCTAAATTGTTTAAGTTCTATCGGTATTATATCGATTATTCATAATTTGAGAATAGATTTTTCCTCGGCTACAATAGCCCTATGCCTAAAGCTAAAAAATACGATTTTAAGAAGCTAGAATCGCACTGGCAAAAGATCTGGGAAAAGGAGGGGGTCTACCAACCAAACCTAAAGTCTGCCAAGAAGCCTTTTTATAACCTCATGATGTTCCCATATCCTTCTGCTGAGGGGTTGCACGTGGGGAATATGTACGCTTTTACCGGTTCGGACGTTTATGGTCGGTTAAAGCGGATGCAAGGAAATGACGTTTTTGAGCCAATTGGCTTAGATGGTTTTGGAATTCATTCCGAAAACTATGCCCTGAAGGTTGGGGTCCATCCCATGAAACAGGCTCAGGTTTCGGAAAAGCGTTTTTACAAACAACTACAAAAAATTGGGAATGGTTTTGCTTGGAACAATAATTTAGAAACTTATAATCCAGATTATTACCGCTGGACTCAATGGGTATTTATCCAACTTTGGAAAAAGGGTTTGGCTTATCGTAAGAAACAGACTGTTAATTGGTGTCCGTCTTGTAAAACCGTTTTAGCCGACGAACAAGTAGAAGGTGGAAAATGTGAACGTTGTTCTTCGGAGGTAGAACAACGAGATTTAGAGCAGTGGTTTTTCCGCATTACTAAATATTCGGATCGCTTATTAAAGAATTTAGACAAGATGGATTGGTCGGAAAAAATTAAAATTGCTCAGCGTAATTGGATTGGAAAATCAGAAGGGGCCTCTCTTAAATTCAAACTTCTCACTTCAGAATTTAAAGTTGAGGAAGTAGAGGTATTTACTACTCGTCCAGATACTTTGTTTGGAGTTACTTTTTTGGTAATTTCTCCAGAGTTAGCTAAAACTTGGATGAAACTAGGTTGGTCCGCGGGAGAGAAGGTAAAAAAATATGTAGAGAAAACTCTTTTAACCAGAGTTAAGGAACAAGAAGTAGGTCAAAAAGAAAAGACTGGAGAATTTTCGGGACTTTACGCAATTAATCCAGCAAATCAAGAAAAAATTCCAGTTTGGATTTCCGATTATGTTTTAGCTGGTTATGGTACGGGCGCAATTATGGCGGTGCCGGCGCACGATGAACGGGATTTTGAATTTGCTAAAAAATATAATTTACCAATTAGAGAAGTAATTTCTGGTGGTAATCCTCAAGAATTATGGGAAGGGGAGGGTAAAACAATTAATTCTGGAAAATTCTCTGGTTTAGATTCTGAATGGGCTAAATGGGAAATAACTAAATTAGTGGGAGGGGAGAGAAAGTCTCAATTTCGATTACGAGACTGGCTAATTTCGCGCCAGCGCTATTGGGGAGCGCCAATCCCTATGGTTCACTGCGAAGCTTGTGCCAAGGCGGGTAAGGGCGAGCAAAGGGATATGCCGGGTTGGTATGCAGTTAAGGAGACTGATTTACCGGTTAAGTTGCCTATGATTAAGGAATTTCGTCCTCAGGGTACCGGAGTTTCTCCTTTAGCTTCGGTTAAATCTTTTTATGAAACCAAATGCCCTCACTGTAAGGGTAGGGCGCGCCGAGAAACTGACGTCTCCGATACTTTTTTAGATTCCGCTTGGTACTATTTGCGTTATCCGAGTGTGAAAGAAAAAAAAGTTGCTTGGAATAAAGATTTATTAAAAAAATGGTTTCCAGTGAGTATGTATATTGGTGGAGCAGAGCACTCCGTACTTCATCTTTTGTATGTGCGTTTTGTGGCGATGGCTTTGAAAGATATGAAGTTTGTGAATTTCGAGGAACCCTTTAAAACCTTTCGCGCTCACGGACTTTTAATTAAAGACGGTGCCAAGATGTCTAAGTCTAAGGGCAACGTGGTAAATCCGGATGAGTATATTGAAAGATTTGGCGCGGATTCTTTGCGAACTTATTTAATGTTTCTCGCTCCATTTGAACAGGGTGGAGATTTTCGAGATCAATCTATGTTGGGAGTAGTTAGATTTTTAGAACGGGTTTGGAAATTTTTTGATCGGGAAATTCCAAAAAAATCAGCTAAAAATTCCGAACTTTTGCGTTTGGTTCATCAGTCTATTAATAAGGTAACGGAAGATTTGGAGAATTTACGTTATAACACCGCTATTAGCTCTTTGATGATTATGTTGAATGGATTTGAAACTCATATAAATTCTGTAAGTCGTTCGGAAGCAGAAATTTTCTTAAAGCTTTTAGCTCCTCTTGCCCCACACATAACCGAAGATATTTGGCGTTCTTTGGGTAATAAAAAATCTATTCATATTTCTGCTTGGCCTAAAGCCGAAGCTAAATTTATGAAAGTAGAAGAAATTGATTTAGTTATTCAGATAATGGGTAAATTTAAGGGTACGGTAAAAATTCCTTTCAACTCCTCTCAAGATTTTGCAGTGCAGACGATTAAGGGTTTACCAAGATTTGAAGAGTGGTTTGGAAGTAGGGTAATAAGGAAAATAATTTTTGTATCCAACAAAATAATCAATTTTGTTCTAGAATAAAAACATGAAGAGTACTACATTTTTATTCCTTCTTTTTATCCTTTCCTTATTGGCCTTTGGCGCAACTCAGGTAATGTCTGGCAAGCTTAAGCCGGTTGGAAGTTTGAGTTTATTTAATTTTAGGCCTGAGTTAGATATTCGTCCGGCCATTTCTGATCCAGGTGTAATACAAAGCCCAATTCCTAAGGTGGAGCCACCAGTTGGAATTTCTACTTCGGACTTATCGCCCTGGTATGGCCAAATAAAAATTTCTTCTTTTACTCCTAATCGTTCTTTTGGAGATAAAAATGGTTTTGTTTTAAGTGCTAATTTAAATAGTAATAATCAGTCCGTTTCTGTTACTGGTTGGCAAATCAAGGCCAATCGTTGGGATATGAAAATCCCAGCAGGAGCTAATGATTATCCGCCATACGGTCTGCTTCCAGAGGGTAATATAGTTTTAGAAAGCGGAGGAGTTTTACGAGCTCAATATGGAGTAAGTCCAATTGGTAAAAATTTTCGTCCCAATGTTTGTTCTAATTATTTAAAACAGACTTATACTTTTGATCCACGATTACCTTCTATGAATTGTCCGCCAGTTTATACTAGAGAGGAAATTGCAGGAGCTGCCGGGGTTTGTCAAAATTTATTAATTTCTATTCAAAATTCTTGTCGACCAGCTACCAGCGAAGAAACTAGTAAATTAACTTATACGGAATTCAAAGACTGTGAGCCATTTTTAAAGCGGTTTAATTATGCAGATTGTTATGCTCGTAATAAAGAACTTCCCAATTTTTATTCTAAGGAGTGGTTGGTTTGGCTTAAATATCCAATCTTGACCGACAAGGACCACGATCAAATATTACTTTTGGATAATAATGGTTTGATTGTAGACCGGTATATTTATTAGAAACTACAAAAATAAAAAACCGCATTATGCGGTTTTTTATTTTCTTTCAGTTAAGCGAAGCTCAAATTCAATTGGTTCTTGATTTCGTAAAATCGCCAAAGTTATAGTTTCCCCAACTTCCGAGTTTTCTAGAAAATCTGGAATACCTTTTTTATCAGTTAGTCTTTCCCCGTTCCACGCCAAGATTATGTCACCCTCTAAAATGCCAGCTTCTGCGGCCGGGCTTTTATCTATAACCGCTTTATCAAAGGAGTGTTCCTTAGTAACTATTGCCCCGTGTTCTATAGATAAATTAAATTTCTTGCGTACGTCGTTATTTATATTTGCGTAGCGAATGCCTAAAAGGGGACGTCGAATTCGTCCATATTTTCGTAAATCTTCTAAGTCTTTTTGGGCGGATTTAATCGGTAGAGCAAAACTTATATTTTCTGCTCCGGAAACCATTGCCGCATTAATTCCAATAACTTGGCCATACAGGTCAGTTAGTGGACCACCAGAATTACCTGGGTTAATAGCGGCATCAGTTTGAATTAGGCCTCGCAACTCTTGCATCCTATCGCCATCTGCTTGAGCGGTTACTGAACGGGAGAGGCCAGAGATTATACCTTCGGATACTGTATTTCTAAAAAGGCCCAAGGCATTTCCAAACGCTAGAACTCTTTGGCCAAGCTCTAAGTCTTTAGAGTTGCCAACTGTAACGTAGGGTAACGATTTTTCCGCTTCAATTTTTAGTATGGCAATATCATTGATTGGATCCTTAGCCACTATCTCTGCGTTGTAATACTCATCGTTCGATAGGGTTACCCAATATTCTGCAGGGGAGTCCGAAAGAATATGTTTGTTGGTAAGGATGTAGCCAGCCTTATCTGCAATAAAACCACTTCCTCCGCCCACATCTACCATGTTGCGGCTATCTACTTTATCCGCCGGCATTTCATATTTAGTGCCACGCTTTGGTTTGGGTAGTTTTTTAAATTCTTCTTCCACTTCTTTAAGTGGTCGGCGCACCGTAATAGACACCACCGCTGGCATTACTTTCTTTATGGTTTTAATTATTTCAGATCTCTCACGTCGCAAAGGAAGCATTGGTTTTAATTATACCCGGTAGTAGAAATGCGACCAGTGTTCAACTGCCCGCTTTGCAAGCAAATCGCATTTCTACTACCGGGTATAGCGGAAGTATAAAAACCGTGACACTTTTATTTGCGGAGGGTATAGGATTCGAACCTATGAGGGGATTTCTCCCCAACCGCATTTCGAGTGCGGCGCACTAGACCACTATGCGAACCCTCCTAATTTGGGTTTAGATTAAACGAATCCCTATTTTATCTCAATACCCAACCTACCTTGTTTTAAA
>Ga0172379_10003725_pt1 | contig 23803 bp, 25 predicted proteins | sample GrowelOW334metaG_FD_119756 | JGI IMG/M metagenome (GOLD analysis project Ga0172379, IMG submission 119756) | Groundwater microbial communities from an aquifer near a municipal landfill in Southern Ontario, Canada - Groundwater well OW334 metaG | ecosystem: Environmental > Aquatic > Deep...
ACGACTGCGACGGTGTCGTGGACAACGGGTCGCTGTTGCCCACTGCCGCGATTAACCTGGGTGTCACGACTGGCGTAGCACACCCGGCGGCAACCCTAAACAAGATGGGAGATTTGGGGATCATCTGGACCAGGTCGCAAAAGGAAATCTGGTTCACCCTACGAGACCGGGACGGGAACACGATTCCCCCGATTCCGTGGATTGAGAACCAGGTGGCGTCTTCTGATTCATCAGCCGGGGCGTGGGCGGTCGATGCTCTGTCGCTTCAACAGAACTCATTCACGGACTTCTGGTCGGCTTGGACAGAAAGGTCCTACGGCAGTCAAAAGATTCAGGTTTCCACGGTACGCCAGGACTGGGGAAATCCGAGCGCCGATCCGCTCGGGAACGGGCCCTCGGCCCACCCGATAACCGCAGCGAAGCCGGGCGTCAATGAGAATGAGTACGGCCTCGTGTTCGAGAATGGAAGTCCGCCGGACATCTACTTCTCACGGCACACGGCCGTGAGCAGAGTCGGCGGTTGTCAGATCAGCTCGAACGCGGGCGCCTCCACCAGGCCGCAGGTCGTATGGAACGGGGCCACCTGGGTGGTGGTCTGGAACGACACGACGACCATCGCCGCCGGCGAATGGCGCTACGCGATCGTGCCCGACAACGGTAGCGCCGTGACTTCGAACGGGAGTCTCGGCGCCGGTTCCGGGGACTTCAGCCTCGTAGCCGGTCCGAACGGCACGGTCGCGATGGCGAGCGCGGAAAACGGCCAGACTGTCCTGCGGCGCTTCGACTCGACCATGAGTGCGCTCGGGTCGACGGAGATAGTCGCAACATCACCACATGGCTTCTCGTTGTCCTGGACCGGCGTGGAATATGGTCTCGCTTGGAGTTCTGGGTCTCCCGGCGACGTATGGCTCGCAAGGGTCGGTCCGGAGGGGCAACTCGGCGCCGTCGTCAACGCCACGAACAGCCTCGGAGATTCCGAGGAGCCGTCGGTCGTTTGGAGCAGTGGCGACTGGTTGATCGTGTACGTCGACGACACGAGTTCCGGTCGGGCACTGTTCCTCACCAAGGTCACCCGCAACTGCCTGTGAGCAGCTGCGGGGTGCCGAAGCCGGTCGCGAGACACACAGCGAGTGTCTTGCGGCCGGCCGTTTTTATCTCTTCGACCGGACGCGCTATAATGTATTCGATTCCCGATTCCCGATTCCCGATTCCCGATTCCCGATTCCCCACTCTCTACTCTCTACTGACCACTCTCCCCTTCGATATGCACCACAACGCCATCCGTCTCCTTTACGCCGGTCTCGCCGTCATCCTGCTCGCCGCCGCGTTCCTACTCGGTTACACGAACGGCAAGCCGTCCGGGGCAGGACTCGGTTCGCTGTCGCTTTGCAAAGACAGATACCAGGAAGGCTATGACGCCGCCCACCAGAAACTGCTGGATTCGAGCTTGCTCGCGCCTTCGCAAAAGCGACTTTTCGCGATCGTGGGGACGGTCAAGACGGTCGGTGCCGATTCCATCACGCTCTCCACGTCGCAAACGCTGACCGATCCGCTCGCCGAACCCGCACCGACCGAGAGGACATTGAGCGGATTTTCCGCCACGCAAATCGTCTTGCGGACCAACAAGACGCCCGAGCGGCAGATCGAGGACTCGCAAAGCTACAACAAGGCGCTCATCGCATCGAAAGGCGAACTCCCCACCCCGCCGCTCCCCTACGACGAGACGCCAAGCAAACTCGCTGACCTGAAACCTGGAACCATGATCGAGGTCACGGGCAAGGAAGGCGAGGATTTGACCCACGCGCAAAAGATCGAAGCGCCGACGAAAATCACGATCATCGTCCAGGCACAATGAACGAGACCGAAACACCGCCCCGATCGGGGCGGTGTTTCGTTGTTCAGTCGAAGCGACGATTTCCGGACAGAACCCATCCTGACCTTGCCCTTGCCGCAAGGGAAGGAACCGACAGTCGACCCGTCCCATTATTAACGACGCTCGATTCCCGTCGGCCCACTCGCCACTATCCACTCTCTACTCTCCACTCCCCTCGCCTTCACCCATCCGAAGGAGCGCGGCCCGACGGCTTGCGAGCCTGTTCTTCAGGAACTCCTTGGCTTTCTCGTCCCTCGCGGCCGCGATCCTGGTCTCGATGCGCCGCACGTCTTTTTGGATTACGCGCCGCACCGCCGGCATAGCCACCACGGGGTCGTTGGCCGCGATCTTGGCGAGCGCTTCGACCGCATCATCATCCGCGCGTTCCGCCAATTTTACCGCCCGCGGCACGGACGGCGTCTCGTTACGATCGGATCCGAACTCGTCATCGATCTCTTGCATCACCTTGCCGATGCGAACGCCGTTCTGCGCCATCTTCCTGGCCTCGGCGAGACGATGCGCGAGTCTCGTCGCCTTAGCGCCGGCTTTCGCTTCTGAAGTGATTGCGACCTGTTCCTGGATGCGTTCGATACCGCGTTTGACTTGATACAACGGATTGTCCGGGGTCACGCTGGAGCTCGTGTAGGCATAAGCGCCGGAACCGCCGAACGCCACGGCCAAGACGAGCGTCGAAACACCCGCCCAGGCGAGACGCCCGAAAGCGCGTTTGGCGGCCGGGGCCGGGACGATCTCGGCTTCGAGCCGTCGCCAAAGTTCGACGCGAAAACCGGACCGAGGCGCGAAAGACCGGCGGAGTTTCAGGAACGCGAATTTTTCACGGAGAAGTCTAAACATAGGATCAGACGTAGCGAGTAGCCAGTGGCCAGTGGCGAGTAGGCCGACGTCGGAACGACCTACTCGCTACTGGCTACTGGCGACTGACTAAATACCCTATCCGATCACCCTTTTGAACGCCGCCCGGAGCTCCGCCAAAGCGCGGAACGTCGCCACTTTCAACGTATTCCGGTCTTTCCCGAGACGTTCCTCCATCTCTTCGTAGGAGAGCTCTTCGAGATACTTCATGCGGATCAGCTTCTGCTTTTCATCCGCCAGCTTGGATAGCATACGCAACATGGTGTCGACGTCGTACCGCCGCGCGGCTTTCGCTCCGAAGTCCGCGACCGGCAGATCCTCGATGTCCTCGTCCGTCACCGTCCGCCCCGCCGTCCGATAGTGGTTCGTGAGGTGGTTCCTGGCGATCGTGTAAATCCAGCTCGAGCGGGATCTCGTCTCGTCGTAATCGCCGAAAGCCCGCAACGCCTTAACGAATATCTCCGAGACCAGGTCTTCAGCCAGGTCGCGGTCCCCTATCCTGATGGCCACGAAGCGATAGATGCGCTTGAAATTGGCCTCGTAGAACCGTTTGAATTCGCTGCTTTCCATGGGGACGCCTGTTAATACACGATAAACCGAGGAAAGTAACAAAAACGCCCGAAGTACGGGCATATCCAAACTATCGGTTGGAGCGACTGCCGTCAATCGGCGCGATCGCGCTTCTTCTCGGGACGGATCACGATCATGGCGAGGATCGGCAAGACGATCCAGCAGAATTTGCCTATGTCCGAGACGAAGACCTGGCGCGTGACGACCGTAAGGTGTTCGAGCGCCGAGGACGGAAGATACGAGAGGACGACGCTCGTGAGCAGTCCGACGTGCAAGGTGGAAAAAGTCAGCACCTGCCACCACTTGCCGGTGTCGCCCAAACTGAAACTCCGCGAGAGCGCGCTTTTCGAGACGAAGAAAAAGAGGAGCAGGAAAACTCCGACGAAAGTGGTGATCTGGAAGGCGAAAGCCGATCCGAGCGAGATCGAGGTGCTGAAAGTCTTGATGTACGGAGCGGAATTGACGACCGCGAGCGCCATGTACACCGCGACGATGAGCATCACGACCCGTTCGCGCCCCATCGAGAGCCCGTACACGAGCGCACCGACCACGAAGAAGAGCAGGATGAACATGTCCCACGTCGGCGCCGACAGGTTGATCCTGGTGACTTGTTCGATCACGGCCGCGAAGTCGATGTGAGGCATGGTCGAGGGGATAGGGACTGGGTCTACGAAAATACGGATCGATACGAAATTACGAATACGCAAGGAACGACTCTTTTCTGATTGTTCGGTGCCGGTCGTTTCGTACTTTCGCGGTCATTCGTATTTTCGTAGACCCTCACCGACTCTATTCTATCGCTAATCCGTTTTACTCTCAAGCCGTGAGATACGAAAGCGACGCCACGCCGACGATCGCGATGACGATGCCTTGGAACTGATGTTTCTGCAGCTTCTCGCGATTGACGATGATGCCGAGCAGGACCGCGAGCGCGATGTAGCTCTCGCCGATCGCCGTCGCGATCGCGATCGGGATCCGCGTCATGGCCATGGTGTAGAAAATCCAGGCGGCGTTGTCGAACAGGCTCTCGGCCGCGATCGCCGCCGGCGCGCGTTTCAAGTCATGCAAGATGTCTCCGGCCTGGCCTTTAAAGAGCAGATAGACGAACATGACGACGGCGAGCGAGCTGTGCACGAACCAGACCGTGAGTAGCGGCGACGTCTCGCGGGCCGCGATGCCGAACATGAAGTTCGTGAGCGCCATCGCGATCGCGCCGACGCCGGCCAGGATCGCTCCGCGCTCGAACATCCGGCGATGCAAATGCAGCTGGCCGTGGACTTCGGTCATCACGAGCATGACACCGACGAAGACCGTACCGGTCGCGAGCCACTGCGCCAAGCTGAACCGTTCGCCCAAAAGCAACATCGACAACCCGATCGTGATCGGCAACTCAAGCGCCAGTATCGGTTCCACGACGGAAATCTTGCCCTGCTTCAAGGCGGCGAAGTCGAACAGCGCGGAGAAGACGCTGACGAGGACGGTGAGCGACAGGAGCAGGAGACCGTTCGTGATCGTGAAGACGGAACCGAGTTCGCGCCAGACGAACGGCAAGATGAGCACCGCCCCGGTCGCGCCGATATAGAAAAGCGCGTTGAAGATGCCGGCCTTCCTGGTGGTCCGCTGGATGAAAAAATCCCCGAACCCCCACGAGACTAGGGCCGCGATCGCGAAAAAAGTCCCGGCGAGCTGCATAGGCCGAAGCGAAAGCTAAAGCATAAGCGAAAGTCCGACGGTGCCGACGATTCTTATGCTTATGCTTTCGCTTATACTAGTCACATGATACCACGTCACGGTCGCGTCAGAGATAAAAAACGCCTTCCCGAAGGAAGACGCGTATCGTCGGATCCCGATCAGGCCCGGAGAGCCTTCGCGACATACGAGTAGTCGTGATACCTGACGACCGACGGCAGGTCGCGCGCCGCATTCGCCCCGTTCGCCCTGAACAAAGCGAACTCGTACTCGCGCAACAGGACATCCTCCCGCACCGCCATGATCGTCGGCTTGCCCTTCGCGTCGAAGTATCCGGCCTCCCAAGAACGCCCGGAACTGACGCCGTCGTCGAAGTAGAAGCAGACGAGAGCGTCGTGAGCGGGTACGCGCCGCTTCAGCTCGCGGATCGCGTCTTCCTTGGACATCGGAGCGGCGCCCCACCGCTGGATGTCCTCGATCATCGTCGCGACCGAATGACCTTCGGCCTCGAACGCCGCGCGTATCTTCGCGAGCTCTTCCTTGAGCGCCACGAGGTCCGCGCCGGCAAAACGATAGGCGATCCAAATCTTCATGGCTCGTCCTCCTTAGGACAGCAGGCGATGCGCACGAACCTGACGACCCGAACCAATTCGTGCATCTCGTCCGACGTGAAGCTGGGGAGGATCTCGCTCAAGACGTGCTCGCGCGACCGTTCGTCCATGCGGACGAAGGCCGTGTCCGGCGTCTCCGTCCGGAGCACGCGGAGGCGCTTGAGCAGTTCGAACGCCTCGTCCAGCACCTGTGAACCTCGGTACGTCCCTTCACTGACCGCGAACGGTAGGAAGGCGTCGAAGGGCGGTTTGGGATCGAAACCCGCCGCCCCTAGCACGACCCCATTCAGCAATCGGGGGTCGTCCCGAAACCGTCTTTTTCCGGTGGCCCAAAGGAGCACGGCAAGCACGTCACTCGGAGTCCTGTTTGCGGACATCTTGTCCTCCTTTCCGCAAGCGGATGCAACTTACATTTCCATGCGACGACGGTCAAATGCCGATGATTGGCCCCTCCCATTAGCGTAAGGGGAGGTTGGGAGGGGTTACTTATGAAGACTGTCGTTCCGAATATATTGGATGCGACTACTTAGAGAACAGAACCCATCCCAACCTTCCCTTGTCGCAATGGAAGGGGCCAACAAATTCCCGACGATCCACCCTCGTCGTGTCCCTTTCACTTCAAATCCAACTCTTCCAAAAGTCTCTTCTGCTCCCGCGAGAGTTTCTTCGGCGTCGACACTATGACTTCGACCAACATGTCGCCGCGGCCGCCGGAACGGGTGCGAGACAGTCCACGACCACGGACGCGCAAGACTTGGCCGGACTGGATGCCGGCGGGAATGTCCAGCGCGATCAGGCCTTCGAGCGATTCGACTTTTATCTCGCCGCCGAGCGCCGCGGTCGTGACGCCGATCTCGCGTCGTACGACGAGGTCGTCCCCCGCCCGTGACCAACGGCTGTCTGGCCGGACTTTGATATGCAAATACAAATCTCCTGACGGAACGCCGTTCTCCGCCGCTTCGCCCTCGCCCGCGACCCGCAAGGTCTCGCCGTTCGCGATCCCCGCCGGCACGCCGACCGAGACCGTGCGCATCTCCTTGCGCACCCCGTTCCCGGCGCAATCGCCGCAACGCTTGGCGAACGTCTTGCCCTTGCCGCCGCAGTCCGCGCAGACCTGCTCGACGCGCACCGAACCGAAGATCGTCCGTTGCGTGCCGACGACTTTGCCTTTGCCGCCGCACGTCTTGCACGTACGGACTTCCGCTCCCGGCTCTCCCCCGCTCCCGCCACAGCGTTTGCACGGAACCGTCTTGTATATCGAAAATTCCTTTTCCCCGCCGCGCGCCGCTTCCTCGAACGACATCGAAAGATCCATCTCGATGTCTGCGCCGCGGCGAGACTTCTGACGACCGCCACCGAAACCGAAAACGTTACCGAACAGATCGCCGAGATCTTCGACGTTGATGCCCTGACCGTCGAAACCGGAAAATCCGCCGAAGGGCCCTTGCCCCGCGCCGGCTCCACCGCCCTCGAACGCCGCACTCCCGAAACGGTCATACTGCGCCCGCTTCGCCTCGTCCCCGAGGATCTGATACGCCTCATTCACCTCCTTGAACTTGGCCTCGTCCCCGCCCTTGTCCGGGTGGAACTTGTGCGCCAAAGAACGAAACGCCTTCTTTATCTCGTCACCCGAAGCGTTCCGTTCGACACCGAGCGTGTTGTAGTAGTCTTTGGACATCTTAATTTTTTGTTTCCGTTGTTTGGTTTTCAGTGTTTATCTGTGGCATCTCTGTCAAAACAGTACTCGAGGAGACACCTATATTTAAATCTCCATTCACTGTGAGCGGTGCCAAAAAGTTTGTACTATAAGTATAGCTGTTTGCACTACCAGTCTGAGTTCCGTTTTGTTGTTGCGAAGTAACGGTCTTGTTAACAACAGAAGTAACTGTATTGGAAACTAGGCCACCACCGACCGCACCGGCAATTAGCGACATCAACACACCTTCTACGATCTTGTAAAGCGCGGAGTACCTTCGTCGCCAACGCAGGAGAACCTGATTCAGACGCGCTAGCAGGCGCTTTTTTGTGCGCCTCATGACCATATTACTTCTTCAAGACGACATTGAAAGATGTACGTCCGACTTCGGTACCATCGACTACAAGAACGAAGTCATACTCTCCAAGGAAAGGAAGTATGATGTGGCCGTCCAACACACCACCGATTTTTGCTTGCTCTGTGACAGAAAAGACAACTTCGGGATAGAGATAAAGCAACTCATTTGTATCGGCTTTACGTAGCTCAATCTTAACCCGCACGTCCGTTTTGTCTACGCCACACACCTCGTATACAACAGCGGCGTGAGGGTGAACAATGGGATGCTCCTTAGATGGTTGCTTTACAACCGTAATCCGATCGAACACGCCATGTATGATGACCTTGCCGTCTTGCGAAATCGCGGCCGCATCACTGACGAGAAAAAATCTCAGCTTCATATCTCAGCATGAAATTTGATTTATCCTTTGAACCCAATCTCCCCGCTACCCGCGGGCGCACTAGCCGCGTCGACCTTGCCGAACGTGACTTCGTAGCGCGAGACGTTCTCCTGGAGCGCGGCCAGGATGCGCTTCATGTGCCCCGGGGTGGTGATGATCTTCGAGACCATCTCACCGACCGGCGGATGGATGTTCGCGAACTCGATCACGAACTCCTCCTTCGTATGCATGACCCGCATCACGTTCGCGTACGACCCGACGAGCACTTTCTGCTCCGCGTTGATCCGCACTTCTTCGCCAGGCATCGGCTGTTGTTCGGACATATCCTAACAATTATTTTGACGAGTCAACTATCAACCCTTGAAACACGTCTCTGCAAACGGCGAGGCCGCGCTGACATAAATCAAGAATATCTATACCAGCATCCGTAACCACATACGTGACACTATTCTCGCGCTTAATTGACATCCCAGCCTCGACCTCACCCTCAAGCTTGTCTTTACTGACCAGTAAATTCTTGACAAGCTTCCCCATCACCAAGCAGTTACGCATAACCACGCTACCACCGTCACTGATTCTGACGGTATCCTCAAGCGTTATTGAATAGTCCTTCCTCTTTGTCTGTGGGGTCAAGGTCCGGTGGCCAAGATTCGAGTACCGCTTTAAATCACCAACTCGCTCCATTCCAGGATTATACGGCTGTACCTTTTCTATGACGCCATAAGCCGACGGAAATTTTGTTTTGAGATCACCGGCTTTGAACATCCCCAAATTCGCACTCAGGTCTTGTGGTTTATCAGCAATGGGGAAATAGACATTCTTTCTGATTACGATCACTTCCTCCGCAGAAATTTCCAAACCGGGTTCTATATTCTGCCGGAAGTATGTGGACATCACCCGGTCGAGAAACCTGATAATCTCGGTCAATAGGGTTTGGGTTCTGTGACGCACCTCAACAGCGACAGTGTCTGACCCCGCGTCGCTTTGACAAAGCTTGACCAGGTTACTGTAGTCGTCACCAAGAATTCTAATACTACTCCTTAAATCATCTATGTCACTCATATCACCTAACGACTGTTATTTCGCCTCGACGTCGATCGGACCATCGTCCTTCTTTTCGGTATCGGATGCGTCGGGCGTCGCACTTTTGCTTTCGCTTGCGGCTTTCGCTTGCGCGGCGTACATCGCCGCGCCGATCTTTTGCGCGACCGTGGCGAGTTCGTCCGCGGCTTTCTTGATGGCTTCGGAGTCGGTGCCGTCTTTGACTTTCTTCAACGCCTCGAGTTTTTCCTCGACCGACTTCTTGTCGTCGGTGGAGACCTTATCCCCAGCCTCCTTCAGCATCTTCTCGGTCGTGTAGACCATGGTCTCGGCGTTGTTCTTGAGTTCGACGAGTTCGCGGCGCGCCTTGTCGTCCGCGGCGTGCGATTCGGCGTCCTGCTTCATCTTCTCGATCTCGTCCTTCGAGAGGCCCGAGCTCGCGGTGATCGTGATCTTCTGTTCCTTGTTCGTGGCGCGATCCTTGGCCGAGACGTTCAGGATGCCGTTCGCGTCGAGGTCGAACTTGACCTCGATCTGCGGCACGCCGCGCGGCGCCGGCGGGATACCGTCGAGCGCGAAACGTCCGAGCGTCTTGTTGTCTTGCGCGAATTCGCGCTCGCCCTGGAGCACGTGGACTTCGACCTGCGGCTGGCTGTCGGCCGCGGTCGAGAAGACCTGCGTCTTCGAGGTCGGGATCGTGGTGTTGCGCTCGATGAGCTTCGTCATCACGCCGCCCAAGGTCTCGATACCCAAAGACAGCGGCGTGACGTCCAAGAGCAGAAGCTCGCCCTTGATGTCGCCCTGGAGATTGCCCGCCTGGACCGCGGCGCCGATGGCGACCACCTCGTCCGGGTTCACCGAGACGTTCGGCTTCTTGCCGAAGAATTTCTCGACCGCTTGCTGGACGAGCGGCATGCGCGTCATCCCGCCGACCAAGATGACCTCGTTGATGTCGGTCTTCGATAGCTTGGCGTCCTCGAGCGCCTTGCGGCACGGCTCGAGCGTCTTGTCGACCAGGTCGCCGATCAGCGACTCGAGCTTGGCGCGCGTCAGCTTGAGCAAGAGGTGCTTCGGGCCGTTCGCGTCGTTCGTGATGAAGGGTTGGTTCAGTTCCGTCTCCTGGCTCGTCGAGAGTTCGATCTTGGCTTTCTCGGCCGCGTCCTTGATGCGCTGGAGCGCGAGCTGATCCTTGCCGAGATCGATGCCTTCCGCCTTCTTGAACTCGTCGATCGCCCACTGGATGATGCGTTGGTCGAAATCGTCGCCGCCGAGGTGCGTGTCGCCGTTCGTGGCGCGGACCTCGACCGTGTTCTGGCTCGTCGCCGCGTCATAAGCGATCTCGAGCACCGAGACGTCGAACGTCCCGCCGCCCAAGTCGTAGACCGCGATCTTCTCGTCCTTCTTGCGATCGAAACCGTAGGCGAGCGCGGCCGCCGTCGGTTCGTTGATGATGCGCAAGACCTTGAGCCCGGCGATCTCGCCCGCGTCCTTCGTGGCCTGGCGCTGGCTGTCGTCGAAATACGCCGGCACGGTGATCACCGCTTCGACGATCTTCTCGCCGAGCTTCTCCTCGGCGTCGGACTTCAACTTCTGCAAGACCATGGCCGAAATCTCCTGCGGCGAAGATTCCTTGCCGCCCATCACGACCTTCACGCCCTCGCCGGATTTGACCAGCTTGTAGGGCATGAGTTTCAGGTCTTTCTGCACTTCCTCGTCGCCCCAACGGCGGCCGATCAGGCGCTTCACCGAGAAGATCGTGTTCTCGTGGTTCGTGACGGCCTGGCGCTTGGCGAGCTGACCGACGAGACGTTCGCCGGCTTTCGACACGGCGACCACGGACGGCGTGGTGCGCGCGCCTTCACGGTTCTCGACGACCTTGGGCGCTCCGCCCTCGACGATCGCCATGCAGGAATTCGTAGTACCTAGGTCTATTCCGAGGATCTTGGACATAAGTTGGAGAGTAGAGAGTGGAGAGTAGAGAGTGGATTGGGGGGCGCGTGCACTTGGTCGTAGATCGACCCCCTCTCTTCGAAAGAGAGGGTTGGGGTGAGTTATGTCGGGATCGAATCGCGTCCGACGGAACTCCTCCCAACCTCCTCTTCCGAAGAGGAGGAGCCGACAGCGCCAACTTCCACGCGCTTTCGATATCCTATTTCTTCACGTTCACCTTTATCGTCTTGCTGGAATTATCAGTCCTCTTCGGAATGCGCACGCGGAGCATCCCCTGTTCGAAACTCGCTTCCGCCTTGTCGGCGTCGACCATCGTAGGCAACGCTACTTGGCGGTAGAACGAACCGGTGCGGACTTCCTTCTTGTAATAATCCTTCTCTTCGACTTCGGACTTCTTTTCCATCTCGCCTTTCACGGACAGGACGTTGTTCTCGATCGAGATCGAGACGTCCTTCGGGTCCACGCCCGCGAGCGGCGACTCGACCACCACCGCGTCCTTGGTCTCGTAGACGTCCATCGCCGGGATGAAGCCGCGCGAACCGCGCACGGCCGGCAGGTCTGGGAAAAGATCCTTCCCCATCTCGTCGAACTGATCGAAGAACGGCGACCAGCGGATGATAGACATAATCTTATCTAACGAATTACGCTAATCATGAACGAATGAAAACGAATTTTTCGATCACCGTCAGGAGTCGTAATCGCTGTCATCCCGAGCGAAACCGGGTGTAGCCGAGGGACCTCGGACGAGTCGAAACCGACCCCGAGGTTCCTCCGCTTCACCTTACGCTCCGGTCGGAATGACAAGGCGATGATCCTTCCTCCGCTACTTCCTGACTCCCACCACGACCCGCGCCGGCACGACCACTCGCTCGTTCACCGTGTAACCGGGAGAAATCTCGCTGACGATCGTCTCCGCCTCGCCATCGGCCTCGCCGACGGCTTCGTGCCGCGCCGGATTGAACTTGGCGCCGAGCGAGACGAACCGTTTGAAACCGTTTTTCGCCAGCGTGTCCTCGAACTGTTTCACGATGTACTCGACGCCTTTCACCCAACCGACTTCGCGCTGATCGTCGGGGACGTGCGTGAAGGCTTGGCGCAGGTTGTCCAAAACCGGCAGGAAATCGAGCACGGCGTTCTCGCGGGCGTAAGCGGCGATCTCCTGTTTCTCGCGCGCCAGATCCTTCTCGCGGTTCTGGTAATCGGCGATCGCGCGTTTCCAACCAGCGAGATATTCCTCGGCCTTGGCCTCGGCCTCCTCCCCGCAACCGCCGCCGCAGCAGCCGGAGCAGTCATCGTCGTCCGAAACCGTTTTTTGCTTGTCGTCTTTGACGTCCATAGTTTCTGATCGCTAAGTGTCGTGAACGGATGAATCGAGGAGAGTAGTGAGTGGATAGTGGAGAGTGGACAATCGGTCCGATGGCCCACTATCTACTCTCCACTATCCACTCCCCGCTCCTCATCGGATACTCTTGAAAGCCTCTTCGAGCACATCCTGCGCCATTCCGACCAACGCGACCGACCGTTCGTAGTCCATGCGCAACGGTCCCAAGACGCCGATCGCGCCGACCTTGCCGCCGCCGATCGAACAATTCGTCATGACCGTCCCGCACAGGTTGCCGAACGGATTCTCGCGGCCGATCCAGACCGAGACGTCCTCGTTGACCCGCGGATACACCACTTCGATCACTTCGTCCAAGCGGTCGATGAGTCCCGAGAAACTGACGACGCGACCGAACTCGTGGAACTCCGGTTGGTTGAAGAGATGGGAAAGTCCGGTGTAGTAGACATGCCTTGGCCCGAACGCGACGATGACCGCTTCGTGCGCGCACTCGGCGACGTATTTGGCGACCGATTTCACCGCATCCTCCGGATCCGGCGGGATCTCCGACGGCTTGATCCGACGGCGTAGCGTCTCGCCACGGCCGGCCTGGTGCTCGGCGAGCGCGAGATCGACGAAAATCCGGAAGCCGGCCTCGGTCGGAATGCGTCCGGCCGAGGTGTGCGGTTGTTCGATGAGCCCCATGCTCTCGAGCTCGACCATCTCGTTCCGGATCGTCGCCGGCGAGATGTCGAAGCCGTATTTATCGACCAACGTGACGGAACCCACCGGTTCGGCCGTCAGCACGAACTCACGCACGAGCGCCGAGAGCAGATCGCGTTTCCTGACGTCCAAGTCCTTCGTTTCCATGGCCATAAGGCCGAGTTTAAAGCTCGTTAGCACTCAAGCCAAACGAGTGCTAACGCAAGTATAGGCAAGGTCATGCGGGCAGTCAAGGGTCTTGGTGGAAGCGGATTTGGGGATAAAAAGAGCCCCCGAGCGATGAAGCCTAGGGGCGGCGGGACACATCACCATTCGTCACGAAATAACAGCGGCATGGTCGTCCCGCGAGATTGTGGCGGACACCGATATGTACGTCTTGTGACATGCCTCCGTACGTCCGCCGAAAGAGCGAGGGTGCACTCCCATGAGCGTCACTCAAGACACAGTGAACACCGCACCCTCTTTGGAAGTTCCGAGCCATCGGACTCTCCAAAGAAGGGCCGCGTGGAGCCTGCGATCAGGACACGCGGCGAGCGGGACACGTCGGAAACCGTCATGTTGGACAGGGGCTGCTCCGTCCCGCGAAAGAACTTGGCGGACACAAAATGAAGCGTCTTGCGACAGGCCTCCTTACGTCCGCCGAAACTGTCGCCCCTTCGACCTAGGCGGCCGAGCGGAGCGTCTTCACGACTTCGCGCGTCGGCTCCGCACCCTGCCGTTCGAGCTTCATGAGCTCGCGAAAGAGCCACTCGGCGAAGCGGGTCGCGGTGCGCCAGACGGCCATCCTGTAAATGTGACCGTCCGTGTACCAATTCTCCACGATCGGCTCCCCCTTGCGCTTGCCCTTCTTGTGAAGCTTGGGTTTGCCGTCCTTGTCGAGCAGTTGGACCGCGATCGGTTCCGGATGCCGCTCTCGGAAGCCTTCCTTCATCCTGCGGCGATACTGCCCCCACTCCGAATCCGGGCGTTTGTTGCACTGATCGGACGCGATGAGCCAGAAGGCCTGTCTCGCGGTACCGCACCAATCCGAGACTTCCCCCGACTCGTTCTTCGGGAACTGGCAGTTGGCCGGCACGATGCCGTACTTGCCGCCGCTGCGGACATGGACGCCGCAGTAGTGCTTGAAGCGGGACACCGACCGATCATCCGCCTTGCGCTTCAGCTTGCGGATCAGGTCGAGGGCGGCGAGAGCGTTCGTGAGCGCTTCCGCGTCGTCCGTCTTGCCGTCCTCGAGCTTTTCCTTGCGGATACGCTCGTAGAACTCGCGCCGGGCCTCGCGGTCGCGTCGTACATACGCGGTCTCGGTCACCTTGCCGATATCCGCCCAGTCGGTCGCCTCCTGACGCAGACGCTCGATCTCCTCGAGATAGGGCTTGACGACGAACCGGTTCACGTCGCCGATGCCGGCGAGGATCCGCGCGGCGATGCGCGTCCCGACGCCCTCGACTGGCTCGAGCACCTTTCGGAAGGCGTCAAGACGTCCGAGTGCGGCGAGCATCTTGGCCTCACGCGCCTTCTCCTCGGCCACCTGACCGAGCAGGATCTTGTCGTTCGCCTTCGCCTCCCGATAGGCCGCTTCGACGCCGCCCTCCGGGTACAGACCATCCTCCGAGCAGAAGACTTCGCCGATCAGACGCTGGTAGAGCCGCTGTTCCGTGGCGATCCGCGCCTTGAGCGATTCCTCGAAGCTCCGGTAGTTGATCCGGAGCAGGAGGCCGTCGCGGTCTCGCGGCGTGACGGGGCGGAACAGCTCGCGCTTCGTCTCGACGAGACGGGCCATGAGCTCGGCGTCCTTGTCCTTGCTGTCGTCATCCGACTCGGACCGCTCGGACTTGAGCTGGCTCGGCGGGATGCGCCAGATCTCGGACCCGATCGCGTCACCTCGACGCGAGATGGCGAAGGCGAGATAGTCGCCCGAGCCGCCGAGGGACATCGCGACGACGTCCCCCGCCATGATCCCGTCCCACTCCGCTGGCACGCCGGTCACGAGGAAGAATTTCTTTTTGTCCTTCCCCTCGCCCATGACTAGCAGGTTCGGCGGCAAACCGTCCGCTTCCCCCTTCTTGAGGGCGCGGAGATTCAACTGGTGCCGCGGGAACTTGCCGACATCCTCGTCCGCTTCCGGCTTCCGATGTTTGGTCGGGAAGTAGCCGCGGATGAAGTCGAGCTCGGCCGTCTCGTCCTCCAGATTGTACGTCCGGATCTTGCGCCCCTCGACGACCGCCACTTGGGTCGGCCGCGCCTCGCCCCTCGAGGTCTTCTTCACGCGATGCCTGATGCCGATCGAACGTGACATGACTTTCTCCTCTGCTGTGCGTCCCGACTCTTGGCCAGGACATGGTTTTGCGGTCAAAGGACTGCGATACGAAAAGGCGAGGGTGCATTTCCTCCTTCGTCACGACTGACGCCATGAAACACGCACCCTCTTCGGAAGTTCCGAGACCTCGGACTCTCCAAAGAAGAGCCGCGTGGAGCCTGCAATCAGGACACGCGGCGAGCGGGACATCTGAAGGACCGTCTGATAACAGACACCAGTCTCGTCGTCCCGCGAGATTGTGGCGGACACGAGCTTCAACGTCTTCTGACAGAAACCTGCACGTCCGCCGATCGGACACTCCAACAAAAAAGCGGGTTCCTGTCAAGGAACCCGCCACCGCGTCCGCAACCGTTCCTCGCACGCCGACCCGCTCTACAGCTCCCCGTCCATCCACACCAATGGATGTCCCTTCGTGAAGTCGCGACGCTCCAAGAATTCGATGATGCCGCTCGTCGGATGCGCCAGGGCATGGACCCGTTCGACTCCGTGCTCACGAAGCGCGTCCACGACATGATCGTAGAGCCTCGCGGCGATGCCGAACCCGCGCAGTTCCGACGCGACCGCGAGGTACACGAGACATGCATGCTTCGGATCACGCGTCCGGTCGGAATCGGCGACGTTCGCATAGCAGAATCCGACGATGCGGTGCTTGATGAACGCGACGTACATGATCCCGTCCGGGTTGCCGATTGCCTGACTGACCTCATCAGGCGACATGAAGTCGCCCTCGGTGCTCACCTGAAGCTCCGGTATCGTACACCCGAATTCGTGCAAGGCCCGGATGTCAGAGAGTTCGGCTAACGAGAACTTGAGGTCCTCATCCCGAAAAGGAGCCGTCTTTCGAGTCATCGTCTTCCTCCTTGCCCGGAGCCTACACGACGCGAAAGGCGGGCACAAGGCCCGCCTATAACAAAACATACTGGCTTCCAACAACCTACTGACTGACTCTCGTGATATCGGCGCCGAGCGCCCGCAGACGTTCCTCAATCCGTTCGTAACCTCGGTCGATCTGATAGATATTCCCGATCGTGCTTTCGCCTTCCGCGACGAGCGCGGCGATCACGAGCGCGAGGCCGGCGCGGATGTCCGGCGATTCGACGGCTTTGCCGCGGAGCGGAGTCGGGCCTTTCACGATGGCGCGGTGCGGATCCAAAAGCGTGATCTTGGCGCCCATCGCGTTCAACTTGTCGGTGAAGAACAGACGACCCTCGAAGATCGTCTCGTGGACGAGCGACTCGCCCTCGGCCTGCGTGAGCAAGACGGTGAACGGCGCCTGGATGTCGGTAGGAAAGCCCGGGTACTCGTGCGTCGTGACGTTCGTGGCCTTGAGCTCGCGCGCCGGCTTCACCCGGATCCAATCCTCCCCCACTTCGACCGGCACGCCGATCTTAGCGAGATAAGCGAGCGGGACTTCGAACGTCTTGGGATCGCAACGCGTGATCTTGATGTCGCTTTTGGTCGCGGCGGCGAGCGCGGCGAAGGCGCCGACCTCGATCCGATCGGGCATCACCTTGACCTTCGCTCCCTTGAGCTTCTCCGCGCCTTCGATCGCGATGACGGAAGTGCCGTCGCCTTTGACTTTGGCGCCCATCTGGCGGAGCATGCCGGCGAGCTGTACGACCTCCGGTTCCATGGCGACGTTGACGAGTTCGGTCTTGCCGGGAATCGAGGCGGCGATGATCATGAAGGCCTCGGTCGCGGTGTGCGAGACGAACGGGAAGACGAACCGCGCCGGATGTAGCTTCTTCGCGGTGAACGTGAGCGCGTCTTCGCCCTCTTCGACCTTGGCGCCGAAAGCGGTGAAGCCTTCGACGAAGATGTCGATCGGCCGCTTGCCGATGGCGCAACCGCCGGGATGCGGCAAGGTCACTTTGCCCTTCCGCGCGAGCAGCGGACCGATAAGCAAGGTCGAGACGCGGATCTTCGGGGCATGCTCGCGGGAAAGCGAGGTGGTCGTGAAAGATTCGGCCTTGATGCTATACTTCCCATGCGCGGTATTTTCGACCCTGACCCCCAGTTCGCGCATCACGTCGGCCAGACGTTCCACGTCAGCGATCTCCGGGACGTTCGTCAAGACGACCTCGGAAGAAGTCGCCGCCGCGGCCGCGAAAAGCTTGAGCGCCGCGTTCTTGGCGCCCACGACCGCTATCTCGCCCTTCAAAGGCTTGCCGCCGACGATGCGGAATGTTTCCATACGGGAAGAAGATAACACGTCGCGAGACGATAAGCCAGTAGCGAGTAGCCAGTTGCCAGTAGGTCGAGTCGATAACGATGTCGGTCTACTCGCTACTGGCCACTGGCTACCCACCTTCACACCGATGCGTCCCGCCACCATCACCTCGATAGTCATAGTCGTCGCCTTCGCGATCGCCGCGCCGATCCTGCTCTTATGGACCGCCGGCTACCGCTTCGATCCGCGCACGAACCGGCTCGAGGCGACGGGCATCATCGTCGTGGATTCCCTGCCGCATGGCGCTTCGATCGCGATCGGCGAAGAGCGGCAGGCAACGGTGACGCCGGCGCGCATCACCGGACTCCTGACGCGCGAATACACGATGACCGTCTCGCTCCCCGGCTACCGCGATTGGCGACAGACCGTCTCGGTCGAAGCCGGCAAGACGACCTTCGCCGAGAAGATCAGGCTCTTCCCCGACAACTTGCCCGAACTGGTGCTTTCGGATCCGATCGTCGCGCTGGCCGAATCGCCCGACAAGACGGCCATCGCCGCCGCGACGGTCGCGGACGGTACCGTCGAGGTCTGGACGGTGGACGCGGCGAACGGCCAGGCCGCGCTCCAATCTCGCGTCACCGGCGACGCGGTCGACTCGCTCGCCTGGGCGCCGGACGGGATCGCGATCCTCCTCGTGTACGAAGAGGCCGGAGCCGAAAAAGCGTCCATCGTCGCGTCCGGATCCAAGACGGATCTGAACCTGCCCGGAGCCGCGATCTCTTCGATCGGCTGGAGCCAGGACGATCCCACCAAACTGGTCGCCGTCTCGAGGGGCGGCGGTTTCACGCGCGCCTGGATCGTCCCGACGAGCGGCGCGACGCCGACCGTTCTCTACAAGACGACGAGCACCGCCGAATACGCGCTCGGACTGCCGATCCTGAAGGACGACATCGCGATCGGGACCGAGACGAACGCCACGACCACGGCCGTCGTCACGATGAAACCGGGCGCCGCGGCTCCCGAAACCATCTTCACGATCCCCGGCGGACCGTACTCCGGACTTCCTTCACCGGACGGTCTTTATGCGTTCACGAACCCGATACGCGATCGGATTTCCGTCCTGGACGCGGGCACGCGCGCGACGCTTTCCGAGGTCCCGGGACGCGAGACGGAATGGTCCGCTCGCGGCGCTTCGGCCATGCTCGCCTGGGACGACGTGGAACTCTCGCTCGTATCCGGCGGCCGCGACGTCGTCACTTTGGCGCGCATCGCGGACGGCATCCGCGCGGCCGGCTGGCTTCCGGACGCGACCTACGCCTTGTTGCTCACGAAGAACGACCTGCGCGCCATCGAACGCGAACCGCAATACGGCATCAGGACGACCACCGTGATCGCGAACTTCACGGACGCCGTGGATATGGCCATCACCGCGGACTCGGCTTTCGTGGCCGGGACGGTCGGGACGAAACCAGGGCTTTACCGGTTGAGGTTGCAATGAAATTCAGCCAGTAGCGAGTAGCCAGTGGCCAGTAGGAAATTGGCACCGGTTCTTTTTCGAACGGTGGTAAAAGAACGGAAGATCACGCAAAAACCGCCCTCGGACGGTTTTTCGCCTACTGGCGACTGGCTACTCGCTACTGGCTAATCTAGATCTCCACCATCGAATTCTCCCCCACGATCATCTTCAAGCTGCCGTCGGCGGACGATCCGGCGGAGACGATCCTGACGTTCGCGCCGATCAGGCTGTTCGCGATAGTCTTGCCGCACTCGAGCCGCGCCCGATCCATGACGATCGAATTGGTGACTCCGGTCCCTGTTATCGTCACGCCGTCACCGATCGAGGCGTACCGGCCGATCGTCGCGTTTTCGATGACGCAATCGCGGCCGATGACGCACGGTCCGCGCAAGACGACGCCCGCGCCGATCTTCGTCCCCGCGCCGATCTTGACCATACCGTCGACCGAAGCGCCCGACGCGACCTCGCCTTCGATCGCCGCGCCGACCGTCTTGAACGTCTCGTCCATGAGAAGCGCGTTGCCTTCGAGCAGGTCCTCGGGCTTGCCGGTATCTTTCCACCAACCGGTTATCTCCTCGAAGCCGAGGGAGAAACCGTTTTCGATGAGCCAGGTGTGGACGTCCGAGATCTCGTATTCGCCGCGCGCCGACGGACGCACCGCTTCCGCCGCCTTGAACACGTTGCTGTCATAGACGTAGATGCCGGTCACCGCGAAATCGCTTTTCGGGTGCGCGGGCTTTTCGTCGACGCGCACGATCTTGCCGTCCACGATTTCCGGGACACCGAAGCGTTGCGGGTCCTTGACCTTCGAGAGCGCCACGACCGCATTGAATCCGCCCCGTTCGAACTTCTCGACGAAACGACGGATGCTACCGAGGATGATGTTGTCGCCGAGATAGAAGACGAACGGTTCGTCGCCCAAGAACGGCCGCGCGGTCTTCACGATATGCGCGAGTCCGAGCGGGCCGCCCGTCTGTTCGATGTAAGTCACGCGCGCTCCCCAACGCGAACCGTCGCCGACCGCGTCAGGGACGCTCGCGTCGCCGGGATTCACGTTGATGCCGATCTCGAGGATCCCCGCTTCGACGATCTTCTCGATCACGTAAAAGATCATCGGCTTGCCGGCCAACGGGATCAGATGCTTATTCAAGGTCGAGGTGATGGGCCGAAGACGGGTGGCTTTGCCGCCGGCCGCGATGAGAGCTTTCATGGTCGTGTTCAGCCAGTAGCCAGTAGCGAGTGGGATCGACACCGATTCGGTCTACTGGCGACTGGCTACTCGCTACTGGCTTATCCATCGCTATCTCTTCAGATACTCCGCGAGCGCCGCTTCCCAAGATCGCAATGCGGGCAACTTGGTGCTCTTCAGGACGGAGAAAGCCGGGCGCTTGGCCGCGCGTTCCAAGGATTCGCCGCTGATGGTCGAGATCTTCACGTTGCCCAGGCCCGCGAGTTCGAGAGTCTTCTTGCCGAAACCGAGCCAGGTGCAGGCGCCGGAGTTCGTGATGTGGTAGATGCCGAACGGACGCTTCTCGTCGAAGAGACGCCGCGTGGCTTTGGCGAGATCGGGCGCGTAGGTCGGAGACGACATCTCGTCGTCCACGAGCGTGACTTCGCCGCGTCGACCCGCTTCAAGCACCTTTTCGACAAAACTCGTCTTGCCGGCCGCGCTCGATGCCGGCGGTCCGAAGAGCCGCGAGGTGCGAACCAGATACGCTTCGGCGCCGGACATGCGGAGCAAGCGTTCGCCGAGATGCTTCGACTCGCCGTAGCCCGAGATCGGATTCGGCTGGTCGGTCTCGACGTAACCGTCGCGTTTCGTGCCGTCGAAAACGTAGTCGCTCGAGTAATGGACGAAAGTGATCGCCAATATCTCGCAGATGTCCGCGAGCGCGCCGACCACGTTCCCGTTCATCGTCTTGGCGAGCTCCGCGTCCGCGCCCTCGGCCTTGTCCACGTCGTTATAGGCCGCGGCATTGATGATGATGTCCGGCATGAGCGCCGTGATCTTGCCCGAAGTGTCCTCGGATCGGAGCAGGTCGACCTCTTCCTTGTCCCAAGCATGGATCTCGCCCAAATCGGCGAAAGCCTTCACGAGCTCCTGACCGAGCATGCCCTTAGCTCCCAAAATCAATATTTTCATATGCAAGAATGAGTTTACCGGCCAAGACGGGAAAATGGAAGACTCACCCGTTCCCGCTTGACCGCGGACGTCCGAAAGCCTATGATTTCACGACCCTGATGCCGAAACGCGGCCAGGAAGGAGGAGCCGGATGTTGTTCGAAATCACGATCTTGGAAGACGCACGGAGCGCGATCATGGCCGACCTGTCGAAATACGATCATGTCGTGAAGACGGCGGAGACGGTCTTGGCGCCGGTCAAGAGGATCGAAGACGGGTCGGTGCGCGTCGTCGTCGGTTACGACCTCGAGGACCGCCGCTTCCTGCCGACGGCGGACGTCTTCGCGCTCCGAGACGGACGCGGACTGACGTTCCGCATCCGCGAACGCCGGATCGAGGGCGCGACCTCGGTGCGCGTCGAGACGCGGGACGCGACGAGCCGGACGGTGACGACGCACCCGGATTGGGAAGACGCGTTCAAGGAAGCGGGAATAGCGATCGAACGGTTCGGCCGTACCGAGACCTTGGAGGCGAACGGATGAGTCTCGAGATCACGCTGGCTAACGCCGTTGACTCCCTGCCGATCGAGGACCCGACCGCATACGAGACCATCGCCGCGGCCGCCAAGGGATCGTTCCGTCCGTTCGAGGACGAACCCGGAGTCGACGTAGCCGTACGTCTTGGCCACCGACGGCGTGGCGACCGTCTCGTACCCTACGCCGACGTCACGATCGGTCTCGTCCACGAAGGCCGGGTCTTCAGGACGAAGACGATACGCATCGAGGGCAGTCGCGAGTTCCGTACCGACGAGCCGTTCTGGCGCGTCTTCGGCTCGATCGACGACCGGCCGATCCCGCGCGATTTCCGCGGCTGGAACGACGCGTTCACGCAGATCTGCCGCGAAGTGAAGGAGGCCAGGAAGACGCCTCGGGAAACGATCATCGGACGATAGACCGCTCGGAGGCAGTCCTGACCGATCCGGTACCGCAAGGTCCCGGATCTTTTTTATGCGGTCGACGAAAAAGAAAAGAGGTCCCGGACGGACCCCATCGATTCCTAGGCGCCGATCAGTCGGCGACCGTCTTCGCGAAGAGACGCATCACCGCCGACTCCACCAGGATCCGCAACGATTCGCGCGTCGGCGGATTCGCTTTCACTTCCTTCGCCAGTACCACGATGCCCGCCTGGAGCAGATCGCCCAAATGGAGCATCTCGACCACCCACTCTGCGGCTGGCCGCTCGTCCCTGAACCGGGCGTTCCCTTGATCGGCGACGAAAGATTGCCACAGCGCGTTCACCCCCGCGACTCCGCCGACCAGGACCAGCGACGTTTCGAGATCCGGTTCCCCCGTGCGCATCTTGCCGCCGCTTCTCCGGGTCGCAAGAGCGACGGCCAAAAGGACCACCGAAAACGCCTCCGAAGCCTCGTGTCCGTCGAACTCGTCGTCCCGGACCGCTTCGAGAAAACGCCGCAACCCTTCAGGCAACCCGTCCTTCGCGAGCGCCTTCTCGATGAACCTGTCCGTCTCTCGGGGCAGGATTTCCTCGAAGCACTTGTCGAGCATGACCTCGATCGAGGCCGACTCGATCTCCAGCCGCCAACCGTCGTCTCCCATGTCCCCTCCAAGCGACCGCCGATAGTGACGGACGCGTAGCTCGGACGTTAGGGCACCGGACCGGACGCGTCAAGGAGGCGACTGAAACGCAAAACCGCCCCGCGGTCGCGGAGCGGTTCGATCTCGTCATTCACTCCTTGGCTCCACCGCCGTCTCGCGGCGTGGCGATCTCCGAAAGCAGGACGTTCTCGACGAATATGCCGCGCGGGAAGAAGATGCGTTCGAGCTCGTTCTTGGCCTCGATCTCCACCATGTCGCGATGGACCGAGGTGATGTCGGCTTGGGTGTAGCGCGAAGCGATCATGCGCATGCGGCTCTGGATCGTGGGTCGGATGATCTTGACCACGAAGTCCTCGCCGATCGTCTGCCAGATCACCGGGATTTGATTGATGTCGAGACGAAGCAGGACCGTGCCTTCGATCAGGATGCGTTTGCCGTCCGAGGTCTGGGCGCTGATCGGCTGGTCGCCCATGCCACGGATGTTCTCGGGATTGAAATTCTTGGTTATCGCGTACTCGAGCGTCTGGGTGTTGAAGAGCTTGGCTTTCTGCCAGAACGGGATCTTGAGGTGCAGGCCGGGGGTCAACACCTTGCGCAAGACGCCACGGCCGAGGTCGTAGACGCAAGCCACGTAACCCGGAGGCACGTAGATGAAGAGCCCCTTAAGGACGTCTTCCATGACGAACGAATACATCATCTTGTCCAAGGAATCGGCCATATTCGAGTGTCTTATTCAGCTTATTCCGAAACGACGATATTACGCTAAAAACGTGGAAATGTCAATCGTTCGAGCCAGTAGCGAGTAGCCAGTCGCCAGTAGGTCGTCCGATCCGATGTCGTCCTACTCGCTACTGGCTACTGGGGGGAATATTTAACTTCTGCCACCAATTCTCGTGAGGAGATCGAGCAGTCTTTGTATGCGTTCCTCATGGGACAGGTGGCGGAAGTTGTACCGCCAGAGTTGTTCGCCGACGAAGATCGA
>Ga0172379_10003726_pt1 | contig 23799 bp, 22 predicted proteins | sample GrowelOW334metaG_FD_119756 | JGI IMG/M metagenome (GOLD analysis project Ga0172379, IMG submission 119756) | Groundwater microbial communities from an aquifer near a municipal landfill in Southern Ontario, Canada - Groundwater well OW334 metaG | ecosystem: Environmental > Aquatic > Deep...
AGCGTCTTCTCAATGCGATGAATGACGAGGAGAAGAAATCCCTTTCGCTCCGTAACAAACAATTGATGATACCGACAGGACAGGGCGATGACTGGTAAGATATTCGGCAGGGCTGCGCTCTGCGCATGGTTTCTGGTGGTCATGGCATCCGCTGTGGATGCTTTCGGCGCATCGATTACCATTACTCCGACAGTAAGCGCAAACCGTATCTCTCAGGATGACCGGCTCACCCTTACTATCAGCGTTACCGGCCCGGATGCACGCAAATCCGGGAATCCGACTCTGAAACCCATGCCTAATTTTTCTATCGCGGGAACTTTTACTTCTACCGAGTACCAGTTTATCAACGGGAAATCTTCCGCCCTCAAATCATATACCTACACCCTCGTACCCTCGAAACCCGGAATTTTTGAGGTCGGAGGCGCTTCGGTTGTTGTTGACGGCCAGACATTTATTTCGACTCCGGTAAAAGTGGAGGTTGTCGCCGGTTCGGCTGCGCCCCAGTCATCGCAATCATCGCCTTCTTCAGGAGAGAAGAGCGGCGGAAGCGGGAACAGCGACATCTTTATCCGTACAACGGTCGATAACAAACAACCGTATGTAGGCCAGCAGATAACGCTCACCTTTGAGCTTTACAACCGTCTTAACCTCCTGGGAGACACCAGCTACGATCCGTCTTCCACAACCGGTTTCTGGGCGGTTGATCTTCCCAAGCTGACCCCCTCGACAAAAACGGTGGACAACCGTATGTACCAGTATACCGCTGTGAAAACAGCCCTTTTCCCGACTATGTCCGGTGATTTGACTATCGGGCCTGCTTCTCTTGCCTACACATCGGGCGGTTTTTTCACCGCGCAGCAGACCAGAAAGCTCTCCACAAAACCAATCACCATAAAAGTCAAACCTCTCCCGGAAGAGGGAAAGCCTTCCGATTTCAAAGGCGCTGTGGGTAATTTTACCCTGTCCGCGACAGCAGATAAGAAGGAACTCAAAGCAGGGGATGTCGTTACGGTGACAGTAACGGTTTCCGGAGAAGGCAACCTTGATGTCTTGACCGCGGTCACTACTCCGGAACTTTCCGCATTCAAAACCTACGACCCGAAAATAACACCGAAACTATCGACCTCCGGATTCACTGTTGGGGGATCGAAAGTATTCGAATACATGCTTATGCCGAAATCGCCGGGGGTGATCACCCTGCAGCCGTTCTCCCTGTCGTTTTTCAATCCACGTGACAAAAAATATCACTCTCTTTCAACAAACCCGTTCACTCTCCGGGTTACCCAGGGGGACGCTTCTTCGGCAGAGCAGGGTTCGCGGGTCGACCGCCGCAATACGGTCGTAAAAATCGGCAGCGATATCAATTTTATCAAACCGGATAAATCAAACCTTGTTAGTTCGAATACGAAGCTTTATTCGAACTGGTTCTTTTACCTCTTCTATATCATACCGTCAGCTGCTTTTGCGTCACTATTCATCATCAAGCGACGCCGCGACAAACTGGAGCAGAACACCGGTCTGAAACGAAAACTCAACGCCTGGAAACATGCGGAAAAACGTCTTGACCATGCCGCCCGTCTTTTGGAAAAAGGCGATACACACGGTTTCTGCACCCATGTGAGCGAAGCGGTCATCGAGTTTATCGGGGACAGTCTGAACCTCGATCCGGGCGGGCTAACCACCGGAGAATTGGAAAATATCCTCTGCAGCCACACGGTAACTCCCGAAACCGCGGAGCATATACGGAGGACGCTGGAACTCTGCGATTTCGCACGGTTCTCCTCTGCGGGGACGGACAATCATATTCAGGAAAAACTGCTCGATGACGCCAAATCCATTCTCACCAAACTGAGGGAAACCTTATGAAAAATACAATCGTTCTTTTTTTCATAGTTCTTTTTTCCCTTTTTTGCCCCTTGCTGCAGCAGGCATCCATCGCCGCTTCATTCGGAACCGAATCGGCGGCTCTTTATAACCGCGCCGGCGACCTCTACCGTCAGGGTAAATTCACCGAAGCGCTGGATATCTACGAAAAGCTCATCAGGGAAGGCATCAAAGAACCCGATCTCTTTTACAACGCCTCCAATGCAGCGTACCGGCTCAATATGACCGGAAAATCGGTGCTTTACCTTGAACGCTCTCTGAAACTTGCGCCCTCCGATCCTGATGCGCTCGCCAACCTCGCTTTCATCAACTCCAAAAAGCAGGATAAGGAAACTCCTCCCATGAATGCGGTAACCGCATTCCTCGAGAACATGTACGACCGGATCAATGTCAATTCCGCGGCGTTCTGGTCGGGAATGACATTTTTATTGATGATGGCGTCCGCGATAGGATTTCTCTATTTCGGTGGATGGATACGGCTCACGCTGGTAACGGTTGGGGCGCTCTGCGGATTCATGTTCGTCATTTCGACAGGTTTCCTGATCCAGAAAGTTCACCATGAGTCCACGGTTACCGAAGCGGTGATTATGACCGGCGAGGTCAATGCATATTCCGGCCCCAGCTCCGAGAACACCCTCATTTTTACCATCCATGAAGGCACCAAAGTCTTTATCGAGCGTAAACAGAGTTCCTGGGACCAGATACGGCTGAAAAGCGGCGTGGGCGGATGGGTTGCGGCGGACAGTTTGCAGGCGATATAAAACGATGGTTATCTTTTTCTTGTTGGCGTAAATTTTAGTAAATCATCGACTTTTATTCTAAATTTTGTTCCGTGGTTTCTGATTGCGGAGCCAATTCCTAAAATAGTACTTGACAAATAGAGCATATTTTTATATGTTATTATTCACTTCTCCCCTTCTTTCAGGTTGGGGATGCGGGGGCTCTTTCGGGAGCCTCTTGCTGTTTATGGAGACATTATGGGGAAAAGAGTTATTGCATATATTGATGGATTTAACCTATACTTTGGTGCCGTGAAAGGGCATAACGAGTATAAGTGGCTTGATTTGTTTAAATTTTGCAAACTCTTAATGTCTGGTGACGATTTACTGGAAGTCAAATATTTTACTGCTAAAGTTAATGGCAATGGCGATCCATCTCGTCCTTATAGACAGAAGTTATTTTGGGATGCCCTTAAGGCCATTAACCCAAATGTGAAAATCATAGAAGGCAAATTCAGAATTGATAAAAAAAGCTATTATTTAGCAGAACATCAATATATTAAAGACCCCATAACAAAAAAAATCTCCGCCCCAAAGCCATCTAACAATAAAGTATATATTATAAAACCAGAAGAAAAAGGTACAGATGTTAATCTTGCCGTCCATTTAGTTAACGATGCTTATAAAGACCTTTTTGATATAGCTCTCGTTATATCAAATGATTCTGATTTAACCGAAGCTCTTAAAATTACAAAATATGAATGCAACAAAGAAATCGCATTAGCAAACCCTCATATAGGGCAACTATATGGTATTGCATTGGGATTCAAAAAGCTAAACTTACTTAATCGGAAAATTACTCCACAACAATTATTATCTTGTCAGATGCCAGATTTTATACCATCAACAAATATTCATAAACCATCAGAATGGAAAAATGATTCTGTAAGTAAATATCATCCTGTAAAATGCAATAATTGTGGACATGCGGATTGGCTTATTGAGTCAATACCCGTTTCTTCATTCTCTCTTTCTTTTCCCCAAACATGCCCTTCTTGCGGTCAAAATAGAATATTTCAATACTAATAGCAATATATTTATAATTATTTTACCAAACGCGGTGGGTTAGTCAAGTATATAATTCCCCCATTCCCCCAAAAACATCTCTTTGATTCTGAGTATAACATCATCTACAGGAGATGTTTTCAAATGAAATCTACTTTCTTTCGATGTTCAATCGGATAAATAATATTCAACTGTCGAGACAACCCTTACTTTCTTTATATGCGGGGTGCTGCCGTCCCGATTTTCGATAGAGAATTGACCCTGCAATGCGCTTTTTATCTTCCCGAGCCTGCTTTTTGAATCCTGAGCAAATTTTTCTGCCACTGCCCGTGCATTTTTTGTCGCTTCTTCTATCATTACCGGCTTGAGATCATTCAGTTTCGTAAACATATAGACTGTTCTGGATTCATAGTCTTCCCCGGCGATAGCAATGCCCTTCTTCCCGATATCGGAAAGCGTTGCCATCGTTTTCCTTACAAGATCGACATTTTCACTGTAAACAGTGATCGTAGATTTTCCCGAATATCTGAATCTGGCTTTTACAGGACCCTCATACTGCTGAGATTGTTTATCAACTATTGACGGAGGAGAGATGGAAATTTCCTTGTCCTGAAATCCGTTTGCCTTTAGATATTCTACAATTACCGCGTTCTTTTGCTGAAAGGTAGAATAAATTTTATTCAGATCATTATCTGCCTCGCTGAATTTGATAGGCCAGATGGCAATATTGGCGGGAACCTCACGTTCCGATAGTCCTTTTACCGCGATTGTTCTTTCTAAAGCTTTCAGCTTCACAATCCCGCCGGCGACAAAATAGCCGAGCGCCATGAGGCCGATACAGACGAATATTCCCAGAACAAAAGCAGGGCGGATATCCGGGCCGATAATTTTATTATTCATATGACCTCCGCGTATATTTCTTATACTGCATCAGTGTTTCACGTTCCATCCTTATAAAATCATCCCATTCATACAAATAATCCGTTTTCAGAGCACCCGTTTTATTTCCTTACCTCATGATCCTGATACCGTGCAAAATAGAACAGTTTGACCGTCTTGTCGGAAAGATTGAAATTTGCATGGGGCGTTTTGTTATCCGGCGGAACGAGGAAAGCTGTCCCCGGCTCCTGCAGACAGATTTGTTTCCCGAGGAGGAGATGGGTATCGGGATTCAGAGCAACCCAGACTTCTTCCGTGGTGTTTGTGTGGCTGTGAGGGTGGAAAAAGGTATTGGGGCTGAATGAACAGGTAAGGATAGATTCCATGCTCCCAAGACCGTCTTTCGTTTCAAAGAAAGATTTCACACAGCCGACCCAGTGGGCATTATGATAGGTTATCGGCGTGGTATTCTCATCCACCACAAGCATATCTTTGTTGGGCCTGAAACCGGCGGGTATAGGTTCATTGATAAGGTACATGGTCAACGGTTCCGGGCCGGTGTTCTGCATGGTAAATTCCAGACCGGCAGGCATCAGCACACAAATTCCGGCATACAGGTCTGCTGTTTTCTTCCCCGCGGTAATTTTCCCCTGTCCGGAAAGAATATAGAACACCTCCTGCTCGCCCTTGAGTATGATCGGAGTGGTCGCATAGTACGCATACAAGGTGGCGTAGGTGAACCGGTTGACATACTTGAGCGCTGCCCCTTTTCTTGCCGGTTTCATCGGGTCGCCTTTCGAAAGGACATCCCTTTCCACCAGGGAACCGTGAGTGCTTACAGGCATCGAATTTCTCCAGTTATTCATATAGAGATTGATGTCTGCGTCACGGTCGGGATTGAACGGCTCCCCGTCGAGCATGGCGTAGGATGGGTGCGGCGGTTCGGTTTCATCAGTACGTACGAGGAACCAGAATGCCTTTGCCGGACGGTCTTTAACATTGATGGTGGCGTGAGGGGTTTTGTAATCGGGTGGAACCTTGTAGGCGGTTCCGGCAGGGAACGGGCGAAGCTGTTTCCCCAGAAGAATGGTGGGGTCGCCTTCGAGGGAGAACCAGACCTCCTCCATGCCCGGGCAGTGGCTGTGTGGCTGCCCCATGGTCATGCCATCGAACCAGACAGGCGCCATCCCGAAGATAGTAGCAAGACCGTCATTCTTTGAGAAAAAGGTTTTGGGAATATAGCTCCAGTGGGCGTTTGCCATGCCGAACGGCAGGATGTTCTCGTCTTTTACCACCATTTCGGTTTTCGGTTTGAAACCGGCGGGGACCGGCTCCACCATGAGGTACATGGTCAGCGGGTCATCTCCGGAGTTTTTCAGAGTGAACTCAATTCCCGGAGGCATAAGCACACCAACGCCGTTATAAATCCTGGCTGTTTTCCCGCCCGCGGTAATCTCGCCTTTACCCCCGTCGATGTAAAAGATTACCTGCTCGCCTTTCAGCACTGCCGGCGTGGTCACATTCCGGGCGCTCAGAGAGCCGTAGGAGAGACGGTTGATATACTGGAGGGCTGCGCTGCGTGCTTTGGGACGCATAAGGTCGCCGTCATTCTTTTTCAGAATGTCACGTTCAATGAGCGTACCCCAGATGGAGTGAGGTGCTGATTCCCGCCAGTTCCCCATGAACATGTCTATATCCGGTTCGGTTTTGGGATTATAGGGCGCACCGTCGAGCATACTGTAATCAGGTTTCTGCGCGCTGGCCGGCAAAATTGATAGTGAGAAAAGAACTGCAAAAAGCGCGAGAATTGTTCGAATCATGAAATCCTCCTTTATCCGGGATATGGTGTGTTAGATAGACCATAAATTAATGCAAAATCTCACCGTGTGTTAATCTTTTTCTGTTCATTCTCGCAGCCTAAAATTCTTTCTGCGTTTTCACAGAGTATCATCCATAAATAATGAATAAGGCATCTGTCCGGTTAAAATTCGGATTGGATAGTATAAAGTATTGAAATAACTATAAATAAGATGAATATATTCTGTTCTCGACACATTTTCTCTTCTGTTCACAAAGCCCCCTATCGGCGCTATCGCGCCAATTTCCCCCTGAATGGGCAACTTATTATGGTGCAGACGGTTATATCCTGCTCCCCAATGGGGGGGGAAAGGATGTCACGAAGTGACAGAAAGGGGTCTGTCTGAAAAATTAACCGGACAGTTCTGTTCTTTTCAATAAAATTCCATTTGAAAAGAGTCGGGGATTATCTAAATTATCCATAGAATCGTCATTGAGAAAACATATCTGGGGTCAAACACAATTATTTACTTAAGAGGCTGAAATGACTTCAAAAGAGCGTGTCCGTCTGGCATTCGAGCATCATGAACCCGACCGTGTTCCCCTCTGGTATGGCGCATCTCAGGCGCTCACGGAGAAAATATGCGAGGCTGCCGGCTCTGGTGATGAAGAAGCGCTTATGCAGCGTTTGCACATAGACTTTCGCAGAGTCCGTCAGGACTACATCGGCCCGTCCCTGTCCGGAGAAGAGGATGGACGCTCCAAAAATTTCTGGGGAGTGCTTCGCGGCGGCATGGAATACGGCCAGCCTCTCTCCCACCCTCTGGCGGGCGCCGAAACGCTGGCTGATCTTGACCGTTACAACTGGCCGGATCCGAAATGGTTCCCTTCCAAAAACTGCCGCGCCCAGTGCAAAAAGTGGGCTGATTATTCGATTATCGGCGGACCCTGGGTGGTGGTATGGACAGACGCCACCGAGCTTATGGGCATGGAAGAATACCTTATGAAAATGGTTACTCATCCGGAGTTGATACATGCCCTCAACAAGCGTGTAGCGGATTTTTACTGGGAGCTTGCCCTCGAATTTTTCAACAATTGCGGGGATCTTCTCGATATCTTTTTCTTCGGTGACGATTTCGGCACCCAGGAAGCACTGTTGATCTCCCCGGCTATGTGGCGGGAATTTTTCAAACCAATCCTGAAAAGATTCAGCGACCTGGGGCACGATTTCGGCATGAAAACCATGTTCCACTCCTGCGGGTCGGTCTGGTCGATCATCCCTGACCTTATCGAGATAGGCATGGATGGGGTGAATCCGGTTCAGCCCCGCCCCAAAGGTATGGATCTGGCCAGCCTGAAACGTGATTACGGGAGCCGCATAACCTTCCACGGCGCTCTCGACCACCAGAAGATTCTCCCGTTCGGCACTGCGGATGAGGTTCGCGCCGAGGTGCGAAGGGTGATCGACATCATGGCTCCCGGCGGAGGATTCTGCCTCGCGGCTTCCCACGATCTCATGCTCGCCGATTTCCCGGTCGAGAATGTCATCGCCATGTATGATGAAGCGGAAAGGTATGGGAGATATAAAAAAAGGTAGAAGGCTAAAGGGAAATGGCAATTGTTTAGAGAGGTAGTCTAACAATAGGAAACTCGGTAAATGGATGCCTTACTAAGACATGTTGTGAGAAAGTCAACCTTTAAAGAAGGTTTTGCTATACCTAAGGATTTCGAGGAATGGATTTCTGCGCCAAATAAAGGTTGTAAACGCGAGATATGTCTTATATTTGATGGTTACAGGATTCCTGCAACTCTACGAAGAATAGATAACGAGCAGATGAGTGTTCAAGTTAAGTATGAAAACAATACTGGTCAACCATTTCGTTATTGGCTTGCATCTATTTTCAATGCATCACTTTCTGGTTGCATTGGGGAATACTTTGAGGTCAGTCGGCGTAGTGACACCGAATTTCAGATTACTGCATTCCCAAGACAGACGACTTCAATTGATGTGTTAAATGTTGAGCAGTGGCTGTTCCATAAAGGTACAGAGGAGATACTTGAGCATGATACTCCTCTATCTGAGATTCCTGCATTAGTCCACAAAGTTCCATTTGTTTATGATGAGGGACAATCTTTCTATAATAGAGCATTTTCCGTATGTTTTGAAAAATGGGATTGGTGTTCAGAATGCAAAGTAATTCCCCAACTCGGCCTTAAATGCGATTTCGCAAAAGGAGGCATTCAAGTAGAAATTGAGTTTGGTAATGCTCGCACTTATTATCAGGACTTTATAAAATTTCTTCTCGGAAACCACTATTGCGGGATTCATCTGGGTGTGCTTATTGTACCCACAGTCTCATTTGCCAAGCACCTATGTGAGGTCGGGAGGCAACGTGCCATTTCAAAAGGACGCAGTAAGTATAGTGGCATGATTGATTTTGATAAAGTTTTTCGCGAACTCCATTTCCTTGAGTTTATGATTCCGATGCCAATTGCGGTTGCTGCCATCGGAAGTTCAGCATTGTAAGTCTCTCTTCATTTTATGCTGGTACGATGAGTAATTTTTTCATTGTACCATAAGGAATTTCCCATAGAATTTTCAGTGCAATCCCAAGTTGTCTAATGAGGAGACAACAGCAGCTTTTCAGAGGAAATAAGCATGACCAACATCATACCGATTGAGAGCATTGCCAGTAAAATTTACCTGTTCAGAGATATGAAAGTAATGCTGGATGCCGATCTGGCGGAACTATATGGTGTTAAGACAAAGGTTCTCATTCAGGCAGTTAAAAGAAACATTGAGAGATTTCCAGTGGATTTTATGTTTCAACTTTCCGAAGATGAATTTACTGGTTTGAGGTCACAAACTGTGACCTCAAACCATCGAGGTGGTCGTCGCTATCCACCATATGTTTTTACCGAGCAAGGCGTTGCGATGCTTTCAAGTGTACTCAACAGCGACCGTGCAATCCAGGTCAACATTCAGATCATGCGGACATTCACGCAACTCCGTAGGATGCTTTCCACACATGAAGAACTTCGCCGCAAGATTGAAGAAATGGAAAATCGGTATGATCACCAGTTCAAGATCGTATTTGATGCGATTAAGCAATTGATCTCTGAAGAGAATAAGCCCAAAAAGCGAATAGGTTTCAAAACATAAAAAATATATACAGTTAAATACAGGAGGTCATCCATGAGAATAAAATTTGACGGTATAAAAAAATTCCTTTCCAGCCACAGGAACAAGGCGCTGATAGGCGCGGGTCTGGTCCCGGTAGCGTATCTGGCATGGAAAGGGGTTAAAAAAATCTCGGCCGGGAAAAGCAAAGAAACCGCTCCGGGCATCTCGAAATTGAGCGAATCGAAGAAAACCGATGCAATCAATACGGTACGGTTCATGCTTTCGAATTATAATACTGAGAAATACAGCATCATTTACGGCCGTGACAGGAAAAAAGGGTACATGGGATATTATCTGCGGGTAGATCATTCGCCGTGGCTTTTTTTCGGCTGGTCGGACGAGTTCGAAAGCAAGTATCCTCTGACACCTTTCTGGATCGAGATGGATGAAAGTGCGACCAAAAAATTCGGGGATAAAGGATTGCAGATATACTATGATGTCTACAGCCATCCTGCCGATGAAAAGCGGCTCCTCGTTTCAATAACCCTGGATGAATTGGAAGATCCCCAGGCTGTAGCCGGAAAGCTCATAGAATTGTCCCAAAAAACGCTTTTATCATAAATGAGGAATCTTACCCATGGATCAAATGATTTCCAACATTATGGTGAATATAAAAGGAATCAATTTTGAAGGCCCGGCGATGTTTGTCATCATTGTTCTGGCGCTTCTGGCAGTGTTCCGAAAGTGGAGCATCGTCCTGGTGTCACTTCTTATGATTGTGCTCGGGTGGGGGGCGCAGGACCTTATGATTACGAACATTAAAACAAGTTTAACCATAGTAAGTATCCCTCTCATTATTTATGGCGCTGGTGGAGTAATAATTCTCGTTCTGATTTTGTATTCATTGTATAAATCCGGCTCTTCCGGATTTTAGTTGGAAAAATTGAGAGGCAGCACTCTATATCCAAATAATGGGGATTTCGCATCGATAGCGGTAATAAGAGTTTTGGTACGGAAATAATCTATACAAGCCTCAATACGGCAAGTATCAGCCTAAGTTGAAGAAGAACCATAAATCATGAGATTTTCTTTTCCTTTGAATTCTTGACTTTTTTTTATCCTTTTCATATGTTAGTTACACATTTGGTTGGGGTGCCGGAATAACAGGAGGCAATTTCTCCTATTTCGGCTGAGAGAATACCCATAGCACCTGATCCGGATTATACCGGCGGAGGGAACCGGGGAGAATGATTTCTCCATGACAATCAGCCACCTTCGCGGGTGGTTTTTTTTATTTCCCGGGGCAAAATTCCCCGGCTTTTTTGGGAGGTTCCATGATTTACGATATCTTCGAGCGGGTAAAGAAAGAAAAACCGCTGATCCACCACATAACCAACTGGGTAACTATCTATGACTGCGCCAATATGACAAGGTCATTCGGGGCTTTGCCGGTTATGGCCCATGCCGTGGAGGAATCCGCAGATATGGCAGGCATAGCTTCCGCCCTTGTCCTGAATATCGGAACGCTGACCCCGCAACTCGTCAGTTCCATGATCTGTGCCGGAATAAAAGCGAATGAGCGTCTGATTCCGGTGGTTCTCGATGCTGTCGGTGTCGGCGCAACAAAACTCAGAGATGAAAAAGCCCTTGAAATTCTCGAAAAAGTAAAAATTACGATCCTTAAGGGAAATTCTTCTGAAATTGCCCGTCTGGCCGGAAAAGACGTGATAACCCGGGGAGTTGAATCCTCGAAGGTTGATGCGGATATGATAACCATCGCGAAGGAACTTGCCGCCGCACAGGGGCTTTGCGTGGTTGTTACCGGGAAAGAGGACATTGTATCCGACGGCAGTTCGGTGTATGTGATTTCGAACGGACATGCCATGATGGGTTCCGTTGTGGGTACAGGCTGCATGGCCGCTTCTGTCATCGGTTCTTTTGCCGCTGTCGAGAATGACTCCGCGCTCGCTTCCGCTGCGGCGCTTGTCTGTTACGGTATCGCGGGGGAACTGGCGGCCGTGAATTCGAATGGGCCGGGAAGTTTTAAAAGCAATTTCTATGACGAAGTATACAATCTTGACCGTACAAAAATCGAGAGGATGCAGAAAATTGAAAAAAGATAAACTGCAGGAAATGGATTATTACCTGGTCACCGATTCCTCGCTTACGCGGAAAGGGATTTTTCAGGATATAAGTCAGGCGCTCGATGCGGGCTGTTCCATCGTCCAGTACCGTGAAAAGCTGAAAAACACCCGTGAAATGATAGAAGATGCCGAGAAGATAAAGTCCATCATTGACAGCCGCGCTCTTTTTCTGGTGAACGACAGGATCGATATAGCGCTGGCTGTCGATGCCGATGGCGTACATATCGGGCAGGATGATATGCCATATCAGTTCGCCAGAAAACTGCTTGGCGCGAATAAAATCATCGGGGTCACCGTGCACAACTCCCTTGAAGCTTTCGCGGCTGAGCAGATGGGAGCGGATTATACGGGATTAAGCCCGATTTTTTCCACCACCACCAAAGAAGACGCCGGAAATGCCTGCGGGGTATCCATGATCCGCGAAGTGCGTGAGAAAATCCGCATTCCCATCGTGGTGATTGGGGGAATAACAAAAGAAAATGTCGCCGAAACTATTAAAGCGGGAGCAGATGCCGCAGCGTCCATTTCCGCCGTTGTTTCTTCCGGGAACGTGTATGGGGAAGTAAAGGATTTTATCAGGATAATCCGTGACGCCAGATAATGTTATCTCCACTGCTCAAATCGCGAATATACTGCTCATTTGTATGTATTATCAAAAAGAACAACTACCATCTTCGATTTGTACAGATGTCGGAGTATAAGAAATATGTGGAAAAGAAATCAGGTATAAATCACACGGTAGTCTGGGGAATATGGCCGCTGATTTTGGCTCGGATTTCGGGGACTGCCTTCACTGAGAATCTAGGTTCTCCCAAACGGGCCTTTCCGCCATACGGTGTAATGATCTCCCGTTTTATCAGTTCGGTAATAAATTCCAAAGGAACGGAAAGTTCCCTGGACAATTCTTCGAGAGAAAGAAGAGTCATAACGTAAATCCTTGAAATTATTCGAGATTCAAATTATAAGAGGAGAGAGATGGTCTCTTTGTCGAGTGTTGATATAATATGTTCGGGCATTTGAATTGTGTCAATGTGAAAGTTGCTTTTATTAAAAATTTATAACCCCTTCCTAATCATAACATTGTCTCTTCGTATCAAAAATCGAATATAAAATTCTTTTTGGTTGTGTTGCAGAAAGCAACACGAACATCACATTTTATTCACGTGCAAATTGATGATATTTTCTCTTCTTTCATAACGAAGAAAAAACAAAACACTGTGCCTGTATTTCTTCCAATCAATTCAATATACTGCACAATATTGCATTTTATTGTTGTTCTTTTTCATTTACTTCGCCATTATTTTAAGCGCCTCCTCTACTTCGGCATTTTCCACCGTAATGGCATAGATGGCATTGCAGAAGTTGATCGCCTCTTTCAGCGGTTTTTGATGTAAGTTCCGGCCTGTGGCATTTCCGGATGCTCCACCTGTGTGTATCTGATTGTAAAGATTTCGGAGAAATTGCTCCTCATCTATCGCCTCGCCGCCGGCGCACACCAGTTTGGTCCTGCCTGCAGCCTGTACCGCTTCTTTGAGAACTTCGCCCGGATCCATACCCTCTTTTTTTGGAGCGTTGACTTTGACAAAATCGCTTCCCAGGCACGCCGCCATTCCTGCCGCGCCGGCAATAAGATGAGGCGATTTTTCATCGAGGACCGCTTTTCCTCTCGGGTATATCCAGAGCACGGTTACCAGACCGTAAACATGAGCCGCAGTAACAATCTGCGCCGCCTGCTGGAGCATCTCCGCTTCGTATTCACTTCCCAGGTACACAGTATACCCGACAGCATGAATGGAAACATCCGAATTGTCACGGAAGTCCACTACCTGCTCAACTTCTATCCACTGCTGGCTGAAAGGTTCTGCCTGTTGAGTCTTAACAAGGTTTGATTTGGAATTCAGTTTCACCAGATAAGGAATATGGGGATAATCCATTCCGTACTGTGCGATAAGTCCGAGTTGCGTCGCAAAAACTCCAATATGTGCTCCCGCCGCGATACGGAAGAGGTGTTCGGGATCGTTATCATCAGAAGCTATTCCCGGGCCGTAAAAATCGTTGTTCAGGTGTTCCGCTTTCTGGTCTCCGGCAAACAGCATGAGACGGTTTTTCCCGTGAGTGATACGGAGATAGTTTTGACGGTAAATCTCTTTGGATTCACTGGGGACATCAAGCGGAATCCTTACTTCATCGGTGAGTGTATCCATTTTGTTCCTCTTTCTTCGGAAGTGACTGCGACCAATGACCATTGGTAATATTTATATATAATATATACTATTATAGTATACCACTTTTAAAAATAAATTGGTTAATACTTTTTACGTTTATAGTAAATAAACAGCACGTTGATGTAAAATCTTAACAAGAGTTTATTTATTCATAGCACTTTTTTATCTCACCCCACAATCCCCTTCTACCACCCCACTATTTTTCATAAAAAGCAGGGGCCATAGTGCGCGCAATAGAGGAGAAGACCCGCATATGCATGATATATAATAGTCTATAATAAATCATAGGGTTTTCCCCTCGCCCGTCTATGGGAGAGGGGATATGGGGTGAGGGTGTCTTTTTGCTGAGTCAAACAGCAAAGCGGTTTCTTTTTAAACAGGTCTATTTTTATTATACATCATTTTATTATTTACATGGGAGCGGTAAGAGCACCGCCCCCCTTTGCAGATAACCCTATTTCCAGGTCTGGAAAATATCTTTTGCTTCCTTTACGATGGATGCAAGTTCATCGCGGGAGATTTTCCTGTCTTCGAGAGCGATTCCCAGAGTTGCGAGGAATTCTCCGGTTTCCTTGAGTGTGCTGGCGATTCTGACGAACAGAACACCCGCGATACCTGCGCCGACTGCGAGCACGGCCGAGAGAAGAAGAGAGAAGACATCGCCGGAAAGCGCCGAGGTAATTTTCCCCAGGAAAGTTGAGGCTTCGGCGTGGACTGCGAAAAAGAGAATGAGTAAAGCCGATACGGATAGCTTTGTTACTTTTGACATACTGCGCCTCCTGTGTGAGTGATTGGCCTTTTATTCCGTATGGAGGAGATTTTATCCGTTTGAAACGGTAACCTCACGTTCCAGACGGACGAATCTGCGGTTGATTTCGGCGTGCTTCGCCGAGCAGGTATCCTGCCAGGTCATGCCCTTACGGATTTCACGGACATTTTCCCAGATGGAGTTTACTTTTGAATTGATGCGTTCGAGGAAGAGAAGCATTCCGAGTACAAGGAGCGGCGTGCCCAGTTTAATCATTTCGATCATTTCCATAATAATCACCTCCTTTCGACAGGTTATATTTTTTTCTATCCCTTTTTCGTTCGGGAATGGTATATTTGTTTTTCACAGTGAGTTGTTTTTTTCTGAAGACAATCATATTCCTCCGGAATTGGTTATGGACGAACCGAACAAGATACCCGACCTTTCCTATATCAAAAAACGTCGTGAGGAAGCACGCCGGATCAGGAGAAGGGCAAGCGTTGACGAGATAATTCAGCGCGACCGCACCACGCTTTTGATCAACCTGCTGATTGAGATCATTGCCGGACTCATACTCATTGCCGGTATCATGTATACCGCTTATTTCCTGACCATAAGACGGAGCGCTCTTTCTCCTGCGCAATACAAATTGTACATCGGAGTGCTTGCTTTTTTCAGCGTCGGCTGGTTTACCTATGTTGCCAGCAAAGTGCGGAAGAAATATCTCCTCTACCGTGAATATTCCAAAAAACCCGACCTCTCGGATGATGACGATCTTTACCGTGAAGATGATTGTCCTCTCTCCTGACAAGGACAATCCCATTTCCTGAATTCAATTTCCTTTCAATAATTCACATTCAGTCCCCTGCCTCTTTTTCATCCTTCATATTTTATATTTTATCCTTTTATCCTCTCCAGCGCGACCGTTCGGGACGGAGATCAAGGTGAATGAATGTATCATAGCGCCCGATGCCGCCGAACCCCATCTCTTCGGCAAGCGCGGCAAGCGCACGGAGTTTTTCGGGATCATTGTCCCCGGGACGGATATCGGTAGCGAAAAGAAGATGCCAGGAATGCGCTGCCCCTCCGACCTCGCTATTATGTTTCGTGCAACGGTATCCCGAATTGATGATGATCGGGAAGCCAAGCTGAACCCGCATATGTTCGAGCATGGCTGTGTGACGGTAAAATGCGGGGATGATTTTCACGGCGTCGCAGCAGGGACAGACAAAATCGCTGTATAAAAAGTGCTCAGTAGCGTAATAGTTTGGTTTTTCACGGATGGATAGTTCCCCTGAGGTCATTCTTTTTCCCTTTCTTTTTCCAAGTCTTTTTATAAAGCAAATCTGATTCTTCCCCTCTCTTTGTAAGCGAGAGGATTATGGGGTGAGTTATCCTTTTATTATTCCCAGCGGGTGAATCACACAGAGCGTCGGCGAAGTTGTAGTGGTAACAGCGAATACGAGGATACGGTCTTCTCCCTCGGCAAGGGCTGCGCTGGTTGTATACCCAAACGTCGAGGGGCTCGTGCGGTCGAAATAGAAGTAAAATGTGGATGATCCGGTAAGTCCCGCCGCCGACCCGGAAGTGATGGAGAAATAGCCGTCCCCGACCCGCAGCGTCCCGGCGCTCCAACTGACACTGTTCCATGAAGAAGCGGTGACTGCGCCAAAAAAACGGAACGCCTGGTTCATGAACCCGAGACGGCTGGAGCCTGTTTCAGCAGCTGTCGAGCTTTCCGCCAGCGCCGCCCGGGTGTGTTTTACCCCCTCTTCCTGTGATTTTCTGAGAGCGTCGAGAATGTCGGCAAGAGTGCTCGATGAGCTGTCGAGATGCACCTTGACCCGCCAGGGATGAAGGATATCCACCTCACGGTCCATCACACGGGTGGTGATTTCGATTCCAATAGTCGGGTCTGTCACCGTGACCTCGTCTCCCAGCCCGAAACGGTCTGCCTCCCTTTCTGCCCGTATATCTCCATAGAGATCGACCAGGTCAACTTCGTATGTGATCTGGGGATCCTTTCTCGCTTCAAGGTATTCCACCGTCCGGTTCCACAGGGTATCGGCGCTCTTGCCGATGGTAAAAGGCTTTGTGCTTGCGCCTTCGGCGATCTGGACGCTGTCGACATAAAATTCCGCGATCCCCCCTCCCTCCTGCATGATTTTCACCGTGACTGAGGAATTGAGCGCCTTCCAGTTTTCGATCCGGATAACCGCAAGTCCTGTTCCGGTGACAGCGTTCGGGCGGCGGTACACTGCCGTTCCATCATCTACCTCGACCCGGACCGACCCGGATGCGAGAATCACATAGGCAAGGAGGCTGTACACCTTTCCTGACGTGACCGCTACATCCTGCTTGATCCCCTGACCGGAAGCGGAGCCCGTTACTTTCTGTGATACAGCGCCGTAAAGGCAGTACGCCGGATCAGTATTTTTTTCGACCGCAGCACTCATATTGACCCAGTTCTCGCAGAGTCCCCCGGTGTAAACCCCGTCAAATGCCGGAGTGACGACAAGGTTTTCCGTGTCTTCCAGCGTTGGCTCGCTGCAGGCCGCCTCATGAAGCCCGTAGAGCGATTGTGAGTCAGTGTCCTCAGCGTATTTGCTGCCGCCACTCGATGTCGCGCCATCGAGGAGGAGCGGTGGATTCCCTCCCCCAAACCCATAAACGCGGTTTGCCAGACGGCTGATACTTACCGTTCGGGAGGCGCCCTTCAGGTTCACTCCATACCGGAAGATCACCCCGTTCGATTCCCCGATTTGATTCATGATGTTTATGTTCCCGGAGGCTTCGTCAAGTTCGATCTCTCCCCCGGTAATCGAACAGATACGGAGAAGGCAGTCAAGGACAGGCTCAAATTCGAAACGGACGAATGGTATTGTTCCCGCAGGCTCGACCGTACCTATCCCAAATTCGGAGTAGTCAAGCGCCCGTTCGGCAAGTTCGCCGGGTGTGAGGTTGATCAGATCGGCCGCGTCGGAGAATATCTCATTGGCGGCGTCGGCGATTATATGACGGGCGGTTGCGGTGAGACTTGTTCGCTCACGGATGCGGGCCTCTTTCACCTCCATCACCCGGAATGTCGATTGCGCCCCGTCGGGAATCGTTCTGAGCCTCAAAAATGATTTCCCGGGAACGATATATTCCCACTCAGTGCACTCTACCGTTTCAACCGTGATGAGAGCGGGTGTATTTATCTTTTCCCGGAAACGGGCTGACACAAGGCCGGAAAGCTCGGCCACACGGTTCCGGGAGTCGTCAAGTATGTCAACTGCATATCGCATACTGCCTCCATTCAGAGTACTTTTATTGACATGATTTACATGTTTTTACAAGATTATTTCATTTTTGCCTTTACTTATTTTTATCCTGTTAATCTTGTCAATCCTGTCTGGCTTTTTCTTTCTTTGCGTCTCTGCGTCTTCGCGAGAGACATTTTTTTATCCTTCATCCTTACAAGAACCGTCTCCTGTATCTCACCTCCATATTTGCCGCTTCTGTTTTCGAATAGATCATAGTCTGGGTATGGTCGGTGGCAGTCCGCCTTCTTCCCGGTATGAGCGCCGGTATCTCGCCGGTGATCGAATTGATTACATTTGTCCTTGTCCCGGTGGATACATCGAAAAGCGCCGCCGTTTTCCGTTCTGAATCAAGAGTGAGAATGTCCCCGACGTCAAGTGTTCCCGTGAATAATACCGGAATGTTGAGATTCTTTACCGCTGCAGTGTCTGTGGCTATCTTCAGCATTTCATCTGAGGACAGCATCCGCGACCATCCAGCGACAAGACTAAAAACACAGTCCGGCTGCATGGTACCGTCCCCTGCGTGCATAGTGAGGCTCTCGGGCGCATTCGATAACACCGTGGCGTCGCCGCCGACTCCAGACTGGACTCCGTCAACGAACAGTTTCATTCCCCCGGCGTTGCTGTGATCGTAGGTTATACCGAGTACGATACGGGTTTCTGCGGTGAACGCCTGGAATGAAGTGATAACTTCCGCATTCACACCACCGGCCCGTTTGCGGAATACCCATGCCTGCGCCGAACCGTCCCAGTAAAGACAGATAGAGTTGTCTTCGTCATAGAGGTGCTCGAGGATAACCACATCCTCCGTTTGCACCGAACTCTGCCACTGTGGTTCGCAAACAACCACCCACGAGCCGTCGGAAGAATTCCCCGGCACAGAATATTCCAGCGTATTCTCTCCGGATACCAGTATGCCTATCCCGGTTTCTGTGGTACGGTATGCTGCGGCTTCCCCTTCCGGGGGCGTAAACGTTCCGGCCAGTGCGGCGTTTTCCACATCACGGAAAGCCAGTCCGTCCGAAAAAGTGCAGAGAAACACCATATCTCCCATCGAGAACGAGGGATTCTCCGCCGGCCCAGTGACAACATAGACCGCATCCGAGGGTGCGTTCCCCAGGTCGAGAGAGTTGAATCCTCCGGTTTCGGGGCAAAACTCCTCCCGCACTATCTCGTTGGAGAGCGCATACGGCAGAGGACATTTCATGGTCACCCGGACACGGGCGCTTGTGGAAATATCCCGCTTCCCCAGCGTTTCCACCTGATCGATCGATTCGTAATAGACCTGCCAGTGACGGTCTTTCATATCTGACCGCTCAAGGTGCACCGGCGCGGTTGAACGCCAGGGGTTCCCCTCGAATGTGGTGAGAAAGCTTTTCAGATAAGCCAGCCTGAGCCGCAGGTCATCCGGGGATACGCCGTGTATATGCCCTTCCAGCACAATGTGTTTCGGCGCAAAATATTCATCCCACACTTTCCATGTGTGCGCTCCCGGAAGGAGTTCCTCGTCCGGAACTACTTTCGGCAGATCGAGCCCGCTGATTTTGTCCACATGGAATCCGAAATCGTGAAGGTTTTTCCCGGCAAGGAGTATGCTCGCCGAAAGCCCGCTCATGAACTGGGGCGCGGAAATTGTAGAAGAGGCTTTCAGAACGGTAAAATCGCTGTCAAGGCTCGCGAGCGCGCATCCGAAGGTTGTCAGGAATGCACCCTCGCTGAAAGGAGTGGTTGCCCCTTCCACATTACGGGCTTGTACTTTAAATTCGTATTCGGTCGAAGGGGCAAGTCCCTGAACAGCTGCTGTCCCCCATTCATCCCGCGTTCTAAATACCGGAGATGATGTCCCATTTCCGACGGCATCAAGCCAGAGTCCGGTTGTAACGTTATAGAAAGCATAGCCGGTCGTGTCCGGGTTTCCGTCGGCTCCGGGCGCAGCAAGTAAAGAAGTCGAGTTTCCCGCGGTAAGAATCGGAGCGGCGGGAGTTTCAGCAAATGTGTATGCGTATCCGCCCCCTCCGAATCCGGTTTCAGTCATGGCGTGTTCCTCCGTATTTTAATTGAAAAGAACGCATTTTTTCCCTTCATCCTTTATTCTTCGTCCTTCATCTTTTCTATTTCAGATCTCACCCTTCAGATTTCATCTTTTCCTTCATCTCGCTTTTACCCGCAGCGTATGTCCGGAGTTCGGTGAAAGCCCGGTCAGGCTGTCCCCGGCTGCGCCTCCCCATTGCTCAAATGTTTTCCAGCTCCATTCGCCGGATGGCCCCTCACGGAGAATGTGGGGATGGACTCCCGGGTCCGCATACCATCCGGTTGTCGAATCCTGAACCGCAAATTCGGTATGGGAAGGATTGTCGAGCGGATTCACAATAAAACGAAGGATTGTCGGTGAAACGGCATTCACCGTCGGTATCCCCGGTGTGCGGGTCAGACTCCGAGCGCTTGTTCCGGAGGTCGATTCACGTTCGCCTGGGGTAAATGCCCGGACAAACCATTGGTAGACCGTGTTCGGGGTAAGCTCGCCGACCGTGGTGTTCTGTATGTTTTCTCCCAGCGTGTCGGTTCCTGCTACCTGCGTGGAATCGGACAGATTCAGAAGGACAAAACCGTATTCGCCAAATGAACGGTCTTCCCAGTCCGCTCTGATGCTGTCCGGCGAAAGCACCGTAAGGGTGAGATTGGCCGGAGCGCTGTCAAGAGTATCGGGGTAACCGGGAGTATAGATGAGCGTCAGCTTCGTGCTGTGGCTGTAAGAAGGATTGGAGAAATCGAGAAACGCCGCCCGCACACTGTCCGCCTGCCCGCCGTCATCGAGACGCATCCCGAATCCATACGGGTAATCTCGGTTTGGCGTCAAATCCTGCCATACCCGGAAAATGCTCCGAAGATCGGGCGATGTTTTCTCGCCTGCGCCGCTCGTTACCGTCCAGCTTACCTTTACGCTGGTGGAATCCTGCGTTCCCAGGTTCAGAGTTTCCACAGGAGCAATATCCTTCACCGGTATCCCGTATAGTTTGATTATGGGCGCGCTTGTGCTTTTTTCCGATATACGGTTCATGGTGAGGTGCATTTCTTTCACTCCGCCCTTCTGCACCTGCCAGGGCAAGTCGAACGAAAGGAATCCGTCCAGTTTCTGCCCGCTGTCCGATTTCCCGGCCCGTACCAGGGTGGAATCCCTCATCCCGCTTGTGAAATTCACATTGTAATCATCGTAGTAATCACCGCCGAGATACACGATCAGGGTGTCCAGCCCGCCCATGGTATAACGTAGCGAGGGCGACCAGACGGTTGAGTCTCCGTTCCCGTTACGGAATCTGACCTTGTAGACATATGATGAATCAGGATTGAGACCTCCGTCAAGGTAGGCATACTGCCCTGTGAGCCATCCCGAACTTGTTGCCCCAAAACCTGATACAGCGCTTACTTCCATCCCTGTCAGACCGAGTGCCGGATTCGACGGAGCATTCACCGCAACCCGGAGCGTGTCCGGACTGATGGGCATGATCTTTACTTCCCACCCCTTCGGGGGAGTGAGCAGCGTCCAGGAAGTATCCGGATTCGAATATCCTCGTACTCCACCCGAGTCGGCCGCCGCCGCCCAGATGTACCGTGTGTTTCTGGAAAGCCCGCGGAGCGTATCGGCGACAGCATTGGCTGCTGTGGAATCCACTACGCTTGAATCGGCCATATTCACTATGAAAAATTTCTGCTCGTTGGAGCTCATATCGTTCCAGGAACAGGCAATGGTGGTTGAATCGACCGCCGTCATGACAAAATTTGAAGGCGCCGTAACCGGAAGACGGTACCAGACCATCAGATAGGGTGAATCCAGCTTGAACTGGACACGTTCCTGAGAAACCGATGAAGGTTCCGAGTTGTTGATGTCTTCCTGGGACATGAGAACCAGTTTCGTTTCACCGTTCTTATGGATGGAATCGATCCCGGCCGCGTTGAGTTTGAACCTTACGGTATCCCCCACCGCTCCGATGGCGGAAGAATTGACTGTAGCGGAAAGGGCGGTTACCGAGTAGGCTCCGCTGGATGCCCAGCCTGCAAAATCGTTGAACCAGTTTTTCGTCCATGATCCGGTAAATGTTCCGGCTACAAACTTCATATCAAAATCCACGGTGCTGTAGTCGCCGTCTACTACCATCAAAACCTTGGCGCTGTCGATGATCGCGCTGTCCGGGATCGGCGTTGTGTCGAAAACAAGAAAGGAACGGTGCACTCGCCACATGCCGGACTGATAACTCTGCCCTACCCATAATGATATAAAGGAATTGTCAGGATAATTCGCGATAGTTTTATTACGGGAGGTTGTGTACAGTGTCGAATCTGCTCCCACCTGATATCCTATCATGGTATCCACATTATCCAGCGCGATCGATGGATCAAGGATGATCGGCCATACCACTTTCTCCGGAATGGCGAGGGTGCATGTCAGTATATCTCCTGAAAATGCCGTTTCTACCGGTATTTTATCTCCCGCGCTGTCCCATGCGAAAAAAGGGGTAATTCGAAACAGCTTTCTGCCGTTATCGTCTTCAAAGATCAGTTCACCTGCGGCGAATCTCACCTGTGCGTTGGTTATTATTCTCCAGCTTATTATTGAATCTTCACTGCGCGTTATCTCGATAGATTCCTTGATTCCATCGACGGAGGGTTTCACGGTGACTTTCCTGCCCTCAATGTTTCCGATGGGAAGAAACGTTACATGATATTTTCCCCGCTCGAACCTGCCGCCGTCGCCGGCCTTCTCGGGATTGTATCGCCAGGTGTATTGTCCTCCCTTCACAACCGTGGTGAATCCGAAAAGAGCTTCTTCGGCAGGAGCATGGGGTATCCCGTCAAACACGCCATTGTCTCGAAGGTATTTTTGACTGGTAAACACCTGAGCAGTATGGCTCCCGTCAACCTGATCGTACGTTTCTGAATGTTCCGTACGGAGTTGAACAAGTTCCGAGGGTTTTCCCTCCTTCCGGTCAAGGTATTGTTCCGCTTGAACCAGTGCAGCCAATATCAGACTGGCCACCAGAAACGGTAGTATCGTGCGCATTTTTATCTCTCTTTCTTTGCGTCTTTGCGAACTTTGCGAGAATAATTCTTTTTTTGAGAGTATCAATTTAGTAGTGACAAAAGATGTTCATGAGATCCATTGACCCAGAAGGTTGCAAAAAGAGCTAAAGTAGCATCAACCATCTGAATTGATTTTGAAACGATGATTGTTTTTCGCTTGAAACGACCGAACCAGTGTCGTAAACGGCAGTTGTTTCTTTCAACAAGATTCGTTTCCCGTTTGTTTTGAACAAGCATGTCGGCAGGGATAAGTTCAGCATAGGCATCCCATTTGTCTGTATAGTAAATAGTGACATGATATCGTTGAAGTCGATTCAGGAGTCTGGCAAGTGTTCGCGAGTCTCGGTTGCCGAGTTCCCAATCCAATAATCGACTGGTGTTGCGATCCATAGCTGTCCATACCCAGAGTTTGTGTGTTTTTTTTGGAGATAATGCCATAATTCATCCAGCTCAAGAATAACGGTTTGTCCCTCCTCGGGACGTGGGCGTTCTGCGTGTTCTGCGGCGTAATCACGGACCCAGTTGAGAGCTGATTGCGCCGAGACCCCGCATAATTGCCCGATTCGGTTCAGAGACAAACCGCTGAGGTAAAGAAGTACTGCAAGTACTTTTGTTTTCTGTGGTTTTCCCCGTGGCGTGGTTCGTGTGAATTGAAAACCACAAGTCCGACACAGATGTTTGTGAATACCTTTTACAGAACCATTCTTGACAACATGCGTGCTTTTGCATTTGGGACATTTCATAAAATTCACCTCCCGGATTAAGAGTTCTCCGGAAGTATACAATAAAATTCTCTATCTGTCACTATTTAATTGATACTCTCCTTTTTTATC
>Ga0172379_10003727_pt1 | contig 23791 bp, 27 predicted proteins | sample GrowelOW334metaG_FD_119756 | JGI IMG/M metagenome (GOLD analysis project Ga0172379, IMG submission 119756) | Groundwater microbial communities from an aquifer near a municipal landfill in Southern Ontario, Canada - Groundwater well OW334 metaG | ecosystem: Environmental > Aquatic > Deep...
CGTCACCACCACAGAATATGCAAAAGCAACAGTTGTTCCAATCGTAACCAAAGTATCCATATTCGCCGTTCTGTGTTTAAGTGCGGAAATGGTAGCTTGATAAAAAGCAAAAGCGGCCCAAAATTGAACCGGCGTTGCGAGTATCATTTGAACCCAGAAACTCCGCAAGAACATTGGTGACGTATCCATAAGCATCGGGAAAGCGCCCCACAAGATCAGGCCACCCAAGAACAAACTCACCATCATTTTGAAACGCAGATCTTTCAACTCTTTTTGTTTTTCTTTTTTTTCTTCATCTTCGGTTCGAATCTCTTCATTGATCAAAGCTTGATATCCAACATTCGAAACCGCCGAGCTCAATTTCTCGTCCGTTACTTTTGAAGGGTCGTACGTGACCGTTGCTTTTTCTGTTGCAAGATTCACGGTCGCAGAGATCACACCATCAACTTTTTTCAAAGAACCTTCAAGTATTGCCACGCAAGACGCGCAGTGAATTCCTTTGATCGGAAATGTTTTTTTATTTTCCATATTATTTTTTTTACGATTTATAGTGAGTTTATCGAACTATTATCTTACCGTGATACATATTCATTCCGCACGAGTACGTAAACACCCCGCTCTTTTGAGGAGTGATCTCGATCGTCATTGTTTGATCGAGAAGCAAGTGTCGACGGATCTTAAAATCCGGAAGTACCACTTCTTCAAGACAACTCGACGGATCTTTGCGAAAGAAATTGAGTTTCGTTGTTTTTCCTTTTTGAACTGAAATGACTTCTGGCGTATACCCACCGTCCACCACAATATCTATCGAATCAGTCGCCTGCACCACTTTTTCTTTTTTCCCAAGAAAGAACCAGTACGTAAACGCGATACCCGCAAGACTCACGATGACCACAATTATTTTATCTAATGTCATATATTTTTAGTTTATTATGCTTTAATTTTACCACTTTTATTTATTACAACATCTCTCGTTACTATCTTAACGATAAACGAGAGATCGTCGTCTTTGCGAGGAGTGGAGCGACGCAGCAATCCAGAGTTTAGTAACAATACTCCTGGATTGCCGCGCTGCGCCTTACAGGATCGCTGTACACCTTTTGGATATTTTATTTCGCTACCCGCTCATAAAATAATCTCAAAAGGTCTTGCAGAACGGGTCCCAGCCCATTCCTCACTCGCAAAGACGGACGACGACGAATAATGACGTTATTATTTCGTTACATTACAAAGACGGACGGTACTATTTTGCCACCACCGTAAATCCCGAATTGCGCGTCATCATTCCCATACTGCAATTAAACGGAATATTTCCCGCTTCCGTCGGTGTGAACGTGATCGTTGTGATACCGTTCGAGTCCAAGAGTTTACCAATCCCCAAAGTTTGCATAACGATCACTCGTCCGCATCCCGCCGCACCGCCACCGTCGATCTGCCACTCAACCGGAATTCCTGCAACAACCGTAAATCGATTCGGGAGATATGAATATCCTTTCACGGTCATTTTTACGATCTGTTTTCCATCAACGATCGGCGCTTTTTCTACTTGCGTCAGCTCTTGAACTTGTGTTTTTTGTTGTTCGGTATTTTTATTCGATTCGGTCGTCACGGTCGAAGTGGTGTTTGTATCACCGCCATTAAAGAATCCCGCGAGCGTCAATCCGTTATTAATATTGAACACCGAGATCATAACAATCAAAACACCCGCGAATCGCATAAAGTGTTTTTGAAATGCACCTTTGGCAAAACTGGTAATTGCAGAAAGTGAAAGCAGTGCCGGCATTGTTCCTAAAGAAAATACTGCCATCGTCAGAGCACCAATTTTCCAATCGCCACTTGCCAAGACATACAGCTGTAAGGCTTGGGTGAATCCGCACGGCAAGAAAAATGTTAACGCACCAATTGTGAAAGCTGTGTTGTCACTTTCATTTTCATTTTCGCTCAATTCATGAATTTTGTGACTGATGAATTTTGGCATCTTCGGTGTCAGCCGTTGCAACTTTGGAAAAAGATGGAGTAATTGAAATCCGAGGATCAACATCACCACGCTCACGAATATCATCAGAAATCCGTTCATACTCGGCGAAAGTGTGACCATTGATCCCAAAGCGCCAACCATAGCGCCAAATATCGTATAGCCCACAACGCGCCCGCCGTTGAAATATGCGTGCGGTTTGAATTTCTGCATTCCAGAAAGATTCGGGTGCAGTTCATTATATTTTCCCGCGAGTGCCAAGAGGAGTCCCCCAACCACCGCAATACACGACGAAACCGCTGCAATCATTCCGATCAGAAAAACCAGACCGTAACTCATCTGTGATGAAATGGAAAGGTTCGGCAAAAAATTGAATTGTTTCAAAACATAATACAAAGAAACAACAATCAGAAAGATCCAACCCATTTCCAAATAATCATTCATGTCGTTTTTGATCGTTTTTGGATGTGTCGTTTTTGTATCGTGCCACAAAGAAACGTCGTACCCGTATTCTTTTATCAGGTCGTTCAAGTGTTCAATATTCGGCTCGCGAGTAACAGTGAGCTCAGCCTTTCCACCAACATGGTCAACGCGAACTTTTTCAACTCCTGCGACTTTTTTGAATTTTTGTTCAATAATAATTTCACAGCTCGCACAATGCATGCCGTGAATTTTAAGTTTTATTTTTTTTAAGTGTGTCTCATTCATATCTTTTGCTATTTTTATTTTTAAACTAGTACCGTTACAAGTTAATTTTTGCCACCATACACATAACAAAAGTTACTGTGCAAAAAGAATTTTGAGTGATTGCATACAGCATGAATTAACTTGTAACGGCACTAGAATTGTGTATCCAAATAGATTACCCCGTAAGTGGTAAAAAACAATCAGAAAGACAGTTTAAATACGTCACTTCAACACATAGTATGTACTTCCAACCATATAATTTTAGTGACGCTCGATCTATAATTTTTATACAAATCTAGCTAACAATAACAACTGCAACGCAAACTACTTTTAGTTTCCCATCATATTTTTCATCGTTCCGCTACTTTCTGTTTTTGTTACATTCTCTTTTATATATTTTGCTCCCATCATCTCCATGTCTTTCCCTTTAGAAACAGCGTCGTCATTTTTATAATTTACACCCATTTCTTGCATTAGTATACCACTCGATTTCATTATTTCCGCCATTTTTTGAATGGAAGAAGATTGTTCTTTCATCATAACGATTGAATCTTGTAATTCCTTTGTTTGACTACCGCTCCCACTCATTCCTTTTCCTAAAGAATATCCAATGCCACTACCAACAACGAGAGAAATAACGATACTAACGATCAATGTATTTGTTTTCATATATTTTAATTATTTTTTATTTTTATAACGATTTAAAATTTGTTCTTGTTGTTTTTTAATTTTAATGATTCATATTTTATATTTTTATATTACATATTTTTAAAATCCTGACTCAGTGTCTGTTAATTTTAATGCTGCTTTTTTACCGAAGCGGTAGAACAACGCTGGTGTAAGAAATAATGAAATAATCGTTGAAGAAACAAGACCTCCAAACACCACAACGGCGAGTGGATTAAGCATCTCTTTTCCAGGATCACCTCCTGAAATAATAAGAGGCACAAGAGCAAGCGCTGCCACAAGAGATGTTATAAGAACCGGTACAACACGATCAAGTGTCGCTTTCACAATAGTTTCCGGCGCAAACGCCATTCTTTCTTTTTGAACAAGCGTTAAACATCGACCAATAAGCATGATTCCATTTCTGGAGACGATTCCAGCAAGCGAAATAAATCCAACAAGATGTGCCAAACTCACTGACCCGCCGGTGAGCCACACCCCAATCATTCCACCAATCAAAACTGTTGGGATATTAGTCATAATCAAAAATACGATTGAGACAGATTTAAATGCATGGTATAACACGCCAAAAATCATTATGATTCCAAGCATGAACACCAATGCCAATCTTTGTGAATTTTCTTTTTGACTTTTATAATTACCCTCAAATGAAAGCGTAACTCCTGTAGGAAGTTTTTGAGATTCAAGTGCTGTTTTTGCATTACCAACTGCACCAACAACATCTGTTCCTTGATAATTTGCAGATACAACAAGTACACGCTTTCCACCCTCATGATCCAAGCTGTTACGACCACCTTGAACTAAAATATCACCAACACTTCCCACTGATTTTGCTCCCATAAAAGGAAGTGATAAATCACGAAGTGATGCCATGGTACCTTTTGACTCCGCATCATAACGCGCGATAACATTCACCGAAGCCGAGCCAAGACGAACCTGTCCTAAGTTATCTCCCATGATTCCCATTTCCAAATCATTGGCAACTTCTCCGGGAGAAAGTCCATATTCAGCCAACCGATTTCTATCAACATAAATACGAAACTCTGGAACAACGGTATTTTGCTGAATACGAGCATTTTCAATTCCTTTTTGTTTGCTCAATTCAGCAAGAACTTGTTTGGCAGCACGGTCCATTTTGTCCGGATCATCCCCAAACACCTTAACGACAATCGGTGATCTAACTCCGGAAAGTAACATTTCTACACGATGTGTAATTGGTTGACCCAAACTAAAATCCGCACCACCAAACTTATCCAGAACAGCCTGGATATCTGCAAAAATTCGGTCACGCTCTCCTTCAAATCCAGGCTTAAGCGTGATCTGCATTTCGCTGGAATTTGCACTACCACCATGAGGATCTGCAGGTGCTCGTCCCGCAATATTACTTACCTGTCGCACACCTTTAACTTGAAGAATAGCTTTTTCAAGTTTAATCATGTATTCATTTGTAGTAGAAAGTGCTGTACCTGGTGGTAAGAAAACCATCGCCACCATTGAACCTTCATTAAATGGTGGAATACCTTCTTTACCCGCAAATACATACATTCCGACTGTCAAAAGAAGAGTACTTGCAGTAATACTGCCGATTACTTTTACATTTGTAATACACCAATATATCCACGGGGTAATTTTCTCTTTAATTTTTTGCACAACTTTCGTTTCCTTTTCATGGCCAGCAAGTGACGTATCATTAAGAAGTAACGCTGATAAAACCGGTGTTACCGTAAGTGACACCGCCATTGATGCAAAAAGAGACACGAGATATGCTGACCCGAGTGCAATAAGCAGTCGTCCTTCAATACCAGGCATAAAAAATATCGGAAGAAACACAACCGCGACAAGAATCGTTGCATACACAATTGAATTACGCACTTCTTGCGATGCAAAAAGTACGACCTGTTCGCGATTCTCCTTCTTTCCTCCCACCATCCATAATCGCAAACGACGATAAATATTTTCCACATCGACGATAGCGTCATCTACCAGTTCACCAACCGCAACAGCAATACCTCCAAGAGTCATCACATTTACAGATAACCCAAAAAACTTAAACACAATAGCGGTTGTAAGCAAAGATAAAGGAATTGCAGTAAGCGTAATTGCCGTCATTCTCATATTCATGAGAAAAATAATGAGAACCAGAATGACAAGCAACGTACCATCTCGAAGTGCATCTTCCACATTACGGAGTCCGGCACGAATAAAATTTTCTTGTCGGAAAAGATCTGAGTGAAGTTTTACACCATCTGGAAGACTGGCTTTAAGCGAATTAAAGGTTGTGTTAATGTCATCGGTAACGGTAAGAGTTTGAGCGTCCGGTTGTCTAATAATTCGCAAAATAACACCGGGTTTTCCATCAATTGCACCGCTTCCTTGAATAATACTTGCTCCTTCTACCACAGAAGCAATGTCACCGAGTCGCACGGGTCGCCCATCCATGGGGCTACGTCCTATGGAAACATCTTGCAAATCAGAAGCCTCAGCTGGAGCTGTAAGAATACGGATCACATATTCTTTTTCATTTTCAATTAGAAGTCCTCCGCTTTTATTTGTAAGCGTATTCTCTATATTTTTACGAACGTCATCAATCATTATTCCGTAACGACGCATTTTTTCAGCATTGATATTTATTTGCCACTCACGAACATCGCCACCCATGACTAAAACATTCGCCACTCCTGGAGTTTTAAGAAGTGCCGGTCTAATAGTCCAATCGGCAAGTGTTCGAAGTTCCATCGGAGAAACTTTTGAATCAGAAGATGTTATACCCACCCACATTATTTCTCCAAGTAATGAGGTTGAGGGACCTAAAGCGGGCTTTACACCAGACGGTAATATTGCTTGTGCCAAACGCTCCTGCACTATCTGTCTATTACGTAATGTGTCACTTCCCCAAGCGAACTCCATATTTATGGTAGCTTGCGAAAAAGAAGCGTTGCTTCGTATTCTCTCTACACCCGGAGCTCCGGAAATCGCCGACTCCATAGGATTAAGGATAAGTCGTTCAACTTCCTCAGCTGCCATACCCGGACTTTCTGCAAAAACGGTTACCGTTGGTTTGTTAATATCCGGGAGAATATCAACTTTCATTGTGGCGACACTCCATAAACCGACAACAGTCACGACACCCGCCAAAACAAGAACAGTAATTTTATTTCCCAGAGACCATGAAATGATTTTATTAAACATATACTATTTATTACATTTCCATTCCTCCCATTTCTTTGTCTTTGCCCGACTTAGAAGAATCAGTATCACCTCCATTCGAATCAGATGTTTTTACAAAATCATCTATGAACATTCCTTCTTTTATGTCCAATGCTGGATCAGTTACATATCGATCACCATTTTGAAGTCCTGTATATACTTCAATCGAAGGACCGAGCGTGCGTCCAACAGTTAATTTTTTTGCAAAAATTCTACCGGCTTCTGAGATTTGCCAAACCGTTGGGATACCTTCGTCTTTCCAAAAAATAGACGAATACTTTATCGTTATCGTTGAAGAATTTGCTGGTGCAAGAACTCGAACTGATGAACCTACCGGCCATTTTGTTTCTTCAGTAAATACCGCATCGGCCATATATGAACCATCGTCAAGAGAACTTCCTATTCCAACAAGTCGTGCTTTTTGTACATCTGTACCAAACCCCGGTCTAATAACTGAAAGTATTTCCCCCACTTCCGGTTTCTGTATATTATTTGGCATCTGTATTCTTACTATTGCTTGATTCCTACTATCTGAAGTTACTGTGGCAACCGGCATGCCCGGACCAACAAATTCTCCCGGTTTTTTCATAATACTAGATACAACACCACGATTCGGTGCCACAATTGAATATCCACCAGTAATTGATCCTTTAACTGTTATATATGCTTTTTCTTTTGCCACAACATCACCTGCGGACATAGCAAGTTCCTTTTCCAATTCAAAAATCATTGAATCAATTTCTGCAAGTGTATCAATGGATTCTCTTTGAGTATCAACCTTTTCAAGTTCCATACTTTTAATTTCACCAAGCATTGTTATGAATTCTGACTGATCTTCGATTAACATTGTTTTAAGTTCTGTAAGATCGGCTTCTGTCAACGTTTCACCATCCGCGATTGAAGTATTCGCCAGTTTGATTGCTGCATCAAAATAAAGAAGTCCTGATTTTTCAGGTACCAAATTTATATCTTTTAGATCAGACAATGCCCCAACAAGAATGCTCGAAAAATTATTGCGCAGGTTTTGATTTAAAACCCCAACCATCGGCTTCATTTGAATAACAAAAATTGAACTGAGTGGCGGAATACTATTTTGACCATACATCATCGGAAAAACTTTTGTAATCGATCCTTGAAGAACAACTTGTGTCATTTTCTTTTTTGATGCAATCGATGACAATAAATTATCGTTGACTCCCGTGTTTGATCCAAGCAAATCAATTTTTTGTTTATTTGATTTTTCCGTATCAACACGAAGTTGTTTTAGTTGGACAATACGTTTTTCTGTATATGTTCGCAGTGCCTCAAATGTCGTACGAGATTCTGATGCCATTTGAGATTTTTCTGAAAGCATACTGACCATCTCCGGTGTTTGTGGGGGACGAGAAAGTTTACCTATAACTTGACCCGCACCAACTCGTTCTCCAATACGCACATACCATTCAGAAATAGTTCCCTCACGATCTGGTTGCACCTGAAGATTGCTCAAAGAAATAATTTCTCCAGACCATGAATTATTTGTTTTTGTATTTCCAATAATTGAAGAATTTTCCGCACCAACAACAGAAACTATTGAATCAATTTCACTGGAGTTAACTCCTGAAGACGCGTCGCGTTCACTTTCTGTCAAATCATTTTTATTCATCAAAGAGGCCGCGGAAACTCCTGTGGAGATAACAGTCAAAATTGAAACTACAACAATTACAATAGCGCGCGTCTGTCGCAACTTAACATTTTCTATTAAATTTTTTAATTTTTCTTTCATTTTTTTCTTTTTTTTATAGTTTTCTTTTTAAACCCCACATCCACCTCCCCCTTGTTGACCTTGCGCCGGCGCGACTTGAGAAGAGATATTTGCGTTTCCTCGTTGGCTTGAATATGGAGCTCCGAGCATTTCCTTTGGATCAACATCTTTCCAATCAACACCTTTGTTTTGCATATATGTCGCAATGGTCAGATAATTGTTCGGGAACCAATATGAATTTACAACCAAAGCGGTCTTCCACATATCCTGTTCACTCACGTTTTGTGAAGCCATCAATTCAAGAAGTCCGAGCATTGCCATTCCGTGATTACAATCGGGGAAATTCGTTGCATTGCCACAACACGGTCGGTAAATACCGGCCGACACTTTATCAACCAAAGCTTGTTGTTCTTTTGTTAAAACAACGAACGAGTGACGACTGTAATGATCCATCGGATTTCCTTTTGCGATCGTCCAACCGCCCGTTGACGCAAATTTTTGCGCTCCGCCGTATGAAGGATTCACCATTTCGCCTGTGTCCAAAATGGGATTTTTGTTTCCAAGACCGAGTGCCCAAAGAAGGTTGAGCAGATACCCTGAATTTTCAGCTGTTATTTTTAATTTTCCATTATTACTTCCCAGAAGCAAACTCTTATCTTCCTCAGTGAAAGCTCCACGTTGTTCGTATATAGCTTTGAATTTATCTCCGTCTATAACGCCGGCGTCAACCAATTTCTTACCAAGATCTCCCCACACGACCGGCAACTCAACTCCTTTTGACGGCAATACTTTTTCCTGTAATTGTGAAACAGAGGAAAGTGTGTTCGCAGAAACTGTTACTTTTTTGGTATTAACCACTGTTACATATATCAAAGCGCCTGCAAGCACCGCAGAGGAAGCAAGAATACTTGCGGGAAGCAAATACGTTTTTTTAAAAACAGATCGGCGCGGCATGGAAACAACTTCTTCTTCAAAATTTTCCACGGGCATTTCATTTTGATCTTTATCTTTCATAATGTTTTGTCTATTAATTTTTATTCATCGCAACAATTCGCGAGCTTGGTAACCAGATCTTCAAGATTCGAACTTTCTTTTGCTGTTTCTTTTATTTGCCCGCCGTCGATAAGTTTAAGTTTGAGCGCCCAAAAGATCGAGTAGATCTTATACGCTTTCTCAAACATTTTCTTCGCTTCATCTTTTTTATTCTCCGACTGCAATTTGTTCCCGACTTCAATAAGTCGCATCGTCGTTGAAAGTAAATGTTTCGAAATACACCAAGTCTCCCCTTCGTGATTCGGCATCAGTTCTTTCAAGAGACCTTTTCGCACTTCGCGAATTTCGAGCGACGAGTCAAAGTATTCGTCTTTTTTTGTTTTTACTCCGGTGAAGAAAAAATGTTCCTCAAGCGAAATAAGATTCATAACCGCAAGGCTGAGATCTTCCGACGTGGAAAGATCGACCCCCGCTTTTTCTTTGAGCAATTCTATTTTTGCCAAAAATTCATCGATCGTTGGCGCTGTTTTATTCACCCCGTTAAAAATTTCCATAGTTATTTTTTTATTTAATGATAATAAAGAACACTGTGTTTTTCCCCCAGAAGTTTGTAAAACTTCTAACGGGGTTCATATGTTTAGATAAAGAAAATTAATATACCGATAATGATCATCGCGAGTCCGGCCCAAAGTCGCACCCCGCGCAAATTTGTTCTTTTCCAATCTTGTACTTTGTCCACCATTGTTTTGTCCGCTGAAATGGAAAGTACCACAACAAGCGGAACGATAAGAATAATGTTGTATAACAACAAATATCCGAAACCACTCAGGTATGTTACTTGGTCGCGCAACAGTCCGATGACCATCAGGTATGGTCCGCCCATGCAAGGAAACTGACAAATGCCGACCAAAATACCGAGCCCGAAAGCCGCAGGAAAAGATGCTTTTTCCATTAACCGACCCATCGCTGTGTGAGAAACTGTTGGAATTTTTAATTTAAGCGGAAATGCTGGAAAAATTCCGTTAATAAGATTGATGACCCCGAAAATAATAAGGATCGTCGCCCCGACCATTCCCATAAAATGAGGTGTGTTGAACAAGTGTAGAATTTTCAAGATACCCAGACCGATCAAAAGGTACGCGATAAAAATTCCGGCAACGTACGTTCCGCCGATCTGCAATATTTTCTTTCTCGACATTTGCATGCCGAATAAGAACGCGATCGTGATAAGAAGGATCGAGAACGAGCACGGATGAACACTGTCCAAAACAGCCGACACTAAAATCAGAGGTAAGAGCCACGTACCGCCATTGCTCAAGTTCCAAATGAACGAAGATGTCCCGGGAGTTTGTTTCAACAGAACGATTCCAAAAAGAACAACTGCCGTAATAATTATTATTGTGGTAATTCTTTTCATATCCATTATGGAGTTACTTGTGCTTTTATTTCCAGTTCAAGTTTTGATCCGGAAGCATCGGTGATTGTGACAAAACGATCAACAGGACCAACTCCGGCCGGACCGTGTGCGTTCGGATCATACACAACGCGAACCGTAAGACTTTCTCCGGCTTTGACCGTTTCATTTGCCGGCGGAACAAATCCCATACCTGGCATGCCGAACGGACCTTTAGTCGTTCCATTTTTTTGAACCGTAAACGCTTTGGTGCACATACACGAAGTCACCACCGACGGAACAAAAATATCTTTGTTGCCGGGATTGGTAATAACGAATTCTTTAGTGACATTCCCGTTCTTCATTGAGATCGTACCAAAGTCATATAATTTTTCAGAAACTGTCAGAGCACTTTTTACGCCTGTATCCGCTTTCGCAGCTTTTTGAGCAATGCTACCCCACCACATAAGACCGATAAGACCTACCGCGGCGAGCGTAACAAAAATAATAGTTTTATTCATTGTTATTAAGAGAGGCTATTGAGTAAAAGAGATATACACAAAAAGCCCTGCGGTGAGCATTTACCAAAAACAACCAAAACAGACTCGGTAAATCCGCAAGACTTATACTATCGCCAACTCGTAGACCTTAGGGTTAAGAGTACCCTGAGAAAATGCTTCTTTTAAATAATTAAAAAAATTAATTTGAAAATGCTGTTTTATATAAAGTATCCGCCGAGAAAAAATTCGTTCCGAGAATTCATATAAAAGATTTCGTACAAAAACAATTGCAACCGCCAAAATGATCAGTAACAAAACCGAACTTAACGATCCTGTTTCTTGTGCCAAACCGACGAATGATCCCTGCCAAAGAGAAATAATCTCTGAAAAACTCATTGTACAAAGTGATACTTTTTCTCCTCCAAACAAACAAGAACTCGCCATGCCATCCGAACCCATATCGCTTGTGTGGTAAAACAAACTGAACATGCTGATCCACAAAAAAGAAACCATGGCCAACATGAGTACTATTTTACCGAATTGTGTCTTTACCAACGAAAAATTCATAGGTGTCAATATAATACCACACTTTTAAAAAAATATACAGGTGTACATAAATGTGCGAACAAGCCACCAACTAATCCTATTGTTTTATTTTATTGAATAAAATGGCAAAAAGCCACGCGCCCAAAATCACAACAATGTTCCAAATGACCAAACCAGAAATAAAATATCCAATGCCGAAAAAATCGGAGCGAAAAGAAACATCACTATGCAAAGAATATTTCATGAATAAATTCCTGCTCGCCGGATAAAGTGCCACGCCCGCATAACAAATAGTATAAACAACACTAATCCAAATAGACGATACTTTTAACAAATGTTTTATGTTTATCATATCCTTTAATGGTACAACCGTTTTGTTTTTGTTGCAATTTTCAGCTAAACTTCTTTCTTCTTATCCAACACCAAATCAACATTGGAACCTTTAATAACATCACCTAAAAACGGCAAAAGTTTTTCTTGATAAGATTTGAATATTGTTTTATCTTTTTCGGTTATGACACCGTTCTTTCGCAATTCGATCTCAAAGATGTTGCCGATGTTTTTAATAGTATCAATATGAAAAACCGTATTTCCTTTTCGCCAGACTTCCCTTTTCTTTTCGACGATTGCTTTCACACCGAGCGCCGCGGTGAGCAAACCTTGAAGTTGTTCGTCTTTCACCTCATACAATTTCACCTGCGACGCCGTGTCTTTCGCTTTCACAAAATCCGGCCGTTCATAATACACGAGCGTTTTTTTCTTTCCCTCAACCCGCAATTTCAACCGCGGAGAATTTTTGTTTTGAGCGACGGGCAATTCAAAAAAGTAATCCTTCTGTTTTTTCACGATCTCCTTTTCCGCCCCAAATTCTTCCAAAACCCCCCGAACCTTTTTAAAGTCCGTACAATAATGCTTCAATTCCAAATTTGTTTTGTTCATATATTTAATCATTACTTTTAAAATATTTGGACATCGGGTGTCCGAATATTTTCTTGACTTCAAAACTTATTATACCTATAATACCAGTACAAATGTCCATCTAGGACTACCTCCCTTCGGGGAGTAAAAACACAGAAAAACTCATTGGATCAATTCAATGAGTTTTTCTTTTATCTTTCCGTAATCGCCAACACTCATTTTTCCAAGCATATATTTCAACCGCTTGGAATCAAACAAACGAATTTGGGATAAAATAGCATTACTTCGTTTTTCTTGAAATTCAAAATCCGCATAAAATTTCCCCTCTTTTAAATTTTTCGTCAAAGGTATGCCCAAAAAGACATTCTTTGAGAATTTTTTATACACAATAACAGGCCTCAAAAATTCCTCACCTTTTCCGTTTTGTTCAAAGCCGACGTTTTCTCCAATGGCAATAAACCAGATCTCACGCTCATGAAAAGTCTTTTTATTATCTATTTCATCAACCAACTTCTTCTGAACGTTCCACGCCTCAAAATCTTTTTTATATTTATCTTTTTCCATATTTTAAAAAATTATTTCCCAAGTTTAACACGAACAACCAATCAACCCAAAAACATATTCCAACATCCGATGTCCAAATATATCAATCTTCAATATTCAAACCAAGCGTCGAGGCAAGATAAATCGCCTGACCTGTGTTCACCGTAATATTGCCAAACGAATCCTTGCCGATCGCGATTCCTTCAATATCCGCATCTTTAAAATTAACATTCTTCAACTTCGCTTGAGAGAACTGGGAATTTCTCAAGTCACAGCCTCGAAAAATTACATTCTCCAATTCCGCTCCCATAAAATCCGCGGACTTCATATCACAATCCAGGAACACCATATTTTTAATATGCGCGAATCGAAATGATACATCTCCGCATTTTGACTTTTCAATCACCGTCTCGCGAATCACACATTGCATCAACTGTGTTCCTTGAAATCGACTTTGCCCAATTCTCGCTCTTTCAAAAAAAGTTTGTTTAAATGTCGCTCCCGCAAAACTGCATCCGCTCAAAATAGAATCAACAACTTTCAATTCTTCAACCTGCGAAGATTGCAAAGAAAGATTCTCAACCACGCTCCCATTGATATTAATTTCATCGAAATTCCGCCCGTCCAAAACAACCCCATCAACTTTCACCCCATCAAAAAATATCGTCGCCAAATCCCCCATTTCCTCCCAAACAAGTTTTTTCAATTCCTCCTTTTTTAAAATAGGTTTTCTGATTTCCATAACAGAAGCATAACAAATCACAATCAAAAAGTCCTCCAAATAGAGAGATTACTGTTTTGTAACAAAAAACCACCTCGTTTGTAATCAGGTGGTTTTTTATCTTTAAATATTTTTATTAGCGACGTAGAGCGAGAGAAGTATAAAAGTGTAGCGAGTAGCGGAACTTTTATACTTCCGAGCCGAGGAGCTAATATAGGTTCCACCACGGACTTCAGGATGGAATAGCACGAGCCTTAGCAAGTTCCAACGTAATACCTCGTGCCTTCAGGACGAGGAACCTTTATTGAAACATTTTTACCAACCAACCAAACAAACTAAACTTCCCTTCTTCGCTACTTATAAAATTTTCAGCGTTCTTTTGTATCGTTGAAAGATTTTGAATTTGAGTCTGTAATTCAGCTTTTGTTGTTGTACTTGTTGTTTTTTCCAATACTTTATTCAATCTATCGATATGATTCTCTGTTGTTTGAAGATCACTTCGCAATTCTCCCAAGTTTTTATAATCAGCACCAATAAAAAAGATCTTGAAACCACCTCTCTGGTTGACCGTATCCATCTTCTCTTTTACCTTTTCACTTACATCTTTTTCTTCTTTGATGATATTTTTAACCTCGTTTTCCATTTCATCATTATCTTTATTTTTATTTGCGATCTTCTCTAATTTTGAAGCAACCTTTTCAACATCGTTTTTGTGTTGTTCACCAATATTGTCATTATTTCCATCACCGCTTTCAATTAATTCAACCTCGTCTTCTTCCGAGCTAGTAGCGTTATCTGATTCTTCGACATCATTTTCATCCGAACTGGTCGCATTATCCAATGTTTCAACTTTTTTATTAGAAGTAACTTCAGATCGCTGTTCATCATTCTTTTGAGTTTTATTCGTTTCTGTTTCCGCAGACACACCAATAGTGCCTGTTAAAACAAAAATAAATAAAGCGGACACTATATACAAAAAATTCTTATTCATAAAAAATTGATTATTAATAATTTATACTTCTATTATATATCAATTTTTTAAAAATACCCCACCTGTTTTCCATAAAAACTCTATTGTTTTGCCAACTCCAAGATCTTCTGTATGAAAGGACCTTTTTGAGAATTGTATCTTTCGCTCAAAGACAAATCTTTAAGTTCATCGGTAGACATTCCAACAACAATCCCTCGTTTCAAATCTTCATACTCTTTTACATATTTAGGATGCGTTCGCAAATAATCGCGGAAAAGTATTTGTCGTTCCCAATATGTGTGACGCGGGCAAGCAACAGAAAGGTGGTATTCTACCGGGTCGCCTTTTCTAAAAAAGATACGTTCACCCGAAGACATCTCGGGTTTGTATGAATATCCAAGCTTCTCAAGCTGCTCAACAAAATGAGAAATATTTTCAATCGACTCAACAAGTACCGCAATATCAATAATCGGTTTTGCCGAAAGCCCCGGAATCGCCGTACTGCCGATATGTTGTATCTCAAGAATTTCAGAACCCAAAACTTTCTTAATGTTCTCAACTTCCCTATTAAATTTTTCCGGCCATTCTTTTGAATATGACTCAATCATACAAAAAGGATATCAGGTTAAGAATAAAAAGTCTAAAAAACAACCTGAGGAAAAAATCCTCAAGTTGTTTTTTATTTATTAAATTATTTTTATTAATTCGAAAGTATTAATGTTCCAGTTTTCTTCATTATAATCAAAGTATCCAAACCACCATTGATTGTTGAAGTATCATAATCAACACCAAGTGTTCCTGTATAACCAACAAAAGTAAAACTTCCTACTGGATAAGAGATGATGACAACACCAGATCCACCAGCACCACCAGTTACTCCGTCTGAAGAACCTCCACCTCCTCCACCACCCAAACCGTTTATTCCTGATGTTGCAAAAACCATTCCGTACCACGCTCCTGTTCCTCCACCACCAGATCCCCCAGGACTAGTAGCCCCACCTATCAAATGAGTTCCACCACCTCCTCCTCCAGCATAATAAACAGGAGTTCCTGTAATATTATTTGATATTCCGTCTCCTCCTTTTCCTCCTCGATATGCACCTAACGCTCCTGCCATTCCCCCTATTTCTCCAGCACCTCCTCCACCTCCAGCTGAATCGTAATCAGCTGTTCCTCCCGCATAACCTTGATTTCCTAAACCACCAGTATATCCAGTACTTCCTCCACCACCAGAACCACCAGGAAGACCCACATTACCCCAACCTCCATATCCTCCACCATTAGCTGTTATGGTATCAAAAACAGATGGGTTTCCTTGATTTCCATAAGTAAGAGGAGGAGCAGAGGCACCTACAGTGACTAGATATGTACCAGCAGAAAGAGGATAAGAGGGATTATATCGATAACCACCACCTCCACCACCTCCACTATTATAAGTACCTCCTTCTCCACCACCACCTCCTCCACCAATAACCAATATTTTTGAAGTACCGCCACCTGCCACAGCCACTCCACAAACAACATCACTACTATTAGCCAGTGCATTACTTGCAACAACCGACGCTGTTGTCTGATCAACACAAAAAAATTTATTCGGATCGGTCTTGAGCGGTGCTTGTATCGCCCATCCGTTTGTTGTTATGTTACATGTTACAAACCCAACGCCCCCTGTTGCATTTTTTTGAATAGCAACCTTCGTTGATGACGCAGCAAAAACAAGTGCTTTGTTTATAGTCTCATCTGAACAAAAACCTGTGTAATTACCTGCAGTACTAAAATAAATACCACCTTGTGCGCGCATATTAGTTAAACTGGTTTTTATAGCAGCATCAGTTCCTTTATCTCGAGCGCTGTTAAGTGTCGTCATAACAACAGATGATAAAAAACTGATGATTGAAATAACAACCAGAAGCTCAATAAGAGTAAAGCCTTTTTTAAATTTCATTTTTTTGTTTTTACGTTGTAACAAGTTTTATTTATATGATTACAATGATATAACAAATACTATTGTTGTCCACAAAAAACAGCCCCGCGAAGGACTGTTTTTTATATTTGGGTGGTCACTGGGAATTGGTCACAAATAAATTTTCTGCGGAAAATTTTCCGCGACCCCGTCTCGTCTGTCCTGCGGGACATGCCTCCGACTTTCAATTCCCAGCCGTAAGACAAGCAGTTGTCTTACTTGACCACCCCAATACTAAAAAGTCGCCCGACAAAGGCGACTTTTTAGTATTGGGGTGGTCACTGGGAATTGAACCCAGATCGAAGGTTCCACAAACCTCCGTGTTAACCATTACACCATGACCACCATGATTACGGTATTTTTTCTTTATGATAGTGAACTAAGAAATGACAGTTGTGACATAGATAACAAAGATTTTTCACTTCGTTATTTTTTCTATTCTTATCTAGATGATGTGTCGCCAAAACTCTTTCGTCCAATGTCTTGCAAATGCAACATTGTTTTTTAACACCATGACGATTCAACACGCTTCGATAAGCTTGTTCTCCATGTTTCCAATTCGCATGTTTTGGACCCACAAACTCTGCATTTCTCCATTTTGTCTGACACGATTTGTTACAAAAGAATTTTTTACTTTGTGATCGTTTTAATGCTTGTGGGGATTTATAAATATCTTTTCCACATTCATCACATTTAACCACTTTCCCTTTTTTCAAACCAAGATGATGACATTCTTTTGAACAATACTTGCCACCGCCATTCTTTATAAAAAAAGGTTTTGCATAAAAACTTTTTCCGCAAACAAAACATTTTACATCAGACATGTATATATTATACACTCTTATTCATTATGTTGTTAAGAAACAATACTGTGGATATTTAATCCACAAACTCTTGTGTCTACCATTCCCAAGCGACTGTGTATTTCGCCTGTGACATATTTTTACCACATTATCGCAGTTGAGGCAACTTTTTACTACCTCGCCATTCAAAATACCCTTTTAAAAATCAAAACAAAAAAATCGCCGAGCAAATGACTCGACGATTTTTTTCTGCGGACGAAGTTACTTGCTGTGCCCAGGAGAGGACTTGAACCTCCATGCCTTTCGGCACACCCACCTCAAGGGTGCTTGTATACCAATTTCAACACCTGGGCATACGTTTATTACTTGTACATATCTATCATAATGATTTTTTGTATTTTTGCAAATTTTCGTTCCAAACGAAAAAGGTTTTCTTTTTTATACATACGATCACAAACGAGTTTTGTTTCCTTTTTTGCATATCTTAGTTGGTATGTATCTCCTCCACCAGCGGTAATATACCCTTTTGCTCCAAGCAAACGAGTCACAACATTTTGTATCCAAAACAAAAATTTTTCACTACCTGATGTAAAACTTATGTAAAAAGCATAACTACTTTTCCACCGAGTATCCCAGGAAGAATGAACTGTTCCGTCACCATCAAAACAACCTCTGAGAAAATCAAAAAAATATATATCAGGTATTTTTAATTCAGCAACACTTCTTGATTTATTTGGAGTAAAACCGCAATCCAAACACCATGCATAAAAATTCACATCACCAAACTGAATTCGATAATAAACATTTTTATTTCCCGCAACATAACTGAATTTTTCACCAATCTTTATATCTTCCAAACCAAGAGCTTTTTGAAACAAGGTAGCCAAATCTTTATCTTTTGAAGTAAAATCAAAATGTCGACCATCTTTAGACAAACTACCATCAGAAGCCAATAATCCAAGAGCATACGCAAAACGAGGCGACCATTCAATCGTCACTCTTCCCTTTGGAGTGGGTCCACGTTTTCCCATAAGCCTCTATTATATCATGTCTACCAATAATTATGGAGAAAACCTGTTGAAAAATGCAAAAAATACCCAACATAATTTGACAGATATGTCTTTATACGGTAAAAAGAGTGCCGGCCAACGTTCTTTAACAATCAAAGAAACAAAAATATGAACAAATTCGCGATTGCCTTGTTTGTGAATAAAAATCACAAATATATTCAAGAGCCGGATAAAAAAATTATTTTTAACAGCCCTGACGAGGAAGAAGAAGTGCGGGTTTGCCTTGAGAAAAAATTTCCACTCTTTTATCTTGTTAATCCTCAAGGAAGAATTATGGTTCCCCATGGATCTCAAAATCCATATGGGGGTTTCGATATTACTGATACTGAAGGAAATATAATACCCTCACTAAAAGGATTTACCCTATTATTAAGGACTTCTGTTCACAATATTTGGAACAACCTCCTAACAGTCGAAAATGCCGGTGGGACCAATTTGGTTTCGTGGGAAGATCAATTGCAGGTTGAAAGATGGTACAATTTTGTTTTGCCTGAATTCTTAAAGAGAAAAATAAGTGTTTTTCCTTCTGCTGAGTTCGGCGAGATTATTGAAAAAAATCTTGAGCTGATTACCAAACATGAACAAAATGAGAAAGTTTTTTTGAAAAGTACCCACAAAGGTTTTCCAACATGTTTGGCTAACATGAGAGATCGAGAAGATCAAAATGAAATTCTGTGCGCACTTTTATCAACGTCTGAAAATTCCGACATTATCGTGTCCGACCCAATAAATATTGAACGAGACGATACAGGGCGTTTGGAATATCGAACATTTGTCGTTCTAGGTAAAGTTGCCAATACATCACGCTATTACAGCAAAGATCAACTTGGCGAGATACCTCAAGCTGTCACTGAATATGTTCAAAATTTTGTTATTGCCCACAAAGACATCTTCCCTCATTCATACGTACTGGATGTGGCGATAGACTCAGCTCGAGGACCCATTATTATCGAAATGAACGGTATCAATGCTTCCGGACGTTATGGAAAAAACAATTTTGAAGATATTTTGAATATTCTTAAAAATTAAAAAAAGAACCCCTCCTAAAAAAGGGGTTTTGTTTTTATGAAGGAGGCTAAGCCTCCTTCATTTTTCCTTGTTTTTCAGCACAAAAAAAGACGCCCTTGCGAGCGTCTTTTCTTTTTTTATTTAGTCTTTAGTTTCTTCAACAGCGGCAACTTCTTCAGGTTCGTCATAGTCTTCCATTTTGGCTGTCTTTGATGTTGGAAGGTTTAACATTTTTCGCATCTTGTGTCTGATCTCACGGGTAACTTTTTCACGAATGAAGTAAAGTTTTGCTCGTTTGACTTTTGAACGTTTCACCACTTCAACTTTGTCGATCGACGGTGAGTAAATTGGATATATTTTTTCAACTCCAACACCGCTCATAACTTTTCGTACGGTGAAAGTTCCACCAGATTCCTTTCCATGTTTGATCGCAAGAACCATACCTTCAAAAATCTGAATACGTGTTTTACCTTTTTCAACGATCTTCTGAGAAACACGAACAATGTCTCCTGCTCGAATGTCGAGAGCTTTTCGTTCCTCAATGTTTGCTGGTGATAATTTTATTGTTGTTTTTTCCATATAAATTCAAAAAATAAAAGGGTACTTATTACATACCCTACTGTCCTAAAACAAGTACCCTGTAATTTACCACAACATTTCCCGTTGTGCAAGCTTTTTTACCTTTTTAAAAAAATATCAACCAAAAACAAGGCTAAACCTCGCTATGAGCCAAAAATATCGCTTTGGTAAAATCTTCGGGAAATGGAGCTTCTACGGTTATTTTCTCGTGATTCGGCAATTCAAAAGAAATAGCCCTCGCATGCAAAGCAAGACGAGAAAAACCCAGCAAATTCGGCCTGTTTGGGGCGTACAAGGTGTCACAGATGATCGGATGATGAATTGCTTTCAAATGAACGCGCAACTGGTGTGTTCGACCTGTTTTGGGACGAAGTTCGAGATACACATATTCCCCACCCCGCTTCAGTACGGAAAATTCCGTCACAGCCTCACGGGCTTCACCGCGAGCTCCCGGCTGAGCGCTCCACATTCTGAAATCTTTCTTACTTTTTGCGATCGGCTTGTCGATCTTTCCTTTATCCTCTTTAATATTTCCATACGCGAACGCATTATATACTTTCTTTATAGTATGTTCCTGAAATTGTTTCTTTAAAAAAATATACGCGTCCTGATTTTTTGCAACAACTAAAACCCCCGAGGTGTCCCGATCAAGTCGGTGCACAATCCCGGGGCGATACATTATCGTTCCATCTTGCGCCGTCCACGGTTCTCCCACTTCTTTTATCTCGGGACGAATTTCAAGCAATATATCCGCGAGCGTTGTTTCTTTTGTGCGGCCGTCCGAATGAACAACAAGACCGGCAGGTTTATTCACCACCAGAACATCCTCATTCTCAAACAGAATTTCTATCTTTTCTTCCGTCATACTAAATATTAGGTTAGTCTTGTTCTTCTTTTTGTTTTTTCTCGCGATCTTCACGTTCGATCAATGCTTCTTCAAAAGAAAGAACTTCCTCCCACGTTTCAGGGTCACCTTTAATGAGTGCCGCTTTTCTTCTTTCAAGTAATTCTGCAACAAAAGCCAAGTTCACAATATCTTCCTGACACAACTCTAAAATTCCCGAAAGTTCCTGGGCTTCCAATCCCGAGAAAAAAACCAAAAGATCTTCTTTTACTTCATCGGGCAAACTAGAGCCCAATGTAAGTGCCTGCAACTGTTCAAGTTCTCCATTCATATTGTTTTTATCACTATTTATAATGCGCTCTCGTCCAAAATCTATCCACAAGCGCTTCCCTCTCATCATATATGCAAAACCCCATTCGGTAAACGGTGGAAAAGTTCGATATCAAAAAACGAATTCGTCCTATATAATGAAAGCTTATGAAACACTTCGATTCCAAGAGGGGGGGGTTCACGCTGATTGAGCTTTTGGTTACTATTTCTATTATCAGTTTTATGTCGAGCGTTGTGATTGCAAATGTCAATTCGGCTCGTGAAAAAGCTCGAGTTACTTCTCTTTCAATGTTACAGACGAGCTATAAACATCTGTTTGTAGATAGAATCGTTGGTGAATTTTCTTTTGAAGATAACACGAATGATTCTGGCAGATACGTGGCAAACTGGAGTTTTGGAAACAATGGAGGTTCTTATACACAAGGAGTCTCCGGTAAAGCAATAGATCTTAGTGGTGGGACAAATGCATATCTTTCATCTTGGGTAGACAACACGATTATAAACTCCTCAGCAAAATTTGACGAAGAGGGTACTGTAGAATTTTTCTTTCTACAAAAAGAAAGCCTTCCTGTTAATGGTCGGTCACTTCTTTTTATGTGGACTGGAAATAGTCCGAGAATATATACCAGAAACACCGTAGCTTTGGGAGATTATATGGACACACAATTTCACTATTACCTAAATCCAACCGAAACATGGGGTGATTCAAGCCCTGCAAAATTTACCATAAACAAGTGGCATTATGTTGTTTATTCGTGGAACAAGAATTATTGGTGGTTTTATTTTGATGGACAACTTATACAAAAATATGCTCATTCGGGATCACTTCCATATCTTCCATATATAAGACCGACGGGTTCGACTCTGGTCGGCAGTTACAATCCAACGTACTTTAATGGATACATAGACAATCTCAACATCTACAACGTTTCATTTTTTGCAGAATAAAAAACTCAATCAGAAAAACTCCCCTACCTTGGGGAGTTTTTTATTTTGGTCTTCATTATTTTTTGATCCGAATCGTCAGCACGCTCAAGATCTCTTTTATCTTTTGAGAGAATTCTTCCGCTTTCTTTTCATCGAGCAAGAGTTTTGAAGACACACCGATCCATTTGGCGAACTCTTCCACATTCTCAGGTTGCAGATCCTCGAATTTCAAACCGTCAATATGACCAGCTTGACGTTCCATAAATCTTTTTGCGCCTGAGCCCAAATATTCTTCCGCAACCTTTAAAATTCTATCTGAAATAACACTCATTGTATTTTTTTATTATCCGCCTAATCATACATTTAAAATATCGTTCGGTAAACGGTGAAAAACTAATACACGATCTCAAAACCTTTGAACATATTTGACGGCTCTCTCCATTTTTCTTTTACTTCATCAACGCGCGCAAGTATTGAACCTTTGTGAATAAGTTCGAGAAGTTTCAGCAATTTTTCCTCCGGACCTTCGGCGAGAACATACACCGTCCCGTCAGAACTGTTTTGTACCGCTCCTGAAAGACCTAAATATCTCGCATTTCGTTTTACAAAGTCGCGATACATTACCATTTGTACCCTTCCCGAAACAACACACTCAAGTCTTTTGTTCATGCTCTATAGTATAGCAAAAAATATCCTCAACAATCCACAGTAAACAAGATAGCTTTTATCTGCAGTGTTTTATATAATGGATAAGTTGTTTTAAAAACATCACTCTATTACATTATGACAAAAGTTTTTTTATACGCGCGAAAATCAGAGGATGAACACGATACTCCAATCTTGAGTGTTGAAGAACAAATTATGGAACTTCATTCTTTTGCGAGCCGAGAGCAAATTGAGATTGTTGACACTTTTATCGAATTCAAACCAGCGATAGAACCAGGGCGTCCTATTTTTAATACCATGCTCTCTCAAATTGAAGACACTGATATTTCAGGAATTTTGGCGTGGCACCCAGAAATACTCGCACGAAATAATGTTGATGGCGGGCGAATTATTTATCTCATTGATACGTTCAAACTCACCACTTTAAAATTCCCAACTTTTTGGTTTGAAAGCACCCCACAAGGAAAATTTATGTTGAATCGTGCCTTTGAAGAATCAAAGTTTTATATCAATGAACTTTCAAAAGAGATCAACCACGAGTTTCAAGAAAGGATCCAAGAAGAAGGGTGGAAAAGACCTGAATTCTAACAGCCTCTTGAAAAATAAAACAATATACTATATGCTAGTAAGAAGTTGGGCGATTAGCTCAGTTGGTAGAGCAACCCGTTTACACCGGGAAGGTCGGGGGTTCAAGTCCCTCATCGCCCACAACCACTA